>OGKG01000131.1_pt1 | contig 86658 bp, 81 predicted proteins | sample 1572201 | NCBI WGS metagenome assembly OGKG01 (sample SAMEA2582146, study PRJEB24529) | metagenome | biome: Human gut stool | place: China | collected 2011 | reverse complement strand
AATGCAGTAGTGGTAGAAGCAAGAATCCCACGGCTTTAGCCGTGCGGAGTGTCAAAGATCATGCAATTCTTTGCATATGATTGATTAAAAGAATAGTTATTGAAAAATGTCTGTGCAAATGTTCATAAAATGTGTTCATAAAATCTTTCACAGAACTTTATAAAAAAAAGCCGCTCTCCCATCAGGAAGAACGGCCTCTAATTATCACATTTCCATGCGATGCACTACTTTCCCAGCTATGCGACGATTTCTCTGCTCAACAACGCGTTTGAATTTCTTCAGCATTGCTGGTGACAGTTCCGGACAATCCTCGTCAAAAACAATAGGCTTTCTTGCTGCAGCCTCTACTTCTCTAAGCTGTTCTTTTGTTGGTTTTTGTCCTTTTCTTAGTGTGTATTTATGCACCCACAGAATCTCCTCTCTTTTGTTGACTTGCTCTTGTTACACAAACTCTCCAGTTTTCATAACAGAATAGGTTTTTCCATCCAGAGCGTCAACAAATTTCATATCAGGATACTGCCTGGACAATTCTTCTCGCCCAAATGGTGTGACTTCCATCACACTAACCGGCTTATCATATCCTGGAACTGCATAAATGCCATCAGCCTCGACCATACACAGATCCACAATTTCCTCTATATCCTGTACACAATTTACAATCTTCGCTTTTCTCATAAAGCCTCTCCCTTCCGATTGTTTAATCTCCATTTCTCGATGAGCTGTTTCTTTTCTTGCTCCAGCACTGCCTTTTCGATACTGCTCTCCGCCACTGTCAGATCCTGTTCTTCGATCTCCTGTAGGATATCCTCATCATACACAGAATCTCGCAGCTCCGCAAGCGAAATCTCACCAAGACGCACCTGCAATGTCCGTATCATGATCTGGGCATTTTTTGCTGCTTGCCGATGTTTTTCTTTTGCCCAATTTGTACGTATATCACACAGTTTCTCACAAACATCCGTGATATCATCGTCCATACGTTCATCTTCCCACTCATAGGTTGGAAGGTCTTCTACCTCTTCCGCATCGCAATCGAGCCTTATCAGCCAAACATCACGCTCTTTCGCATACTGAATAAGCAACCTTAAATCCGCCGGAAGTCCATCCGGATAACCCAATTCATCCACGGTGATAAACACGCCCTCTTCATAACGATAGCTATACGGCCATTTATCAGGACCCAAGCCTTCTATGGTTTCTTTTTTAATATGCCTTGTGCTTAATTCGAGATATTTCGCAATCATTCTTTCTCTCCTTTCTTAATCATCGACCATAAATCTTAATGATCGCTTCACGGAGCATCGTTTCAATCTGCTCCATACGCTCCCTGCGGCTCATAGAAAAAGCTTCCGGATGTTGGTTGCAGTAATACCTTGCCCATCTCCGGATCCGCTCCTTCCATACTGAACCCTCCGTATCCCAAATAGCGGGATAAATGGAAGCAAAATTGATCATTGCAATTTTTATTTCTTCCTGAACGATGTTTCTGAATGCATCATGTCTGGAAGATTTTATTTCGCCTCTCATGGCCCGCTCCCCTTTCAGAAGCGGACGATCATATTGATCATCCGCTTTAGGACACATTAACCGTTAAATTCTGCTTCAGCAGCCGGATTTCTGTCTATAACAATGAAGCCGGATATGATACCCATTTAACTTCAACAATCCTACTGCCACTATGTATATCGCATTTTTCGTGAAATACATGTACCTGTGATCGGAACCGTCACTTAACAGACAGTAACCTCCCTTTACGCGGCAAAATTGCCTGAGCAGATAAATGTTTGGAAATTCCTGGCAGAGCTGCCTTAATACGATCTTGGCATCATTATCTTCTGTCAGTGTCCTTCCTTCGTTTAACATACGTGCATAGACCTCACTTTCGTTCGATCCATTTTTATATGCGATATCATATGTCGCAAATTCAAGTTCATTACGCACTGAACCACCATCTGCTGCAATCAAAGACTGTGACATATAGCCAAAGTCATAGAATCTCGCAGTGCAATACACGCTGTTCTTCGTCTCAACCAGGACATCGGCCTCATATTTTTCAATACGGACCACTGTACTGGTACGTAACATCCGGTCCTGTGCATCCACGATGAATGCAGGTTTCCCCTCTTCTCCACAGATAAATTCTTTGATCAATGTCATCTTCTTCATCATATCTTCTCTCTCTCCTTTTCTCTTCCAAGGAATCAGGCGGAAATGTTTCCGCCTGATTCCTTGCTCTCCTTTCTCAGCCAGCTTTCCCTTCCACGATCTCCGGAAGTGACTCTTTTGCCAGCCTATAAATGTCCTTCTGTGTACATTTCATGCACACATTCACATCCAGTGCATATTCACACGGATCAAAGGACAACTCCCGTAAAAAAAACTTATACAGGACACACTTTCTGACCCGATCAAGTCCTTTTAATTGCGGACGACCGTAGTCACGCCAGACCTGTCTGATTTCCATAATCAGTCCGATCCGCGTCCACTCTTTTGGATTCATACCTCTATTCCGCCCTCCATGACGATCTTGATCCGCTTCTTTCCTGCACTTGCGACCATGACCTTAGCTGCAACCGCATACCGCCTCTCGGTAAATACGAGATATACCATATTGTTGATATGCTTTACGCAAGCACGGTCATATAAGTGTTTGAATCCCACTTTTTTCATCATTTGCTCTAATTCCTTATTAGCAAGGATCAGATCTTCCTTCGTGCGGAATGCCGGATTTTCATCGGGTACATCATCAGGCTCTTCCTCCGGTTCATTCACATCAGGTATCACCACGTCTGAAATAGAAAGAGGTTTTGTTGCCGCCTTCCCATATTCTTTGTCGATCTCCTCCTGTGTTTCCGGAACAGGTATGGATACTTCCGTTTTCACCAGACCCATTTCTGCCATCTGCTCCCAGGATAATTCATCTCCATCCAGATCCTGATCTACCGAAGACTCTTCAATCTCCTCCTGTGTTTCCGGCTGTTCTGGCTCGCATTCCGCCGTTCCTGCGTCTAAATTCAAGGAAGGCTCCTGTTCTCCATGTGCCTGACCAGAATCCGATTCTGGGGCTTCTAGGGCGTCTGCTTGAGTGTTTTCCGACATCGGATAAAGTTCCAGGTCCAGACTCTTTTCAGATTCATCGTGAGCCACCGTTTCTTTCCTTGGTGACGATACTGCTGCCATCAGATCAATGTCCAAGTTAGCTCCCTGATTTTCCTTTGCCCTTCTTTTCCTTTTTCCACCTGCAGTTGCAATAACTCCAAAACCGAATGCCCCTGCTCCACTTAAAAGTGATCTTGCATCAAAGCTACAAACATCTTCTTCCTGATCCATGTCAAATGGAACGGAACCAGGCTCAACATTCTTAAAACCTTTGTTGTCAATAGGCGGCTCTTCTGCTTTTTCAGGCACACTTTCCTCTGGCTTAGAAGGCTCTTCCTTCCGGTCAGCATCTTCAACTTCCACAGATGCCTCACCGGTTTTCGTTTCTTCCTGTTTACTTTCTTCCAGCTCCGGTTTCACCGGTACTTCTTCTAAAACAGGAGCCTTTTTATCAGAGGCTTGCACGTACACAACCTTCGCCGTTTCATCAACAGCGTGGAATGCTGCCAACACCTCCATAACTACCTGTTCTACCGTCAGATACCGGTTTCTGGCACTTGTAAGACGGCTGAACAGTCCACACAGCTTTCCTGCAGCTGCTCCGCCATAAGATGCCAGATGGTCTAATGCCTGCATATAATAGGACGTACCGACCACCTTGCTCTGTGCATTGTACAGCAACAGATCCGTTGCCATGCTCAGCACGTCAGCCAGGAACGTATTAAGAGCCACACCGGAATTTTCACCATCCAGCAGGATACCATGGATCTTACCGACATCTGCCAAAAGACACGCTTCCAAAAAAGCTGCCCTCTGGTCAATGGAGCTTAATCCCAGGATCGATACAACATCCTGATCCGTGATTTCTTCCCCATCAGACTTCTGCAAAGACAGATGCTCCAGGATCTGCAGCGCATTACGCATTGCTCCGTTCGCATATCTGGCAAGAAGTCCGGATGCATCCTCCGAAATTCGGATATTACTTTTCCGGGCCACTTCCATGATGTGATCTTTGATCACTGCATCTGCAATTTTTCCAAATGTGTAAACCGGCGCCCTGGAGACCACAGTATCCGGCAGAGCATCTTTTTCGGTTGTACACAAAATAAAGATGCAATGCTCTGGCGGATTCTCCAATGTGATCAAAAGAGCGTTAAATGCACTTTTAGAAAGCATGTGTGCCTCATCGATCACGATCACTTTTTTATCGAACATGCCAAAGGTACCGGCATCTGCCAGTAGCCTCCTGACGTCCTCCACTCCATTGTTTGAAGCACCGTCGATCTCTATAATGCCCTCCGGGGAATGGTCAAGGACTGCCCTGCAGGAATCACATTCCCCACAGGGATTGCCATTGGCATCCTTATGCTTGCAATTAGCAGCCATGGCAATGATCCTTGCCATAGTGGTCTTTCCAGACCCGTACTGGCCACATAATATAAAAACCGGAAAGAACCGGTTTTTCTTAGACTGGTTGCGGATGTTCTCGACAACCAATGTCTGACCTTTCACATCATCAAAACGATGTGGTCGCATGTCATTGTAGATCATCTTTCCCAGCCTCCTGCCTTAGACTCCAGATCAAACCTATACAAAGAGCAGCAGTGCTCTTTTATGGTTAAGTTTCTCTCCATCCTTCTCTCTCCTTTCTCCCCCTGTCTACCAGGGATAAAAAAATGGACGATTGTCAATACACAACCGCCCACTTTCTAAATCAATTACAGCACCAGACTTACATCCCCCTCATCACGATCATACTTAAACACATGATTACAGAGGACCATGTCGGAACTTACCCCACTATTTCCTGGGATAAGAAGTCCTTCTACTCCACCACGGACATCTTCAGCTATTTCCCCTGGAATACATATCAGCTCACATAAACTGGTAGGCACCATATAGAAAGAGCCACCCATCTGCTTTGCAGCATCGCACAATACATCCGTATGCAGAATAGCTGACGATCCGTAGCCAAATGGAGCTTCCATCTTTTTCCGGATTACTCCCATTTTTAATGCCACCTCGGACAGCCCAAATAGAAAAGGCATTTCTCTGACTTCTGGTGGGATATTAAGCCAATCCATTAAGAGTTTATAGCTGTATCCCTCCGTTTTCTCGATATTGTTCGAGGCGTCATACAGATCCTCCACTGCAACACCAAGAGCTTTCCTGTCATGCTCCGTCAAAAGAACATGGTTAGATGTTTCGTTATTGATGCAAACAGCAAACAGCGCCGCAAGCCCAAGATCCGGAATCTGGTAATTTGCCGCATACGATAACAATTCTTCATTGCCATCAAGCTCTACCAGCCGAATTTTAGTGTTGTTTAGCACATATTTTATGCCTAAATCCACTAAGAAATCGTTTCTTCTTAATGGCTTCATAATATGCTGCTTCTCGCGAATACGTTGTTCCAGCGCATCCACGATCTCTTCAAAACAGGAGGCAGCAATTTGCGGATTATTAAGATTAGGGCTAATGACAACCCCCTTCGTATGCATCTCGCCATCAACATCTGCCACTTTTTTTGTCAGAAGGATCGCATCTACAAAATCCTTTTCCTCATTTGGCATAGAATATAAATAAACGGAAAACTCCTCCAGAAATCTTTTCTGAAGTTCTACAACCACATCTTTTACTGTAATTTCTTTCATTTCTTCTCTCCTTTATCTTACAATAGTGACTTCCTGTGTATCACGGTCAAACCGGTACAAATGAGAAGACAGAACATACTGGTCTGGTATATCCATATTTCCCATGAGCAAACCTGTTTGCAAAATATCCAGCTCCCTTTCACCTGCATTGTCTCTGATATAGATCAATTCACGTACCGAACTTGGGATTAAAATCAAAGATGTGCCTAATTCATCTGCACATTTCTGTAAGACATCTTTATGTAATAATACCGATGAGCCATAATTCCATCCTTTTGCACTCCGGATCACCCTCATGCACCAAGGATCGTCAATATCGTCATCTTCTATTTCACCGTTTGTATTTGCTGCCTCATCCAACGACATTGTTTTATATCCCATGTCGGCGTCATTCTCATAGGCCTTCCGATACAGTTCTTCATCACTTACATCCAACCCTTTGTATTTAGTTGGGATCAGCATGTCGATCTCTTCGTTAAGATTGACATTAAACAAAATTGCCAAATCAAGCTCCGGAACTATAACGTTCTTATACTGCTTAAGAAGCTCTTCGTTTCTACTGATCGAAACCAACCTCATCTGCAGATGAGAAAGAATAAACCCAGGTTTCAGTATCTCTCCCAGATCAACTGGCAGCCCTTTCTTAAAATATTTCTTTATGATCGGCTCCCAGAAATCAGCATAATTATCCGGCTCTCTTTCAAAATCCGGATAAAATGTGATTCCAAATCCAGTGCTTTTCCGAGAAATTTGAAATCCATCCAGCACCTCATTGTTTTTTGGCACTTTTACGGAAACAACCTCATATTCTTCCCCGAATCTTTCCTGCAGTTCCTTTACCAATCTTTCCATGTTGTTTTTCATATGTCTCTCTCCTTTCTACGACGGAAGCATTTTCATAAGCAGTCCGAAAAAGTCATTCTTCGAGAATTTCCCTTTCTTCTGGGACAGCTCCGACGCCCCCACCAATGCAAAGTACAGTTCTTCTGCTTTCTTTGCATCGTTCACACAAGCCAGCCTACCTTTCGGAAGCCATTCATACCCGGTCAGTCCGTTAAGCTGCATATTGAGATTCCAATACACATGACGGCACAGGCTCAAAAAAGCCCTCATCTGCCAGACATCCAGCACTTCCGGAAGATATTCCCGGTCTTTCTCCTTTAATGCATGTGTCAGTTCCAATATCCGGATACTTCCCTGCTTATCGTGCAGATCCTGAAGCTCTTCAAGAAACTCGGTCAGAAGATGGTCAAACTTTTCATCTCCTACGATCCTCTGATACACTCCAGGGCATCCATCCGAAGCAAGGATGGCTGCCACATGCGGGGCATCTCCCAGGCCGTTATACAGCCTGGTAAGCCCAAACGGGACGAATGGTACAGCAAGACACCTGGACATTACCGTGTCAAGCAGCGGTACCGTAGATACAAAAATAACAGCTAATACATCGGCTGCATCCTCCAAAACCTTCAACAGCTTGTTCTGAAGATCCACCGTCATTAGCTCTGCTCCATCCACGACGCATACTGCCTTTCGCTCCGGGCAATACATCGCTTTCTGCCTGATCTTTTCTGCCTGTTCCGATCTTATGGACCCTTCCTCCGGTTCGATCATCATAAAATCTATGTGTTTCCCAAGATCTTCTGGTGTCGTCTCGATCCATCTGCAGGCAAGTTTCATCGCCTGCTCCCGTTTTCCAAGTCCACGCGGTCCATAAAAAACCACGTTACGTGGCTCTTCGCACTCAAGATCCTCAATGAGCTTCGCTGTTTTCCGGTGTATCAGTATCTCCATCCTGTTTCTCCTTTCCGAAACGGTATACCTCCCGTTCCATTGTTCTTGACCATACGCAATCCCCTGACTCTGTCTTGCAGCTCCACAGGGTATCTTCCAGCCTGTTATATTCTATTGACAGAAGATTCGCAGATCTTACCACCATTGCCTCTGCCGTTTTCGCAACTCCTGTTTCATGCGATGCTTCGATGATATGGAGCAGATGCGCGAACAGGTTATCTGGAAGTTTTGCCTCCGCTCTTGCTGCTGTCAAAATGTCATACAGTGGAAGGCTTCCAATTAACCCATGAAACGCTTTCTCACGGTATCCGTATCCGTTGTGCATGATCCTGCCAATGACATCAATATCATGGAGCAGTGCTCCCGCACTGACCAGATCTTTATTGACGGGGTATCTCCGAACCGGTCCTGTGGCCTGGGTTTGAAAAAAGGCTCCCCAGCTCACCTCAAAGGTGTGCTCAAGAAGCCCTCCCCGATAATTATGATGTCCGTGAAGGTCCACAGGCAGTGTGGACATTTCCTGCAGCGTTTCTTCCGTAAGGATATGTCCAACGAAATCACGCAGCAGTCCATTTTCAATCTTTGATACCATCGACCGCATAAGGTCGATGTATTTGCTTACTGCAGTAGGTTCAACCATTCGGCAAAACTCACTAAGATCAAACTCTCCGTCTTTTACAACCCGGAGCATCTCGATCGTGATCTCTGGTCGTCCGGCATAATAATTAACCGTACCTTTTACAAAAACCGGCTTTCCTGCCATGGTTTCGTATTCTGAACGGATCTTATCTGCCCAGATTCTGCCAGAAATAAATCCGGTATTATCCTGCAGCTTAACCTCCAGCCATTTCACGCCACGTGTGTTGCTATTATATTTCACACTGGTCAGCAAGAACAAATCAAAAATCACCTGCTCATCGCTTACATCTTTGAACTGACTGGCATATATTTTCTTACGATATTTTCCGTCCTGCCTGTTCATCACTCTCTCCTTTCAGATGCATTAAAAGTGCATAAAAAAATTCCCTGCTCAGCCGATCCAACATATCATCCTCTGGGTATGCAAACCCAATCTCCGGCCGGCAAAGGGAATTGTCTACTTTCATTGTCCTCACAAGATACATTTCAAAACATCTCGCAAAGACTTCTGTTGACTGCTGATAATAGGAAATATTATATTTCCCGCTGCCCAGCAGTTGCGCCTTCTCTGTCTTACTGGCTTTTTCGTCCACATATTTCTCCAGGAGGTATTGATAACAATCAAATACGTCCATAAAATCCCTCTTTTCAGAAATATGATCGCAATGATAGTCGATCATGTGGCCAACTTCATGTGTCATGGAATGCGGAGACCTTATATCTACGCACAAGCACGCCAGTGTCGGGTAATACAGACCACTCGCATGGTGATTGCCCAGCTTCCGGAAGCGCAAGGACACATCCTTATAGGACGGGATCCCCACCACTTCACACAGGGCACGGTACTCCCGGTACAAATCCGGCATCAGGGACAGATCACAGTCCTCATCGATCTCGACATAGCCGAAATACTCATTAAACCCGCTTGTCCGCATCGCTTTCAGGTACTTTTCCGGGATATTCCGCTTAGTCTGATATGACCTTGCGTATTCTCCGGACAAGTTTTTTTCCATTTTCGATTCTTCTTTTCTCTGCAGATATTCTTTTCTCATAAATGTTAAGATCTTCTGCAGATCAAAGGTATCTATGACTTCAGCGATGCCCTTGGGGTTATGATTGTCAAGAATCAGGCGATACACCGCACCGGTATTCGCACTGTATCTTTCAGGCACGGTACAATATGGATGCTCTGGGAGCTTCAAAAATTCTTCCGAAAACGTAAAAACGGACAGATCATTTGCAAAATAATAATTTGCGATCCGCCCTACAACTCTTGTTTTCAAATATTCTCCCATATTTCCACAACTTTCCCGCAATTCCCTGAAGTACCTTATGACATAATTTCTTATATAGAGTTCTGTCATTAGTTTCTGGAAATCCGCCACATAAATATAGCGGTTGCTCTTCCGGAATCCCCAGTTGCGCCGGTCATGGCGTTTGCCAATCTTATACTCCGGCGAGGAAAAGTATATATTCTCCCAGCCTGGCACAGCGAATGCAATATTGTACGACACAATATCATCCGTACAATAGGACAATATACGCCGTACATAATCGTCCTTCACTGGTTCAATTTTGAGTCCCACGATATGCGGAAACTCCATCGCCAGCTGTTCGCAGGCAGAAGAAATACCCTCTCTTTCTACTTCCTCCTGGAACTTTTTCTTCAATTCCTCTCCAAGACGTGCTGCCATGAAATTCAGTGTTTTTGGCCAGTCATCTTTTACTGATTCCAACACGCTGTTTTTTCTAAACGGCTTTTGCGTCCTGTTCCTGAGAAGAGATTTAATCTTCTCCTCCCTCTGCAGGTATGCTTCTGGACTGTAATCCTGGTTCTCTAATTTTACATTCATCGGCACAGCCATTTTGGATGCACTTGGAAGCAAACTGAACCATACAGACATATCATCTGTAAACAGCATACCATCTACACTCCTTTCTTTCTTCATCTCTCTCTCCTTTCTCGTTTCGCTCCTTTTTAGGGCATAAAAAAACCACCGCAGATGCGATGGCATAAAAAATAGCCCCACTGATCTCATGTCAGTCACAATACATTGTGTATTGACTACATGCACTCTACTTCGCCAGTCTGTAACCAGACCAACTAAGTTAAACAATGAGACTTAAAAAAAAAATAACATAATTATATTAGCATAAAGAATAGATAATTGCAAGAATTGCAAGAATACTGTTATTGACACTTCACATGAGTCTAAAGCCGTGGGAAGCACCTGACCCGGTTAAGACAATCTTGATTTTCATCATCTTGTCTGCTATCCTATAAGCATCTATCGTATTTCAAAAGGAATCATATTATGGGGAGAACTATTAAATATACTACAGCTGAAGAAATGGATCAATTACGGGAAATATTATCAACAACCCTTCCTATAGCTCGAAAAACAACCCATTTTACACAAACCGAAGTAGCAAGACGCATTGGGATCAGCACGGGGAAGGCTTATATCTCTCGTTTAGAAGCTGGTGTGAATTTACCTTCCCTCCACTGCTTGTGGAAGCTGGCCGAAGTTCTGGACTGTTCCGCTGATTATTTGCTCGGATTTTCATCTTACCATCAGCTTCCACGCAAAAACAGTATTCAGGATCAGCTTTTGCGCGAAATAGAAGCATTAGACATGGAGGATAAAATTGATCTGCTGAATGAATTAAAAAAAAGACATAAGTAAAAAAGAGAGCCCCTCATGCCTTATAATGGCATGAAGGACTCTCTTTTTTCACGATATCCATGGATTTTCAGCAATGGTTTCCGGTCGTATCCTCTGCACTCCTATCAATGGTCTCCCATCCGCATCCTTTTTTGTGTACACGACTATGCTGGATTCACGGAAGTTGTTTTTATGCCTTGCAAGAGCTATATCTGAAACGAAAAACACCTTTCCAGAATATAACTCCTGGCAATCCTCTTCATTGGCCAGTCTCACGACTTTGCTTAAAGTCTCCCATGTATCAGTTACTATGATGACCCGATACCTTATCGACGGATAGCCGTTATTCTTATTTGTCATATATTGATCATGGTGGAGCAGCCGCTTGATCCTACATATTTTATCACGCATACGCTCCTCAAGCTCTTTACCCGTTGTTTCCTTAGCACTGAAGGACGTAGCAAATGACTCTATTACGATCCTCCAATTTTGGCCATTTATAGTAGTGTCCACCCTTACATCCGGAATATAGACCTCTCTCATGGCACCGATCACAAACCCTTTTTCCCGAGTCATCATGGCATTTGGATCATTAAAAAATGTCTTTATCGCAACGATACCGGATTGCATATATGCCATCTTCCGATGTATCGGAAATAGGGTGTAGTTACCTCTATACTGTATCTCTGAAGTGTCTTCAAAATGCGTTTTTACAAGATTAAAGGTGTAGTCATTAGCTATATAATAATTTAGCCTCCACCCCCCCCACCCCCGATACTACTATTAGTATAGGCCTCGTGCAACACAACGCTGTATTTTCCGAGTTTCTTCAAGCGTCCATCAATGGTCGATACATATCTGTCAGTAACTGATCCAGTAGGATCCACTCCCTCTTCCAGAAGATCTTTTTCCGGAAGAGGGATCGGCAACTCTTTACACTCCGTTATTCCATACCGATGGCGATAGTACATGATCCATTCCGCGACCATCTTTGCAGTACAGACGCGGAAAAATGTGACTGCACGGAGCAGGTACATGTCTGATCTGGCGATATCCCCTTGATACACAAGACGCTCTATATAATCAGCACGGAGCATTTTAGTAGTAACATACTCTTGCTCGATACCATCTATATATTTGTATTTTGTACCCTCGTACTCGTCCCTGTAACTCATCAGTTTTCTCTCTCCATTCTACTACCAAAAATTTTGGCAGCTCTCTCATCCGTTCCTTTATTTGTCACCAACCGCTCCGGTCAGTCTCACACGTGCGAATTTTTTATCTGGATTCATCTTCTGGATGTATCCGTAATACTCTTTTCCAATAACAACATCCTTTTGCTCCAGACCACTTTTTTCATCCACATAACTCAGGAAATTGATATCACGCAGTCCGTCCAAAGAGCAGAAATAACTTCCATCATTGCTTGGACCCTTTTCTACGACCCTGACACGGACATTCATCTTCGGCTGATAGCATTTTTTCAGAATCTGCCATGGATCCTGTCCGATTGCTTTCAGATAATCTTCCCTGCTGCACACATATTTCACCCAGTCACCATCATAAGTTTTTGCACATACACGGAAATTGACGATCGTTCCACGGTTGCTTATGATCGTATCACGGAAATCTTTCAACGACTTAAATCCAGTTGTCCATTTGGAGCATGGAATTACACCAAGGACACCCACTCCATTGATATTCACGTATGCTGCCTCATGGTCTCTTCTTTTTCCACTTTCTCCCTGCAGACCAATGATCTGTCCTCTCAGGTAAACCGGCTCACCTGCATCAAGTTTCTGGTTGATCTTTTTGATTACACGTTCCCGTCTGCCTTTCTCTTCACGGGATGCGAAATATACGTTTCCGTTCTCTTCATCAACTTTTATTACATGCAGCAAGTATTTTTTTCCAAGCATTTCTGCCATTTTCTGCCGGTCAGATAAACCATCCGGGATATCCAGGTTATAGATCAGCTGGATATTATTGCAAATCGCACTTAAAGAGTTACGACTTGACGATGTGAAGGTCATTTCCACATCCCTGCCGCTTTTCATCAGTTCCTTATAATAACTGATCTGATGGTCCAGGTCTTTCTGCTCCGCCGTTGCATTGCTGATGGATGCAAATGTTTCTGGTTCATCTTCCAGGGGAGTGAGGATATCCGGTCTGTCAATGTCTAGTTCATACACTTTGGTTTCTTCTGTTTTTGCAGACTCACGACCAGGTGCCTGTTTTTTTGCCTTCTTCCGTCTTCTCCTTCTTTTGGACTTCGGAGCGGCATCTGCTTTATTGTCCAGACTTACATCCCCATGCTCATCCTTCGAGGTAACATCCATCTCACTCTTATCCAAAACTGTATCTAATTTTTTTTCTTCCATATCTTTTCATCCGCGGCCTAACCGCTGCTCCTTTCCGCAAAAAAGGGAGCGATTCGCTATAACTATGATATTATTTGACAATCATTTGTGCAAGCAAAAATTCCCTTTTTTATTAAAAATTTCTCTTACTATTACTACTTTTTTAATTCTTTTTAGCCGAGAATTTTACTATTTATATATCCTCCACCAAACACAATCCCGACAACTATGACAATCGTAAAAAACACCAGGCTTATTCCAAACCGCTGCAACCGCTTGTTTTCCGTACAAAACTTTGCCATCAATGCCCCGGCTGTCACTCCGAGCACCAGCAATACCGGTGCAGCTGCTTTGAATCCTAAATAAATGCGGTAAATACCACCATAGAATGAACGGAATATCTTGTTGAAGATGTCTGTGCCTTCCATTTTTTCAAAATCGTTGTTCTCAAACTTCTTCATCGTCCGATCATAAACGCTATTTATATCGGAATTTTTCGCATTGTCGAGCCTTTCATCTACCGAACCACTTTGTTTTTCATAATAGTCTGCTGCCACACTTTCTGAATCCTTTGATCTGCCACATCCGGTTATGAATATCATCAGAAGAAGCAATATCATTGCAAGAAATCTACTCTTCCTGTGCATTTTCTCTCTCCGCTCCATCAGTTGTACTGTCCTCCTCTGATATTTCTTCTCCATCCGACTGCTCTGGCTCACTTTCTCCTTTATAATAAGCACTATCCGTCTCATCATTCAGGCTGCCGTACTCTATTTTAATAGCTTCCAGCTCCTGCTCCGGAGTCATACCTTCAAACCTGGTCTCATCAATATCATACTTTTCTACATATGCATCGATCAGCTCCTCTGTCGTCATATAAGCCTCTTCATTGTCGTCTGGTTCATCCCCTGCATCATCACCTACCGGATTATGGACGATAAATACGTCCTCCAGATCATAGCTCTTGTTATACATTTTTTCATATGCATCGCGGATCTGGAGCTGATAAACCATTTCATCAATGGGAATATCAATGTTGTATTGTTCCTTAAAACGTGTAATCTCCGTTTCCGCCCTCTCAAGCCGGTCCTTTTCTTCCGCTGTCAGTCCTTTTGTTTCATCATCCTCAGCTTCCGTTATTTCCTGCTGCTCTTGACCATTTGATGCTTGCTTTTTTAAGATTGACATCTGAACCAGCAGAAATACGATACATAAAACCATCACTCCCATGGCAATACTGCCAGCAATCAGATACTTCTTCTCTCCCATACGCACTCTCCTTTCTTCATTTAATACGGCGGTCTGCAGATAAGCACCATCTCAGATCCTGTGTAATTATTTACACTGACACCATATTTTTCATTCCTAGCATGTACCTGTCTTCCGTCACCCATGTAGATTGATACGTGGCTGATACGCATAAACCTGTCTGGCTGAACCCACAATCCACTCTTTTTTCTGGCATAAAAGATCAAGTCGCCCTGTTTCATATCTGCCGGATCCACCACTCTTCCTGCTAAATACAGGTTTTCGGCAATTCCAGCGGCCGTACCTCCGTTGATCGTAATGCCGACTTCTTTTGCAACCCTGGTGACCAGAGAGGAGCAATCATAATACCCTTCTTCATTACGCAATTTCTGACTATATTTACATCCTACTTTTTCAAGTGCTGCCATGACAAATGATCCCGCAAGACCTTCATCAAATTCCAGACCGGAATAATCAAAATCAACGCTTCCGCCATTGCCATCACCGGTATTTACTACCCTTGTACTTGTTGGGAAATCTTCAAATGTATACCCTTCCGGAAGCAGGTACCCGGTCAGCTCCTGCGTCCACAGGATCACACCCGGCTTTGCATTACCATTTTCATCCGGTCCCAGCCCACTCTCATATGCGCGATACATTTCGAGTTTTTCCGTTACCTTATTTCCTCCCGGTGCAAGAGCCATCATATCGCACGTATATCCAAAGTCATAATTATACGTGTAACGTCTCATTGTCAGGTCATATAGCGGCATAAAAGAAGCCTCAGCAATATTGGACAGATAGTTTGATACCTCATGTGTTTCCGGATCTTCTATAGATGTTGTAGTGTAATAAATGGTGGTGTACGCACTCGATGCACTACCGATGACACTGTGAGGGACGTAATACTCCCATTCTCCCTCCTCTGTATCTGGATCCCCATAGAGATATGGCGTGTGCACCATAGATTTGCATTCTGCCAGCGTATAGCTTGTCTGAGCGGAACGGGCAAGATCAGTGATATAGTCGTACTTCATTCTACATGCTTCTATTGCAGCATCTATATCTTCATAATTTTCGCCATAATGGACGACCTTCTCTCCTTCTGCAGCATCGCCAGACACGCTCCATACCCGTTCTGTAATAGGAAGCTTTGTAATACACATGGTATATACCATCTGCCAGTCTATTTGATACTTTTCAATATCTCTGGAATCTTCCAATATTTCTCTGTCCAGATACTCCGTTTTTGTCTCATAATGACCTCCAGCGGCAGCAGGATTCGCCGCATACGTATCATCTTCTTTCCATTCCTGATACGTATGCCGAACCTGGATACTGATAGTCTGCGCTGCATAATCCTCATTGATCTCTTTTACTGATTTCAACAGATGAAGAAATTCATCCCGGTTAAACATCAGATTTCGGTAGAAACTGCTATCAAGCTGATCGTTTTCTACGATTGTCAGAATTTCATCCAAAGAAAGCCTATTTAAGTCCCCTTCGTATGCGATCCTGGTCTCCACATCATTACTACCAAAGATTGCATCTGCAATACCACCAAATACCGAAAAGATCTGCATCGCACCGGCACCAGCCATCACTACAATAAAAATAGCTGGAATAAAAGGTGCGATTGCTATAAGAATCCTTTTGAGCCATTTTTTTGCGGTCTTTTTTGCCCTTTCTTTCATTTCTGCCGCTATTTTGTCGGAAAATGAATTTCCTGATCCATAATATCCAGCCATAATCTTTACCTCAAGAAACTATCTTCCCATTTTTTCGGCAAATACACATTCAATGTCGTTCTCAACTGGTTATCTAAGGCAATGTCCCTGCTTCCAATGACTTTATCCATGATTCTCTTTTTGGATTTCTCTGACAGATTCACATACTGTTCCCCAGCACACCGCTCCAACATCCTTGTTTCCTTCTCGGTAATAATTGCTTTTGCGGTGCCACTAAATTCATTTCTCAAACGATTTACTGCACTTTCATAACCCTGCGCATCTTTTATATTATATTTTTTGAGAAGGGCTTTTCTGCTTTCCCGAATTGCTGCATCGTTTACAAGGTCATCATTAAAGATCTGTTCAAGTTTTCCATCCTTTTCCAATGACTTTGCAAAATCCCTGGAGACAATATCTATCACTTTCATCTGTTCCGGAACAGATTTGCCATTAAGATCTGAGTACACCTTCACATCCAGTGGTGAGTTAGCATAACTTCTCGTGGCCGCACCAGCTTCACGAAGTCCTTTATTTGTCCGCCAATTCACACTCAAATTTCTAAACGGAGTATAGGCTGCATTTCCGAGCATACCACCTACCACCATACCTGCAGGTCCCATATACATTCCGGTTAATGCACCAAGGCTTCCCCCGATCATCATGCCACGGATTTTAGCTGTTGATTGCAATCTGGAATGCAATGCCCTTCCACGAAGAAGCTCGGCTCTGCGTTCATGTGAAATATTATTAAACTGTGGTTCTTCAAAGTTATCAATGGTCGCATAACGCTCCATGATTGCCTGCCTCTTGCGTTCATATTCGCTTGATGCTGCACCCATTCTTCCCATAGGCGAACTGGCTTTTCCGGCCGATACACTGTAGCCTCCGTTTTCCTTTAAGCCACTGATCATCTGATCCAGCCTTGCCGTTTGAAGTCCTGCATCTGCTGTAATAGCAGTAAGCTGTCGGATCTTTTGCCGTTTTTGTTCGATTGCTTCCTTATTTGCTGTGTTAGACGGATCCAAGGCACCGATCTCTGCATTTAGAACAGCTATCCGACTCTGTGCTTCTGCCCTACGTACCTGCTGCGCACTCTTAGCTCTTTGAAGATCTGACATACTGTACTGATTTCTGTTTGGATCAAACTCCTGCAATTTTTCATTGATCCTTGCATCCTCCACAGATAAATCCGCCATCCTGCTACTTGCGTTTTCCATAATCTTCTGCTGCTTCGCTATTGCTTCAGCTGCTTTTTTCTGTGATTTCGCTCCTGATCCAGATGCAGTTTTATATCGCTCCAACTCCGCTGCAGCAGTGTCATATTCCTGCTGTGCCTTCACACGCTCTCCTAAGTTATATGCCTGGCGGTCCCTAAGCTCATTTTCCTGAGCTCTCAATGCCTTTGATGCACTATAACTACGGCTCTCACAATCCTGGATCTGGGTATCGATCTGTCTGATCTCATTATCCTTTGCACTAATACTCTCTCCCAGCTTCTGATATTCACTGCTATCTCCGGTCATAAGATCTCTTTGGGCTTGTAACTGATTTCTTTCGCGAACTTTAACCTGTCTATCCGACAATAACTGCTCTTTTTCACTATCCGCATCCGAAATTGCTTTCTGCAGATTAGCAGGCTCTTCCTTCAGAAGTTCCTGATCTGACCTGGCTTGGAGTCTTTCTTTCTTTGCAAGAAGTGCATTTTCTTCCTGCATTAAATCTGAATATTCCGCCGCAAGCTCCGGATATTGAGATTTATCTGCATTTTCAAAATCAAGCTCCTTTTTACGATCCCTGACCTTTGCAAGCTTATCATCCGTATCCTTCAAAGCACGATCAATGGATTCTTTATCCTCCGCATCAAGTGTATCCTGGTTTGCAGCCATAGCTTCCCCGTATGTCTGCTCCTGTCCAAATGGAGTACCATCATCATATGAAGCGAAATCCTCCGGTCTCATTGGCTGATCCTCATCTTCTCCAATCGGTTCATTTCCGAAGCTTGGCTTTGCATTCGCTATATCAGCACCATCACCCATGCCTTTTTGCTCGTTGGCTGCGGCTGCTTCAGCGTATGCACTTGCTGCAGTACCAAATCCTGCCTGATTCGCCTGCTCCATCTCCTGTGCATCCAATTGTGCAAGCTCGTCCTCCATCTGTGCATTATTTTCGTCAGCTTTCGCGTTTGAGCGGTCTTCCGAAATTCCATGCACTGCATTTCCAATTCCTCTTGCTGCCATAGCCCCTACAAAAGCACCAGCGCCAAGTCCAGCTCTTTCAAGTGGGTTTGTCTGCATTCCAAGCGTTCTACGTGCCAGGTCACGTGCCGGCAAGATAGATGCACAGATCAGGATCTGCAGCATTGCAACAGCCAGTGACTTCCCACTTAAGCCAACCCTGGATGCAAAAACACCAATATATACCGGAACCATGATCAAGGTCGCATCAATTATTGGAACCAACGCACAGGATACCATCTCCCACACCCAGTTGGATAAAGCTTGGCGATCATCAAAAAAGCTCTTTATAATAACGAACGGAAATAATATAAAGTCTATCAACATCGCAAGGGCCACACCAACATATGAAAGCATAAAGTAAATATTTAATATTACGGACCCTAAGTACATAATCGAGTTCAAAAAGCTTTCATCTGCAGCATCACGTAATATTGCTATAATACTTGTCGAAGAATCACCAAACAATGTCTTTCCAGCTTCATTTGCCAAAATATACAATACATTATCTCTTACAAACAGTCCGACATCGAGGAAATACGGCATCATCACCAACAAAAGGGCTGCTGTCAGAAATATTGTTATAGACTCCTTCAATTTATCCCATGCAACATGTCCTTGTTTCCATGAGCTGATAGAAACATTCGCCATAAATACCGTCATACACCCCAACAGTGAGATGCCGCGGAGAATGTTGTATATAATACTTCCTATAATTCCATATACATTTCCATTTTCCAGCCCGAATGTGAACAATGCTACATCTGATACCAGACGTCCATATATTAAGTTATCCAGCGACGCTCCCAACATATTAAGCAAGGAATATAATGCATTGGCTATCTGTATCGGAATAAAAGTCAGAATTGCATTGATTACATCAACAAACCATTTCATTCCGGAATCCTGCTCCGGTTCGTCTGCTTCTTCCTCATCAGAATCAATCATTGAATTGATGCTTCCATCGTAAATTCCACTTTTATCTCGGTCTACCCATTGGGAAGAATCCTTTGAAAGATCAGCCGTATCATTCTCTTCGGAATTACCAGTATCTTCACCACCTCCGGTCTCTCCCCCAGTATCTGTTCCAACATCCGGAAGTGTCGGAAATTTTTCTGCAAACGCTGAAATAGGACTACTCACAAAGAGAGCCACTGCCACTACAAGCACAACGGAAAGCACGCGAAATTTACCGGTATGCTTGCTGTCTTCCTGTGTATTCTTTTCTTCCTGCATACGCCCTCTCCCTTCTCTTCTTGATGTGCTCATAAATAACTGCCGGATTGGTCTCTACGATCTCAATCTCTGTGTTTTTCAGATAATCAACCTGTACAAAAGTAACACGGTCGTTTACAATCAGGCATACCTGCCCTTTCTCTGCCACAGATCCGTCGTCCTTCGTCTTACCACCAAGCGAGAGCATACGGTTCATCTGTGCCGGTGTTAAGCAGGTTGCCGATTCCAGATATTCCTGATCCTGTCTCGCCTGGCGGAAAAGAAAGATGATCGGACTCTGCTTTACGATAGCCTCAGTCTCCGGATAACCCTTAAAGTCCGCTAATGCCTGTGTAGATACAATCGGTACGATAAATCTCTTACGAGCTGATCTGTAAAGATCCTCGAAAAACACGCGGAGCTCTTTGTATTTCCATGCACGATGCGCCTCATCAAGAAGAACTGCATACTTACTAATCCGTTTAGGATTTGCGGAATTACGTTTAATGATGTTCTCGTTGATCCAGTTTGCCGCAATTACCATGGCAAGAGGACGGTCATTTTTGGGAAGCTGGGACACATCAATATTGGTTGCCGGAGTCTCCAGATTTGCTACAAGGCTGGACTGTCCATCATAATATGCGCGGACACCACGTACTGCGACAACCATGGTCTGATTACCATTTTTATCCGTATAAAAACGTCGTCCTTCTTCATCTGGCTTCAAATCCTCATATTCCTGTCTGCTAAGTTCAATAACAGAGCCAGGCACATAATAAAGCTCACGCACAAAGCTCTTCATACCGTCTACGATAAGGGAATAAGCTTTGTCGTGAAGAGGCTCTGTATTGTCCCGGCGCCTTTTCAGGATCTCAAGATAAAACTCATGGATCGTAGGCAGCTCTTTTTTCTCGGATGAGTAATCGCTTTGGGTTACATACAGACTAGCCGGATCGCCATCCACAATGCCACGTATTTCAAATAAATGTGCCAGAACTTCCTCAAGAATCGAGTCCATGGCTGTTTCATCTGCAAAATCCGGTTCCTTCTTGCCGAATTTGATCATTGCCATAAGAAGTCCTTTCAAAATGGCAATCTTTTCCGTCAGATGAAGCGCTGTCTCCTCTCGTCCGGTACCCTCGTCATATTCCATCTCTTCCCCAAGCTCAAATGGGTTCATGATTATCGTACTGTTTGCCGTGATCTGATAATTGATACCGCCCAAACGCTCAGTCAGGATACTATACTCTCCTCGCTTCCCTTTCTCCTCTGTATCAATCGTACAGAACTTCATGCCAAAGTCAGACGCCCTGGATAAAATTTCCTTGATCGTTGCTGATTTTCCGGTACCAGTCGCCCCACACACGATGACATTATGTGCTTCCAGGGACTGATCATAAAAATCAATCGTAATTGGACGTCCCGTATTCATATCACGTCCAAGATATGCACCGTTTTTGTGATAGAAAGAGCTGCGGGTGTGGTTGAAAATTGTGGATAGAGAGTAGGCATCCATCTGATGCACTTTCACACAGTCGGTACTCACAGGTCCCCATTTACTCTTAAACCGTTTATTCAGTGGAAATGCTGACTTATATGCTTCCGGCTCTGTTCCAAAAGAAGATACCAAGCCAATATTTTTTGCAAGTCCCCGGTTATGGAAGTCTGAACCGATCCTCTCCATGTCATCAGCACTTTTTGAAAAGGTTGTAAACAGAAATGACACATTAAACAGAGCATTTCTTCCACTCTCCATCTCGCGCGCCCAGCTCTCCGTCTCACTCATCTTCTGGCCTATCTTTCTGGCACGGTTTCTGTCAGTTGCCTTTGTTGCTGATGCAAGCTCCGTATCAAGATTCCAGACCTGACGATCAAACAGCTTCACGGCCCGCTCTGCAGGAACCGGCTCAATCCTGGTATTAGAGGTTACATACGGGAAGTTATATAATGTGTTGAATGTAGATGCAAAGTTAGCATCTCTGGGCATCTTATCAATATAATAAGATCTGACATATACTGTTCTTCCGCCATCGATCAGCTTTAAGTGCCCATAATTATTGGGATCAATTCCGTCCGGTGCCAAAAATTCTTTCAGACTTTTTCTTTCTGAATAAAAGATTGGATTGACACGCATATAGGAATACCGTATCTCTGCCTGCTTTTCTACTGCCAACTGCTCCGGAGTTTTTTCTTCCTCCTCGCCTTTCTTCCTCTTTTTCTTTTTTCTGGTTGCTGTCACCTCCGGATCCTGAGCCTTTAGCTCCTGCCTTTTCAGCATACCGTCCCTCATACGAAACAGATCGGAAAGCTTATTTTTCTGTTTCTCTATCTTTTTATTTATCTTCTGCAGGTTCATTCACCGATCCCTCCGCTTCTTCTGTTTTCTCCTCTGCAAGAATCTCCATCTCTTCCGCCAACGCATCAGCCATGGCTCCCGCCAGGTAAGCACCCTCTTCAACCATACTGTCTTCCATTGCCGTTCTCATCTTACGGTCATAATCATGGGAAGTTACATATTCATCAAAATATTCAGAGTTCTGAACGTCATCCATCTTAAACTCAGAAGAACTAAGCGGATGCGTATGCTGATAAAACATTTCAATCAGCTCATTTGTCTTACATCTATACGCACTTACATTACTTCCACCGAGCGTACTGATCATGTTATTGCAAAGGTTATCAAGCTCCTGAATTGCCTTTTTATGAATCTCTTCTTCACTAAGTTCAATGCTGTAGTCATTGGAATTATACGACCATTCGACCAGGTACGCTTCCTCTGCAGATGGGTGAACAGCATCTTCCTTAAACATTCGATTCATAAAATCAATCTGGTCTTTCAGATGATCTTTTCTCCACTCCATATTGGAGATATCTTCCTGCAGTTTTATCAGCCTCTTCTGCATTTCTCCTTCCTGCACGATATCAATACCACGGACCAGATTAAGTGCTTCCAGCAACTCGTCATAGTCCTGGACCAGATGGAACAATTTCTGTTCTATCTCATCATATTTGTTGTTATACATACTCTTCGTACTATCCAGACTCATTGGAATAAAATACTGCCGGTACGTAATTGGGGTCTTAATCGTGTTGATAAATGAAAGATAGCCCTGAAGGGTACTCGCCACCTGTACTGAAGATGCTGTTCCAAGGTTAAATCCACGGCACTTAAAAGCAGCAATAAATGTACGGTGATGGTTTGTCACAACCATATCGTCAACAATATCTTCAAAGTCCAGAAAATCCTTGGCATCTTTCCTGTCAAGGCTCTGGAAGTACATATCTGCTTCCCGCCTTTTCTTCTTCTTCCTGGTTGCTGACATATATAATGCAAAACATACGATCATCATAAACATCATCATGAATATAAGGATCATTACCACATGATAGATCTGGTTAATTATATAAGTCATGGTTTAATTCCTCCTCATATTCCATCTGTTTATATCCTTTGATGTATAGTTCTTTTTTTCTTCTTCGGAGCAGTTTTTTTGTAATATACCGCTCATATGTAAGCCCTCCCCCGTCTTTCCATCGCTCCAACGGGATCGGTACGATCGTTGCAGCTACAATAACAAATTCAATGATCACCCATGCAAAAAACACATAAATTCCTAATCCAAAGGGTGACAATAACTTAAACAAAATAATTCCCGGAATAGCCACCACCAACAATATCAGCAATGACCTTAACGGAAGGTACCGGAAGAAACGCACTTCATCCGTAAATCCCTGTGGGATCTCAAACCTTGTCCTCATATACCTTTCCAGGGGCTGCCTTTTAAGGTGCCCCTATCTCCTTTCTCATTTAACTCCGTTCATCACACAAATGCAGTTGCGATCCGCATCATAAATCCCAAAATCGTCGGAATTGCAAATAAAACGATACAGATGATCGCCTTTACCTTCAGCTCCGACAACGCTTCTGCCCGCTGGGAAGCTGGTGCAGAAGCTATTTTAAGGGCAACAATAATCAGCGTCGTCATAAGGCCGATTATGCCGATTGCCATGAACAACTTATACGAACTCGCAACAGTATCTCTTACGTTACTGTTTCCGGATATCCCTCCATCTGCTCCTGGCTTCAGGTAATGAAAAGGCTGTGTACTTGTATCAATACCCGCAAACCGTATAAGCGCCATGTTTTCCATTGTCATTGCAATTTTCCCAATATTTTCCATGATCATAAGTTCGCCCCAATGGATCCCATATAACCAACAAAAGATAAGGAACCAAAAACAACAACTCCACCTACTAACACCCAGATAATCTGCTCAAGTGCGTCTGCACGTTTACCAGACCCTGCTGAAGCCAGTTTGATTCCACAAAAGATAGAAATTGCTACAAGTCCAACTACACCAATCGCTAATAAAAGTTGATACAGGGAAGCACCGGTTTCTTGTACCACGTTTGTCAGCTTATCAAAAGTTCCATTTCCTTTCCCCTTGATCCATTCATAAGAATAGTCCGAACCTGATACTTCAGATTCTTCGCCACTTGCAAATACTGTCAACTGGCTTCCAACCATCATGACGGCTGCTGTCCCGCCTGCCGTAATCTTTTTCATAAGTTCTTTCATATTAAATTTCATACTTTCTTCCTCCTGTTACATGTAACACTCTATGAGAATAGGGTCATACTGTATCCGGGGTCTCCCAGTGCAATGTGACCCCAACCATATTCATACAAATTTCACCGGCTTCCATGCCCTTGCACACGACCCAGGCACTCGCCAGCACGCTTCTGCAGACCTCATTTAATTCCTTTTCCATTCACTGCCCATCACTGGATAAAACTCCAGACGTGCAAATACATCATTCAGAAACCTGCAGACTACCTGGAAAGGTTTCCCCTCCGATTTCGGAGACACAACTTCAAATTTCAAGTCGCAACCGCCTGACTTCCCTTCTCTATCTGTCTCCATGGATATCATGTATACTTCATCCAGCGGACGACGTCGGTTCGTACACTTTCTTTTTGCCTCTCCGCTCTTTAACATATATCTCCTTTCCGAAGTATCCTTGTGGGTACACATAAGCACATCTGTTGAAATATGCTTATGTGTACCCACAAAAAAGCCCGACCAGCACGCAATTTGCGTACCAGACGGGCATTTTTATACTTCTACTTTGCTTTTTCAGCGGTTTTTACTTTCTCTTCCGCTTTTTTCGTTTCCTCCTTCTTATCCATCGCGTGAGGGGCAATGACGGCTTTATATTCCACATTGCCATCCTTTCCGCTGATATGGATCGGGGCCGAATATTTATCATTCATGCCGTAATACGACACTGTATCAGAGCATCCAGTTACTCCAGTCTTTACAATGTCCACGGAAAAGCCCCTGGCCTGCAGCTGCCCTTTATGGCTTTTTTGTATAACCTCCATACGGTTTTCACCATTTGGAGATTCAAACAGCAGGTTTCCGGATTCTTCGGTCCGAAGCACGACATAAGGCACTTTATCAATACCAACCGTAGAAACCTCAAGGCCTAAAAGAAGGTCTTTTTTGGAAATCTCTGCTTCATAATCCCGCTCTTCCATCTCAATAATGGAGAGAACTGACGACTTGAACTCAAGATTCATTCTACGGGCAATGTATACCGCTCCCCGTTCTGTCGTTATGACGGTGTTCAGGTTAGTAAAACCGATCTGGCAGATCTCACCATCTATGTTTCCGATCACCGTATTCAGAAACTGGTCATTAGCAGGATGCCAGGTTTCATTTTTTTCGGCATTCTTGACCGTTTCCGTTTCAACCGATGCATATGCGATCATTGGGGAACTCTTAGTTGCCAGTTCCAGCTTGCTTCCATTTACATGGAAGAACATCGCCTTCATAGCGTCCGTTGCTTTGGACGCTGCCGCACCTCCGCTTCGTACAAGCTTTACAAAATCTTCTGTTTTCAGCGATACAAACACAGCCGTTTCACTTTCTTCCTGTGTCAGATCAAACATTACATCACTTTCGTTCAATGCGACACGGACGCGGCTTCCTCCCTGAGCATCAGAAAGCTCAATATAACTATCCTTCAGCTCAACACATATCGTGTCGGTGAATTTAGCTATCGTTTCAGCCGTTTTGTAAAAACTCTTTACAGGATACAGGATGACCGGTTCATCAATGCCTTCCTCACTCTCAGTCTCGAAGTGACATCTTCCGACTTTTGTTCCATCGCAAGATGCAACCAGTGCGGAGCCTGGCTGGATAAGAAGCAAGAAGCCCTTTCCTCCTCCAGTCGCTGCGATACCAAGTGCCTTTACTAATAACTCTGCGTTTACTTTCACTAATTTTTTCATTTTTCTCTCTCCTTTAATCAATATCATCGAACAATGAATAATTTCCGCTGTCCGATTTTCTTCTTCTCTTCTTTTTAGGCGGAAGTGGCGATACCGCACTTGCCTGGTTACTCAAGATCATACGGCTAAACAGCGCATTGATATTTAACGCCGTTTCCGCTTTCTTATTATCCATTGCTCCAAAAAAGTCGAATGACATCAGACTCTTGAATAGATCCTGGTGCTGATTTACAAGCTCCGGTTTCTCATCCACCATATTGATGATCTCATTTAAGAGCTTCATCTTCTGGCAGGAACCATATTCTGAATCATCTTTCTTATCAGAAATGACGTCAAACATTTCCTGCAAACGGTTCCCGGAATCATCATCCATCTCTTTCATGATCTGTGCGATCCTAAGCTGCGTGTCCACGCCCTTCGCCATGGAAGCCAGTCCATCTGCAGAGAATTTTCCCTGGATAGCCGATGCAGCTGCCTTTTTCTCGCCAAGGACCTGCAAGATTGCCTGCTGGACCGTTCCAGAATATGCCAGATAGTAAGTACGGCATTCTTCCCTCTGGTTCAGGCGCCAGCTTCTTCCAGCCGCCTGCCATTCAGTAAAAAGGGAATACCCACACTGATAAAATATCAGAGTCGGATAATTGTAGATATTCCCCTTCTCTTTCCAGCAGAAGTCAAGACCTGTCTCGCACAAACGAGGGTTACAGATCATAACCTTCATCCCTCTCGCTGCTCGGTCATGCATCCATCGTTCCCGCTTTTCGGCCGACGGACTCGATGAGCGAAGCGTAACAACCTCTTCTTCCCCAAGACCCAGCTGCTTCATAAGCAGGCTTTTAAGTCTCGGCAGGACATTGGTCGTATCCGATGCAGTATATTCTGCATAGATCACGCAATTCCTGTTTTCAGAAAGCTCCTTCCCGACAAGTTCCACCAGGCAGCGCTCCTTTTCGAGCATCCCGCCCTTTTTTACAAGTTCGGAGTAATCAGGCACCATGGCTATTTCGTCGCCATTTCGGGGGTCTACAAAAGGAGGTACTCCATAAGGTTTATCCAGATACGACATTGCGAACTGGTTCCTTTCAGAAGTCAGGTTTACCTTTGCTTCCCTTTCGTAATACCTCAGATCATCAAGGATTCTCCGGTACACCCGCTGCTCCTCGATCTCCTTCGGCTCTTTCGGCGTCACAAGTTTGATCCGCTCATACAGCGGTGGCATATTTGCTGACATGTCGCTGATGTTCAGGAACACAGCGGAATCAAGCAAAAATTCCGAAAATACCTCCGGACTTATCCCTGGCCGCACACGCGGCTGTGACAACTGTTTTCCACGGCTTAAACTTGCGTAGCGGACATCGGTGATAACCTCAAAATCCTGCTCCACGCATCCATAATCCTGTGCAAATTTCAGAACACTTCCAAATTCATAGCCATGTTCCTTCATCCGCTTCGGGTTCATTCGGAATAACAAGTAGAACAGATCCGAAGCAACTCCTCCAGAGATCGATCCTGATAGTCCAAAGGTATACCGGCAGCTCTTCATTACCCAGTGGAATGCATTTCCCTGAGCTGTGGCGCCGCCTTTTGACTTGTGTACTTCATCCGCAATAAATACATCAAAGTAACCTTTCAGGTATTTTTTGATATACTCTGCAGGCGAATACTTCCGGCATCCGCCATCACGGTCGATTTCGTTCAGGACTTCCCCATAAAAAGAGCGGGCTTCCGTTTCGGTCCCGCGTAATACCCAGTATGTTTTTTGCCCTTCTTGGACTTGTTTGCCCAGAAGGTCTGGCGCACCCATGGTATCTCCTTTGGCGTGTAGCCAAACTCCGTATTGATATTTTTCACATACGGGACCCACAGCTTCTCCCCACAGTAAAAGCACACCTCATTAGAAGTAGTTTCACTTGCAAAATCAAAGCTTGTGAGTGGCAATGTGTCTTTGTTGTCCTCATCATACAGCTCGCCTATCGGCATTTTAATGCCTTTGCGATAAAGCAAGCGGTTACAGTGCGGGCAGATCATACCTGTACGTTTATAACGACTGTGCAGGATTTCTATATTGTGGCTACCGCACAACGGACAGCCATCCTCCTGGCTTGCATATGCCGCATTACAGTCTTTGCAATGGAAGAAGTCAATGCACCTCGTTCCCATCTTTTTGGGCGATGGCACACGCTGATATGATAGCTTACAGAAATCTTTAGACATGATGTAGAACTCTTTACCGTTCTTTCTTTCACGTCCTGCATTCCGTATGTCGATCAGCTGTTGGAAGGTTTTAATGATCACCGCTTTTGCATACGGGATCTCTTCCTCGATGCTCTCTTTCCATTTTTCGACCAGATGCCCCGGACACATAACAATGTGCCGGTAGTTGATGATTCCATCATGGGCATAGGCGTCTGCCAGGGTCTTCCCAGGATTCTGCTCCAGCCATTTCCCCACATACAGCATTTCTGCTGCAGAGGACGACTGCAGCGTCTTTCCAGTTCCGGTACCCATGACAAAGAGTACACTTCCCCGCTTTTTATGCCGGAAATACTCATAGACACCATTGATCATGGCTGCCTGCTGAGGATACGGCCGGGTCCTCTTCAATGCGATCCGATTGATCTCTCCATCCAATCCAGTCACCGGATGCAACTGATTTTCAAGATTTCTGATAATACTACTGCCATATCTGGCAAAGTAATCATCCATGTTCTCAATCTTCAGCGGCTTTTGCTCCTCCTCCGTGATCCAGATCTTCCGGTCTTGTAACAACCGGCTTACCATTGCACGTAGTTTTTCCTCGTCCATGGTCACGCTGTAGATGTGAAGCTCACTAAACCTCACGGCTCTCCCCCGGCACAAGACCTCATGGTCTGCTCCATACACCGCACCTTTATATCCACGGTACAGATACCCACGGTTTGTCATTGCTTTCTGAATCTCTGCCATCCATTCCCGCAAAAGTGGGAGGCTGTACTGATTCATCAAGTGGTAATACAGATCCTCCTGCATGGTATCTGGCATTGTCACCAGATAGTTTTCCCTCAATGCAGTGGAAAATGCCACCCCATGAGTAAACTTTTCCTTTCCTCTTACAATCTGGGTGTAAAACACCTCGAATTGGTCGCTCAGCGTGTAATTTCTATTATCAAAGCTGAACTTCTTATCAAGGATGATTCCAGCCCCTATACTCCTAACAAGCTGCGATGAACGGTCATAAAAACTGACCATCAACGGCTCATTGGATGGGCCGGTAATAAAAGAGTCACAATAACACTCTTTCACACCCGACACGATCTTATAAATCATATTCTCTCCTATCCACAGCCTTCCGGCTGCTACGCTGTTTACAGTTGTGTAATCCGTCCAGAATTTTCCACAATATTCAGCTTAATCTCTGTATACGTGGTCTGAACGAGCTTCTGGACTTTTCCATCATCGTTCTTCATGGCATCCTCGCTTTGGATCCTTTTAGCCACACCTCTTTGAAGATGTAGCGTCTGATCCTCTGCATTTCCAGATAATCCTTCTCCGCCGCCAGTTACAGCTAACAAGTAGCCAATCTCATTGGATACGGGAACGATCGGACTTGTGAGATTGCAGCCGGTATACGGCCGCTGGAAAACCTTCGTTCCTATCTCCGCCCACAAAGGGCTAGCACCGATCCTTTCCGCAGCAGCCTCATAATCAAATATCCGGGTTGTGAACATATCTATGTCCCGCTCCCGGCTGTCAATGATCACATGCTTTTCTGCTGCTTCCTCCGGAAGATATGGATAGTTTTCAAGTCTTTGGATGGCAGCAAATTTCTCCTCAAAGTAACTCCGAAGGTATCCCGGAGACTTTTTCTTGAGAATTGCACAGATCTGATGATATTTTTCATATTCCTTATCATCAAACCGGTAAAATCCTTCCAGACTGAACCGCCCAAGGACAGCCCTGAAAAACTTTTCTTCTTTGAAGACTCCATACGGGATTACCAGTGCCAGGTATCCGCCGTTTCGCATGTACCCAGCAATCCTCTCCAGGAACAACTGCTCCAGCCGCTTTTTTTCTTCTGCAGATTCCCCATACGGTGGATTGGCAAAACAAAAAGAGAACTTATTGTTGGAAATTTTCACTCCCTTCAAAAAGTCCTCATTTAATATGGCTGTAAATTTGGGGTTATCCTGCAAGCATTCCGTGTAGGTATCCCTATTCAACTCCACACCAAATATCTTACAGTGTTCCCTTTCTCCCGTTACGGTAAGAACTGCCTGACCGTCTCCGATGGACGGCTCCAGCACGCAGATCTCTTCTGCCTGGTCAAAATCGAATAAATTTCCGATCCTGCGGCAGTGATCCACATCGGTGTAATATGCACCGAGCTTTCGCACATTTTGTGCGCTCTGGAAGAAACTGTTTTCCTTATAACAGCTCTCTCTCCTTTCCATTCTCTTTCTCTCTCCTTTCTTTAACAAGTGCTTTTTGCACAAAAAAAAGAGCAGTCACGAACTCATGACTACTCTTTTTGAGTAAAAAAAATCGCACTTGTCCCGTTCATCTCAGGGCGACCATACTTAAAATGGCCCCGCTGCACCCTGTCTCCCCAGTCTTATCATTAAGACCAGCTTGACTAAACAATCGGACAACTGCAAAAAATTACATCTATATTCTACCATATACACAGGAATTTTCAACTACATTTCTTGGACTTCTCTTCCGCATTTTTTGTAATTTTTGCATGAAAGCAAGTTTTTCTTGCAACCGGTGCAATGCACCTGTATAATATGATTAAGAAACAATTTATGGTTATTAGTGAGGGAAACATGTCAGTAAAAGAGATCAGAAAACGGACTGGACTTACACAGAAAAAATTTTCAGAACTTTACCACATTCCCCTGGAGACACTCCGATCATGGGAATCTTCAGCAACCAGCACCCGACACAGGGATTGTCCACCCTACGTTTTGGAACTGTTGGATCACAGAGTCAGAGCTGATTTTGGGAAGGAAGTGATTAAGTAATGGCTAAAACAAAGAAAGAATTAGAAGATATCATTGCCCAGCAGGAGCAGATCATTGAAAAATACAAGAAAAAAAATAAAGAATTATTGGATGATGCGGAAGCAGCCTACAAAAAATCTGCTGATTTTCAGCACCTCATGGCAGTACAAGACTACTATAAAGCCTGCGCAGATGCAAATCTGCTGTCTTCCAAAATAAAACGGCAGAAACAGCTGGAATCTGACCGGTCATACAAAGAGCTTTTACAGGACAATATTACGTTATGCAAAAAACACGGTGTTGAATACTGGACAGGCATGGCACATATGTGGGAATATAATGAGACTAATTGGTTGAAAAAGAAGATTGATGAATTGGAAGCTACCATAGAAGTGCAAGATAATACCATCAAGCATCTACGACAATACATAGGGAAAAGCAGTGCAGAGCAAGATATGATCGCCATCACTTCTGCTACCCCACCAAAAAGAAGGGGACGCCCCACTATTGATGAACAGACCAGGCGCCGTATCCGTAAAATGTACCCTGAATATTCGATCAGGAAGATTTCAGAAGCGGAAGGTGTATCTGTGGGAGCAGTTGCCAAAATCGTTAAGGACATGGCTGCAAAAAAGAAGAAAAAAGATTGATATATCAAGCCAAAAAAAACTCACTATGATAACATAGAATGTGCCGACGACACATTCTATGTTTCTCATCTCTTATTTTTTTACATATCTCTGATTCCTACTATTCGGTTTATCAGGAATTGTCATCTCTACAACTCCTAGTTGCAACGCAGGATTCATGTAATTTTTTCGGAAAGTCTCTTTTGACTTAATTTTTAGATTCTGCATAATAGCAGTCGCAGTGTATGACACATCATACTCCATCACATCTAGCAGCCGTTTCACATATTCACTCATATCAGCGTCCGCACGCCCCATCTGCACAATAACATCATCTAAAATTTTATCAATCTGCTCCAACATAAACTCAATAAATACATCGGAGGTTCCATTGACATGACATTTGGCAATCGCTTCATAATACTCAGACTGAAATTTTTCAATCTGGCTTTCCAGCGGAATATATTCAAATATGTCCCGCCACTGAAAAAGCAGTAAAGTATGCCATAATCTTGCCATTCTGCCATTTCCGTCTGCAAATGGGTGTATGAAAACAAATTCATAGTGAAATACTGCAGCCATAATCAGTGGATGCACAGTTTTCTTACAGTTCCTCATCCATGAAAACAGTTCTCCAATTAGCTCAGGTACCATATTGGGCGGAGGTGCAATAAAAATGCATCTATCCCCAGCAAATACACCCTCTGATCCGCTACGGAAAACCCCTGACTCTTCCTCAATGCCAGCCGTCATGATACCATGTATCCGTTTTAATTCACTGACACTGTATGGATCTGTTTCCTTGATCTTTGCATATGCCAAATATGCATTCTTTACTTCCTGTATCTCCTTTCTGTTGCCAATTACAACCTTGCCATTGATAACATCTCTCACTTCCGACAGCGAAAGAGAATTTGCCTCTATTCTCAATGAAGAATGAATAGATTTTATTCTATTATTCTTCCTCAGATGAGGTTTATTATCCAGCATATGGCGGCTGTTAATGCCTCCAACTTTCTCCGATATAGAGGATACATACTCCAACATTTTATTGGAAATTGTAAATGGGGGAATATATCTATCCATAAATCTCTCCTATCTTGCTTATTATCTTGCTTATTATCTTGTCTATTATATTGTTTTTCTTCAGTTATTGCAAGATAATCCTCCATTCTGGTCTAGCAGGCTTTTACAAGCCCCTACTTTAACAACCTCTTACTGATCCACGTCTACAATGAGAAATCCTCCAGCATCATATCCGCCCGGAGTCCATTTTTCACGCATCTCTTTAGGAATTTTTTCCTTTGCACCATATTTACAAAGAATTTCTCCGCTTCGCATACTACGCAAAATGATTTTCTTTTCAGAATTTTTTACAATATCCCAAACTACCATTAAATGGTCTCCTCCCTTGCAAGAATCCTGTCTTCCAGATCTTCAGCCTTCGATGTCACCTTTACATTTATTCCAGGTAACAGAGCTACACGCTCCACAAGAATCCCATTTATCCCAAGGCATCCATTGACCAGTGAAAGCTCCACCTGGTCTACTGATACATTGTTTTTCCCAATGTATTCCATAACAAGATCCGCTATCAGAAGCACATCTATGCTCCATCCTGGATTCTTCATCGACAAACCATTAACTGCTCTTTCTATATTATAAGGGTATTTTTTCATTTTTTCTCCAATAAAAAAAGATAGAGAAGCAGTTATACTGCTCCCCCATCTTTACCTCCTTTCTAGTGCACCACACGCCAAAAAGATGGCAAGCCCTTACAGATCGTGTGCTGCAATATCAATCGCAGCCATTTCGTTGATCCAGTCATCCTCCACTTCGTCATGTGTTGGCCGGAAATCATATTCTATATCTATTCCTGATGGCTTGGCCAACGCGAAATAGAAGACCAGATCACATGTGGGAGAACTTCCCAACTGGAATCTTTCACCACATCCTTCCCATTCATCCACAAGATAGCATTTAAAATGGCCAATCTGAATGATGGGTCTTCCAAAATCCTTAAGCTCTACAAAGCCGAAGGAATCGACAAAGTGGTACGCGACCTCTCCTTTTCTTATAACTGCCACAATGTCACTCACTGACAAACTGTGGCCAGTGAAATCTTCCGGATGATTCACCTTGAAAATACAAAATATATCTTTAAGATAAGAGCTAAGACGCTCCGGATCATCCAGATCCATCTCTTTCTCGCCATGGTCGGCTTTATAGACAACGTTATAGTTCCGAATATCCGGAACCTCATTACCTAATGCCTCCAGGCTAAGGAACATTTTCTGACAGCCCATTTTTACCTGCAGTATGGCGAACCCATTTTTTAAGCCATCCAACATGGATGGCTTAACACACATTAGTTAAACGGCAGCTCTTCATCAATACCGTCAGGAATGCTCATAAAACCATCCTTGTCGGTCGTGAGACCTGCTGCCCCTCCCGGTGTAGTTCCTGCTGTTGTCGGCATACCAGCGGATGCTCCGCTCCGCTCCTGGGATGCCTTGCTCTCCGCAAACTCGACTTCCTCTACTACCACATCGGTGGTATACACTTTCTGTCCGTCACGGTTGGTGTAGCTTCCGGTCTGGATGCGACCGCTGATCACCATACGCATCCCCTGCCGAAAATATTTTTCAATAAATTCTGCAGTTTTTCGGAACGCAACACAGCTGATAAAATCAGCAGTCTGCTCGCCATCCTTATTCCTTGCCATTCTACGGTCCACAGCAAGGGTAAATCTAGCCACTGCCATAGCCTCCTCCCCATTGGAGTAACGCACATCCGGGTCACGGGTCAGACGACCCATTAAAATTACTTTATTCATATATATTCTCCTTTACTATTAACGTTTTTCCTGATCCAGCCTTTCCTGGATCAGTGCTCCACAATAAACCAGCTCTTCCATCGGACGTACTTCCCCATCAGGAAGCGCACCTCCGGCTGTTTTCAGGATTGCCCGCATCTTTAACCACGCATAATAGTTAAAAGTGCAATCGCTCCGTATATACATTTCTATATCCGGTATATCCGAGCGATCCAGGACTTTCTTCCGAAGATCCCGAAGCTTTTCAGCGGCCGCCTGGTAAGCTGCTGTGAAACTGACCAGATCGTCTTCTTCCTGATCAGCTTCATGAAGGGCTATGTGCATTTCCGCATATAGCAATGCATAGCTCTTCAGACAATCGCCATACTCTCTCTCAAGAGCCGGCACATCTGCTGCCATCATGCACATCCCTTCTTGAATGCCTTGAACACAATACGATCGCTGTCGCGATAGTGTTCAAAGACACCCTCCATGGCAACCTGATCTCCCGTAGAGAGGAATTCCGCAATCCTCTCCGGATTCCGGAACTCGTTCCTCCAGATCAGCACATGGGTCTTTATTCCCGTGCTGGTCTTTACCGGTACCAGGAGATACTTGTCTCCTGTTTTCAGGTTTCCTTCCGCCCTTTTGACGAAGAATACCTGTGTGTTTGCGGAACCTGACGTTGAGGAAGAAGCCACGCTTGTCTGCCGATTCTTCTTCTCTTCCTTGCGCTTCTCTACCTTACAGTCAGTCAACTGCTTTTCACCACATCCAAATCCCTGGATGCAGCCTTTCTTGCAATTTGTAACTGCCGTTCTGGTAGCGGCTGCCGGATCCATTATTTTACCTGTCGTTTTGTTGACAGACAGGTTAGCAGCACCGACATATGATCTCTTCCGAAGAGGATTTCCCTCATCATCAAAAATCGTGATCGATCCGGTGCAATACACAAATCCTCCACCTTCTTCTAAAAGCTGGGTTTTCGCCTCACCACAATCGAAGTCGTAGTTTCTAGGCGGTACCAAGCTTTCAAAGAATGGCTGCAGCACCTCCATGGCAAGATACGGATATGCCCGGTTATCTTCCATACTTTTGATAACACCTGGAATATCACCTCGTAATGCGTCAAAGACCTGCTCGGCAGGTCTCCCGTTAATAGTTGCTCCTTTCAAATTTCTCTCTCCTTTCATCTTCTCTCCTTTTTAGGGCATAAAAAAAACCACCGCAGATGCGATGGCATAAAAAAAATAGCCCCACTGATCTCATGTCAGTCACAATACCTCTTTTGTGTATTGACTACATGCACTCTACCTTGCCAGTCTGTAACCAGACCAACGAAGTTAAACAATGAGACTAAAAAAAATAACATAATTATATTATCATGAAACATTGAATTTTGCAACATATTAGTTCTGAAGGCTATTCGAATTTTACTGTGAGATATTTTAAAATTCCACATTTTGCAGAATGTTACGAATTTGTGGGATTAGCATTCTCTTCCTTGTCTTTAAAATCGTTTATTATTGCAAACACTTCTTCTGTGGTTAATTCTTCCCTATCTGTTAATACACTAGATAAATGCTCAACTAATTTTATATTTGAACTAAGCAGTTCCTTGCTTTCTTGGTAAAAAGCTTTTGATATATCTATAAGTTGAGATTCCAATTCCTTATCTAATAGTGTTTTGCTCATCTCTGAATTGATCATAGTAATATAACCTTTAATCAATTCCGTTGCACTTTTAAAATCTGAATTATCTCCAAGAAAACTACCCATATGATAATACCCAAATATCAATTCTTCTGCTATTGCCCCTGCGTATTTAACAAGTATCAGGCTTTTCACATCTTCTACATTCCCAAATGTATCATATCCTGTTGCCACATTTGGTTTGCAAAGAGAAGCTGTCACAACGATTGTATCTGCGTTTCTTAAATAAGCCATTACTGCATGACCCGCTTCATGAACAGTAACCACCCTTCTTGTATATTCATGTGTTTTTTCTTTATTACTTCTTATAGCTTTTCCAAATGGCTTTATAACATCACTAGCGGTAGTGGAAGAATGTTCAACGCTCCACATTTTTGCACTAAGCAAATTCAATACTCCTACCACTGCCAATAATAATGCATGTATTGAACCCACTACACATTTGATATTATCTTTTGTAAATTCCAACTCATTATCATAAAAGAAAAATAATAATAAAGATATTCCACAAGCTAAAATAAAACATTTAATCACGGCTATAAAAATAGCATATATTTTCGATGCCAAATCAGAGTTTCTATTCATTTGTTTTTCCTCTTTTCATTCTTAAATATTACAGCATTCCATTTTCTAATATCTCTTGTAATTATATATTTTATTTTACCATATCCGAAACATTCAATAAACATATGTTCCCATTTTTATCCCATATAAAAAGTATTAAATCTAACCTATGCACTAAAAAGTATTAAATCTTTGCATATTCATTGACTTTTCGATACATCGAATATACAATAAAGCTATATCAATTCTACCGAACATTAGATTAAATACAGAAAGGAAGCATATTATGGCTATTTACGGATATTGCAGAATCTCACGCCCAACGCAAAACATTGAACGCCAGGTTAGAAATATTCTAAAGATCTATCCGGATGCAATCATCATAAAAGAGATATATACCGGAACCACATTCCAGGGCAGAAAGGAATTAGACAAGCTCTTGAAGCGTGTACTCCCCGGCGACAAGATTATCTACGATTCTGCATCCAGAATGGCAAGAAATGCTGATGAAGGATATACTGAATATGAAGCTCTTTTTTCAAAAGGTATTGTTTTGGAATTTCTTAATGAACCACACATCAACACAGAAGTCTTCAAACAAGCTATCCAGCGACAGATAGAAGTAAATTTCTGTACTGGAGATGAGATAACAGATAAGTTCTTGAATACTGTAATTTCTGCATTGAATGATTTACTCTTAGATGTTGCAAGGAGACAGATTAAGATAGCTTTTGAACAGGCTGAAAAAGAGGTTACAGATCTCCGTGAACGTACACGACAGGGCATCCTGACCGCCAAGCTCAATGGCAAGCAGATTGGTGCTGTCAAAGGGAAAAAATTAGTTACCAAAAAAAGTGTATCTGTGAAAAAGGAAATCTTGAAACATGCCAAAGCATTCGGCGGAAGTCTTACAGATGCCGAGTGCATTAAATTAACCGGAATTGCCAGAAACACATATTATAAATATAAGCGGGAATTATTAGCTGAGCCATTGCAAAGCCTATAACAGCGACAAAAAGAGAACAGTCGTTCCTCTTACGAGGAACGACTTCCAAAATTACTTCAAATTTTCTATATCATTAACATTCAAACCCACGTCCCTCTTGTGAGGAACGACGTTTTAGATTTCCAACCGTTCGCCTTTATACAACTATTCAAACCCACGTCTCTCTTTCGAGGAACGACAGGATGATCATGGAATATCTTAGTGATGGAAAAATTCAAACCCGCGTTCCTCTTGTGAGGAACGACTCTTCAATTTTGCAGAATCCATTTCCCTTAATTCATTCAAACCCACGTTCCTCTTGCGAGGAACGACCTTCAGCCAGTCTGCAACATGATTCTGCAATTTATAATTCAAACCCACGTCCCTCTTGTGCGGAACGACTTCTTAAACGATTCTATCTCCTCTTCTCCGACCTATTCAAACCCACGTCCCACTTGTGAAGAACGACGGTAGAATATCTTTTCCTGATAATATCATGAATATTCAAACCCACGTCCCTCTTGTGAGGAACGACTCTAAATCTGAAGGGATAATCTCATTTTCGATTACATTCAAACCCACGTCCCTCTTGTGAGGAACGACTATATTCTGTTTTTGCCCGATTATAATTTCCCCAATTCAAACCCACGTCCCTCTTGTGAGGAACGACAGCAAAATTCGACAGCTTTCTTGCATATATAGGCCTGGTATTTACAATGTTGCGCAAATCCCGCATCTACTATTCTTTTGTACTCGGTAAGCAGGTAAACAGCAACATCCTTTCTGGTGCGAATAGCTGATGATTTTCTGAACGCTTGCCATTCGCACCATGAACCCTATACGACTAAAACGGTGTTGACTACTTTACAATCTCCGGCTTCACTACTGCTTCCATTTCTTCAACATGGATATCATAATCTTCAAAGCAAGTCGGTCTCCCCTTCTTTTCTGTAATTCGTACTGACCGGAAAACTTCTGCTGCGGTTGCAGCCGGAGTGCATGATTCATGCTCCCACCAGAACATTCTTCTCACCTCCATTGATCCCTCCGGACGAGCTGCAGAAGCATCATTTTCAAACAATGTTAAAAGAGCCTCTTTCAATAATTTCAGATCAGCTCTGGAAAAACCAGTTTTTTCAGCAATATAAGCAGAAACACTTCCCTTAATTACATACAGACCAAATGGAACAAAATGCTTCGTACCCATCGTATCTGATGCCTTTCCAGCCTTGTCTTCGCCATTTACAGATTTTACTATCTGCACTGACTCTACATCTATCGGGGATACACTGACCGCATTCTGTACCGTTACAGGGCCTCTGATCCCTATAGAAGTATCTGAACCCTTAAATGCAAATATCTGTCCAAAACTCCGCACATCAATCCATGTTTTACACGCAATATCTCTGCAGGTATCGGTATCCGCACCTTTTCCTGTCATAGCAGATTTTAACTCTGTGTTTCCATCAGCCCTCGCCTTCAGACTCTTATATCCATCATCCGATCGATCTTCAGACTGTACAAATATGCAGCAGCCAAGATCCTGCAACCGGTTCCGGATTTTTCTTTTAATGCATTCACTGCTGATCTCCCCATATCCTGCTAAATTCTTTCTTGGACGGTTTCCATCCAGCGGATCCCCATTCGCGTTTGCATTTGTTACAGTTACCAGTAATTCAAAGTCAACTCTACCTTTCATATCGGTCATCTTATTCTTCTCCTTTTTCCTCTGTTTTTCTTGCTATTTTCCGAAGCTCTGCAGCCTCATTGTGATATCCCAACAAGTACATACTGTCAAGTGGATCACTTGACATAAAATCTTTCTCATCAAAAAGATTCATGATTTCCATGATCTCTCCCTGATATAGCATTGCTTCTGTAGGTTTCAGTTTTTTATAATAGAACTGTGCTCGTTCCTCTATCACTTTCCAGGTTCTGAATGGATATGCTGAATACGTTGTCATATACTTTTTTGCGTTCGTATTACGATGGTTTCCCCGTCCGAAAGTCCTGTATTCGATCCTGTCAGCAACAGCAAGAAGCCGACCGTATAGATAGCTCCTATCCAAACATTTTCTGTTTAATGCCACTCCGCAACCCTCCGCATTCTCTTCTTTTGCCTTTTTCTTAATACATGCACATGCAAAAGCCAGTACCATTTCCCAATTATACCACTGTTCATAAGACTGCGGACTGGATGCACGATCCACCGCCATATTCACAATATCAACAGGGAGCGGATCACCGTATAGAATACAGTTGATCATGCGGACAGTAAACATGGGCTCTCTTTTCCTCATATTTTTATTGTGAACCACCAAATATCTGCTATCTTTATCATCCCCGTATAAGATATTAAACATCGTATGCACATCATAAGTTCCATAATGCCATTCACCTTCATTATTGAGCTGAAGAAAAGCCATATCCTCATGCCAGCTTTTTATACGCTGTACATATTCTCCGGTACGGATCGTATGATTTTCCACAATCGCAAGACGTCCAGGAGTCGATCCTTTCAGTGCTATATATCGCATATTCATGTTTTCCGGAACCACTTCCTCATAGCCCATCATTGCTCTTGCAAGACGCTGTGCATCCCTCTGAACAATTTCATATGAGGGAATATCAGTTTCAAATATTTGTCCGTTGATACTATTTTCATAATTTTTACAAATGTCTTCTGTGCCATCTGTAATCAGCGGAAACTTATCCCCTGATCCATTTATATAAAAGACAATACACAGCTCTCCGTACTGGGCACCCTGTTTGCGGATGATCCATTTCAGAGCATTATATACTTTTTGCATTTCCTCATAACCTAGCTGAACACTCTCCTCTTCGTTCTGGAATCTGGTAAAAAGAAAATGGTTATTTTTAATCTGATCATGGAAAGATATCAGTTTTGTACTGTCTCCATCATTGCGGATCTTCTTAGGATTGTTGTATGATACTCTGACCATTTCTCCACTTCCATATGAGAGGCACTTTTCCTTCATATTATCCTGTGATCTGCAATATTCGATCCACTTTTCCTGCAGCGTGCGATCGACCCAGCACTTTTCATCTTCAGGACGTGCCTGCAGCGACTCCACATCATTGACCGGATCCTCCAGTACATGGAATCTTACAACAGCAGCGCCCTGCTCAATGCCATTTATTTTCACATTTTTAGATAACCTTCCATCATCATCTAAAATCAGACACCCACAGGATACCAGATCCTTTATAATACATCCTTTTTCAATATAACTTAGGATTGCATTAACTTTGGGATGGCTATACTCTGATTGCCCCCAGGAACTTATCGCATCCTTGTAATTTTTATAATATAAACCAGCTTTTCCAAGCTCTTTTATATCGCAATAATCAACGTAATCACCTGCTACATATTTTAACCCGTCACATAACGGATGAGCTGCACAATTATTTGTTCGCACTGCAGACATCTCTGTTACCGGGATAATGGTGATCGATTCTTCCCGGTCAACCGGCTTTGCATATACGAAGCTTCCATCTGATAAGATATATACCGTTATGTGCGCAATGACTGTGTTATGGTAAATAGGAAGCAATATAAGATCTTCTCCCCACCTTCCCTTCATATATCTTCCGGCATATTGTTCATTTTCACTGTATAGCTTACATAAGCTCTCAAACCAGTTCAAATTATCTCCCCCTCTATTATCGGATTCTTTGTCTCCTATCCTTCCACGTGGTCGGCTCAAATTTCCGGATATGACGCCTGTCCGCACATTCCTCCGGTCGTATAAATGTAATAATTCCATTTTTCATTACCGGACGCCAAAACCGAACAGTCAAGAAATCTTCCTCTCCTGGAAGTACATCGGCCGCATCTGGATATGTCAGACCATGGTACATATACCCAAGCTCCATTTCTCCCATATGGTCATAATATCCTTCGCCTTCGCCAAATACACACGGTCGCAGCTCCGCCTGACACTCCCTTGTACCAAGAAAAATGTCATATCTTCCGCCTGCCCGCACTGCTCTTTGGATAATCGCACCAAATTTACCAGCATTCCGGTCTTTTTCAAACTCCTGGTCTCTCATATTCCACTCAAAATGAGCTCGCACCTGGTATCGCACATCCCTCAAATAAGTAAAACATGCCAGATCCTTTCCGCTGGTTGAGTAGTTGGATAACAATTTATTTATCGGTTCTGTTCTGATCGGATTCATAACCCGTACAGCGTCTATCACCCAGTTGATCGTCGGCTTCCAGAAGCAGTTTTTAGCAGCCCCTTTCAATGCCTCATAAGTAGGAACCATATATGTATTTTTTTCTCCTCCGGGACGCGTTATGATATCCGAAAATAACGCATAATCACCGATCAATTCAAACTCTACATACTTCATGAATTTTCTCCGTTTCTCTCATATACTAATTTCCCGTCCTTCACAAGATCCGTTATATCCGCACCAAGAATCGCCGCAAGCTTTTCAACAACTGCAACCGGCGCATTTGCTAATGCACAATCATCGGTTTCATATCTCTGCAGTTGTCTAAGGCTTACTCCAAGCTCTTTGGCCAAATCTGTTTGCGTCATGCCAAGCTTCCTACGATAACGATAAAGCTCTGATCTTGTACTCTGACGGTTCAAAGCTTCTATTGTCCGATAATAATAAACCTTGTCTGCGCCCACTTTACGTGCCGGTATTTCATCCACTTCAATCAGTTTCCGGTTGGCTTCATCAATCAGTCCAAATATCTTTTCAAGGCCTCTCTTTTTTCTCACCAATTCTTTCTGAAAACCAAGCATCACCTGATTGTGAAAAACAGCAAACCGAGTTCTGATCAGATCAGGATACTGGTAATGTAGAGTCCAGCACGGATGCCCCTGTGCTACACCATAATGGTCGCATAGGAAGTCAACAGCTCCCTCAAGGATGCCAACCGTTTCCATTACATCGTTATCATCATTTGGATGATACGGATCATATGGAGCTATAGCTTTTCTTATATCAAATTCATGAGCCTCTGGCAGATCTCTCTCATCAATACCATTCAGGTACAAATTAAACTTACGACCAGCACACATAACATGAAGGTATGCTGATCCTTTTGTATCTTCATAGTCTGCCCAGACTCTTGTCGGCATAAGTCTGGTTAATGAGCCTGCTTGCCAACTTACCACCGCCAGGATATCTTCCCAGTATTTTTCAACGATCTCATCCAGGGATGCAGCCCTGATCGCTCCTAAATACTCCAATTTATGTATTCTTACCCTCATAGTCTCTTCCTTTATAATTGTGTCGTAGGACCCACTGTTTTAGCTGTGGGATATAAGATACGTCCATCGAATTTACGCAAGTGATCGATGATGGACAACCCCTTTTCTTCTATATTTTTCTACTTAACATCCTCTTCGACGTCTTTTTGGTGAGCGAGTCTAACCAATATAATCCCTATCATATCTGTTGCAGCCATATTCGTTGCACTTAAAGCTGTCAATAACTTTATCATAATTTTCATTATTTACAGTATATATATCCCCGTTTCTCGCACTTATTTTTGCAAACATATCTTTCTTAGATGATAGAATTGGAAATTTCCAAAGCTCTTCCGTTTCCTCATCCTCAACAATTGCATTGTAATGGGTTCCACGTCCAGTTGCCCATTCAAAAGCATCTTTCACAGTCTCAAATCCTGTTTCCATGTCAAAGCTTCCGTTTTCGTTAATAAGTTCGCATTTATACATTTTTCTTTCTCCCTGCTCTCTATTCTTCTGGGTATTCTTCCCGGATAAAGCTTTCTACTTCTTGAGCCGACATTAAACCACCGAAACATTCTGCAATAGAGTTCCCGTCTGTGTTCGCTATAATGCCCCGTGCTCTTTCTGACAATTCCAGACTATCTAAATAGTCACCAACCTGCTGATTGAGCTTTACAAGCTTATCCCCGCCTCTATTTACGATCTGACGAATTTCTTCGCTGTTCATTTCTGCATATTTTTTCATATTTTCTTTTCTCCCTTCTGTTACTCACTTTTACCTGCGAATTTCTCTTTTAGTTCTTTCTTCTTCTGGAGGTACTCTTCCATGGCACTCTGATATTCATTGATATCCGCTGCCTGATCATCCGTGAGCGAAACTTTTTCCCGATCAAGGTAAATTGCATAACTGCCTTTCTTCTGCCCGTATACACGGCCATTCCAGTACCTTCCATCTATAAGATTTTCGAGAAAGTCCGGTTCCTCCGGTTTCTCCAACTTTGAAAGTTCCTCTCCAAGCCTCTCTTTGTTCTGATCCTGCAATTTTTTCCGATCAAGGTATTCCTGATAATACTCCTTACCTTTTCTGACCGCTCCTGCTTCCTCATTATACTTATCTGCCTGCTTCAAATACTGCTTGACGGAGGATGCTTGCTCATCCGTAAGCGAAACCGGCTCGTTATCTAAGTAGATTACGTAGCGACCGCTGCTCTTTCCATACACCTTCTGATTCCAGGACTTGTCCCCTATCATCTCTTTAAGAAAATCCGGCAGCTGTGGCTTTTCCAGTTTTTTAAGTTCTTCCTGTATCTCCAACCACTCCTGATGTTTTTTGGCTGCAACCTGTGCATGGATGCTTCCAAAGAGCCCAGCGTCCGGAACAAACTTTTTCGCACCAATTTCTTCTACCTTTTTAATCTCTTCTTCAAAATCTTTGGCTTCTATGCGTTTCCCCCAGCACATCTCCCTTTTGAGTGATAGTGAATAATACCGATCCGCATTCTTACACTCATCCCAATGATAACCAAGACTCTTGATTTCTTCTTTATGTGTCTCGGTGTCTCCGGAAAACCACAGATACATCAGAATCTCTCCATTTTGGAGATTGATACCTGGAACAACAGATGCATTGAGAATAAGCCCTACTTTTTTGTTTTCCTCGCGCATTTTCTCTCTGCTCTCTGCTTTATAGCAGTCCGGGCAAAGATCGATTACATTACGCGCCCATTCTTCATATGAGTTCCTCTCCTTACTATTTGAAAAATATTTTTCGTGGCAGAACTCTTTCCCACATTTTTTACACTTCAGATACAGACTTGCTTTCGCCATTTACATATCCCCCGTTTCTTCTTTCAGTTGTTCGCAGCAGCCGTACCGTTATGGTACGCTCACCCTGGCCTTCTCATCCTTCATCACCGGCAATATGCCCTTCTTCTGTGCATCCCAATTACTATCATATAGTTATATTGTACCTTCTATATGGCAGCAGCCGTACCGTTATGGTACGCTCACCCCGACTTTCTCATCCTTCATCACTGGCAATATGCCATTTTTCTGTGCATCCAATTATTATTGTTGATAATTATATTGTACCTCTATATGTCATATATGTCAATACGACATATTTGGCATGTTTACATATACGCAATGGGGTCCTGATGTCTCCACCAGGACCCCATATTTAGGAAGTGCATATTCACCAAAAATAAATTATCATTTTATTACCACCATTCCCTAATACAGATATAGCAATAAGCAGGTTTAGGAACAATAAGGACATACTTAATACAGCTATCCTGCTAATGCCTTTTCCATTCACAAAAGATCCTCCTTTTTAACATCTTCCATAATTTTCTCATATCGTGCCGGATCAAATGCTTCCTTATGTTCCTCCAGCATTTTTTTCGCATACCTGTTATCCCAGCTATTGCGAATCATCTCATCCTGATCAGGAAGCTGCACTGTACGTGTTTCCCATTTCTTGGTCGTGCCATCTTCAAATCCAAGAAGCTTATCATACTCTTCCTGGCTCAATCCATATTTTTCACGGATATGCTGAATGCTTTTCGCACTTAACAGACCCTTTTCACGCCGATAAGCTTCCCTCGCACTCATAAGGTTCTCGTCCATGATCTCCTCTGGACAATATTCCTCATCCATATTTTTGCAGTAATACACAGTTTTCAGATACCACACTTCTTTATCCTTTATCTGCATGTTGTCCTCATACTGCAGCACAGGAATATCGTGTGTCTTTCCACACAAACCACACATACATGTAATTCTTTTAATCTCTTTTTTCACATCATTTCCTCCAACATCTATAACCCCATGTATAGTTCCAGGCTTGTAAGCACAATCATACAAACCGAAATAACAGCAATCAATATTTCTCTCACTAATAATGAAAGAACAGAGTCACGATTTCTCTTAATTGTAATTTTCAGTACACTCCAAACGATGTCAACGGTCAGGAAAATCAAAGCAAAACCTCTCATCAAATACAAATAGTATTGTGTTCTCGTAATCAGACCCATTTTCAGTTGCATATCCAGCCACATTATACCATATCCAAAGCCTAGCATTATTTTTCCTCCATCTGCAATCTTTTGTTCTGTCAATCACATAGTTTTCTCTGGTTTTCCAATCGTGCCAAGACCTTCCTAATCCGTAGTGCTCACGCAAATCAACCAAGATCGATCCCATTCACATAATAATCTTCCGTTATATACCTTCTCACCAGTTCCAGCATATGTTTTGCATCCTTCTTATTCATGAACTTAAAATAAATCGGATCATCCACTCCCCAGTCGTCATTCAGGAGATCTTCGCCATCAGATGCCCTCTCCCACTTAATATCATAATCTTTGCTTGTGATCCGGAGCTGCAGTGTCGGTGGATCAAATTCCACGCAATCAATCAAATAGTATTCTATGCGCATATATTCCGTATAGTCCCTCTTTGAAAACTTGATTGCCGGGATATAATATTCCAAATGCTGATCCCAGAATTTTACGGTACACCTGCATTTTCTGTAAATCTTCCCATATTTTGCAGTACCCATCACAATAATCAGGATCACCAGCGGCAGTGACATGACATACATGAACTTTGTGCTATGCTGCAGCAACATGACCTCTGTTGTAAGAGCCGCAAGCAGCACTCCAAAAATCCCCAATGCCTTCTGCCACAGATTCAGGATGATGCCTTCACCTGCTTCCATTTTCGACCGATACGTAAATTCCATTTTTATTATCAAACCTCCAGTTTTTTAATTTTAGCTCAGTAACTGCCTCACTTCCATCTTCTCCTGCTCTGATAGGACTTCTGGAAAATCTTTATACAATTCTCCCTCATGATAAGTCACCGGAGCATCCTGGTACAAAAACACCCAATATCTTGATGATTTATCCGAACGAAACGTATATTCCCTGGCATCTACGCACACTACCTTTCCGAGCCTGTCCAGCATATGCGCAAGACGTAAATTTCTCCCGTTTATCTCTTCCCACTTCCGGTACCGCTGTGCATCTTCCATAAGCGTTTTCTTTTTATTTTGGTTGATCCGGTCGTGACCTTCAAATGTATGTATTGGCTGCACCAGGGCTCTATGCGAACATTCCCTGGCTTTCTTCTTTAATTTTTCAATTCGCCTCTCCAGCTTCTTTATGTAGTCCGCCCATTCTTTCTGAAATGAAAGCATAAGCGCATCTGATTCAAAAATATTTTCCTCAAGCTTCAGAAGTTTCATGGAAATAAGAATCTCATTTTCAAATGTATTTTCTGTGCATTGTTCAACTGCATTATTCACGGTACCCGTCCCCCATTCTACTTTTCTTTTTAGAAATTGTGTCGTAAAACTCACTGATCTAACAGTGCAAAGATCAGCGACCTTCTCTTTTATGTGTTCTGTCAAGGATTTCCTGAAGCAGCTGCTCTTGCGATTTCCCATCTGGTGTTTCCGGAATCCGTATAAACAATAACCGAAAGCATTGGAGATAATACCAGATCCTCGCATATATCTGCCATCTGTGTAATTGGTCCTGTGCCATCATATCCACTCGTCATCATTTTTCTCTTCCCTATATAAGAGCCTACACCATCATATGTGCGGTTTCGTAGAGGATAAACAAAGATAATATAAATCCCCAATACAAAAACGATCCTACTAATTTTATCTTCCTTAATGCATCTTCATCTATACTACAAAATGCCTTCCAGCTGCTCATTCTGTATATATATATTCCTATTGGTAACACATAATATAGCGGAAGTGCAAATATGATTACCCCAATCAAATCTTCAACTAGCGGATTTGTCCTCAGTTTTTTCATCATCTGAATGATTTCTATGTCCAACACCCCAATATCCTGTAAAAAGGCTACAATTAGCAGAAGCAAAACAACTGATGCGACAATAACATATCTCATTAAGAACTTCTCTTGTTTTTCCTGACCTCTCCAAGAAGGATTTGCTTCCTTAATCAAATAGAGAAGGGTAATATATAAAGCGTTTAACACGATATATATAATCATCGCATAGAATAATTTACTGGCAACAATCTTCATAAACATATCCATATTATTTTCCCCTTTCGGTTGTTCCATGGTCGTATTTGACCCTCGCCGTCAGAACCGACTGCTCCACGTTATATTTTTCATGGCATTCCCGAACAACACTTTCATATTTTTTCATAATATCAACAGTCTTTACCTTCGCCATGGAAAGCATCATACCATGCCTTCCCATAGACGGAATCCCATCCTCTGACGTTTTTACAACTTCTTTTTCGTAGAGGTCTTTTGTCAGAGCATATTTAGCGAACCACACCTTATGTATGTTCCTTTTTCTTCTCATTCTTTGTAATCTGCCGCACGGCCGCATAAAACCCTTTGCCTAAGTCTTCTGTATAGAAAAAGCAGTCCCCGTTGCAGGCTTTCTCTCCTGATATTTAATCTGTGACGATTTCATCCTTCCATTTCATGTGAAGAAAACTTTTTATATTCCAATCCATGAAGTCCGTAAACGTGAGGCTGCTCCACTGTTCATACTGCAGGTTCGCTAATTTCACGTACTCCTCCGTATCCAGATCTGTTTCATTCGTGACATCTATTAAGAGTCCATTTTCACATATTGCCGATACTGCACCCAGGGCATCCTCATCATCCGTATATGTAAGCGGGCCTCTCTCCATGATTTCAGATTTTATGGTTCCGTATTCCATATAATCAAAAATTACTGTACCGATAAGTGTGACAGCAAATAATGCAGCCACCATGAGGATCAGTGAATTTGCCTTCTGCAACCGTTTTTCATTTTCGTGAACCTCACACGACTAAAGGTGCGTGCTTCTCGGCCGCTTTAAGCGGCAAGACTAAATATCGGCGGATACGCCTGTGACTTAGGAAACGGCGCTGTGTGCCACAGCCAGATACGACTGTATTCCCACATCTGAGGTAGTCCGCTGTATATCTGCCTGTGACTATGCTGCCGTCAGATTCCCCAGCTCTTTGCTGAGTGTCCGTAAGTCCGCATAGACACATGAGGTTCTACGCTTTACTGCAGGTACTTTTGCCTCCAGTAAAGACCTTTCCGTTTCCGGTAAGGTTTTTAGATGCTCCCGTATGAAGTATCTCGCTCCTATATTGTATGCTGCCGACAGGTCACAGTTATACTGTTTGCCTGTCTGGAACACACACAGACGATGATTCCCAGGATTTCTTAAGACCGGTCCGCTTCCGTCATATGCATACCTGCTGGTATTGCGGGCGCATACTCTTGATATACGGATACCGGCTCTGTGTGCCTGGTGTTCACATATCGTCTGGATATCCCTCTTCCTCCACACATGGAGTTTCTGCTTCTTCTTTCCGGATTTCTTCCCGGTCATTTCCAGATACTCGAAAACGATTACATCCGCATGGGATTCCCTGGCATACATGGTGACTGCAGCAGCCACTTTCCGTGACAGTTCCATGTTCAGGCGCTTTGCATAAGCCCACCGGCCCTTTGCCTGTCTGGAACCATGTTTCTTCTGGAATCTGCTGATCCTGCCCAATACACGGTACATCCGGTCTTTCTCACTGGGGAAGTTGATAAACTTCCGTCCAAGGACAGTTCCATCTGCCCGCATAATCGTACAGACTGCATCCGTGTTAATCCCAAGGTCTACGCTGCAGACCGTCTGGTCCTTCACATCTGCCTTTGATAATGCGACCTCTTCTGTATAAGAGAAACGCAAGAAATACTTCTGGTGTCTCTTCTCCAGCGTTGGGGCGGATGCTTTCACACCCGACCAGTTCTTCCGCAGATATTCCATATCTGTATGCAGGAGATTAACATAGAACCATTTCCAGTCATGGCCATCATATAGCTTCAGGTATGCGGAATCATCTGATTCTTCCGCGTTCCGATACATGACATCCCTGTAAAAAACCGGCATGGCATGGTTTTCGCAGACCAGTTTCGGCTTCCCTGTAAGCTTTCCGGATTTCCATAACCCGATCCGCGTCTCATAAGATGAAACGCTTCCAAGGGCATGTTGGATTGCCGACCGTCTCAGATAAGACGGCATCTTAGGAAAACACTTATCAAAGTCATATCTGGCACGGTTATTCTTGGTTCCATGCACCAGATGCTCCGCGGCGTTAAACCGCTTCTTAACATTGGTGATTCCTGAAAGCTCTTCCCATGCCTCGCCATATACCCGGATCAGGTAGCTGACTGCAGCACGGTAGATTTTCAGCGTCTGCCGGATGGGAATGTTCTGCTTTTTAATCTCTACAGCATAGCTGGATACGCACTGCATCAGCTCACCTCCTTTTTTATATCCTTCTAATATCACTTAGCACAGGTAAAAACATGATCTGTCTGCACACCTAACTCATCACTAAAGTAACGAGAATGCAGTGTGCTATCTTTCAGAGGTTGCAGTAATACTACAACTTTTAAGTTAGTATACTGTTTATTTTTTATATTGTCAATCAAATGGGAGCCGAACATGATATATTTTTTTCACAAGATCATCCAATATCAATATCATCAAACTCGCTGTCATATTCAGACTCTGGATCTCCTGATACAGACGCATCTTCTGCAGCCGGAATCCGGCCATCCTGCGGAATGCATTCCCCTTTGCCATCCCCCTTTTTCTCTTCCGTATCTACGACCTTCTTTAAGTTATTCCGGGCATCCCTGATATCATCTACCGTTTCCCTTTCAAACTCATCCAGGACTTCCGCAATATTGTCAATCTCGATCTTAGCGGCCGTTCCGGTCTTTATAAAGACAGCATCCTCCGACCGGTCATCTTCCACAAACACAGACCAGTCGATCTCACATCGCGGTTCACCGACACGCTGCTCTTCCGTAAGAAAGCTTAACTTTCCATCAAACGGATCCACATGGTCTCCATTATTGATACCAAAGACAGTCACTTCCTGGAAATCCTTGTTACGCATCTTGTAGCCGTCCACCGCATTCTCGTAAGTAGGCGTCAGCCTTGTGGAGAAGGATCGGCTGGTATCCGGAAGTGAGATCGCATTTTCCGATACCGTCTTTTGTTCCACAAAATGCAGTTCTTTACCAGCAAGCTGCTCATACAGTTCCATTTCCTCCGGTGCGCAGTTGCCGTATACGATATGATGTCCCACATTGGATAGGATAACTTTCTTCAGGAACTTGGTCACATCATTGCGGTCAAACTGCGAGAAGGTCTGGAATGCACAGGTAAAGCATACCTTGTACTGGCGGAACAGGGTGAAGATCTGCTCCATGTCACGGTGCATCAATACCGGGAACTCATCACAGTAATAGAAATGGTACCGTCTGCTATCCTCGTTGCCAGGACGCCGCAATACTGCCTGGTTAAAAGACAGACAGAAGAACAGACCAAAACCGGTTGCCAGGGAAACACCAAGCTCCAAGGCATAATTCACGACGGTTATCTGTCCTTCTTCCAGGCATTTATCAATATCCACTGTTTCCGGCGCACACAGGACGTCTTTGATAAGCGGATCAGTCAGAAATTCATTGATGATCACGCGGAGGCCTCTCGCCTGCTTTTCCATATCCTGACGTCCTGCTCCCAGAAGATCTACGGCGATCTGGGACACGATAAACTGATACTCTCCGAATTTCCGCTTTGCAAGCCACGCAGCATCCACTTTTGTCTCGTTTGTCTCCCCATCATCCACACCGACGATCTGCGCCAATGCCAGCAGGTACTTGCGGACACAGGAAAAGTCATTGATGATTTCCTGGATATCCGTTGCAAACGGCTGCTGCCGCTCTCCTCCTTCATTTACTTTTGAAAATGTCACCAGCACCAGAATCGTAAGCATGGTCGTTAAGTTACGGTTCAAGCTTGCAAAATACGGATCAGACTTACCGGACTGGTCATAAAGAGCCTGCAGTACATCGGAAAACATACGGCTCTTCCGGAAGATCTCCAGCTTTCTCTGCCTTGGGGATAAGGTCGGGGATATGTAAAGCGGGTTGAACCCCTTGAATCCCTGCTTCATCTCTCCAGTTGCTGAATTAGCCGGTATCGGATCCACACGGTTTACTTTCATCCCACGGCTCACGGCAAGGTTGTATACCGCATCTGCAAAATCAGCATTCGGCGCAATGACCGTAAGACCTGCAGATGGAGCTTTTTTCAGAAGCTCATCAATGTACTGCTGCCCCTCCGGAGTATCCGCATGGAAATATTTGATATCAAAATCATCAACTCCCATGTTTTTGGTCGGATGGATATCTCCTACTGACAGGATACGCCCAAGGAGCTGCTTTTTTATATAGTCCTCGTTATGTGCCTTGTGATCCAGATCCTGTGCCACAGATGGCACAAGGGCACTGGATGTCTTACCAGTACCAGTCACACCGGACAGGAGCATATGTCTCTGCCGGTCCTTCTCTTTGATCAGATATGGACGCCCATCCTCCATGTGCTTGATGACATTCAGGTCATACTTAAATTCCTTGTCTTTCCGCATGTCCACGACCTTGCGGAGCTTGAAGCTTTCGATCTTGTTCCAGTTGACCTCTGAAAAAACTTCCGCCAGGATCTTCCAGCTGATAAGATAGCAGGGGATAGCCGTAAACATAAGATAGCAGCCCCTCGCAAGGAGCACGATCATACCAGCCGTCACGTCATAATTTACCGGGATCATAAAAATGATTGGAAGAAATGCCTGGCAGTAAAACCTGGAAAAGATAGAAAGAAATGCAAGCATCAAATATAGGATAATAAAACGGACATTCCGTTTTTTTATTTTCCAGAAATTATATTTTTCATAGTTTGTAGAAAATATAAACACCCCACATGCCCAGAGCGCCAGAAGCAGCAAAAGGACCGGTGACGTCAGGATCAGTATCCCACCGTATAAGTTCCATACACAAAACAGGTATGCAAGGATCTCCAGCATCGCCACTGCGATCAATGCAATATAGTTCCGTTCTATGATCCTCTCCATCTCTGCATTACTTTTAGATGTATGTATCAGCTTGTAGAGCATGGAATCCGGATCATCCATCATCTCATTGAGCCGCCTGCTCCCGTCAGCCATCAGACGCTTAACCATCTTATCCCTCCGATCTGTTCTCTTTCTCTGTCTTTATCCATAATTCCGGCATCCCCGTAGAATCGTCAAAGAAAACGGTCCGTCCATTGTAGTCAAATATAAATTGCACTGACCAGCCATTTGGAAAATTCTGATTTCCGGAAGTTGGCCGGATACGTTCCCGGTAGGAAGTATCCTTCAGGGCATGGTATAGCACCATCTTGTCCTGCGTCCAACGGATCTGCTCCCCTATTCTGATAAGGTTAAGTCTCCGTCTCTTCAGACGCTCTTCAACACCGGCTTTTTCGCTCGCCACCTTCCGATAGCGTTTCTCCCATGCATTCATTTCCATCCGCCATGCAGATGCATCACTTCCTAATGCACCGGAACGGCGGTCATTATCCTGATCAGCCGGTTTTTCCTTCCCGATCCGGCGCAGATCCCCTTCCAGATGGGCAATTTTTTTCTCCGCGTTCTCTATGTACCGGTCTGCCAGGATCTTCTGATAGTTATGCTTCTCCAGCTCCCGGTCTAAGGTCTGTTGGTAATTTTTCCACAGATCCTCAAGATTCTTTACTGCCTGTTTTTTTGCTTCTTCCCTCTTAGAAGAAACCTCGACCCCGCCAGATTCTCCCGTGATCGTGATTTCTAATTCCCGATCTAAATATTCCCCACTATAATAAAGGTTAAAATAGGCACTAAGGGACCCCGGCAAAACCGTACCCTCTGGGTAGTTCTCTGAAATATAATCTGCAATCCTGTGAAGGGCTCTTGCAGGATCACTCTCCCCCTTGACCATAATTTTCATGTTCCACCTCCCGTGACAGGTAATTTGTTGACTCCGCTATCCTTCCATGCTGTTTTGCAGTTCTTCATCCACAGGAACAATTGATTTGCGAAGCGCTTTACTTGGACGCAGGCAGATATTGACACTCTTGCACACCGTTCTATGCTCATTTTGAAAGTCCCATGCTCCACGCCTTGATCTTCTTACATAAAAGGTTCCAAATCCAAATACCTTCACCTGTTTGTCTTCCCTCAGCCCTTTTATGATACTGTCAAAGACCGCATCCACTGCCATCTTCGAGTCTATCTCTGATAAACCTGTGGCCTCTGATACTTCATTGATCAATTCACTTTTTTTCAATTTACCCTTGATTCCTTTCTTTTTCCGTCATGCAATATCTATTTTTTTACTGGCAGTCAGTTCCATGACCCTTGCCAGAGTATATTCTATTTTGAAAGTTTATCCGGAAGCCTTGGTTCTTCCGCCATGACCGTATCTGCTACTTGCGCACTTATATCAAGCCCATATGGGATCTGGACAGCCATAACGACCATCCGATTTGTCCCACTGCCAGCAAGCTCATTGGAGCAGCTGGAGAGTGTCAGATAGGTATCGTCGATGGAGTGCTCATAAGGGACGCATAGCCAGTTCCTCTCCCCCACCTCATCCATATACGCGGTATAGGCTGCCATGGAGAGGAAGTCTACCGTATCCGAATACTTAAACGGTTCATCATCCGCATTATCCACCAGATAGTAAGCAAAGATCAGCCACTGCCTTGTTCCACTTTCAGAGACAGTCTCGATTATGGGATGTTCCTGGTAAAAGGCAAGGTCCTCATAACCTGCCAGATCACAAAAGATATCCCTGGTCTTTTTGTGTATGTTGTGGCCGTAAATAATACGGTTCCCACCTTTTCCCTCCATCTCGCTTCTCGCAGACAAAAATGGGACGCCGTGGGGATTGTACTGTTTATCCAATCCCCGCATAAGGTAATACTCCTCATCAGATCTTGTCTGCATAACCGGGTGATTCAACACGGTGCCAGGAATGCGGATGATCCCAACCACATCCGCATTGTAATCCTGGTATTTCTTCAAAAGTTCCATATCATCCGCGATAACAGAATATGCCTTTACAGGTGCAGATTCTTCCGCTTCCTGCTCCACAGTTTCTTTTTCTTCAGCTTCCAAAACGCTCTCCTGTCCCCTCTTCAGCAGCAGCACTGCCGCCACCGTCAGAAGGACCGATAACAGGATCAGGAAGATCCCTGCAGCCTTTTTTTTCACACCGTCCCACCTCATAATTCCTTTTTATCCGTTCTGCCATCTGTATGCTTGCCCGGAATTTTGTGACAGGAGTTTCCTTTGTGCGGAAGAGTTCCCCTTTCCGCGGATCCCGTCCAAGTTTCGGTTTGTACACCCTGACATAGAAAGTCCCAAACCTTGTGATCGTAACCTTCCCATCCCGCTTTATTCCATCTTCCAGCAGCTCAAAGACAGAATCCACAAGCTCTTTCGCGTACCTGTTGCTAAGCCTGTGCTTCTTGGCCAACCGGTCAATGATCTCCTGTTTAATCATATACCCTTCTCCATTTGGCTACTGGTTTTCAACCTGCTCCCCGGAGAGGGCTGTAACCGTCTTGTCGTAAAGCATCTCACACGCAATCGTTCCCGGACGGCAAACGTAGGAAAATTCATCTGGATCATCATATCCGTAACGGGAAGCATATTCTGGCAGCAGTTCCTTGTATTCCTCTTCGGTAATGGAAATTCCAAGCTCCTTGGCCGCTTCATAAACACACATCCGGGCTTTGATAAATTCTGTCACATCATCCGTCAGTTTCTCCTTATAAGAGTCCACAGAATCATATCCCTGGTCAGATAGGTATTCCTCCACACTCACACCCTGCACATTTGCAGTGGACTCCGCACCTGCCAGCTGATCCGCAACCAGCTCTTCAATACTGGACTGGTCCAGCAGGAACGTGCTGTTTTCGATCATGTATGCTACCGGATCAGTTTGTCCCTTGGCTTTGGAAGTCCCGACAAAAGAATCGATCTTACTGGATCCGGAAAACTCTTCCTCTACAATGTCCATGGCATAAGAAGGCTTCGCCTCGCCCTTCTCATCCCTTGCATCTTCTTTATTCTCCTTTGGGAGCAGGAAGAAGCCTCCCAGTGCTACACCGATCAGAACTACCGCTACAACGAGCACTGTGATCACAATTTTCTTTTTCATGACATTTCCTCCCTATTCTTCTGCATCCTCTGGGCTTTCTTCGGTATTATCATCTGCAGCTGCTCCATCACCTTCCGACGAGCCATCTTCTTTTACCTCTCCTCCTGCCAGCTTTTCAAGGACATCCTGACCTGCAGAATTAAAGATTGATTCCAAAGACCGGTCTTTCAATGTCATTTCAGACAGCAGCACCTGTACCGGGTCAGCCCCATCCGTGGAGATTACGGCTACGATCTGGATCTTGGTGTTTCCTGGCAGCACCCCATTTTCCACCTCATAAGTCCCATCCTCTCCATTGACAGTAGCATCCACATACGTTTTCTGTGCGATAACATGCTGGCTTGTGATGGTCGTATCATATACAAGGGCTCCCTTCTTCACATCGGATGTCACACGCTTTCCGATCACAGAATCCACGTCATCCCATGAGATCAGTTCCGGTGTCACTTCCTCCCCGTTCTCGTCGATATATGTGGAGATATTGGTGTACTTCTCATACTGGTCTTCGTTCAGGATGCATCCATCCAGATCTGATTTCTCGATCACGCTGTCCACGTCCAGATCCTTTGTAAACATGATCGCCATGTACGGCTCCTGCTGGTCAGATGTTTCTGCAGACGGCGCCGGGGTGGTCGTTGTATCAGTGTGTCTTCCGGAAAAGAGAAGCGCAATGGCTGCGGCCGCAATGATGAGGATGACCGTTAAAAACAGGACGATCATGAGCGGAAGTTTTGATTTTTTCTTTGGAGCACCTCCATCCTCTGACTCTGGAGCCGTTTTTTGTTTCTTCGGTTTCTTCTGTTTTTCCGGTTTCTTCTTCACATCAGGAGCAGCCTTGGAAGCCGGGACTTGCCGTGCAACCGTTGTATCTGGTTCTGATGCCGTTTCCAGTTCTTCTTCTGTCGTCTGAACAGGAGATTTCACAAAGCTTACCTCTGCCGGTCCATCCAGTTCAACCGCATCTTCCACTTCTACGTCAAACTCTTCCTTTTTTGTCTCTAAAACAGGCTCTGAAACCGCATTTGGAGCAGGTGTTTCATCCGGTTTTTCCTCTTCATTCTTCTGTTCGATTTTATGAACGATTTTATGAACACTTTCTGGTGTTTCAACAGGCGGTTCATTCTTCAGTTTTTCAGTCCAGTCAATCGGACCTTCCGGAATTGGCTCTTTCTTTTCTTCCAGAGCCGTACCACACTCCCCACAGAATTTCTTCCCTACATCGTTCGCTGCTCCACAATTCGGACAGATCAAAGACTCCTTCTCTTTTTTCTTTTTTCCGAAAAAACCAAACAGCCCTTTCTTATCCGGGACTACTACCGTTTCTGAAGGATCCCGGAACTCTTCCGGGTGGCGCCGCATATACAGCTCCTTTTCTGCAGCCAACGGGTCAACGGACGTGTCCGGAACCATGAAATTAAACTTGACTCCCATTTTTGCATTGGCTTCATGAGCTGTTGATATTGGCTTGTTGTTCCTTACCTGGTCTTCATACTGTTTTACATATTTTTTATAGAGATCCTCTTTGATCGCTCCTATATTACCATCCGGATACCGGACCATATTTCCTTCATACAAATCAAGTGCTATATACTGGCCATGCCATTTAACAAATGCACAGCCTATGATCTTATTTCTCGATGTAATTTTCATTTTCATCTGCCCCTTCCGTTTTTCTCTTCTGCCCGCTCGATCTCAATATACCTCCGGCGGTACTGTGTTGTTCCATTTAACATATAGGTAGGAGAACTGCTTTTGACTTCCACATCCGCATGTGCTTCCAGCAGTTTTAAGACCCAATCAAGGTCTTCATCCTTGCCCATCACTCTGATCTTGATCATGTTTTCTTCCCCCGGAAGAGGGCTATGCCGTTTCGCTGTAACATATCAATTCCTCTTTTCTGCTATTCCTCGATAAGCCGTATCGAGACAACTCCCGTATCCTTTTCTTTCCCACATCCAGCCACTGACAGGGCCATCAGACTGGCAAGAAGGATCAGGCATATCATTCGTTTCATAAAATTCCTTCTTGAAAATCGTTTGGTTTTTCGTTCACTTTTCCTGTGATTTTTTTAATAGATAAAACTTCTGTTATTGCTCTTTTTTCTTGTCTTCTTCATGAACTCTGTCAAGGATTTCCTGAAGCAGCTGCTCTTGTGATTTCCCATCCGGTGTTTCCGGAATCCGCACAAACAACAGCCGGAAGCACCGAAGATAATACCAGATCCTCGCATATATCTGTCTGCCGATTTTCTTTACACCCATGGTTCACACCTTCTTTCTGGTCTTTTTGGAAACAAAGGAACCTTCATAGGTGCAATCCAAAAGCTCCGCGATCTTCTTTAACTCGCTTTCCCTGAAATCATCTTTTTCCAGGCGTACGTGGAGGTTTCCCCTGCTCCGTCCAAGTTCCCTGGCAAGCCAGGTCTTCGTTTTTTTCTGTTCCTTCAATAAACGTTTAATTGTTTCTGCCATCATTTCTAATCACAAACTCTCATTGTAAAAATATATAGAATACTCGTTTTCGATGATATAATTTATTGCGTTACCGCTTTTTAAATACCAATCTTCTCCATACTTATGAATTAAAAAGTCTTTTATTTGCTCTTGTGTTTCGTATAAATTCTTACCTATTGATATATTATTTCTAACCTCATGTTCTATGGAATTTATAAGAAAAGAATCTCCTTCTATTTGTACATATCCTTTAAGGTAACTCGTTTTTCTTATGCTATCTCTTGGCAACATACACATTCTGCATCCACCTCCTAAGTCAGTTTTGATGTGGCGGGAAGGATTTGAACCTCCGACATCTGCAGTATGGTTCCTTACAAACTTCTGGCGGAAAGCCCACGCTTTTAAACGTGGGATATAAGACACGTCCATCAAATTCACCCTTTTCGATCCGGATGGGGACTTAACGCCCCATCCGATCATAAACCTTTCTGTATCAGCAGAAGAGCTTAATTTTCCACCAGAGAATATTTCACGACCGCTTTGATATGGTAGACTGTAGACACATCCTCTGCCGGAGCGTCCACATCCTCTGCGTCCACACGGTAGAATACGGTGGTGTCATAGCCTTCCGCCTCCCTCATAGCTTCGTAGGTGGCTGTATAATCTGACACGAATGCGTCCCCCGTAAAGGTCGCATTGCGGTAGATATATCCGTCCTGCTCATACTGTCCGCCGTTCCATGCTGCCCCCGTTACCCGGAAGTATTTGCTGGAAAGTCCCAGTGACTTCAGGACGTCACTCTCATAACCGCCCCAGACCGGTGTTTCTGCAGCCCTTGATACAACTACGTTGTCCGATCCTGCCAGGGTATAAGTATCCACGCTGTCCGCCGGAGCTGCAAACGTACCATCCACCGAAAGGACGCCTTCCCAGTGTCCCGGAGTGGTTTCCTGGAAATCCTTCAGTGTACCCTCGATCTCCTTATCCTCCCCAGCATCCTTATCATAATAGGTGATCATCTTGGTCGCTGCCGGTGAAGGACGTCCATACTGCTTGTCATAGTGGACTTCCTCCGTGACCGGGATCTGTACGATACCTTTGGTCTTTACATAGACCTGCTCATTGGCAAGCTCATAGGTTTTTCCGGACTTGGATTCATACTCATAGGTTTCCGGGATCTCATCCATATCCTCCACTGCCATGTCTACTTTCATCTGGACAACATCACGTGTCCCCAGGGTTTCATAGTCCACATCTTCCATGAGTTTATAGGTCTTTCCGGAGATGCTGTATTCCTCCGGGAAATTGTACATGATCAGGCTCTCATCATCTGAGTAAAAATCAAATTCCTGATAGACAGATTCCTCCTCTGCCTCTTCCTGCGTCTCTTCCTCCACAGCTGCCGGTTCTTCCTTTTTCCCGCAGCCAGCCAGCGTACCAGGAAGCAGGCTTACCGCCAGCAAAATGGCTAGTGCCCGTTTCTTTTTCATTCCTCATTCCCCCTTTCTTCTTCTGACTCATCGGAGTCCCTTGTAACGTTCTTATAGAAACTGTATAGCAATGCCAGCAAGGGAAAAGACTCGTCCGAGTAATAAAACATCGCTGTGCCGATCGGTGCAAAGACAAGCCCGCTGCAACAGATGACAAAGCAAAATGTCAGAAACCAGTAAGTGATCCAACTTGCAAGACCTTTCCTGGTGTTCCCTTTGTTCTCGCTTACGTATCTTGGTATTTCAAGTGCCAGGAACAGCAGCATAAGTATTCCAACAACGACCAACATATCCTTATACGATTCTTTGTTGGCCTGCACTATATAATTCGTTATGCAGATCAGGTATGCAAACACCAGCAGGCAGTATGATAATCTGCCGAGCCATTTTTCTCTTGTTCTTTTCTTCATGCATTCCTTCCTTGATACCGGCATTCCCTCCCTAAAAGGGAGGGTGTCTGCCAGATCAGGTTTTAATAATCGTATCTACGTCTCCGTACAAACAGGACGATGCCTGCACCACCTAAGATAGCTGCCACTGCCAGAAGACCGACAACCACATAGATGTACGGGAAGGTCTTCGTATGCTCCACTTCAAAGATGATGGAGCTTCCGTCCTCTCCGTTATCCTCTGTCTTGACATTGTTCCACATGTAGCCGCCATTGATCTTAAGTGTCAGCTTACCGATCAGAGGCTCGCCCGGTGTTACCGGTGTAGGCGGGGTCTCCGGTGAGGAGCCTTTATGTCCGCCGCCGCCATGATGGTTCGGCTTCGGCGCATTGTAGAAGTACAGTGCCTGTTCGCCGGTCGCTGCCAGCAGATGGAATACCTGCGGGGTCGTATCCAGGATGTAGCCGCTTGGTGCGGTACGCTCCATAGCCACGTACCAGCCAGGTGTCAGACCGGAAATGGTCATCGGTCCACCGTTTGTCTTTACGGTTGCACGTCTGTCTGCGTCCGTAAGCCGGATGGTCGTTGCCGGGGCATCTACACTGCTGCCTACCTCGGTGATATTATCCTTAGCGATCTCAAGCGTATAGCCATCGGTCACTTTCATGCGGATGTTGCCATTTGCCAGGGCAGTGACATTCTTAAGGACTGCATCTGCAGATACGGTAAAGTTGAAGCTGTCGTTATCATCTACGTAGCTCTGCTCAAAGGTAACAGTGATCCGATCACCAGAAGCACTTCTGTCAAAGCGGTAGGTGAATGCCTTTGTTGTTCCGTCAAATGCCTCATAATCAGTTCCCATGGTCGTATCCAATGAGATGCCCTCCGGCAAAGCCTGACTCATGGTGTAGCCTACATTTACAAGGTCTGCTTTCACTGCGGAATACTCAAATGTCAGGTGTCCACGGTAATCTTTCCGGTGTTCCACGCTTGCCGCTTTCATGCCGGTTAAGTATGCTCCAAGATCCGTTTCACCAATCTCGGTATCATTTACTGTATAATCCGGATCAGCTGCTGCATCCACCATGGATCCTTCTGCCTCAAACCGGGTATCAGGTGTCAGGTAATTGATATACTCTGCAGGGATCTCATACACATCGATCACGGCTCCGCTCACGAACTGGGTAGTGCCTGTCTTGTATTTGTAGATCTTTAAGGATGTTGTTGCATCGAGCATCTGTACTTTCTGGATCAGTCCGGTATCCTTGATCTCAAATGCCACATCTTCTGCTACTAAGTAGCCGCTTGGGGCACTCTCCTCCACCAGCACGTACTTGCCAGTCGGAAGGTAATCGATCCGGTGTCTGATCAGTTTTCCGTCTGCATCGTAGCCGTCAGATCCACTGATCCACTCTGCCACTTTCGCAGCTTTATTTCCTGCTGCATCCAGGCTCCAGATCTGAAGCTTCGCACCTGCGATCTCCTCGCCGGTCACGATGTCTGCCTTGGAGATCTCCAGCTTGGTGTAATCATCCATCATGTCTACCTTCTGGATCTCGCCGGAATCGTTCAGGGTAAATTCTACGGAGTTGGATGTTACATATCCGTTCTGTGTCGGGGCAAGTGTCTCCTCCAGGATATACGGATGGTTCACATCCAGTTTTTCCTCAATGTAATGAGGCAGTGCTTTTCCGTTCTCGTCGTATCCATCATCTCCGGTGGTCCATTCTTCGATCACGGTACCGGTCTCTTTGTCAACGACACGTAAATGTGCTCCGACAACCTCTTCTCCGGTCGTGATATCGTATTTGTTGATCTTCACCTTGGTTGTATCATCGTACATATGAAGGGCGATATCCTCTAAGGATACCCATGTCTTCGTGTACGTGATCTTGCTGTCTGCAGGACGGGTATTCACCTGTTTGTCCGGGAAGAAGCCGGATACATCAAGCTTCGTGCCAGCAAATTCAAAGTAAACGGTATCAAATTCGAGGTCTTTAAAATCAGATTCTTTAAGTACCTTATCCATAGTCTGCTGGGTGATACCGTCTTTTACGAACAGCACCAGATTTTTGTTGACCAGTAACCACTTGGCTGCAGTCTCGCCCTTAAGGACGGTACTGTAATCCCAGTCGCTCTCTGCCTTGCCCTCTGCGATCCAGTCATCTGCATGTGCATTCGGGATCAGCAGGCTTCCGTTCTTATAGTCCTGGTCGGCCGCTACATGGGCGGTCAGTACCTTGTAACCATAGAGGTTTCCGGATGCATCAAACCAGCTTCCGGTCTCATCACAGATCTGGTATACCATTACTTCGATGTCCGGAGCGGATACGTATCCGGCCGCCGGATTGGTCTCACGGAATACATAGATGTTTTTGCGGACTTCCTGGTTATTAAGTCTTGGCCACTCGTCATTGGACAGCTCCAGTCCCTTCACCACATGCGCACCGCTTCCGGATACCCACTGGTCTAAAAGCAGGAGGTTATCATCTGCATGGCTGATCAGTCCATCCTCATCCACATCGTTCACATCTTTGATCTTGTAGAAGCTGATCTCGTTGCCCGGGATCTCTGCCTCGCCAGTGATATCCTCTTTGGTAAGGCTTACTTCTGTCTGCTCATTGCTGTGTTTTGCATAGACCGGGATGTACATGGTCTTATCATCATCGTACTCAAATTTCACGTCGTAGATCGTATCGTCGATGAGGTATCCCTTCGGCGGTGTGATCTCCTGGATGTAATACTTGCCGCTGTTGATCGCGGTGTTGCCATCAATGGACTGCTCTACCGTATAGGTCACGGTCTTGGCTGCCGTATCAATGGTTAAGTGTCTGCCATCATCCGTTACATAATCGCTGCCCACCTTGGTAAGCAGGATGGTATCAGCACCATATGCCTCCAGATAATAGGTATCCGGTTCCGGTCCGTCTGTCAGGGACAGGTAGGTATAGGTGATGGTCTTCTTGTGGATCAGGTCTGCATCCTTTCTTGCCGGGTCAAGGTACTTGCTCATCAGTGCAATGTCTACCGCAAAGTTGGCATGTCCCGTATCATCGGTGGTCGCAACTGCCAGCTTGGTACCGGCTTTTGCAAGGAGCTTTCCGTCCACGTTATAAATGTCATTCTTGGTGTAGAGACCAAATTTGGCTCCGCCAAGGGATGCATTGGAATCCTTGTCAGCTTTATAGATGCCGACACCCAGTTTCCACTGGTTCTCCTCTGTCTCTTCCCTTCTGTCTCCTTCCGGTCCGCCCTGGTCGTCCCGCGGCTTATCATACATGGTGACGATGCCGCCGACTGCCTTGCCATTCACTACATGGAAGGTGATGGACTCGGCTCTCTCATATCCGGTCGGTGCGGTCGTTTCCGTTAAGGTGTAGGTTCCGTCTGCCAGACCATCGATCACATGGGCTACATTGGAAGAAGTCCAGCGGTCAATGAGTTTGCCGCTTGCATCGGTCACGGTCAGTTTTGCTCCCGGAAGCTCCTTGCTGGTCGTGATATCCTGCTTGGAGATATAGGTCTTGTTCTCATCCGGTGCGTCATACATGGTAACAGTGCCGCCTTTGACAACACCCTTCACCACTTCAAAGGTAATGCTCTCTGCCTTATCATATCCACCCGGGGCTGTGATCTCTGTCAGTGTGTACGTGCCATCCGGCAGCTCCCCGATATGCTCCGGTGTTGTTTTGGATGTCCAGCTCTTCACGGCATCGCCGTTTGCATTGGTCAGGATCAGTTTTGCTCCAGGAAGCTCATCCCCGGAGGTGATATCCTTCTTGCTGATATCAAAGCCTTTTTCGGTCGGGGCGTCATACATGACAACAGTGCCGCCATCCACTTTTCCGTCCGTCACGGTAAAGGTGATGCTCTCTGCCACCTCATATCCGTTCGGTGCGGTCGTTTCGGTCAGGGTATAGGTTCCATCAGCAAGTCCTGTCACAATATGCGGTGCATTGGTGGAGGTCCACTCTTCTACCAGATCACCGGCTGCATTCCGAATCTCAAGTTTTGCTCCCGGCAGTTCCTTAAGGGTCGTCAGATCCTGCTTGCTGATCACTGCCTTCCGGTTGTCCGGTGTCGGGGTATCTTCCCGGCTCCATGCCTTCACACGCAGGTCGTAGAAGGATACAAATCCCTCTTTATCAGAGTAGTACGGCTTCTCTGCATGGAAGTAGGTCAGCCATGTAAAGAAGTTGGTATTGAACATGGAGTTCAGCTTCTCACCGATGGTATTTAATCCTCCGATGAACCAGCTAAGTCCCTTGCTGTCCCAGATCTGCATGGTCTTGTCCGTCCAGTCTGTAGATGCTTCGTCCGTGTTAAAGACAACGCCCTTCGTCTGGTCGGCATATTCCAGGTTTACGGTCTGTACCTGATCGTTGATCAGGAATCCATAAGGTGTTGCGATCTCCTGGATGTTGTACTTACCAAGCGGAAGGTATACGGATACCTCTCCAAGTGTTCCGTCATTTTCCACACGCACGATCTGTGACTGGTTTGCGTAATGCAAATCATAGTTGATCACCAGATCAAAGGACTGGTATGTCACGGTACGTCCGTTCATGTCCACGCTTACCTGGCTGCCATCATCGGCTAAGGTAACTTTATTCCGTTTCGTGGTGATGAACTCCCCGGCCATGTTATCCCATAACAGGTTAAAGGTCTCATCCTTCACGGTCAGTACCGCATTATGGACGGAAAGCTCCGGTGTTACCCATTTGTCGTCCGTATAGTCCTCGGACTTCACGGTCGTTACCCGGTAGCCGCCCAGTATCTTCTCCACAAATGCACCAGCCTCGGTCATGAGGATATTGCCCTCCATGGTCAGGATCTCGGCGCCTGCATTGTCATACAGGGTATAGGTTCCGTCAGCATTTTCCACAAGGCTTGCATCTGCATAGGTCTTTACATGGGTGTATCCAAGATCCTTTGCACCGCCAACGCCTGCGCCCTGGTCAACACCAGTTTCGTATGCGTCTGTATGCTCTACCCGGTAGCCTGCTGCAGTACGGGTCACAATGTCACCTGCAGCCCATGGTGCGGATGCACTGGATACCACACGGTAAGTGTTTTTGTCTTTCTTTACTTCGATGGTGTTCCCATCTGCAAGTTTTAATAAGTAGTAACCTGCCTCGCTCTGCTCTTCTAAGTTTGCACCAGCATAGTCATTGACAGAGGTATAGGTCATACGGAATCCGTTATCGAGCTTTGTAACGACTCCTGAAGAGTGGGTGGAGATACCGCCCTCATCCTCCAGACGGGTCACATAATTGGTCGCGGTTCCTGCTGCTGATCCGGTTCCACGGTTTACCCTGCGTAATACACGGATCGTCTGCTCATTGTAGAAGGTGTTCGGATAGATGGTGCTGTTATTGAATGCCGGGACTCCGTAAAGCTCCTTATCCAGCTGGCTCATGCCATCTGCACCATTATCGATCCATTTGTTTGCGATGCTTCCGGAGGTTGCGAACTGTTCCCCGCCATAGTATTTCTTATCGGTCAGGGATTCGCTCTTTCCATCCTCTGCATCATAGTAGTAGGTATAATCGTAGCTTCCGGATCCTGCGCTTGCCCCTGTCTTATAGACCGGTGCAAAGGATACGATCTCGCCATCGTTTCCGGTGGTGACGGTCGCTACCACATCACCCTTCTTAAACCAGGTGCCGCCGTTGCCATCCTGTGTATGGATGTCCTCAGCTGCAGTGATCTCATAGGTCGCTCCCGCCAGCGGACGCTCTTCATAGACAAAATCCCAGGTCTCACCAGTATCGGTGCCTACACGGATCAGGGATGCTGCTGCATCTGTTGATACGGTTCCGTCCGGCCTGGTCGTCTCATAGCCGCCGGTTGCAAGTCTCTTTACGATCGTTCCATCGGATGTCATGTAAACACCGTAGGTCACATATTTTACATCCAGGGTCGTTCCGTCCGCATACTCGACACGGTAATCATAGTTGATATCCGGGTCATAGATCGCTTCGGTCCATGTGATGGTGTAGGTGTCTCCACTCTTTAGCGTCAGCACTCCGCCATCTTCGGTGGTCAGCACTCCGCCATTATCTGTTACCAGGTAATCGGTGTTCATGATCTTGGTGCCGGATACATGGTAGATGCTCATGTTGGCTGCTGCCGCAAGGGTCGCATCCTCATAGGTGTCGATCCGGAGGTCGTAGACCATATTGAGGATCTTGTCGGTACTGTCAAAGGTAGTGAAACTGCTCTCTGCCCCAAATACCTCATTGCCGTTCAGGTCGGTGATGCTGCAGTACGGCTCCAGGGCTGCGATCACAGCTGCATCCGTGAGGATGTTTCCATTCTCATCCTTATAAACGGCTGTTCCGGTACTGGTATCCTCGGTGTAGATGGTGGCATTGCCAGATCCATCGGTGTACACATATTTGCCGGATACCTGGGAGACTGCCGTCACACCCGGATAGAATACTTTTTCCCCATCTACGGTCTGGTATACACCATAGTCGTATACGGTTCCGCCGTTCATGGTATAGAGCTTTCCGTCCGTTCCGGTATAGATGGCTGCCAGATGCATTCCATTCCGGTCGGTTGCCAGATAGTCAACCTTCTGGATACCATCCACTTTGATATCTTCGGTCACATCCCGGTACGTAACCTCATCGGTTCCCAGGTCATAATGCGCCTTGATATTCTCAAATACAGATCTGTCTTTTGCAGATGCCTTCAGTGCGTTATACGCTGCATCTGACTTATCGGTATACTCATCGGCATACTCGATATCGTCGGTATTGGCATATCCAACCAGCACTTCACCGGTCTTTAAGATATTGACCTTTCCGACTGCCTCTTTGTTAAAGTAGGTCTCGCCAATGTAGATGTAATCAAGATTTCCATTGGAAGTGATTCCACTGCTCTTGTATCTGCGGTCTGTGGTTACTTCAAAATCTACGGTTCCATAATAGGACTTGAACAGGTTATCGCGTGTCGGACGGGAAGCATCCTCGCCTAAGCCGCCATGCTCTTCATCCTCATGCTCATTTCCCTGATCCCAGTAGAGGTTATAGAAGCCCTTCGGTCCATTGATCTCTTCAATGCGGTACTTGCCTTTTTCAAGGTTTGCCACTGCATCCAGACGTCCCTTTTCGTTGGTCACAAACACATCCTGTGCAATGGATGTCAGCTTTCCGTCCGGTCCATACAGGAACTGGCGGGCATACCGTTCTTTCTGGTAGTCCCAGATACGGTAGGTAATACCTGCCTGGATCACATCTTGGCCGGAATCCGCATCCCTCTTCACCATCACAAGGGATGCCTTGAACGGATGGTCTGTCAGGGTCACAGATCTGCTTCTATTGGAAGAGGCAGAAGAATCCGTAACAGTTACAAACATCGGGTCAACGGTAAAGACATCCTTCGGGGTCGTGGTCTCGACAACGAGATAAGCACCCCACGGAAGTTCCGGAGACCGTAAATTTCCGTAATGGTTTGTGAAGATCTCGGATAACCGGTATTCGTTTCTGACACCAGTTGCCACCCAGCCATCAGAGATGCCGTTCGGTCCGTACCACTCACACGGAGATCCGTTGTTCAGGTTATTGTTCTGGTATGCATAATCATGGTTGATCTCTGCAATGGTGGTCGCATTATCCTCATAGGTCCTTGCGATCGCAGCTGCTTCTGCAGAGAAATCCCACTTCTTCGTTTCGTTGCTATAATAACTGTCCTTATAAGCTGCCAGGATATCATTGAGGTAGTAGTAGCCTCTGCCCTTTACATAGACGATCCGGTTTGCGGTACGGATATCGTAGTCACTTCCGTATTTCGCTTCAAACGGATGGTTCTCATCAATGTACTGGGTCGTAAACTGGTAGCCGACCATATTGCCGGTGGTATCATAGAGGGCAATGAGCTTATTGTCTTTTACAAGCACATTTCCATCTTTTTCTGAAAATGCCGGCTGGATAGTTCCGTTCTTGATAAGTGAAAGTTCACTGATCAGGTAGACCGTGAATCCAGCCCCCTCCAGATCCTCATACTCGGTATTTCCGGATCCGGCGGACTCGTTTTTCATGGTCTCTTTCTTGATCTGAAATCCTGCACCTTTGACTACCTGCTGGTTGGATACCTGCTCGGTATCTTTCTGCAGATATACCTGCTCGGCCTGGTAGGTGTCCCCATTTCTTACCTGTCCTTCATATGGGAAGGAATAGTTATAATGGGTCGGGTTGCCATGCTCATCGGTTGCTGCCGTATATCCCGGTGCAAAGGACAGCCACCGGACTTCGGAAGTCTCACGGTCATCATTACTGGTGGAGTGGATCACGATCGCATCACGGATCTCCTCTGCCAGATAATAGTCACCAAGGTACAGACCATCAATTTCAAATTCTCCATTCTCGATCGTGGCACTTGCGACCTTCGCTCCATTCTCCAGGGTCACATCCTGCAGCGTCCAGGTATCGCCATAGCAGTTCTGGTCGTCGTCCACGAATACCTGCTGCTCCGTAAGGACTGCAAACCAGCCGTTATGTTTGGCTCCGCCATACATGCCGTCCGGATGCTGGATACCTTTATAGGTCTGCTCTTTGGCAGCCACGTCAAAGGAGTTACATGCCGGGTCTGTATAATCAAGGAAGAGTTTATTATCCCGGATGTAGCCATGCGGATAATCGGTAAAGGTATTGTCACCTGCATCGGTAAAGCCGTTGGATGCATCAGCGTCCTTATCCTCGATCACACGGTAGCCGCCGCCTTTCAGTGGCTGGGCCCATACGAGGGTTCCATTCAAGGTTCCTTCGTAATAGTGAACGGTAAAGTTATTGGTTTCGGATACATAGAGGGAATAGATCGCCCCATCCAGATCTGCATCCCCATGGTGGGTGCCATCCGGGTAAGCAGCATCAATATCTCCGTCCACATATCTCTCTGCATCAGAATCATACTTGGTAAATCTGATGTAACCGTAGGTACGCTCGTCGATAAAGCTATATCCCTGCTCTTTGTTCACATCTGCTTCTGTCTGGTAGTAGCGGTTGTTCTTTTCAGCTGCCGCATTATCATAGGTAGGTACACCCACCTGCAGGAACTCGGTATCATTAAATCCGTGTCTTGCATTCAGTGCTTCTGCCTGGTCTGCAGCATAGCTGTTATAGTTCAGCTTGGTCTTGGTGTATGTTCCGTTAAAGGTAATATCGCTCTCTGCAGAAAGTCCATCATTGAAGGAATCATTATTGATGGTTGTCCCTACATAGTTGAGCTGATAGTCCATTGCCAGTTTCAATGCATAGTAGGTATCCTGCTTCTGGCTGTTCCGGTTCAGGGTCAGGATTCCGCTTCTGTCCCTGAGATCCATGTTCAGGAGGTTATCCACCCACTCATTTAAGCTATCCCTCTTCTGCTTGGTGGTATCCTGCTCATCGAGCGTATACTTCTCAAGGGAAATGCTCGGACGCATTCCGGACTGCTCATACCATCCGGCTGCATCGTAGCCGTCCTCGGTCGGTGTCTGCTCTTCATTATCAAGGTTCGCCACGTAATTGGTGTATTTCTCTGCGTCATAGTTCTTGTAGCCATCCACCAGCATATAGGTTGCATACTGGTTGGTGTCTTTGCACAGGTGCAGGTAATGTACCATTTTTACGACGGACAGGTTATCATCTGTCGCATATGGGGCACCGTCCGGATTCTTTTTGGAGGATTCTGCAGTCAGCTTGGAGTCATCCCTGTCGGAGTAGTTTCCAAGGTATCCCTTCTTATCCCCGTCTGCCGGTGCGGTCTTCTCTACGATTGCAAAATGTCCTAAGTTGGACTGCGTATAGTAGAGGGTTCCATATTCCTGATAACCAAATTTCTCTCCGGTCGCATGGTCGGTGGCACTGGTAAATGTGGTACCGCAATAAGCATCCGTTGCATGGAGTCTGTGTACGGTATACATACCGATGGTCGTATCAGACCATCCCATCAGCTGTGCGATCTCCGGAGTGACACGGACGATCTCGTAGTTATCCATACCCCAGGTGGTGTAATCGTTGATGTCGGTTGCCACGTTGGTGTCAACGGTTCTGTTGGTCAGGTCGTTTGCGGAAACCGCATACGGTCTTTCTACGGTATAGTCACCATCTGCCGGGTAAGTGCCTACATGGGAGCTTACCTCATAGACGCCATCGGTCTCTGTATAGGATACCGGGGTGCCGGCCGTGGTCTTTGCCGTATAGGTCGTATCATCATCCGTGTAGAAACGGTATCCACTGTCTTCATATACGGTATAACTGAATGTATAGGATACGGTTCCTTCTGCTACATGGATGTCTGCATCAATGCCTGCCTGGTCGTCTGCGGAATTAAGGATATGCTCCACTCCATCCGCATCCACATACTTATAGGTAAGCGGGCCTTCGATCTGGCTGGTTCCGCTGCCGCTTGAAGTGATCGCACTGGTCATGGTGACGGTTCCGCCGCCTTCCACGTTCCAGTTGTTCTCACCGTTCTCGGTGATATTCAGTGTCTTACGGACACGTTTCAATAACTTATAGGTCTTTGCAAAACCGGTCGTCACTCCCGGATCCGTGATATCTTCCAGTTTTCCGGTAAACTTCTCGGTCTGCAGGTTATTGGTACTTAAACTCTGGCTCAGCTTCAGCTCCAGGCGGATCGTGTACTCTTCTGCTGCTGTCGGGGTAAATCCGACCTCATAAGGAGTACCGGTCTTGATCGCCTTAATAGCAGCCGTATCAAGCGGCTGGTTCAGAGCTTCGGTTCCGTTATGATCGAGGACTTTCAATGTTGCGCTTTCAATGGTGTCATAGTCCAGGGCAACGCCGCCGTTCTGTTCCTGCTCAAACTGCATCAGGAGATCTTCGATCCGGATCTTCTTCTCTGCTGCTTCCAGGGTTACTTTATACTGGTAATACTCATAGATATCAAAAGCAGTATCATAGAGGATCTGGTTATTACTCTCCAGGTCGGTCTTATTGATAAAGATCTGGTTCTGCCATGGCTCGTTGGTTACGTTTCTCTCTGTGCTGTTCGGGTCCTGGTCATTGGTTCCACCAGCTACCATGGTCTGTCCGTTTTCGAGTACCTTCACATAAGATCCGATGGTGGTCGTATCCGCTACGTCCTTACGGTATCCTTCTTTCGGCAGGTTGATCTCGGAGAGGTCTTTGCCGTTGGAGTCGGACGATGCCGGACGGTTGTACGGGTCAAGCTCAGTCACGGTATAGGTGTAGGTACGATCCATGTACTCGGAGTACATGGTGTCGATGGTATCCTGGGCATCTGCCTGCGGCTGCGTATAGACAGTGGTCTGGGAATCTTTGATGGCCTTGATCTCATCGTAGGTCATCTCAACCATGCTTCCTTTATAAAGGACTTCGATCATAGTTCCTGCTTCTGTCTCTTCCGCATTCTTTGCGAATTTTAGAGCAGAATCCCATAAAAGCTGATACATATCATAGTCAATCAACGCTCCGCTTCCATCTTTACATTCTGAATAGAACTCGCGGAATGTATGACTGTGTTTGAAAGTCGTAGACGCATATCCGTTTTCGTCAGTCGTGATAACTGTGCGGTGCGCTCCACCGGATGGCTCCACATCATCATCCATGTAAGGAACATGGTCATTTTCCGTAGTAGACTGGCCAAAGGTCGTGATCGTGGAGTCTGGATAGTCTGTTCCATAGGAAGAAAGTGTTCCTTTGTAGATATCGTAATCCAGGTCATGTCCGGATGCTTCCGACTCAACAACCTCAAACTGAACGTTGTCAAGAAGCTCATTAGTGATCAGAGACTCCTTGGTAAGTTCTACGTGATATTGAGCTGTTGCTTTTTTATCAATATAATAATTATCAATAGTCGGTATCTGAGTTACATCAAAAGTAGTTGTTGGAACATCACTAATATCCCAAGTGATAATGAACTGGGAGTTTGCCGTTCCACATCTCCAAAAATGGATGTTTGCAAGCACACCAGGAAAATAGTCCGGTGTAAAGTTTACAGATTCAAGTGCATCATCATTATGTCCTGCATCCCACCACTGATTTATAAAATTAGAGTAAGAATAAATACTCACTTTTAACAGGAAATTTGTTGGCCCCATAATGCGCTGAGCCGCTTCCTTCATTCCGCCATGTTCCCACGCATAGTCTGGATCAAAGTAATGGCTGTCATTTGGCATGTTATTGATGATGTACCAGATGATAACCTGCGCTGCGGTAAAGTCCAAATCCTGTTGCCTAGTTGACTTATAATATGTATTGATTACCGTGCGGATCAGGTTGTACTGGTAATTGGTCATTCCCAGATCACTATAGGATACCGGTGAATAAGAATATCCGGTTCTGTAGGATCCACCATAGCTTGCGCAAAATGCACCATAGGTCTGTCCGTCATTTCCTCTTGCGCGAAGTTTCAGAACATAACCATGGCTCATAGTCTTACCAAGGGAATCGATTCGACCAAGTTCAGATATGGACATTCTCGTTACACCGGAACCTGTCAAAGAAGTAGGTCCACTTGGCGCCCCTCTGTCGTCAAGATCCATCGGAGCTATCTCAGATTCCTCATCCGCTCCGGCTGCAAAGGCTTCTCCTAACCAGTCTGGCATATCCCTGTCATAGATATAGAGATGTGCTGCATAATTAAGAGCGTATCCCTCATCCAGCATCTGCTGCAGAACCTCTTCTGTGAATCCGGCAAAAATGGTGCCACGGAAAAAGTTCTGGAGATCCATGCCTTCCTCTACCATGGACAGGATTTCTTCTATATCATCGCAGTAATATTCCGGAAGGATCTTCCCTTTCTCATTCTGTACATAATAGTTCTCATTGTAAGCAGGATCACCAAAGTAATAATTCCAGTATGGAGTGCTTGGAAGATCTTCAATAGAAACTTCAACCCCTTCATACATGGAGTTATCAATTTCCTCTTCCGGTTCTTCCTCGGTCACTTCCTCCGCCGGAATTTCTTCTTCGGTCGTTTCACCAGGTTTTTCTTCATCTGCCGTTCCATCCGGCTTCTTTTCATCTGCCGTTCCATCCGGCTTCTTTTCCTCTGCCGGATCTGTGTAATCTGAATCCTTGTTTTCTGTATCTGGATTCTTCACATCACTACTTCCTTGCCCCTGATCATCAACCGTATTAGATTCATCCTTGTTAGATTCATCACCAGTTGGTGTTTTAGTCTCTCCCTCCGGAGCTGTGGGGGTACTTTCATCAGATACCGTGGAATCAGATTTTTTATCATTATCTTGGGTCTGATCTTCCCCATTGCCAGAGGTCGTGGGTTCTGGTTGTGCTTCCAAAGTCTCGGATACAGGCGATGCCAAAGATGTGATCGAGGTTGATGGAAGTGCCGTAACTACCATCGTGATCGCTAACATCAGACTCAGCAATCGTTTTGCATGTTTCAACTTTTTCATGTTTTCGCTCCTTTTCTTTTGATATCTATGTCAATTCCTCTCGGAAAATTGTTTTTATGGCAAAAGAAAAGCCCCGAACAGTTTTATCTGTTCGAGGCTTTCGTCTCAAATAATTTATTTAACATCAAATAATACTACTACATAATAATAACTTCCACTATGGCAAACAGCTGCGCCAACTGACTTATTATAATCGTTAGTCATTGCTGCTCTATGACCCGCAGAATTATAAAATGCATCATACCAACTTGATGCGGAATTGCTTCCTGTTTTCTGAATGATTTCACTGCTACAACCTCTGAAACCATTATGTGAAAAATCATCTACAATTTCCTCTGCTCTCTCTGCAGCCAAGCTAGCAAGAGAATCACTCCATGTCATTGAAGATAAACCAGCCTCTTCTCTCTTCTGATTGATATAGTCAGCAAGCTCTCTGGATGTAGAAGTAGACTTCTCTGTTGAAGAACTTCCCTCACTGCTTCCACCGGCACTTGATCCACCAGATGCACTTCCTGTCTGCTCTGCTGATGCACTTCCCCAATGAGTTCCCCACTTGGCATCATAAGCATCTACATTTGCCTGGTTCATTGCATTCATTCTCTCATAATCACCTGAATGATATGCCTCCATAATCTGATCCTCTGAATACACTAAAAAGCTGTCTGCTTCCGTCGGACCGGCAGCAGCACTTCCACCGGAGCTTGCCCCACCGGAACTTCCACCGCTGGACTTCTTCGCGGTCTGAACTACCGGCTTTTCATTCTGCAGGTATTCCGCTGATACATAAGCGGTGCCATCATTGTAGCTGATCCGGTACCAGTTGCTTGAGGTAAGACCGGTAACGGTGACTTCCTGAGCAGTGGAAAGACTTCCCAGTTTCTCATCATCCGCTGACGGACCCTTTCTTACATTCACGCTGGACTTCGCAAACATCTGAGTGTCAGCCATGTCTTCCATGGTGTAGCCCAAGGTTGCCTGCTGGACTGCCTGATTGAGTTCGTATCCTTCGGTCTCTCCCAGAGCTTCCACTGCAGTAACAGTGACCTCGATCGGAGCCTGCTCTTCCGGTACTTCCTCTGCTTCTTCCTCTGCCTGTCCATCTGACTCGTCAGCTGAAGCTTCTTCTGCATCCTCGGATTCAGCCGTTTCAGTTTCAGCAGCTTCGGATTCTTCTGCAGGAGCTTCCTCTGCTTCTGCCTGCTCCTCTTTCTCTGCCTGATCCTCCGGAGCTACCTCTACCTCGGTGCTGACTTTGAGATTTGCACCGGCAGCAAGGAGTGCTTTTTCATCCTCGGATAAGGTGTCGGCTGCGGTAAGGATGTATTCCTGGCCGTTTGCATCATATGCTTTATAGGTTCCAGCCTCTTCATCTACTTCTGTAATGGAGACTTCATAGCTGACCGTTTCATAGGTCGGCTCTACCGGTGCTTCCTCTTCCGGTTCGGTTTCTTCCACCGCCTCTGTTTCCTGCGGTGCTGTTTCCTGGGTGCTGCCACAGGCAGTGACCATTGCCGCTGTCATGCAGATCGCAAGCAGGAATGCTAATGCTTTCTTTTTCATTCTGTTTCCTCCCTGGTGTTTTTCTATTTTTTTGTATTGCAAAGCGCCTTGTATGTTGTGATGTAATCATAACAAACAAGACCTTAAATTAAAATAGACTTTATAGTTTTTTTATTTTCGGGGATTAAGCCATTCCAGAATTTACATAGATATTTTAGTGATGTAAAGACTGAGCGGGACATCAAATTTCAAAAAATTGTGTCGGATGATTCACCTTTATAGCCCGTTTTCGTCGCAAAAAAAGGAGGCTATTCAAGTTATTTGATGCCCCGCTCAATCTTTACCTGACGGATGCGTTTTCCCTATTATACTAAAAAAAGGCGCAGAAAACAAGCCTACACCCTTAATATTTCAGGTTTTACCACGATCTCGTGCCAAATGTGTACTTCACCGGCGCTTTTCCCTTTTTAATTGGGTGATTCACGCGGGCCACAAATGCAACGCACCCTGTCTCACCAGTCTTATTTGAAAAAAAGACCAGATCAACTAAACAATAAGAAAACTAAAAAAAAATTACATATAAAATATATACTACCACGTTATAGAAGTCAATACAGATTTCCTTATTACAAGCACTTTTGTACAATTTATTTTAGAAAAAATTTATATTTTAGATTCCAGAAATTCAAGTGTACTTTTTGCATTTTTTCAATCAAGTTACCCGATTTTGATGCATTTTAGGAAATTCGGGAATCTGATGAGAAATTTGCAATTTCCGTGCGCCTATGCCAGTAGGAAAAGGCCAAAGTAGCAAGCAGTCCGTAAGGACAACAAAATCCCCAGTAGCTGCAACTACTGGGGATTTTGTTGTAGTGCTTTGCTTCGGCTTGTCCTGCTTCGGTATCGGTTATGCATTCGGCAAAGATTACAGTAACACAAAAAATAACTGCCCTCAGTCCTGACAAAACAAGCGGTTATTTTTAACTAAATGTTTAAGGGCGAACCGTCTATCGGTGGTACCCTTTCCAATATGATATTATCACACGCTCTCACTTATGTCAATTTCTGGTCTTTTCCATTGCATCAAAACGCTTGTTCTGATATACTGTTCTCATGGGTGCCACCATTCACGGTAGGCGGTTCGTCCCTCTTGCGGAGGGGCTTTGTGACCCTCCAAACATAGAAACTCGTTCTTTGAGTTTACTCTACCAAGGAGGGGATGCCATTGAGTATTTCTGATCTACTGGCTGTGTTGAGCTTCGGCTTAGCCTGCTTCAGTGCCGGATATGCATTCGGCAAAGATTACAGTAACACAAAAAAATAACCGCCCTCAGTCCTGAGAAAACTAGGCGGTTATTTTAACCAAATAATTCTAGGGGCGAACCGTCTATCGGTGGCACCCTTTCTAATATGATATTATCACGCTTTCTCACTTATGTCAATTTCCACAATCAGAAAAACAGCAGGTTTCCCCACTGTTCTCTGATCATTTCGTAATTCTCTTGAATCTCGGCTTCTTCCCAGTCGCAAGGAGATCATCCAGGCCCTTCCCATCAGCCATATTCCACTCGGCTGAAAAGACCAGAAAACCATTTTTCAGCAGCATATCAGCCAATTTATCATGACACAACATGACCATTTTGTTGACTGCCTTATCTGCATCAAAAGCGATCACCGCAACCTTTGCCCCTTTCTTCTTCATGATATCCATGGGAGTAATTCCCTTTTTGGATTTTACAAGAAGTCCAAGACTGTTCACTCCAGGAAGTATAAGAATAGGCTGCTTTAATATGCAGTTCGCATACATCCCTTTCTTTTCCCCTTCTGTGATCCAGAACACCAAGTTGCTGTCCTGGCTATCCATAACATAGCCAAGAACATTCCCAGATTCGCAGCCTTTTTGGAAGGTATTTTGTATAAACCCATCCTTGTAAGCTGCCTCGTCCATTTTGAAAGAAGTGAGTGGTCGATACTTGCCTTTATGGCTTTCAAATTCGACCTTCACCCTTCCGTTGGATGAAATACGGGATGCTCCTCCCATAGTTACGTCCACCCGGCCATTGTCCTCAAAATAGAATCCTTTCGCATCCTGCTTCATTTCTTCCACAGGCAAATCAAGATAATCCATTCTTAGGCGCAGCCGGAAGATCAGTCCATCCTCGTCATAAACGGGGAAGATGATCCCGGACAGGGAGTTGAATACCCAGGAACCCTTTTTATTGATGTAGGCACCAGGGACTCCCTGCAGGCTATTCCATCCGAGTTTCTCCATGACTTTCTGTGCCATGACTTCTCTCGATATGAATGACCTCTTCATGGACGGTACTGTCTGCCGGAAATATTTCACCGGCATTGAGCAGATCCCATGCTTTTTGATAAGCTCCATGCTCCAGCCTTCGTGCAGAAGGTATTCAGCATGAAACTTCTGAAGTGGAAGGATCTCCATTAAAGTTCGATACACCATATCCAGCTTTTCATGAGGAAGCTCTTCCACAGAGTCGATGACGGTAAACCGTCTTGGAGTGGCTTTCTTTTTAGGCCCTTCTCCAGAACCATCACCGAACATCTTTTTTCTTTCAGCCACTGACTGAAAGATCGTCCCGGTATCTCTTTGAAAAACGGCAATATAATCTTTGCCGTCCAATCCGGCCACAACCGTTCCCTTTGCCTCCAAAGTTCGGTTGCAGTACAGATTAAAGTAACCAGGCTCATTGTCCCGTTCACGCCACCAGCAATAATCTGGTTTTCCGCAAATTGGACATGGTTCCTGTCTTGTTACAGGTTTTTTGTGATTAGCCATAGTTCCTCCTTCCAAGCAATTCGCTTGCCCCGTTTTTGGGTAAAAAAAAGCCACGATTCCCTTTGATGGAAAATCCCGGCACGCGCATCATCCGATGCAAACAATCATAAAAAAATAAAAATTACATTTTGATAGTAATACATTCTGATAGAAATGTCAACAAAAGCAAATGCAGAAATTTCTTCCAAAGCAGGATGCCATCGAATCCATCTACGCAACACATCCAATCAAAATCATTGACTAAAATATATATCATGGTATATACTATTTATAAGAAAGGAGTTGATATTATGACGATTGCTAAAGTATTCGAGAATGGAAGAAGTCAGGCTGTTAGAATCCCAAAGGAGTATAGATTCAATACACATGAGGTCGCCGTAAATAAAATCGGGGACATTGTATTGCTCATGCCTACAACCAATAAATGGAGTTCTTTTTTGCAAGCCATAGATATGTTTTCTGATGACTTTATGGCAACTGGTCGAGATGACAACTTAGAACAGGAGCGAGAAAAATTATGAAATACATGCTAGACACAAATATATGTATCTACGCGATCAAGCAAAGACCAGAGCAGGTATTTATTCGCTTGCAAGAACACGATCCGAAAGAAATATGTATTTCTTCAGTCACCTATGCCGAATTAGTTCATGGTGTTGAAAAAAGTCAGGCAATAGAAAAAAATAGATTGGCTTTGGCATTGCTGTTAGCTAATATCGAAATTGTAAGCTTCGATTCTTTAGCAGCAGAAAGTTACGGGAAAATTAGGGCTGATTTAGAAAAGGCAGGAACTCCCATCGGTCCATTAGATATGATGATAGCAGGCCACGCTAGATCTCTGGGATATACCATTGTCACGAATAACACAAAGGAATTTCAACGAGTACGCGATCTGAAACTTGAAAACTGGGTCGAATAGCCCAGCTCTGTAGCTGCCCTCCGGACCATTGATCTGGAGAGCAGCATACTAATACCAGTTGTCTACAACAAAATTATCCGTAAGGATCGCCCCGCCTTCCCTCCGGACGGATTGCAAGATTTGAAATGGATTTTCTCCATACTCCAATTCCCCAGCAAAAATAAAGTACAATCCCCGATCCTCAATGTCGGCTTCTGAAAAGTTTTCCTGGATGTGGATGGCCTGGATGCTGTTTTCGCAGATAACCACCACCCATGGCATTTTCTCGTCTTTTCCAAGGTAATGTTCCCAAATCCTACAGATCCTTTTTACAGCATCCTTATTCCGATCTGAAAAGTCTACTGTTGATAATACATAGCAATGAGAGTAGCCACCAAAAAATTTCTTTCCTTTCAACTTGTAATATCCATCCGCAATTATCCCATTCACTTTATAATTAACCCGGGCTTGAATTGCCCTATGCGGAACCTCACCTCTCAAAATCAGATGAAACAAATTGAAATTCAAAATGCCCATCGCCTCATCAATTCTTAATTCTGTGCTCCACTTCCATGTACATTCAGAAGCATTTTCCGTGGCAAAAGGTAGATCAGGACTCAAACAGAAAAATACAGGTGTTCTTCTATTTTCCCCTTCAACCTCGTATTGATAATATTGTCTTATTATGATCCCGTACTCTTCGAGCTGCTTTAAGCTCGGCTTAAGAATATCTTCATCCACACTTGTCAGTCTGCTTATCATCGGATATGTTAAAATCCTATATTTATCTAAGCTGTTAATGATCAACTGATGTTCTTCTGTAATCTTTTCTTTATCCGATAATCTTTGATATCTGTCAGAATCACAAAACAGACAGTCATTACACACATGTAATACTGATTTTGGATGATACGCATACAGCGGCATAAACTTCTATCCTTTCCTTTGAAAAAAACAAAACGAATTAGCGAAAAAACCATAATAGTTGCACCCAACGGATTTAAGCTTTTTTCCCATTTTTCCTGTCAACCACGGGATTTTTCAAATTCGTTCATTTTGACTTTCAGAAAGTGGGGATTCCAAATTCGTTTTTTAATTTTTTCTGTTCTCTCTTCGAGATACAATAATACAAAAGGGCCGCAAATAGCAATATGTATTTTGCAGCCCTCTTGTCAATTCTAATTATTTTTCCCTGGTCTCTGTTCCGGTCTGGAATTTTTTAATTGCTTCTCCAATTTTTCTCTGTGCGTCTTCAAGCTCTTTAATACAAACTGTTTTTTCAAGCTCTTTCATGGCTGCGATATCTTTATCTTTATAGTTAATAATGATATTTAAGCCTTTGGTAATTTTTTTGGAGATCTCTGCCCTTACTGCCCTACATGTTTTAGATTCCGTTTCACGACCCTTTACAATACCTGTACACGCTTTCTTGATTTCAGCTGCAAGAGGCTCATTGATCACCTGACCTTCATATTCCTCCTTGATCATGCGGCAGCATTCCCTCTGAATTTCTTCAAGGCCATTCTTTTTATCACCCTGGCACAATACTCGCATAGCTGTAGTATTAACAATGCCTTTCTCTTCCAATTCCCTCAATTCTGGAATTGCAGTAGCAACACCGTAGGTTCTTTCGATTGTAAGCTTACTTAAACCAATCTGGTCTTTCAGATAGTTTACTATTTCGTCTTTCCCACTACCCATACGATCATAGAGGGCGATAAGGTCCTGCATCTGTTTTTTATCCGGTTTAGCTGAAGCAACCAGCACATTACACTCAAGCAGGATTCTCCACTCATCATCATTTGTAAATTCAATATCCGGGCGGATGACCTTACATGCGATCCCGTTCGGAAACTTATCCTCATATTCCTCTTTTGACATCTTCTGGATCGCAGTCCATCTTTTCTCTCCAGATATCAGCCGGTATCTTCCTTTCAGATCATCCAGAACGACCAGATTATGCATAAGACCATTCTGTTTAATATTATCATAAAGGAACTTTATCTGTTCCTCCGTCACATCTTGCATATATGGCTCATTGATTGGATTCGGATATATCTGCTCTCTGCGAAGCATTTTTATTTCCAGATTCTCGTCTCTATGATAGTGCTTAAGATTCATAAACATAGAATTTTTATCAGCTTCCAACTCTCTCATTGTTGCATCAAGTTCATCATCAAATGTTACCTTTGCCATAACTACCTCCAAACTTCAACTTATATTTATTGGATCATATCAAACATTTCTAATCTCTTAGACACAATCCTTTTCTACTCTTCTTCCAATTCTTGATCTGTACTTATGGGGTTGTTCTCAAATACAGGTCTTAAACCAAATCTCTTATTTTCAATGTTATCTTCAAGAATTTTCAGTTTCTCATCACTTATTATATCAATTCCATCCACCGCAAGCTTAATGATATCTTTCGCTACATTACTATTTTTATTATATTCAACAATTAGTTTTCTGCAGCTTGCCGCTTTTTGCGTTACCGGTTTTGAATAACGAACATCAACCGCAACATGATCAATTCCAAAATTAAAAAATCTTTTTTTGTAACTTTTTACAAACCTGTCATGATCTTTTCCCAGTATTACCTGGTTAAAGAAATATCCTAAGAAGCGGGTGTTTCTTCCAAATTTTTGATCAAGATATGCAATCTTATATGCCATATCTTCCACAGCATTAACATTATATATATCAGCTAATGCTGGAGTCAACACAAAATCACTCGCAATTACTATGGAATTTGTCAGGCATCCATCTGTTGGATATCCATCAATAAAAACAAAATCATAGTCCCCTTTGATCTTTAATAAGTTATATCTGAAAGCCAAAAATAATCCTTCATTTCCTCTGCTCTCATGTTCAAAAACAATATCAAAGGGAGTATCATCACGTACATTTCTTGCATTAGGAATGATGTCAATATTTTCATACCTTGTCTTAAAAATGTATTTATGCGTATCTACATCACGAAGATATAAGTCGTACAGACTAAGATTTTTGATTTCTCCTTTATCCAATTTATTATCGTTCTCATCATATACATTGAACAACTCTGTGGCAGATCCCTGCGGATCCTGGTCACACATCAGTACCTTGTATCCTGCCAGTGCACAAATATATGCAAGATTAGTAGAAATCGTGGTCTTTCCAACTCCTCCTTTGATTGCCTGAACTGAAATTATTCTCGCATTTTTCATATTGTTTTCCTCCTTTATTTGCGACTAACACAATGATACTATTACATGGTGTTTTTGTCAATCAAATCTATTGTTTTTTAACATATATTTTTTGCTACAATTTATTATCTTTTATTATTTATGCATCCTGTCTATTTATTATTAAAACCAGTCCATATATTATCTGATTTTCATGTGCATCAAGCGCTTATAGAATCCTGTTTTACTCTGTCTTTTTAAGATTCAAAATGATTTTAACTTTTTTCGCATCTGGTTCAAAAACCAAACGATTCCCGGAAAACCAAACGATTTTACTCTGAAAACCAAACGATTCCCGGAAAACCAAACGATTTCGCTCCGAAAACCAAACGATTCCCGGAAAACCAAACGATTTTGCTTTTCTATCTACGATATTAAAAACCAAACGATTTTTTTACAGTCAAAAAAACAAGCCAGGAAATAGATTCCCGGCTTGCCATTACATTACCTCTTTTTCGTTTACTATTTCTAATTTTATCCCATCTTTTTTATTTATATACTTATATATCTTTTCTTTAATATTGTAATTCATTTTCCTGTTGTTATCAGCGCATATTATGTATAAGTTATCTATGTAATTCTTGTTTGAAATTACCCTATTAACCCTGCACACAGCACCGAGATCAGCTGCTATGGATTCTATACACACATAAACTATTCCGCCATTATTCACCGTAATTTCAAACACATTCAAGAATACATACTGTTGACCCGATACTTCATCAGAGAACCTTCTTTTCCGCATATATTCTATCTGGATAATGTTATTGCTTTGTCCCCTGATCCATCTTTTCAATCGTTCGATCCTGCCATCATCATAATATACACATCGGAAATATGAATGGCAGGATAGAAGAGGAGCAACGATCAAACTATTACCACATTCAAGAGATTTTACCATAGCCGGGCTTTCAATCGCGCACTCAATAATTCGTTCTTTCCTTCTCTGATAGGAAACGTCAGAAACGGAGTCCTCCAGGAAATCTTCTATCCTTTGATTTACCTCCCAGTCACTAATATTATTATTTATACATGTAATATAATTTTTTACTGTTTCAGAAAACCCTTCTAACATGTCTGGTCTATACGTTACTATCCTTCTAATACATTCCCCATAAGAAAGCTCATCCAGATCGCAAAACAAATCTTTCATAAGAATGCATACTTCATTTATTTTTTTAACAAGATTCCACTCATCATTAAGATTTTTTTCCTGATCGACCATAGTTCCAACATGAAGAACATAACACACAATCTTAGGCAGTTCATGTTCGTCGTATTCGTCCTTGAAAATATGCCTTTCATACCGTTCCATCTTTTCTCTTAATTTTGCTTTTCTTTCCGTCCCTCTATCTGCTTCTACGTATAGCTCACCAAAGCTTCCACTTAAAAGTGCATCTGGACGGCAATACTCATTTTCATTTTGGTAACTTCTTTGCAGATGATAAAATGAAGGCTCAACCAAAAAATCATACCCACATAACTTACTCAACATAAGAACAGCCGCACCCACGATATGACCATGCTTAGAATTATCAACCCTCCTCCTTCTGGAATCAAAAAATTCTTCCTTGAAATTTTCTGGAATAATGTTATTGGAGACAAAATAATTCCACAGAAAACTAACACCGCTCTCGCTTATAAAATATAAATCATCAACTTTTTTCAAATATGGCTTCTTGCCCGTAGTAAAATATCTTAACAGGCATTGCCTTTTATGCCTTTCCTCGAAGACCTCACCAACATGATATTCTTCCAAATTATCTAACTCGATAAAGTAAAGATCATCCTCCGTCACGGATCCAAACATATACGCATATAACATGATGCGATACTGTTTATACCCGCGTTCCGAAAATCCAGGCTCCCCATATACTTTTCTTACTGCATTGCTCAAATAATATTCAAATGTACTTTTCATCTTTCTCCCGTCTGACAGTTACAAATTATCCCTTGGCTCATGCCAAGGGATTTTTCAAACTACTACATATTGATGCAAAATTTTAATTTCATATTTGCTTCTTACTCCATACTTATCCTTTATAACACGTCTTGCACAAGCTTTCAAATAAGATCCGGCATCTTCTCTATCCATTTCACTTCCAGTCACATATAACAATATACCTCGCTGATCCAAACCTAAAACATAATTCCGGCCTTCTGAAAAATTCAGGTATTTGTCCAGTTCAACACATATCATCTGATAGGTGTTTTCTGTACAGACTTCAGATCCCTCCAATTTGATGTTAAGAAGGTAAAATGATCCACTCTTACTCGGAACATTACTTTTTCCAAACTGTGATTCATATGCAATACCGTCTGCTTTTTTATAAAGCGTTTTCAAATTCCGGAACGGCGGAATCATTCCATCTGAAGTAATGATTGAACAAAACCTTTCATGCAATATTATCTGATCACGTATATCCGCAGATTCCAATAATCGTTCATACATTTTCGGATACATACGCATTAGATCAGGCATCTCCCCATCCATCGTTTCCCCGGCAGTGGGAGAGTAGTGCGCAGCAATATTTACATCATGCACAGATTCTGAATAAATTTTGTTCCGATGTAGATAGGAAGCAACTTCAAATAAATGTGTTGTATATAATCTGCATCTGTTTTTCATGAGCTTAATAAAATACTTTCCCCCATACAGATCCGCCGGGTAGAATACAGCAATCTCACTTCCTACAAGCAGCAGTCCTACAATCCCATCTTTACTAGCAGGCTCCACACTTACATCCACATCATCCGCTAAAATAGAAAAAACGTTTTCAAGATCCTCATTTACACTATTAAGCCATGGCACGTCATCTAAGACGTTTTTCAAAAATGTATCCTCTTCCTTTTCGACAAATTTCTCTTCATCACCATCATCAGACACTGGGCTATCACTCTCTGAAGATCCTTCCTCGCATTCATTTGCAATTCTAGTCAGATCATCAAGGTCGAATAACTTGTCGTCTAGGTTTTGAAGACTATCAAAATCATCGGAAACAGGTAGCGTATCGTCTATAATGTCGTTTTCTCTTATAGCTTCTATGTCCTGGGCATTACACTGCAAATCATTTCCAACATCATCTGCTTCAGTAACAGGTTGAACCTCTTCCTGGATCTGCTGATCAGCTTCAATAGCTCCTGGATTTTTCTCTGGATAATTTTCAACCACAAATGAAGGCATCCTGATTTCTTTGATAGGAGAGTAGATTACCTCCCTGTACTCTTCAAAAGCACAGGGCTTATATCTATCCCGCTGGAGCGCAAGCCTTTTTACCAACCGCTTAAAAGCTCCTTCATCAATAAAATCAAGATCTTCCAGCAGCTTGATCTGTCTTACATACGCAATCGGGCTTTCCTCTAATCGGACAACTTCGAGATATACTGATTTTGCGCTTTCAACCATTGCCTTTTTATATTCTTGTGGGTCAGTAATATAATAAGGTTTTTTCCGCATCTTTGCTGCGAACTGCCTGGATATGATTTCTTCAATACTCTTTAGATTCTGATCATCCACTTCCTGCTTATTATCAACATATTTCACAAGTGGTAATTGTTCATATAAAAAAAGATTAGCTAATGAAAGCAGTGGCAGCGCATCTTTTAAGATACCATTCTGGTACACTGGATAATGCGATTTTATAACTTTCTCCAGCTTTACCCCTTCCCGTTCCAGATAAGATGACAGCAAATAAAAACCATGCTGATAATATAATACTTCTTTTTCATAGTTTTCATTTTCATTTTTATAAGTACCTGAATAGGGGCACAGATAACACACGCGCTCATTCATCCCGCCAAACGAAAATGCGCCTCTTTTTATTTTCATGCAGGTGATCCGCTTAGATTCTCCAACAATGGATGCATCAAATTTATTCATTGCATCAACATCTAGCACCTGATTCTCATTTCCTTCTACACTCTGGAAATGGCAGCATGGGAGCGTTGCAAAATAATCATATTCTATTCCAAATATTCTTTTTAAGTAGTAGAAGAGCAGCAGCCTGTCTTCTGCACTCCAATTTTCATCTACCGACTGGAGACATGGCAGCGTCCCCTTCTTATATAATCTCTGCATAGCAGTCCCTCCATTCTCTGATTATACCAAATACAGTCTCAATGTCCTATCTATTTTTTTTCAAAAATCATGCATAATGTTGATATTTTTCTATTATTTTCATATAATAAAAGTAGGAAAATTCATACTTTTCCTACTAAAAAATGGAGGTGTATATTGTGAAGACCAACACATTCACAGACAATGCAAAAGTAATGTCAAAAGGACAAGTTACTATACCAAAAGATGTACGAGAAGTTCTCGGTATCTCAAGTGGCGATAGAGTAACCTTTGTTGTTGAAAACGGAAATGTAAAGTTAATTAACTCTGCTGTTTACGCAATGCAAATACTACAGACGCAAATGGCTGGTGAAGCAGAAATTTCTGATCTAACAACTGATGAAGCAGTCATGGATCTGGTAGCCGGTATCCGTGCGGAAAGCGAGACTTGACACTCCGCACGGCTAAAGCCGTGGGATTCTTGCTTCTACCACTACTGCATT
>OGKG01000125.1_pt1 | contig 88490 bp, 84 predicted proteins | sample 1572201 | NCBI WGS metagenome assembly OGKG01 (sample SAMEA2582146, study PRJEB24529) | metagenome | biome: Human gut stool | place: China | collected 2011 | reverse complement strand
GAGCACCTCCTTGCCAAGGAGGGGGTCGCGAGTTCGAATCTCGTTTTCCGCTCCATAGGGGCATAGTTCAATGGTAGAGCAACGGTCTCCAAAACCGTCGATCTGGGTTCGAGTCCTAGTGCCCCTGCCATAGCAAGCGTAGCCTGAGAGTTCAGCTCTCAGGCTTTTTTATGTCTACGTTTAGCAAGATACTACTTTATTAGCAAATAGTTTATGCAAGGCTTTGTCGCTAATCCCTTTACCTTGCATCTTACAAGCTTTTCTGTAACTTTCAAGACAATTTTATTGACAGTGTGACGGAAAAAGCATATAATAAAATAGTTTAGTAATACTGTGAAAGGATGCACTTGACAAGCATCCTTTTTCTTGTCTTTTATGAAGGAGAGAAAAGGAATAATGATTAGAAACGATATTCGTAATATAGCAATTATTGCCCACGTTGACCATGGCAAGACTACCTTGGTTGATGCTATGCTGAAGCAAAGCGGCGTTTTCCGTGCTAACGAGCGCGTTGAAGAACGTGTTATGGACTCCAACGCATTGGAGCGTGAACGTGGTATCACCATTCTGTCTAAAAACACCGCTGTTATGCACAACGGCGTAAAAATCAACATTCTGGATACCCCGGGCCATGCTGACTTCGGCGGCGAGGTTGAACGCGTGCTGACCATGGTTGACGGCGTACTGCTGCTGGTTGATGCTTATGAAGGCCCGATGCCGCAGACCAAATACGTACTGCGTAAAGCATTGGAACAGCACCTGAAACCGATTGTTGTAATCAACAAGATTGACCGCCCCGACCAACGTGTTGATGAAGTTATTGACGAAGTTCTGGACCTGTTCATTGAGCTGGATGCAGATGAAGATCAGCTGGAGTTCCCGGTTGTTCTGGCTTCCGCCCGTAACGGTATTGCCAAACTGTCCATGGACGAGGAAAGCAATTCTTTGGAGCCTTTGTTCAAAGTAATTCTGGAAAACATTCCTGCTCCGGATGTTGACGTTAATGCACCGCTGCAGATGCTGGTTAACACCCTGGACTATGATGATTATGTAGGTCGTATCGTTGTAGGCCGTGTAGTTCGCGGTACCATCCACAACGGCGAAAACATCATTCTGATGGACGAAGCAGGCAACCGTAACGGCAAAATCGGCCGTCTGTACACCTACCAGGGCCTGAAGCGTGTAGAAGTGCCTGAGGTTGAAGCAGGTGATATCGTTGCTCTGATCGGTCTGCAGGACGCTAACATCGGCGACACTATCGCTGACAGCGAAAATCCGGAAGCTCTGAAGGGCATCAAGATTGACGAACCTACCCTGTCTATGATTTTCTACGTTAACAACAGTCCGTTTGCCGGCCGTGAAGGTGAATTTGTTACCAGCCGTCATCTGCGTGACCGTCTGTTCAAAGAGGTTAAGACCAACGTTTCCATGCGTGTTACTGAAACCGAAAGCCCGGATGCTTATGAGGTTGCCGGACGTGGCGAGCTGCATCTGTCTATTTTGATTGAAACTATGCGTCGTGAAGGCTTTGAGCTGCAGGTTGGTAAACCTAAGGTTATTATGCACCGCGATGAAAACGGCAAGCTGATGGAGCCTATGGAAGCATTGACTATCGATGTATCGCAGGACTTCATGGGCGCTGTTATGGAAGGCCTGGGCCTGCGTAAGGCTGAGCTGCAGAACATGACCGAAATGGCAGGCTATCTGCGTATGGAATTCAAGATTCCTGCTCGAGGCCTGATCGGCTTCCGTAACCAGTTCCTCACCGATACTAAAGGTAACGGCATTATGAACCACGTATTTGCCGGTTACGAAGAATATAAGGGTGAAATCCCCGGCCGTACCCGTGGCAGCTTGGTTGCTTTTGAAACCGGCGAAACCACTTCCTATGGTATCGGCAACGCTCAGGAGCGCGGCACCATGTTCGTTGTTCCTGCAGAAAAGATTTACGAAGGCCAGCTGGTTGGCGAAAACAGCCGTGAAGACGACATGGACGTTAACCCCTGCAAGAAGAAACATGTCAGCAACATGCGTGCTTCCGGCAGTGACGACGCTATTCGTCTGATTCCGCCTCAGACCTTCTCATTGGAGCAGGCTCTGGAGCACATCAATGACGATGAGCTGGTTGAGGTTACTCCGAAGAGCATCCGTATGCGTAAGAAGGTTCTGGACCGTCTGGAGCGCGGCAAGATGCGTGGCCGTATGAAGAATGTTCAGGCATAATTTTTGACAATCTGTTAAAAATCTGCTACAATTAATATTACTAAGCAGGACTTTTGCCTATAGGCAGCGAATAATAGTCTAAATAACTGTTTTGGTTTGGAGGCTGATGGCCATGGGTTTAAAAAATACAGCAATGAAATTCTTTTGGTCTGATGATATGGAAGAGCAGCAGGAGGAATATACCCGTCCGCGTCTGCTGAAATCCGGACATCTGAATATTATGGTGCGTACACCGAAATCCTTTGCGGACGTGCGCGAATATGCTGATTCGCTGATGAACGGCAGTGCCATTATGGTATGCTTTGATGCAGTTGATGAAGCACTCAGATATCGTATTTTCGATTATCTGAACGGTGTAAGCTACATCATTAATGCCGATGTGAAAAAAATTAACGATGATTTGCTGCTTTATGCGCCTGAACAGGTGCAGGTCAACAAAGAGGAAGCAAGAACTTCTTCTAATGTACGTTCCTGGCTTAGCAAATAAATAACAAAAGTTAGCCGTTGCTTGTCACCTTGCGGGGTGGCCGGCAACGGCTTTTTGTGTACGCAGATAGGCTGATGATATTTGCAAATAACAGCCCGGTGTGCTAAAATGATAAGAAATTTACTAATCTTATAAGCGAAACTGAATGGGAAAGAAGAGGTATATATGAGCGAAAAGAAAATGATGAAAAACGGTAAAAAATTAGGTGTTGTCGGTGGCCTTGGCCCTGCAGCCGCTGCAGAGTTCTTGCGTCAGTTCACTATGAGATGCCCGGCGAACTGCGACCAGGAGCATCCTGTTGTATATATGATCGGTGACTGCGATATCCCGGACCGCGGCACAGCAATTTTCGGCAAGGGTGAATCTCCGCTACCGAAGCTGAAGGCTGATTTGCTGCAGCTGTGCGATATGGGTGCGGATGTACTTGCTGTTCCCTGCAATACCGCACACTTCTTTATCGACCAGTTTGCTGATGAATTGCCGGTACCGCTGCTGCATATCGTTGACGAAACCGTTAAGGCTGCCAAAGAGCTTTCTCCGGAAAAGGGTGCCTGGATGCTGTCTACCAAAGGCACACGTGCTTGCGGACTGTACCAGAAATATGCCGAAAAGCGTGGACTGACACTGTATATTCCGAATGAGGAGCAGAGCGATAAATCTCAGGAGGTTATCAACTGCGTTAAGGCTAACCAGCTGGCAAAGGCCGGCGCTATTATGAAAGAGCTGGTAGAGGAGCTGTGGGCTGAGCGCGACATCCCTGTAATGACCGCCTGCACCGAGCTGCCGCTTGGCTATGATGCATCCGGACTGCCGCAGGAGCGCAGCGTTTCCAGCATCGGTGCGCTGGCAGATGCCTGCGTGCGCGCGCTGTATGAAGAAGTAAAATAATATTTGAGGACTGCAACCACCTTGGCTTGAGGCTGAGGTGGTTTTTATTTTACTGCGTTTATCCTAGCAGTGTGCTATAATATAAACATACTATCGCCGGCAGCAGCTGGAGCAGCTTCTGCCTTTTGTTAACAGAGGTAAAAAATATGCAAGAATTTTTAATTGTAAAGGGTGCGCGTCAGCACAACCTGAAAAATATAACGGTAGAAATACCACGCAATAAAATGGTAGTTATCACAGGCCTAAGCGGCAGCGGCAAAAGCAGCCTGGCCTTTGATACAATTTACGCCGAAGGCCAGCGCCGCTACGTGGAATCACTTTCGGCCTACGCCCGCCAGTTTTTGGGACAGATGGACAAGCCGGATGTGGACTACATCGAAGGCCTGAGCCCGGCAATTTCCATCGACCAGAAGACAACAAGCCGCAATCCGCGTTCTACCGTAGGTACGGTCACGGAAATATACGATTACCTGCGCCTTTTATTCGCACGCGCAGGTGAACCGCACTGCCCTAAATGCGGCAAGCTCATCGAGCAGCAGAGCGTGCAGCAGATTGTCGACAAGGTGCTGGAGCTGCCGCAGGGAAGCCGCTTTATGGTGATGGCGCCGCTGGTGCGCGGGCGCAAGGGTGAGCATATGCGTGTGCTCGACGATATGCGGTGTGCAGGCTATGTGCGTATGTTTATCGACGGTGAGGTACGCACGCTGGACGAGGATATCCGTCTGGAGAAAAACAAGAAGCACAGCCTTTCTGTAGTCATCGACCGCTTGGCGGTGCGTGAAGGCATCAGGCAGCGTTTGACGGACTCCGTGGAAACGGCGCTGAAGCTGGCAGATGGCTTTGCGGAGGTGGCAACGCTGGGAGAAGCAACGGAAACGCAGCTTTTCAGCGAGCATTTTGCCTGCAATGACTGCGGCATCAGCCTGCCGGCGATTGAACCGCGCCTGTTTTCCTTCAACAATCCCTTCGGTGCCTGCCCGGACTGCACCGGCCTTGGTATACATATGGAGTTTGACAAGGCGTTGATTGTGCCTGACGCTGATAAAAGCTTTGCTGACAGGTGCATTGCCTGCTTCAGCAACAATCTGAATTCCTATTTTATGAAGCAGCTAGGCGCAGTGCTTGCTGCCTATGGTTATAGCTACGACACCAAATGGAATGAGCTTTCGCCCGAGATGCAGCAGCTTTTGTGGGACGGTGCCGGCGAGAGCAAGTTTAAGTTCCTGTACGAAAACCTGCAGGGAGAGGTCAAGGAGCACAACACAACCTTTGACGGCATTTTGAACGTGCTGCGCCGTCGTTATCGTGAAGCCTTCAGCGATGCTATGCGTCAGGACTTGGAGGAGTTTATGACGAGCACTCCCTGCGCTGCCTGCCACGGCAGCCGTTTGAAGCCGGAGGCTCTGGCAATTCTTATCGGCGGCAAAAATATCTGCGAGGTTACGGCGCTGACGGTGCGCGACTGCCTGCAGTTCTTTAAAAAGCTTGTGCTGACGCCGAAGCAGCAAATAATTGCGCATCAGGTGCTGAAGGAGATTATGGCACGCCTGCAGTTCCTCAATGACGTAGGCCTTGATTACCTGACGCTGGACAGAAGCGCCGGTACGTTGAGCGGCGGCGAAGCGCAGCGCATCCGTCTGGCAACGCAGATAGGCAGCGGCCTGACAGGAGTGCTGTATATTCTGGACGAACCTAGCATCGGTCTGCACCAGCGCGATAACGGCAAGCTGCTGGAAACGCTCAAGCATCTGCGTGATTTGGGTAATACGCTGATTGTTGTCGAGCATGATGAGGAAACAATGTATGCTGCCGACCAGATTATCGACATCGGTCCGGGAGCGGGCGAGCATGGCGGTGAAGTGGTGGCCCAGGGTACGGTAGAAGAAATTAAGCAGGTGCCGGAATCCGTTACCGGTACCTATCTTAGCGGCCGCAAATTTATCCCGGTTCCTAAGCATCGCCGCGAGTGCGATGGCAGGATGCTGACGATTCACGGTGCCCGCGCCAACAATCTAAAAAATATTGATGTCAGCATTCCGCTCGGAGTCTTTACTGTAGTAACAGGCGTGAGCGGCAGCGGCAAATCAACCTTGATAAATGATATTCTCTACAACTCCTTGGCTGCCAAGCTCAACGGTGCGCGCTTGCGTGCTTCCGAGCATGACAGCATCGAGGGCATAGAATATACGGATAAGGTCATCAACATCGACCAGTCCCCAATAGGACGCACACCGCGCTCCAATCCCGCAACCTATACCGGCGTCTTTGATTTTATCCGCGAGCTGTTCAGCCAGACCAACGAGGCCAAGCTGCGAGGCTATAAGGCAGGACGCTTCAGCTTTAACGTGAAGGGAGGACGCTGCGAGGCCTGCAAGGGCGACGGCATGAATAAGATAGAGATGAATTTCCTGCCGGACGTTTACGTTCCCTGCGAGGTCTGCCACGGTGCACGCTATAACCGCGATACGCTGGAGGTGCATTACAAGGGTAAATCCATTGCTGAGGTGCTGGATATGACGGTAAGCGAGGCCTGCGAGTTCTTCAAGAACCAGTCACGCATTTACCGCAAGCTGGCAGTGCTGGAGGATGTAGGCCTTGGCTACATTCATTTGGGACAGGCAGCGACGACGCTGAGCGGCGGCGAAGCGCAGCGCGTAAAGCTGGCAACGGAGCTTTCGCGCCGCAGTACAGGACGCACCGTGTATATCCTGGACGAGCCTACGACAGGCCTGCATATTGCGGACGTCCACAAGCTGCTGGATGTGCTGCAGCGTCTTGTAGAAGGCGGTGACAGCGTTATCGTCATCGAGCATAACTTGGACGTTATCAAGGTGGCTGATTACATTATCGACCTCGGTCCCGAGGGCGGCGACAAGGGCGGTACTTTGGTGGCTAGCGGTACTCCGGAGGAGGTAGCGAAGGTCAAAAAATCTTACACCGGACAGTACATCAAGCAGGAGCTGGCTAAGGCGAAGAAGAACGGGTGGTATGTATGACAGAATTAGCCGCAGGCTTTAGCGATAATATAAAAAATGCCTTGGCCGTACTGCCGGAAAAGCCCGGCGTTTACCTGATGCATGATGCCTCCGGCAAGGTTATCTACGTCGGCAAGGCTGTTGTACTGAAAAACCGCGTGCGCAGCTACTTCCGCAATCTGGCCAGCCATACGCCGAAGGTGAAGGCGATGGTGGCAAAAATCGCGGAGATTGAAACGATTGTAACCTCCAGTGAGGTAGAAGCGCTGATTCTGGAGTGCAACCTGATCAAAAAATATCGCCCGCGTTACAACATCAGCCTGAAGGACGATAAAACATATCCTTATCTTAAGGTTACCATGCAGGAGGATTTCCCGCGTTTATATGTGACGCGCAGGCAGCTGCGTGACGGTGCCCGTTATTACGGACCGTATGCCGACGCCGGTGCTATGCATGCTACGGTAAAGCTGCTGCGCAGCATGTTTCCTCTGCGCACCTGCCGCAAAATGAACCCGGACAGACCATGCTTGAACTATCACATCAAGCGCTGTCTTGCGCCTTGCGCCGGTTACATCAGCAAGGCGGATTATCACAAGATGATTAAATCCATCTGTATGGTGCTGGACGGACGCACCACGGAGCTGGAGCGGGATTTGAAGCAGCAGATGCAGGAGGCGGCAGATAACTACGCCTTTGAGGAGGCTGCCCGACTGCGCGACCAGCTGCAGGCTGTGGCACGTCTGAATGAAGCGCAGAAGGCTGTCACCAATAATGGCGGTGACATGGATATCTTCGGCCTGGGGCAGGATATGACGGGCCTGTGCGTTCAGTTGTTCTTCGTGCGTAAGGGCAAGCTCATCGGCAGAGATAACTTCTTCTTGCCCGACGGCGGCGATACGCCGCAGGAGGTTATGACAGCCTTTGTGAAGCAATATTATAACGAAGCAACCTTTATTCCCAAGGAAGTGGTGCTGCCGTACCTGCCGGAGGAGGATGAAAAGCAGCTTATTGAAACCTGGCTGGCAGACAAGGCACAGCGACGGGTGGAGCTGCTGCTGCCGCAGCGCGGCGTTAAAAAGGACCTGCTGAAGCTGGCGAATGAAAATGCTGTCAAGCTGCTGAATGAACGCCTGCGTAAGGGCAGTTTATCACTCAAAAATGACCTGCAGGCAGCCGAAGAGCTGCAGCAGGCCTTGGGCTTGGAGCATCCCCTGGAGCGCATGGACTGCTTCGATATCAGCCATACGCAGGGCAGCGAAACTGTTGCTTCCATGGTTGTGTTCCGCAACGGCACCAGCAGTAAAAAAGATTACCGCAGATATAAAATTGTCTCGGCAGAAGGCAAGCCTGATGATTTCAAATCCATGCAGGAGGTTGTCTACCGCCGTTACAGAGATTATGAGGACTTGCCAAGCCTAGTGGTTATCGACGGCGGCAAGGGTCAGCTGAGCTCGGCGTTGGAGGTTATTCGCGGCCTTGGTCTTGATGATTTGCCGGTTGTAGGTCTGGCTAAGCGCGAGGAGGAAATCTTCAAGCCGCACCAGAGCGAAAGTATTATGCTGGACCGTGAAGGCGCTGCGCTGCACCTCATTCAACGCATCCGCGATGAGGCGCACCGCTTTGCCATTACCTACCACCGCAAGCTGCGCGGTAAGCGCAATCTCGTTTCTGTGCTCGACCATGTGGAGGGTATCGGGCCTAAGCGCCGGCAGGAGCTGTGGAAGGCTTTCAAAACGCTGGACGCTATGCGGGCAGCCAGCGTTGAAGAGCTGGCTGCGGTAGAAGGCATGAACCATGCGGCGGCGCAGACGCTGTACGATTTCTTCCGTCTGGATTTGACGGAAAAGCAGCAGGCGCTGCAGTAAAAGGTTCACAGCTATTTTGCAGAATATCCTCGCATACTATGCTATAATAATTATAGGTCAAAAATAATAATTATTTTGTAGCTCGCGCTTAGCTTTCTTAAAAGCGCAGGCTATGGCAAGAGGAGGACGAAGCTAATGGCAAAATGGGTATGTGACGTTTGTGGTTATGTGTATGATCCCGAGGTTGGCGATCCCGATAACGGTGTTGCTGCAGGCACTGCTTGGGAAGATGTACCGGAAGAGTGGGTTTGCCCTCTTTGCGGCGTAGGCAAGGACCAATTCTCGGAAATGTAAAATTGCATAGGATATAACAAACGAAGCTGGGACAAAACCAGCCTTGAACAGAAAAACCAGTGGAGGTTTACCGTCAGGTAAATTCCCACTGGTTTTTTAGTGCAAAAAATTAAAAAATACTTAACTCTAGCGATTCTTTAATTTGTGAAGTTGGTTTGCCTCAACCTCGTTGATGTTACTTATCAATTATAAAGATTTTTGTATTTCTCGTAGACAGAATGCAGCAGCTCCTTACTTTCCTCTTCAGAATAAACCATACTGCTTTCCGGAAGGTAAACCAGAAAATCATGGAATGCATGCACCAGGCTTAATTCCTGCAGATGGAAGATATACTGTCCTTTATTGGGGCTGAAGTAATAAATAACAACCTTTTGCTCGCTCGGTGCGCAAATGCAAATAGGCGAAGGCACGGAGAGCTTTTCACTGCGTACAATCCTTGGCGTGAAACTGCCGTCCTCTACACTGTTGATAATATTCTTTAAAAGCGCCAGGCGTTGTGGCGGCGTCAGGTAGGTGTACATAAAATCAGGGATTTCTGTTACGCGTCCTGTTTCCATAAAGAGGTTTAAGCCTTCAAGCGTAAAGGAAATGCTGTGAGAGCTATATTTTGAGCGGATTTTGGCAAAGTAATCGGCAATAACTCCCTGCATTTCTGGCGGGATAATGTCAGTGTTCAATCTATCCATGAGGATACTTTCCGGGCAGAAGCTGGGGAAGCAAGGCTGGTAGAAAAGCTCATGCACTTCTTCAGCGTTTATTTCCTCATCGCTGAGGAAGGTAGATTGCAAATATTCCTCCGGCGTAGGATGGAAGGTGTGGCAGATAGGATTGGCAACACTGAGGCTTTTTTGAAAGGTGTCCCCGGTGAGTGCTACCATATCCTGCGAATTGCAAAGCACAGCCTTATCCTGTTCATAGGACACTGCCAGCACGAAATCACTAGTGATAATTTTGAACGGCAGCATGCTGGTGTTGTTGAACAGTGTATCAACATTATCATAAACATAGTAAGGATGGAAAACTTCACATTGGAATAAAATCGGCACAAGCTTTTGCAGGATATTCAGATTGTAGGTTGTGCCTTTATGTCCTTCGTTTTTATCAAAAACGATAATTGCTTCCACAAGCGTATTGTTGCGGTTAAAATCAATGGAAGTAAGACAATCAAAAATATATTGATATTCAGGCTGTACCATTAATTTGATATGGCCTGATTTTTTATTGGCTTCAATTTCCAAAACAGCTTTTAAAATGCGATTGATATTGCCCTGACCGTTGATTATTTTCAGAGCTTCATTCATTTCAAGCATATCCTGCACACCTGTGGGAATCACAAGCTCGTCGGCAGAATTCATATCGTAAAAACTGGAGATGATTTTGCTGACATGCTCCCGACGGAAATAATTTTCCTCACCCATATGTGATATATGATAGGCACGCAGCAATTCTGCTGTTTCACTGGGGTTGAGCATCATGGCTTTGGCAATAGCAGTTACGTCTGCAACATTCACAGGCATACGTTTACCAACCTTCATGTGTTGTATCATTGTTCTGTCTACACCACTAATTTTTGAGATAGTGTAAATTGTTGTATTTTTAGTTTCTAGATACTTTTTGAGCGTATCTGCAAATAATGTCATAAGCAAAACCCTTCCTAAAATCATTTATCAATTAATATTTATATTATAGACGAATTTGTGACAATAATAAAGTCTTGAATATGTAAAAAGCCTGTCACAAAAGTTGTCACATGTGTCAGATGTATGGCAATTTGGTTAAAATTAAGAGTATAATGGAAATTTCATAATGATATATACGAGCATTGATAAGAGATACCCCTATATGGCGATGCTTTGCGAACTAATAGACAAGTACTTCGTAGAAACGCTATTGTGTAATGGGGGGGTAAAATGGGTATTAGAGGTATACATCGGAGGGTAAGAGCTATGATAAGATGGAAGGTTGTAACAGCTATGCTTTTGTTGGCATTGAATAATATTACATATGCGCAGATTGCTGATGTTTCCGGTGTCGGTGAAGACAGGGACAGTGCGTTGCGCGATGCCAAACGTAATGCAGTGGAGCAGGTTGTCGGTACATATATTAATTCCGAAACCTTGGTGAGTCAGGCTTCGGTGGTAAGCGATGAAATTTATGCTAAATCCGTTGGCTTTATTACGGATGTGCGTGTAATTGATGAAGGTAAAAGAAATGCCAGCTATTATGTTCGTGCGAAGATTGATGTCAATACTAATCCAAATTCTGAGCTGATGAATCGCATTGAAATGATAAAAGCCTTGGGAGATCCGCGGATTGGTGTAGTGGTTACATATTATAGTGATGCAGATAACGCAGCCAAAGAAAAATATCCTTTAATGTGCGAGGCTGCTATAAACAGAAAACTGGTAGAATTGGGTTTTTCTCATGTTATTGATTCGGCATTGATATATAATGAAAAAAATTTTGACAGAGGTATGGCTTTGGACGCTTCTGCTTTACTGCCTAATCCGGAGATGGATTACCTTATTATAGGTAAATTAGATTTGCATACCGGTAATATAAGCCTGCCGAGATATACTGATTTGGGCAGTGGCGACTTAGTAGAAAATTTTTCTACTAATCTGATAAATAGTGTTGCGGAAATCAATGTTGAGGTTGTTAAGGCTGCTACCGGTGAAGTAGTAAATACGTTTAGAAGTGAAACTAAGGCTATAAATAACAGCAATAATAGCTCTGAGAATACTGCGGTAGTTCAGCTTTCCAAAATTGTTGCGACAAAAATAAAGTCTGTTTTAGCAAATAAGGCTTCGGCTGCAGATAATCAAATACAGGTAGAGATTGAAACGGACAATTATAAATTTGTATCAGAAATTATCACAGCTTTGAAGCATACCGCAGGCGTGAGCAATGTTCAAGAGAAAAATTTCAGTAACGGAAAAGCAACGGTGACAATTGAAACAACTCTTAAGCCGCAAACAGTTTTCAGAATGCTCAAAGAGAAATGCAAATGCAATTTGTTTATAAAAAATGTTACCGCAAATAATATTGTTATAACGGCGGAATAATGTGGAGGAATAAAGATGAATTTTAAAAGATTGTTCAGTGGAGTTGCTTTAGTCAGCTTACTGGTTGGTGCTTCTGTTGCACAGGCTACGGATATTAAGAATTTTCCTCGTGTGGCTGTTATGAATTTTGGTAATAAGGCTATTACCAGCCAAGGATTAAGAGATCAGGATTTCAGCTCTGCTACAGAATATGCTATTTATCAGCTTTCTGCCAGCGGCTGGTTTGATTTGATAGATTATGAGCAGCTGAGCACAATTGCCAATATGCATAGCATAAATATGTCCGGACTGGTTGACCCTTCTACCACAGTAGAAATTGGCAAATTTGCCGGTGCAGAATATATGGTTGTAGGCTATCTTACCGGATTGACAACTAAAGAAAATGTTTTGGGCTACCAGCATGGTGATAAAGGCTCCTTTGATAATGCACAGCATGTAGTTACAGCAAATGTTGCTGTACGTATTGTTGATATAAAAACAGGTCGTATTATCGTTGCTGGTTTAGGCAAGGGCAGTTCGACAAGTACATACAACGAATTGAGCTTCACTAAATATCGTAACAGAAAAATAGAAACCGAGGACATTTTCAATACTGTTAATCATGACCGGAAAAATGAGTATAGTAAGAATACTAATACTACAAACAGCCAAAGCAGTACCTATGATAAAAATAAGAACAACACTAAAAACAATACCCGTACTGATGAAACCAATAATACATACAGTAAAGAAAACAGCATAAATAAAAAGACTGAAACTAAAGCTACTGATAACAGAAATACCACAACAGAAAAAAATAATCAGGTTACCGACAATACTGTCAGCAACACACAAGCTAATGTTAATAAAAGTCCGGCTTTTAATTTAAAAGGGGATGTCAATTATGACGGTGTTGTCAATTATGATGATGTTAAGCTTTTAAAAGAGGTGTTAATTGATAAGGATGTTGATTATGACGCTTTTAATGCTGACATGAACGGAGATGGCAAAATTACTATTACGGATTTAGATCAACTGAAAATTTTGGTTGATAATGCTCCTAATCATACAATTTATCCTCAGTTAATAACAGACGGGGAAAATACTGTCGTAAATCAGGAAAATACAAAAGGAACCGTAAACAGTACCGTTACGACAGATAGTGTCGGTAAAGAAACAGCTAAAACAGATACCATTGATAATAGCAGTTCGGAATCTGTAAATAAAGGCAATACAAGCAGTGCAACCTCATCTGATATAAACGAAACAACAGAAACAGAGCATACCGAAAAAAATAACAGCAGTACTGTAGATGAAAGTATTACCAAAGCTGATAATGTTAATACGGTATCCACTCATAATAAAAATATTTCCTATGAGCGTGAAACATTGGATTATGTCATTAGGGTTGGTACTGTTGAGGTTTCTGATATTCAGGTGCGTAATGCAATCAGTAAGGCTGTGCGTGATGCTATTTACGGTAATATGGGTATTATGACAACCTTGAACAACGGCAAAAAGCTGAAAATCAAAACAGGTTTCTAAAATATTTGTGGGGTGAGAAACGATGAAAAAAATTTTAGCACTGACACTGACTTTAAGCACTTTTGTGGCTTCTGCTTTTGCAGAGCAGCCTAAGGCTGCGGAATATAAGCAGATGATGTCTTCTGGTAATTTTTATATTGAATATGAATTAAATGATGTAAAAAAATGCTTGGCTGTAAAAGATGGTAAGCGCATGGATTACACTGTCTATACATCTATGGGTAATCCGTTTTTAGCAGCTGTACCTATTATTGGTTTAGCTTCATTCTTTATCAAATCAGATACTAAAGAACCTTCTGCGCTATATGCTGATGGCAAATATTATCAGTTCCAGGGCAAAAAGAAAGCAATCATGGCTTATTACAATCAACTTGATGATGAAAACCTTGACCCTAATGAGGGATGGAGTAGTGTGCGTTATCGTTTGGCTTTACCGGAAGAATTAGTAGCTTTTGCACCTAACGATGTTTTTAATTCCTTTACAGAGTTTAAAGTTCCGAGTTATGTGGGTAGTGGTAAAACTGCTGACGATAAAGCTCCTTTAGATTACGATAAATACTCTTTCTCTGTTAAAAATAAAGCTGGCGGAGTGCTTTTTGACAAAATTTTTTATATGTATTACAAGGATGGCGAATTGCAAACCATTAAGACTTACGTAAAAAGTGGTAATGGTGAAGAAGAATTGATTAATACTATGAAGGTGAAAAAAATTACGCAGGAGTTACCTGAAAACGCTTTGAAAATACCAGATGGCTGCAAGGTGTATGCAGCTGGTATTGGTGATATGGATGATTTGCTTGATAAGCAAGTTTTAGTGGAAGACTATGGCAAGAAAGGGGAATAAACGATGAATAAAGTGTGGAAAGCTTTAGTAGTTTCTTGTGTTGCTGTAGGGTCAATGTTTTCTGCTATTGCAGAAGCAAGTAATCTTGATACGTATCGTAATTTGTTAATGAATAAGAAGTATACAATCAAATACGTAAATATCACCCCGGAGGAGCGTATAACCAATAAAGATAAAATTACTCTGACAGGTAATAACACTATGAGCAATGGTAATGTTAGTAAATTAATGTATAAACCGTTGGAATGTATTGTTGTAAGTGATGGCAGTAATCGCTACGAAGAGGTTGGTTATAATGGCTTTATAAATTGCCGTTTGCAAAATGAAAATGGGACTTATGTATATACAAAATATAGTGAAGGGCAAAAGACTTCTATTTGGGGTACTAAGAAAAATACTGTTGTTGCTAACCGGACTAATAATATTGCTTATATGCTGCAAGGAGATGCCTTTGGTGGCGGTGATATGACACGTCTTTTAAATGCCATGTTGCCTGATAATATGAAAAGCTCCGAGATGCCAAGCTATAGACAAGTAGGCTCTGGTTGGTTGTCTAATGGTTTGAATTACGTAGATTATCAATCTAACGGGCAGAATATGGAAGCAATCAGATATTACTTTAATGGTTACACTTTGACAAAAATTGCTTCGGCGCAGTTTATTTATGATGATCAAGGTAAATTGCAGGCAAGACGCTGCATTATTAAAGTTAATGAATTTTCTCCCACGCCGGCTAAAGAATATTTAAGTTTACCTGCCGGCGTAAAGGATGCTACCAAAAAGCCTAAGAAAGATGAAGGTGAGAACTGATGAGAAAGAGTTTAAAAGTATTAGCTTCTACAATGGTTACTCTGGTTTTCAGCAGTACAGTAACATTGACCGCTTTTGCTAATCCTTCTTGTGTGCTAATGCGTTTTACAGATGACACTCGCTATGACAGGATTGAATCAGCAGCAACCTTATCTGATTTAGTTATGGAAAAGCTGCTTAATAGCGGCAAGTTTAATTTTAAAGAAACCAGGGTAATTGACAAGAATCTGGAAAAGCTGCTTTATGATGAAAAGGCTGCCGTTTTTCAAAATGCGCGTTATGCTATGAACTATGGTGATTATAATACATTGTTTGAAGGCCGCGGATTTAATGAAAAATGGGCGCAAAGCATTGCCAGTGCAAGATTAGGGCAGATTGTCAGTCCCGATATTGTCGGCAGTATTGGCAGGCAGCATAATGCTGAATATTTAATTCAAGGAACTATTCTTAACCTTGGCAGTGGTGACTGGATGGAAAATAAAATTGCAGACGCAGCACAATATGCAAATACGGCAATGAGTATGATGGGTGGATCAGGTGCTGCAAATATGATGGGACCTTTAGGACCATTATCTTCTTTAGCAAGTTCTATTAATGTTAAAAAGACAGGCATTGGCGTGCAGGCTGATTTGAAGGTTATAAAAGTTTCTACCGGCGAAGTTATTTGGCAAAAGGAAGTAATCGGCAAGGATACCCAAAAACAGATTTCTCTGCTTGGCAGTATTAAAATAGGCAGTGATAAGCTGAACAATGATATGTATTACAAGGCAATGGAAAATACTGCGCAGTCTATTGCCGATGCTTTGATTGCTGATGCGGATGCAGGCAAGATGTTTGTTAAGTAGAGGCAGTTTATGATAAAAAGAATACTTTTATTTGCTGTTCTACTGTTGACTTTTGGCAGTCAGTGCTTTGCTGCCGCAATCAGTAAGGATGCGAATGTAGCTGTTATGGATTTTGGAACGCGACCGGGGGCTACAACCTCGGAAATCAGTATCAATAATGCAGAGTATACATCCAGCGAGTATATAATCAACGGACTCGTCAATAAGCATTGCTTTAATATTATGGATAAAGATATGGTAATGCACCGCTTGCAGGAGAAACAATTAAAAACTGTGGGTTTGATTGATCCGGATACGGCAAAAAAAATAGGTAGCCTGCTCAACACGCGTTATATAATTTACGGCAATGTAACTAACGTGAGTGTCAGTGATACCGGAACACAGATTTTGACGAATATTGGCGGCGGCGTTAATGTATGCACGGTAAAGGCGCATGTTATTGCCAGAGTTATGGATGTAGAAACCGGTGATATTCTTATGGCTGTCAAAGGCGACGGCAAATCTAAAAGCAGCTTTGTTAAATTACATGCAGGTAACGGACTTACCGGTGTAAAGGTGTTGAAGATAGGTACTGTTAATGTAACGATGGACAGTGTACATAATGCTATTGCGAAAGCTGCCGAAGATATAGCGGGAAAAATGGCTGCTAATTATATTTAACAAGGAAAGGACTGTTGTGATGATGAAAAAGAAAGCGTTGATTGCAAGTGTGTTGTTGAGTGTGTGCTCTATGGCGATGAGTGTGGAGGCAGCTATGACTATTAGTTCTGCTGGTGATATCGTTTTAAATGAAACTAATACTAGCAGTTGGACTGATTTATCTTCTAGTGATACTGAAGCTGGATTGACGATTACAGGAAATAACGATAAAACTATTAAATTTGATGCTGGAAGTATGTCTACAGATGCAACAATTGCTGTACCTAATGGAAGTTTTGGGATAGGTATATCTCATAATACTTCTGGAAATACATTTTTTACCGGAAGCCCTTTGATGATATTTGGAAGATATGCTACTGAAGGAAGTTCTGGTTATAAAGCAATTGATAATCAAAATGGTAGTATGTACTTTGATAATTTGGTTAATATTGATGTTAATGTAAATGGTGAAGCTGTTTTAAATAAAGGTACTATGTATTTTTCTAAAGGATTAAATTTAGAAAGAATGCACGATGAAGGTATTGCTAATCCAAATGCTGTTATTATTAATCAAGGCAATATGTTGGTAGATGGGCAAAATGTAGTTATTACATCAAATTATAATATTGATAAAATAGACGGTGCAATTGTAGATAATCATGGTATATTTGTGCTAAATTCAGACGGTGTAGAAGGAAGATATTATTTGTATGGTGATATTCAGCATAATTTTGGTGCGAAGACAGAAATCAATTTAGTTGGTATTCCTAAAATGGATGGTAATAGCTATGTTATTTCAGCTATCTTACAAGGTGAGATAAAGGGCGGTGATGAGAATTTTAAATTAAAAATAGAAGGTAACCATGCAGCGTGGGTTATGGGAGAAAAACAAGATGATGATGTATACGGAGTAAATTTAAAAAATGGTGGTTTAATAGTAGTTAATGAGAATAATTGGGCGTTAAATTCTACAACATGGGATAATAATTATAAAAATATAAGTTTCGTTAATTTCAAAAGTGATGCTAATAGCTGGATTAATGTTTCTACTGATCTAAAAAATAATCAAGGGGATATGTTAAGGTTTTTTGATATAACACCTGATAATTTAAATATTTCTATTATCAACAAAGATGATAATAATGGTGTTCCTATTAGTGAATCTGATGGACATAGTGTAACTATTGCTAGAGTAGAAGGAGCTGCACCAATAAAAATAAATACAGTTTTGTCTTTTTATAATCAAAGAACCACAAATAAAAATTTGCAAATAATGACTCCAGTAATCAAAGAAGAAGCTTTCAATAATATGCATGATATGCTTTTTGGTCGTGATTATAATTTCGTTGGCTGGAAAGCGGATGACTCAGATGGTGTTCTCGACAAACAGCTCCCGTCTAACGAACCATATATCAACACTAATGAGCTTGATAACGTATTCAAACGTGTAATGGATATCCGCAATGATCCTAGTGAAGTAGGCGTATGGATTCGTGGCGAAACCGGTAAGATGAAAATTGAAGGCTATGGCTATGATTATAACCTGACTAGTGGTGGTCACGATTGGAAACATGAAAATAATGCAGGTATTTTGTTTGGTGGCTTTGGTATTACTCACTCTGTAAACAAATGTGATACAGGTATTATTGGCGACACGAAGAGCACTGGTTACAACCTGTACGGTAGCTGGTTAGGCAAAGATAATAACGATTATGTTGATGTTATCCTGAAATATGGCAAAATGGATAAAACTTATGCCGGTCTTGATATAAATAATATTTTTGCTGCTGGCAGCTATTCTAAAGATGTACTGAGCATCGCGGCTAAATATGGCAGACGTTACGAAATGCGTAATGATTGGTACTATGAACCATTTGCAGGCTTAACCTGGGGCAAGATTAGTGATGTAGATTTTAAGGATGCTCGTGGCTTTAATATTCATGGCGACAGTGTTACCAGCAAGATTGCTAATTTGGGTATGCAGGTTGGCAAGAAGATGGATAAACGCGATTTTTATTATCGTATGAACTTAGTGCATGATTTTGACGGCAAGATGCACGTTAACGTTCCTGGTACTACAACTAACGCTTATACCGATATGGGTGGTACTTGGCTGAAATGTGCAATTGGCACCAGTGCTAAAATTGGCAAGAACAACAGTTATTATATTGATTTGGAAAAGGATTTTGGCAGTAAGGTTGAAAAGCCTTGGTCTATTAGCGCAGGCTATCGTCATACCTGGTAAGTGCGTTGGAATAATTTGCAAAGGAGTTGCTTCAGATGAAAAAAATAGGCTTATTGGCCTTAGGCTTGGCGTTGGCTCTTGGCGTAGTTGCTGAAGCCGGAAGTATTCCTGCCGACAGAGTACCGTTGCAAACCTATGCCGTAAAAAAAATGAATTGTTATTTACAGCCTAACGGTGTACAAAAAGGCTGGATTGATCCCGGTGATTATGTTGTGGTAACGCAAATCAGAAGCGATGGCTGGGCGTATGGTTCTTATCCTGTCGGCAACGGCAGAGTCAGCAGATGGTTCAGAGCAGATGATTTAGTTAACAATATTGGTTTTGCTAATCAGGAGCGTTACTCGCCTAAAGCTAATACCAATACATATACTGGCCCTGACCATAGCAGAAAGTTTGGTTCCTTTAACGATAATGAAACGCTTCTTGTGGTGTCTGAATCCGGAGAAAGCAGGCAGTTTATTTATAAATTAAACAATGGTGGCTATAAAATGGCTTGGGCTCCGTATTGGGATTGCTGGGATGCACGGCAGGCGGGTAAGCAGCAGGTAAATAATAATGTGATTAATAGGAATCCTATTGTGAAGCCTGTGCAAAGAGAGGATAAAAAGCAGGAGCAGTCATCTTCTTATGGAGTGTGGAAGGCGACAGCAAGATATAGAGCCAATACTTATGACAATCCTAACTTAAGCGGAGCAAGAGCAGGCTGGATAACCAGCGGCTCTGATATAGAAGTATTGGGAGAAAATGCGAAGTCCTATTTTATTCGTTACTGGGCCGACAACGGTGCAACGAGAGAACGCTACGTAGAACGAACTGCCGTGAAGGGGCTGAATGAAGACAAGGATAATAAGCAGCAGGTAAATAATAATGTGATTAACAAGAATCCCATTGTGAAGCCTGTGCAAAGAGAGGATAAAAAGCAGGAGCAGTCATCTTCTTATGGAGTGTGGAAGGCGACAGCAAGATATAGAGCCAATACTTATGACAATCCTAACTTAAGCGGAGCAAGAGCAGGCTGGATAACCAGCGGCTCTGATATAGAAGTATTGGGAGAAAATGCGAAGTCCTATTTTATTCGTTACTGGGCCGACAACGGTGCAACGAGAGAACGCTACGTAGAACGAACTGCCGTGAAGGGGCTGAATGAAGACAAGTATAATAAAAATATCGTACCGGCAGGTGATTATGTTTGGCCTATAGATGCATATAACATATCTTGCTTGTACTATTATTCTGGATATAACGAAAAAAACAATACGTATAATCCGAAACAACATAGTGCTAAATATAACAATAATCCTAGCTATGGCTTTGATTATTGGAACGCAGTGGATATTGCACCACCAACAGGCACATCATTACCTGTAAAAGCAACAGCCGATGGAACGATTGAGCATGTAGGGAATCTTGGCTTAAAGTCTTATGGACCGCATGTCATTATTCATCATAAGGATGGTCGATATAGTTTGTATGCTCATTTGAAAGAAGGCACTATTCTCGTGAAGAAGAAGCAGGAAGTAAAAAAAGGTCAAAAGATTGCAGATTCAGGCTATTCGTTAGCTAAAGATAAAAACCAAAAGTATACTATAAAAAGTTGGCATTTACATTTTGCTATAACTGAGGTTGGAGCTTGGCAGTATTTTCGAGATAGAGTTTCTTTAAATTATGGTACTAGAGTTATAAGAACTAATCAAATTAAAGCTAGTAACGATTTTTATTCGAAAGATGCTGCAAATTGGTTTAATACGCATAGTTATAGTAAATGGTAAAAAAGGAAGGAGATGCTAACAATGTATTCAAAGAAAAATTTATTCGCTGCTGTCGTGCTTGGTCTGTCCATGTCTTTAACAAGTGTTGCACCTGTTGTTGCAAGTGCGGATGATGTATCCGTACAGGTAAATGTGCAGAAGAATGTTAAAGGCTCTGTAAACTGGGAAAAGGGTGCTGAGGCTGATGTTGAAGCGTGGGGTGTAGGCCTGCCTCCGGAAAACATGCCTGCTGCCCGCGGTACTGCGCTTGCGCGTCGTGCTGCCGTTGTTGATGCTTATCGTCAGCTGGCAGAAATTATTAAAGGCGTTCAGGTTGATGCTGAAACCTCTATGCGTGATCTGGCAATTGAAAGTGATATTGTTAATACTAAAATCAGCGCATTGGTAAAGGGTGCACGCATAGTTGAAGAAACTGCCAATGATGACGGCAGCTACACCGTCAGAATGGCTATTCCGCTGTATGGCGTGAAGAGTGTTGCGGCAGTTGCTGTACCTGAAGCTCAAAAAACAATTCTGCCTGAAGAAGCGCCTGCAATAAGCGAAGATTACACCCCTGCTCCGGAGGTACAGGCCGAAGCTGCTTCCTATACCGGTGTTGTTGTAGATGCCGGCGGCTTAGGACTGGAGGGGACCTTCTCTCCTGTTATTTATGATGTTAACGGCCGTGCGATTTACGGCATGCGTAACATTGATAAGGACTTTGCTATCAGCAAGGGCATGGTAGAATACTATAACGATTTGCAGACCGCAACCGTTAATTCCCGTGCCGGTGCAAATCCGTTGGTTGTGAAGGCTGTGAGCGTTCGCGGTGGTGCTAATTCCGTAAATCCGGTTAACGTTGTTGTTAGTGTAGAAGATGGCGATAAAATTTTATATGCTAATGAAAAATCCGGTATGCTGGAAAATAAAGCAGTTGCCTTTGTAAAATAAACGGCAATGACGAAAGGAATGCTCGCATTAAAGGGCATTCCTTTTTTAATGATAGAAGGTGAGAGCTATGCTGAAAAAGTTGGTATTGGTTTTATCCTGTGCTTGCGCTATGAATACTTGCTTGGCCAATAATATTGCTGATAATGTCGAAGCGGATGCTGAAGCTGCTGCAGCCTATAATTGCTTGTATGATGCTCAGGGAAGAGTAATTTATGCTTCCGGCTGCAATAAAGCGTATGAGTACGCAGGGACGGCGCTGACAGCTTACAGGGAGGCCAGAGCGACAACCGATAAACGGACTGCAAATGCAAAATATACGAAAGCAATAAAAAATATTAATCTTGCGTTGGCGATTATTCCGGAAAGTGCGGAATATAGGCTGTTGGCTTCACAGATTTATCGTCATCGCGGCGGTTTGAGTTACGCAAAAAATTACTTTGCACAAGCATGCACGCTATATGAGAAGCAGCTTGAAGATTATCCCGACAGCGTAACGTTAAATTTGCAGTATGCCATAGCCTGCTATGCCGGTGATGCCCGCTATTATCCTGATTATGAGGACTATAAAAGCAGAGCTGTTTTATATGCCGGGAAGACCTTAAAGCTGTTGGAACAGAATAAAAACCAATATAGTGAAGCAGATATTTTGCTTCCGAGATTATTGGCCTATGTGCTTTTGCAGGACTATGATGCGGCTGCAAGGACAGTAAAGCGTATAAACAGTATTTGCGGAAAATATTCACCGGCATATACTTTGGCGGAAGAATATGAGCGCCTGGCTGCTGACGGCCAATGGTTGTGGCGCGTGAGTCGTAAGGAAGATGCAGAAAAAGATTTCCTGTTATATTCCGTTGATGAATGGGGTATTTAGGACAATCACAGCTTTACTGCAGAATAATAAATTTATTTTATGGAGAGAGAAATGAAAAAGTTTTTTACTGTAATATGCTTAATTGCGTTTTGCTTTATCGCTGTCATATCAATGACAAATAGTGCTGCGGCAGCAGGCAGTAATGATTTTGCCAAGCATTCGATGGCAGCCAGACAAAGACAGGCTGCCCAACGTGACCTCGTAGTAAATCAGCGTAAATATGCCTTGGAAAAGCAGGCGAGAGATTGGCAGAAAAGACGTAATCCGTTGGCTGAGCTTTTTGCTCATCATAAGAATAAAAAATTTCATGGCGAACCGGCGCTGAATGCTCCTGCTTTTGCTGTAAGAGTATTGGAGCTGTGCAATACCGAACGTAGCAAGGTTGGGGTTGCTCCCTTAAGTCTTGCAGCTGATTTGCAGGATAGTGCGGCAATCAGAGCTGTTGAAATAACGCAGCTTATGTCGCATACAAGACCTGACGGCAGCAGATGCTTTTCTGTTGTAAAAAATAAAAACAATACTCTAGGTGAAAATATTGCCGCGGGAAGAGGTACTCCCGAAGGTGTTGTTGATCAATGGATGCATTCTGAAGGACATAGGGCTAATATTTTAAATCCTGTATTTAAGGAGCTGGGTGTTGGCTATTGTTGTGATGAAAATACTGAGTATGAATATTATTGGGTACAGATATTCAGAGGATAATGCTTAAAGGCAGGCTGGTATGAACCGGCCTGCCATTATCACGTGCACAAGTTTTAAATTTAAAAGTCCACCCCTTGCAAATTTCTCTATTCTAAATTATAATACTCTTAAGTAACATACTTATGAGTAACATACTTATGAGTAACATAATCGTGAGTTATATAATTTTGGATGGTGGTGAAGCAGATGGAAAAATTTTATTGTCGTGAAGAGGAATTGCGCAAGCTTAATGCACGTTATGAAAATGAAGAATTTGAGTGCCTGATTATTTATGGCCGTCGTCGTGTAGGCAAAACAGCCTTGATTAACAAGTTTTGTGCAGACAAGCCAACGATATTTTTTTCTGCGCTCAATACAACGGGGAAAGAAAATTTAAAGGCTTTATCAAAAGCAATTATGAGTTACGAAAAGCCTGACGCTGTGGTTGCGCCGGAGTTTAAAAGTTATGATGATGCTTTAGCAGAGATAACGGAGTTGGCGCGTGAGCAGAGGCTTGTGTTTGTTATTGACGAATATCCTTATTTAGCAAAAGCCAAGCCTGCTATCTCAGCAATGCTTCAGCATTTAATTGATCACCAATGGAGCCAGGGAAAACTTTATTTGATTTTGTGTGGTTCATCTATGAGCTTCATGGAAAATCAGGTGCTGGGTCAGGAAAGTCCGCTATATGGCAGAAGAACAGGTCAGTTTAAAATTGAGCCGCTGAATTATAAAGAGACAGCTGTATTCCATCCTACGCTGACGTATGAAGACAATGCTTTGATTTATGGCATTACTGGTGGTGTACCGCATTATATTAACAAGCTGGGCGTAAAGAAAGATATTGATGAAGCATTGCTGACCAATTTATTTGATCGTTCGGGCTATTTGTATGAAGAACCAGCTAACTTGCTTAAGCAGGAGTTACGTGAGCCTGCAATTTATAATGCTATTATTAAAGCTATTGCTGAAGGTTCATCGCGGGCTGCTGATATCTGCGGTAAAGTGCAGGAGACAAGCACAACTGTTTTAAAGTACTTAAAAACATTGATGGATTTAGGAATAGTCAAAAAGGAAACGCCGCTCACAGAAAAAGCAGGGCGCAAGACGATTTATCTTTTAGCAGATAATTTTTTCCGTTTCTGGTATAAGTTTGTGCCGAATAATGCGAATGCCATTGATTCTGGCAGGATTGCTAGGATTTACTCGCAAACGGTAAAACGCTATTTTTCAGATTACATGGGCCTTGTTTTTGAAAAAATGTGTCAGGATTACTTGCTGTATTATGCGAAGAGCTTGCCTATTGAGCTTGTTGATATCGGGCAATGGTGGGGGACGGATGCGCAAAAGAAGAAGCAGGTGCAGATTGATATTGTCGCAACAGGAATTACACCGGATGCTTATATTATCGGTTCTTGTAAATATCGTAATGAGAAAATCGGTTTAGATGAGCTAGAGCTTTTACGCGATTACGCAAGAGTTTTTGGCAAGGGAACAAAGTATTATTTTTATATTTTTTCTAAAGGCGGTTTTACTGAGGGCTTGTTGCAAGCAGCGCGGCGTGGCGAAGTGACGCTTGTGACGCTGGCTGATTTGTATAATTAAGTCCTTTCGTAAGCGTCAAACGGTCAACCGTTAAAACGTCCCTACATGAAAAAAGACCACTGGCGGTGGTCTTTTTTTGCTCTTGATCAACATTAGCGGGTAAACAAATTGCCTCAATCACTTATTTTTTTGTGGAATTTCTGGTTACGGATATACTCTTTTCCGCTAGCATCTGGAGTTACTGTCTACAGGCTTAACTCCATGTGAGAGCGACATGAAGTTTACTCGCTCTTTTTGAGAAATGGCGGTTGACAAAATACAGATTACAGCGAAAACAGGTTGTAAGCATCCAACGTGTCTATCTGCTACTTTCCTTCCTCCTTCTTCAGCCCCTCATTATAAATCGCCGGTGAAGCGCCTGCTTCCGTAATGTGCGGCGTTAAAAGCAGCAAAACCTCTGTCTTGCTGTGTGAACGCGAACGGTTTTTAAACAGCTCGCCCAAAAGGGGAATCTTGCTCAAAAAGGGCACCTTCTGCATAGTACGCTGCTGTTCCTCGCTTATCAATCCGCCGATTACCAGCGTTTCCCCGCTGTACATGCGCACGTTGGTGTCAGCGGTGCGGCTGGTGATGCGGTAGTTTTTCAGCTCGCTGATGAGCACAGGCGTGCTCACCTCAGTGTGGACGCTGGCGGTCACCATTTTACCATCCTCGCTGATGATGGGCGCGTATTGCAGCTTGATGCCGGCGTCAAGATATTCCGTTGCCGTGTAGCTGCCGCTACTGTCATGCTTTTCTGTCTGCACGGGGATGTGGTCACCGATGAAAATGCTGGCCTCCTTGCCGGGTATGGTGATGATGCGCGGTGTTGCCAAAATGCGCGCTTTACCGTTGCTTATGAGAGCATTAAGCGTAGCGTTGAAACGGAAGGCAAACCCGCGCCAAAATTTAAAGCTGCCGTCATAATTGCTGCTGTCACTGTTACTGTCGTTCGTTTCCTGCTTGCTCTGGGGAATAGTGTCCCAGTCCCAGCGTACGCCCAGGTTTTTACTGTCCTCGCGGCTGACGGCGATGATTTTTGCTTCTAGTGTTACCTGCCTTGTAGGGATATCCAGCTTGGGCAGCAGCTGCTTTAAGCGTGCGTGGCATTGTTCGTCGCCCAAAAGGATGAGGCTGTTGGTGATATTGTCAAGACTGAGCTTGGAGCCGAAATGCGGAGCCAATGCTTCCTGTACATCCTTGGCTCTGGCGTAGCTTAAGGGATAGCAGGCTAGGCGTTCGCTGATGGGCTGCGGTAGTGCGGGAACGTTTACTGCAACAGTTTGGCCGACGTTGGCGGGGGAAGGCAAAAAGGGATTGGCGAGCTTATTTTGGGCATTGCAGGGCAGAGCTAAGGCAAGCAGCAGACTGCTGAGTATTAACGGGAAAAATCGTTTTAGCATAATGGCTCCTTTCAGTGTTATCCGTTAAGATGACGGCAACAAGCATTGCATATTAAATTTCATTTTTCATTTTAGCGCAAGCAGGGAATAATTTCAAGTGAAAATTTAGAAAATAGAGAAAATTTTGAATTATCATATTGCATTTCGCTTTTTTTATGCTACAATGAATGCAACACAAGAAAAAATGAGGTGATACAGTGGAGGGTTTGCGTAATAATAAACTGGCGGAGGATTTGCTGCATCTGGCATTGGTTCAGGGAGCGAGTGATTTACACATCGAGCCTGACGGACAGGGAGTGCGTGTGCGCATCCGTGTTGACGGCCTGCTGCAACAACTGTGCGTGCTGCCGCACTCACAGCAAAGTACGCTGCTGACGCAGCTGAAGGTGTGGAGCGGTATGGATATTGCCGAAAAAAGAGTGCCGCAGGATGGCAGGCTGCTGCTGGAGCATGAAGGCAGCAAGGTTGATTTGCGTCTGTCCAGCCTGCCGACCGTCAACGGCGAAAAGCTGGCTATACGCTTTCTGCAGCGTCAGGATAATCTGCTGCAGCTGGAGCAGCTGCAGTTCAGCGAAAGTAATTTGCAGCGTTACCGTCAGCTTTTTCATCAGCCAAACGGCCTGGTGCTTTTGACAGGACCTACTGGCAGCGGTAAAACAACGACGTTATATGCCACGCTGCAGGAGCTTGATGCTGCGGCCGGCAATATTATAACGCTGGAGGACCCGGTGGAATATAAGCTGGCGGGGATTAATCAGGTGGCGGTCAATCGCAGGAGCGGACTTACCTTTGCCGCAGGACTGCGTTCGGTGGTGCGTCAGGATCCAGATGTTATCATGCTGGGTGAAATCAGAGATGAGGAAACAGCGGCGATGGCGGTACATGCAGCGCTGACAGGTCATTTGGTTTTGAGCACATTGCACACAAATGATGCCATCGGCGCTGTGTACCGTCTGCTTGATATGGGAATTGCCGATTATCTGCTGGCTGCCGGCTTGCGTGGTGTGCTGGCACAGCGTTTGGTGCGCCGTCCGTGCCGCTATTGCGGCGAACGGCGCTTGGCAACTGCAGCGGAGCTGCAGTATCTGGGGCGCAGAGCGGATGAAAAACTGCAGGTGGTGCAGGCTCACGGCTGTGAGCATTGTCACGGCACCGGTTACAGAGGGCGTCTGGCATTGCATGAGCTGATTGTGTTTGATAAACGTATGCAGCAGCTCTTGGTAAACGGCGCCGATGAAGCAGAGCTTTTGCGGGAGGCACGTAAGCAGGGCTGGCGCAGTCTGTACGCCGATGCAGTAGCAAAGGTACTGCAGGGTGCAACTACGGTTGAAGAATTGTGGCGCGTCGGTATCACCGGGGAGGCTGATTATGCTTGATAAGCTGCTGCTCTGGGCACGGAATATGGAAGCAAGCGATTTGCATATTAGGCCTGCGAGTGTACCGATGGTGCGCGTAGATGGCAGTCTGCAGCCTTTGCAAAACGAATTTATTTCCCGGGAAAAGCTGGAGAAAGCGTTGCTTGCCCTGCTGCCGGAGCAGGAAAAACAGCAGCTGCTGCAGACAGGTGAGATTGATACTGCTTTTAGTGACAGTTTACAGGAGCGCTGCCGGCTCAATGTTTATCGTCTTGGCGGCGGCTATGCGGCGGCGATTCGTCTGCTTCCGAAGGAAATTCCTGACTGCAACAGTCTTGGCCTGCCGCAAACTGTTTGTCAGCTTGCTGAGAGCAGCAGCGGTTTGCTGCTCGTTACAGGTGCCACAGGAAGCGGCAAAAGCACCACGCTTGCCTCGCTGGTACAGCAGATAAATCAAACGCGCGCTGTACACGTGCTGACGCTGGAGGACCCGATAGAGTACGTGTATCCTCCTGGTCTGGCGCTGATTAACCAGCGGGAGGTGGGGCGTGATACAAGGAGCTTTGCCAGCGGGTTGCGCAGTGCTCTCAGACAGGACCCGGATGTGATTATGGTGGGCGAGCTCAGAGATGCGGAAACAATCGGTATAGCACTGACGGCGGCGGAAACAGGTCACCTTGTTTTAGCTACGCTGCACACGCAGGATGCGGTTGGTACGGTAAACCGTATTCTTGATGTGTTGCCCGACAGGCAGCATGTGTGTACGCAGCTGGCTGACTGCTTGCTGGGAATTTGCTGCCAGAGGTTGCTGCCGCGCTGTGACAGAGCAGGCAGAGCGGCGGCCTTTGAGGTGCTCGTTGCAACGCCTGCCTTGCGCAATCTTATTCGTGAGGGGCGCACGCATCAGCTGCAGTCCTATTTGCAGACCGGCGCGCGCTACGGTATGCAGACAATGGAGGACGCAGTAAAGGCCTTGCAGCTGCGAGGAATAATCGCATGAAAAAAGCCGCTGCGAAAACAGCGGCTTAATATATACAGATATACTGTAAACGGTATTACAAAATTTCTTCTCTGATTAAAGTGTTCATCATTTTTTGCTTGCCTAATACCCAGAGCAGGTCGTTTTCTTCGAAAACAAGTGAAACGTGGGGGTTGGTAATGGTAAAGGCACCACGCTCCAGACCGACAACGAGGCAGCTCCACTTGTTGCGCAAATCGGCAGCCTTCAGTGATGTTCCCAAAATAGGAGAATGCTTGTCAATCGTAATTGCCAGGGAAAGGAATTGCTGTTCCGGTTTGTTCCGGTGGTTATCCAGCATGAATTCACGCAGGCTTTGCGGCAAATCGCAGCGTTCAAGGCCTAAGCTGCGCTGTCTTACGGCAGCGTCAAAAACCTGCAGCTGGCTGCTTGTACCGATGAGCAGCAGCTTATCTCCCTGCTTTACTATCTGCTCGCCGCCGGGCATATCAACAGTGCGGTGGGTACCAAAAAGCTGCAGAACGTTGCAGCCGTAGCTTTCGCGGAAGCCAAGACTGCGCAGGCTGCGTCCTTTGATGGGAGAATCCTTTTGCAAATCGTAGTAAACAAGCTGCAAATCCTCGTCGAACCAGGTACGGCTGTCATCGGGAGCGCTTTCGCGATGCTTGCGCATGTGCTTTTCGTTAATGTTTACCAAAAAGCGTGATTCGATACGCAGGTATTCGCTCATCAGCCAGTCGGAGGAGGAGATGAAGTACGCTGCCAGCAGGACAGAAACGCAGGCCAGGAAGCCGTGCAGATTCAGCAGAGTGTGGAAGATGAAGTACAGCGAAGCAGATGCTACAAGCAGCTTGCCGAATACAAGGAACATTAACGGCAGATGGTTAGCACGCTTTTTGAACCAGAGCTTGGAGAATAAATCACCGTTGCCGGCGCGGTTAACCAAAACGGCACGCAGAATCGGCGACATAATGATAAAGGTGGCAGCGGCGGTCAGCAGTCTGCTGTACGGCAGCTTCAGCGTGTTGCCCAAATAAGGCAGCAGGTAATATTCCGCACCCAAGGCAATGGCTGCCAGCAGGGTGATGAAAATCAACATACGCATGGTGTAACCGGTCAGCAGGTTCTTCCAGTCCTGATCCTTGTCATCGTCAGTATTGGTGCCGGTATAACGGTCAAGCCAGCTTTTAGCCTGCGGCGGCAGCAGCTTCAGCACCAGCTGGTAGAAGGGCTCGGCTGCCATGATGCAGAAGGGTGTGGTAAAGGTAGTGATTACGGATACCGCTACGATAATCGGATATAAAAAGCTGCTGATTACGCCCAGGCTCATGCCGAGGGAAGCAATAATAAAGGAGAATTCACCGATCTGTGCCAGGCTGAAGCCGCAGTGTACAGAGGTGTTGAGGCTCTGGCCGGAGGCCAGTACGCCGCCGGTGGAGAAAATCAGCTTGCCGATAATTGTTGCTACTACCAGCACGAAGATGGGCAGCGCTTGCTCCAGCAGGATAGCGGGATCTACCATCATGCCGACGGATACGAAAAAGATTGCGCCGAACAAATCCTTGATAGGAGCAACGAGGTGCTCGATTTTTTCTGCGTTAGGTGCTTCGGCAATCAAAGAGCCCATGATGAAGGCACCCAAAGCGGAGGAGAAGCCGAGCTGAGTTGCCAGCACCACCATACCGAGGCACAGGCCGATGGAAATAACTACCAGAGTTTCTTCGTTCATCAGCTGTTTGGCCCATTTAAAGAAGCTGGGGACAAGGTACATACCCAGAACAAACCATAAAACGAGGAAGAAAATCAAGCGTCCGATGCTGAGCAGCAGCTCCGTTGTGGAAACATTGGCGCTGGCTACGGCCATGGTTGCAAGCAGTACCATCATCACGATACCGGCGATATCTTCAATAATCAGCACGCCGAAAACAATTTCCGTAAAGCGCTGCGCCCTGAGCTTTAAATCGTCAAAGGCTTTGATGATAATCGTGGTGGAGGACATTGAAAGCATGCCGCCCAGGAAAAGGCTGTCCATATGGTTCCAACCGAGCAGCATACCGGCGAAGTAGCCCACGGCCAGCATACCGCCGATTTCTACCGCGGTGGCGATGAAGGCTGTACTGCCTACGCTTTTCAGCTTGTAAAAGCTGAACTCCAGTCCCAGTGCGAACAGCAGGAAGATAACACCGATTTCGGACCAGGCGTGGACGTTGGCCTTATCGGTAATCGTCGGGAAGAAGTTGAAATGCGGACCGGTGATGAAGCCGGCAACAATGTAGCCAAGTACCAACGGCTGATTGATTTTCTTGAAAAGAATTGTTGTGACGCCGGCTACGAGCAAAATCATTGCTAAATCATTAATAATAGTAGGCAGATGAGTCATGGTAAGCTCCTTTGAGATATTTTTTGCCAAAATGGCTTTAAATGGTGTATAATAATTGAAATGTAGTCATTAGCTTTTTACAAGCCCTGCAGACTGCAAAACAAATAATCTCAATTATATTATACAATATTTTTGACTGAAATTATTGCATAAATAATGCTTTATTATGTTAATTTATTGTGACTTGCGCAATTGGAGGAATAAAGATGAACGAAAATCAACAAGAAAAATTAGTTTTGGTAGACGGCGAGATTATGCCGGAAGCTGAAGCATTTATTGACGTTAACGACCGCGGTCATAACTTCGGCGATGGCGTTTTTGAAATTGTACCGGTTTATAACGGCCGCTGCTTTGCTTTGCTGCCGCATATGAACAATTTATTCGATTCTGTAATCGCAGTAAAAATTCCCGGCGTTTATATGATTGAAGAGCTGGTAGAGTTCCATGAAAGCCTGTTGGCCGCAACCGGTCTGAAGGACTGCGAAATCTATACTCAGGTAACTCGTGGCAGCGGTGCTTATGCCCTGTCCTATCCGGAGCAGAGCATTCCGCATCTGACTATGTATGCTGTACCGGTTGACCGCGAGGCACTTGCTGAGAAACGTGCCAAGGGCGTAAATGTTATCACTGTTGAGGATGTGCGCTGGGCACGCTGCGATATCAATACTCTGAACCGTCTGCCGGAAGTAATGGCTAAACAGAAGGCTGTTATCGGCAATGCTTTTGATTCCCTGTTTGTTCGCGACGGCAAAATTACCGAAAGCACGGAAGCAAGCTTCTTCATTTATAAAGACGGTATTCTGTGGACTCATCCCGAAAACAACTTTATCCATAAAAATATTACCCGCCGTCTGCTGATGGAACGCCTGTCCAAAGACCTGGATCTGCAGATTATCGAAAGAGCTTTTGATAAGGATTTTGCACTCAAAGCAGACGAAGCCTTCCTTTGCGGACCGCGTTGCGAGTTTATGCCTGTTACAAAAATTGACCGCAGCTTCGTTGCTGACGGCAAGGTTGGCGAGCTGACACAAAAGCTGCAGGATGCATATATGGCATTTGTAGCTAAGGAATGCCCTGCTAAGCATGAATAACAGCAAGCTGGTGCGTGGAGCGTTATTGGTGGCTTTGGCGCTGGCGCTGCAGTCGCTGCGTCTGGTGCTGCCGATGCCGCAGCTGCTTTCCACATTTATCATCGGTACTCTGGTGCACATGATGCTGTTGCTCACGCTGCAGCTCAACGGCCTGAAGACAGCGCTTTTGCTGGCGTTTTTGCTGCCACTGACTGCTTACGTGCAGGGGCAGGTGCTGCTGCCGTTTCTGATTCCCGTAATTTGGCTGGGTAATTTTATCTTTGTGCTGCTTGTGCGTCAGTTTAAGGACAGTCGTAAGCTGTCTTTATCTATACCGCCACTGGCGAAGGCCTGTGTTATGTTGCTGGCAGCCTGGGCTGCGCTGAGCTTCTTGGCGCTGCCGAATCCTGCGCTGCGCAAGACGGTTATGTTTGCGATGAGCGTACCGCAGCTGCTGACGGCTGTTGCCGGTATTTTGCTGGCAGAGCAGGTCAAAAAGCGTCTGCGTCAGTTTGATTAATACAGGTTTGGCAATAATATAATGTATTTATGCGCGTAGTATTTAACCGACAGCGAAAATAACCGCCGGTGTAAAAGCTGAGCGGTTATTTTGTTTAATGCTTCGGCTTTGCTCAGTAACCTTTTGGTAACTGAAGCACTTTTTTGTGCATACTTTACAAATGAACGGCAACAGCATATTATAATATAGGCAATGGATAGTAGTTATCTGTTTTGTGAAGTTAATGTTAAAAATGCCAATGCAGTGCCGCAAGCTATATTTCATATGCTATAATATACAAGCAGTAATGAGTTTTAGGGGGTTATCAGTATTTTAGAATTTAAACCTGTAACATTGGCGGAAAAGCCTTTGTTTGAAAGCTATATATCAAAATCACATCAAAATGGCAGCGAATGTGCCTTTTCCAATCTTTTTGTCTGGCGTGACTGCTATCATATTTATTGGTGCGTAGCGCACGATTTCCTTTTGCTGAAGGTTAAACGCAACAACGTTGATTTTTATATTCAGCCCTTTGGCGGACGTGATGAGGATTTGCCGCGTCTGATGCAGGAGCTGAAGGAGGAGCATCATGGTAAACCGTTTGAGATGCACGGTATCTATGATTTTACCAAGGAGCGCTTTGAGCGCGTAATGCCCGGTCTGACATATGAAGAAGACCGCGATAACTGGGATTATGTATATCTGCAGGAAAAGCTGGCAACGCTTTCCGGCCGCAAGCTGCACGGGCAGAAGAATCACTACAATGCTTTTGTCAAGGCGCATCCGGATTTCGTTTATGAGCCGATTACTATGGATAATATGATGGAATGCCTGAACTTCGGCGAGCGCTGGTGCGACGAGCATATGGCAGAGGATCCTTCGCTGCTGTGCGAAAAATATGCTATCCAGGAGGCCTTTCTGAGCTTCGAGCAGCTGGAGCTGCGCGGCGGTGCAATCCGTTTCGACGGTAAAATTCAGGCCTTCAGCTTTGGCAAGAAGATTAACGACGATACAGCGGTGCTGCATGTAGAAAAGGCGCGTCATGATGTGCGCGGCTTGTATACTGCTATTACCAAGGAGTTCGCCGCTCATGCCTGGACGGATGTAAAATATCTCAACCGTGAGGAGGATATGGGACATCCCGGTCTGCGTGAGGCAAAGCTGGCGCTGCATCCGGAATTTATGGTTAAAAAATATAATGTAATTATTGGGTGAGGTAGCTTATGATTTACCGTGTCTTGAGCAAGGAGCGTATGTACCAGGCGGAAGAGCTTTGGAATTACTGCTTTGAAAAAAAGACGGAGCCTTTCTTTCGGTACTATTTTGAGCAGTACTGCGGCAAGGACAATATGGTTATAGGTGGCTTTGACAAGGTCGGCGAGGAAGAAAAGCTGCGCACGATGCTGCATGTAAATCCCTATATGCTGCGTTTGCGCGGGCAGGAGATGCTGGTGCCGTATCTTGTGGGCATTGCCACCGCTCCGGAAGCACGTGGACAGCATCTTTTGCGTCCGCTTTTGGAAACTGCTTTTGAGGTGCTGCGCTCGCAGGGATTCCCTTTTGTGACGCTGATGCCTATAAGTGCCGGTATTTATCTGCCGTATGAATTTGCTTACTGCTATTATCGTCATGAATATAAAATGCCTTTGGCAAAGTTGCAAATTCCTGCAATTGGTGATGACCTGTCGGTAGAACGTCTTGATTTAGCTTCTTTGCTGCAAGCTGTGACGGATGAGGAAACGCAACCTTGCAATCCTTTGGCAAATATTTACGCAAGTGTTACCGCAGCATGGAACGGCGTACCGCAGCGCACTGCGTTCCAATGGCGCAAGCTGTTGTCGGTAGTTACGCAGGAAAATGTGCTGTGCGCTGTTGTTTACCGTGCGGGGAAAGCAGTTGGCTATATGCTTTACTCACTGACTGACGGCATGTTCAACTTGCAGGAGCTGCTTACGCAGGATGCTGCGGCGAAGAACCGTCTGTTGCAATATGCCGCGGGACACAGAAGCGAAGCGCAGGAGTTTTGCTGGCTGGCGGAGCCGTGGGATAAAACATATCTTGGCTTTGAGGACCAGGCGCTTACGGGCAGACTGCAGCCGTTTATGATGGCACGTTGCCTTGATGCGCGTTTAGCGCTCGCTAAGCTGCCGGTAGCAGAAAGCATGAGCAGCGGCAGCGTTGTCGTACTGCTTACGGATAAGATGATTGAGCGCAATAATCATCTGCTGCAGCTGCGCACGTCACCGGGCAAGCTGGAAGCAGTCAGCACGCTGGAGCAGGAGGAGGTTACCATGGATATGGGAGCCTTTACCCAGCTTTACTTCGGTGCGTTCAGCGCCAGCGAGCTGTGGGAGGCAGGGCACATCAAATGCAGCGATGTGCGGAAGCTGCAGCTGCTCGACGAGCTCTTTCCTAAATGCCGCACCTATAATAACGAATATTTTTAAAGCTTATGCAGGCTGTCGGATGTTCCGGCAGTCTGCTTTTTTGACAACAGAAAAACCCATGCCTTACTTAGCGTAAAACATGGGCTATTTTGGTTAGTGCAAATATTTACTGCGCTGTTATTCTCTTTTCTATAACGTTATAGGCTACATCACCGTCATGCGGCTGACCGTTGACCGTTACATTACCATGGAAGGCTGCAATTTTCGTCTTCCAGCAGTAGCTGCCGCTGTCTGCGGTAATTTTATTGCTGTTATCATTAAAAACAAGATTGCCGTTTACATAGGCAGTTCTGCCGGAATGATATACATCTACCTTATCGCAGGCAAAGCTCATATCACCGAAGCTCAGACGAATATTGCCCTGGCCGTGAACCTCCATAGCATAAAGATATACCTTGGTGGCGTCACCGGTAATGGTTAAGGTAGTATCATGTGCAGGAAACTGTACGAAAACATTTCCCTGCAGGTCATATACACCGGTGAGCGGGTTAAAGGTACGGCTGTCACTCTTGATTACCGGATCGGCAAAGCACATAGAAGGCAGCATCATAACAAGCATAGTTAATATTAAAAGCAATTTCTTCATGAATAAATCACCTCTTGTAGCATGAAAAACAGGAGAAATTTTAAGTGTACTCTTTATTATAGTATTTTTAGAGAATCGACGCAAGCATTAAAAAAGATTTTTTTAGAAAAAAAGAGGATTTTTCCTTTATACATTGAATATAAATTATGTGTGATATAGTAGTTGGAGGCGGAGAGGGTAATGAACGGAGATTTTGAAAACTTTAAAGAGCAGGTGCGCAGCACAGCTGATATGGTAGAAATAATCTCCGGTTATGTGCCGTTGAAAAAGAAAGGCCAGAACTACTGGGGCTGTTGCCCGTTTCACGGAGAGAAAACGCCGTCCTTTTCGGTGAACCCCGGCAAGAGCATGTTTTATTGCTTTGGCTGCCATGAGGGCGGAGATATTTTTAAGTTTATTATGAAAATCGAAAACTGCAGCTTTATGGATGCATTAAAGCTGCTGGCCGGCAGATACGGTATTCCGATACCTGAGAAGCAGAAGACGGCCGCCGAAATTGCGCGCGAGAAACAAAGGGACAGCATTTATAGTGCTAATGAGCTGGCGTCAAAATTTTTTCAGGCCTGTCTGACAAAAACTGCTTACGGTGAACCTGCCCTGGCTTATCTTGCCGGGCGCGGAATAGGCAAAGAAATTATTGCCGGCTTTGGCATAGGCTATGCGCTGAATAATTTTACCGCGCTTGTCAGCTCTCTTGCTAAGCGCGGCTGTCAGCCGCAGGTGCTGGAGGCTGCCGGACTGGCGGCCCGTGGGCGCGACGGCTATTATGACAAGTTCCGCAACCGTGTGATTATTCCTATCCGCGATGCGCGCGGACGTATAGTCGGCTTTGGCGGCAGAGTGCTGGACAACAGCACGCCTAAATATCTGAATACAGCGGAAACGCAGTGGTTTAATAAGCGAAGGCTGCTTTTTGGTCTGGATATAGCTTTGAAGGCTATCCGCAAAAGCGGTCGGGCTGTAGTTGTCGAAGGTTATATGGATGCTATCAGCTTGCATGCGGCAGGCTTTGATAATGTTGTAGCATCTATGGGAACGGCCTTTTCCCAGGAGCAGGCTAAGCTGCTGCAGCGTCTGGCGGATGAAGTAATCTTCTGCTATGACAGCGACAGCGCAGGCCGCAAGGCTTCGGTGCGTGCCGTGAGCATTGCTCGGGAAGCAGGCTTGAAGGTGCGCATAGCAGGTGTACCTGACGGTAAGGATCCCGACGAATATGTACGTCAGCATGGCAGCGCTGCTTTTGCACAGGTGCTGGCGGCGGCGCAGAATGGTATTGATTTTCAAATAGATGAAACTATCCTGCAAAATAATATTGCTAATTTAGCAGGAAAAGTAGAGGCTGTGTCGAATATACTACCATTCCTATTAGAATGTCAAAATGAAATTGAAGCGTCGGAGCATATCCGAAGGCTGGCACAGCGGCTGACTATTGATGAAGGCCTGATTGCGGAAGAATACCGCAAGGCAGCACGCAGAGGTGGCAGACAGCAGACTGGGCAGCCGACGGTGATTCCGGAGGAAAAAAGCGCCGGTATCGGTCAGCAGGCGGAAGAACTGCTTCTGAGATTGCTTTTGGAGCAGCCGCAGCTGTGTGACGAATGCCGTGCGGAGGTAAAGGAAACAGGCTTTGAAGATGCTGTGCTGGCACAGCTGTTTGACAGGTTGTGCGAGCTTGGCACCGCTTATACAACGGATAAGCTGAATAATGTCCTGGACGATGCGGCGCAGACAGCGTTGGCGCGTATTTTGGCACATCAGCTTCCGGAGGGAGATATGGATAAGCTTATGCAGGACTGCTTCAGGCAGATGCGGCGGCTTCGTCTGGAAAAAGAATATGAAAAGCATCGTCTGCTGGCGGATGAATACGAAAGATCGGCAGATGAGCGTTTTCTCAGTGAATTAATGGAAAGTCAAAGGATAAAGAATGAAATCAAAAAACTCTATGGAAACCAAAATAAATAAGGAAGGAGGGGACACCATGGCTGCAGCTACTAAAATAACGCAGGAGCAAATTGATGAGCTTATCCGCAAGGGTAAAGCTAATAAGGGTGTTCTCACCTATGGCGATGTAATGAACCTCACCAATACTTTGGAAGATATTACGCCCGAAGATGTTGAGCATATCTATGAGGTTATTACACGTAAAGGTCTGGAGCTTGTTGATGATGACAACGCCTCCGACGAAGATATACTGCCTTTGGTAGGAAACGACGAAGATAATGATGAGCCCAGCAGCAGTGAGCTGGAAAACATGAGCGTTCCCGAAGGCATCAGCATTGACGATCCTGTACGCATGTACCTTAAGGAAATCGGCAGAGTACCGCTGCTTATCGGTGAGGATGAGGTTAAGCTCGCTAAGCGTATGGATAAGGGCCGTCAGGCAGAGCGTATTCAGCGCGGCAGAATGATTGAGCTGGAGGAGCCTGCTTTTACTGCTGAGGACAGCGGCAGCGCATTGATTGAAAAGCTGCGTCATAGCCTGAAAGAGGAATGGCAGATTACCAATATGCGTTCTGTTTTCCGTGTGGCGCAGATGATTAAAAAGCGTCAGAGCGTAGGTCAGCCTTATACTGTTGAAGATTACGAGGACCTGATTTTTGAATTTACCAAGGATGAGCGCCTGCATCTGCAGCGCCTGATGGCAGAACAAAGATGTCTGATTCCCGGCTGCGAGCAGTTCGTAGTAACGCGTGAAACAAGCGATATAGATGATCACAAGCTGTATCAGATTAAGGCTATTCTCAACGAGCTCAGAGAGCGTATGAGCGACGGCAGAGAAAAGGATTCCGCTGTTGTCGAAGCCTACTGCAATCTGGATGAGGATTTCGAAAAGCTGTTGAAAGCAGTTGCGCATCAGGGTGACGAAGCTAAGCAATGCTTGTCCGAAGCCAACCTGCGTCTGGTAGTAAGTATTGCCAAGCGTTATGTCGGTCGCGGTATGCTGTTCTTGGATTTGATTCAGGAGGGTAACCTGGGACTGATTAAGGCTGTAGATAAATTCGATTACAACAAGGGCTTTAAATTCAGTACCTATGCTACATGGTGGATTCGTCAGGCGATTACCCGTGCGATTGCCGATCAGGCACGTACTATCCGTATTCCCGTACATATGGTGGAAACCATTAACAAGCTTATCCGTGTTTCCCGCCAGCTGCTGCAGGAGCTTGGCCGCGAGCCTTTGCCGGAAGAAATTGCCAAGGAAATGGATACCTCTGTTGACAGAGTACGCGAGATTATGAAAATTGCGCAGGAGCCTGTTTCTCTGGAAACTCCTATCGGCGAAGAAGAGGATTCGCATCTGGGCGATTTCATTGAGGACCACGATGCACCGGCGCCTGCCGACGCTGCTTCCTTTACTCTGCTGCGTGAACAGCTGGAGGAGGTTCTGGAAACGCTTACTATCCGTGAAAAACGGGTATTGGAGCTGCGCTTTGGTCTGGAGGACGGCCGCAGTCGTACTTTGGAAGAGGTTGGCCAGCACTTTGGCGTTACCCGTGAGCGTATCCGTCAGATTGAGGCTAAAGCGTTGCGTAAACTGCGTCATCCCAGCCGCAGCAAAAAGCTGAAGGACTTCTTGGAATAATAGTTGACAAACAACTGTAACTATTATAAAATAATAATGTTTGGTAGCTTGCATGGGCCTATAGCTCAGTGGTAGAGCCGCCGGCTCATAACCGGCTGGTCGTAGGTTCGAACCCTACTGGGCCCACCAATACCTTACATCAGCAAAACGAAGTGAACGCAGGTCGAAAGGCCTGCGTTTTTAATTCTATGAGTTGACATTTATCTGCTTATAGTGACATAATTAAATAGTTATCAAGAATATGGATTCATTTCACTGAATATGTTTGAATAATTACCAAGGAGGCAAGAATGTTTACTTTAAAAAATGGTGACGGTATGGTTTGGCCTGACGGAAAGCGTATCGCCGTGATGGTTACCTTTGATTTTGATGCGGAGTTGCTGCGTAAATCTGTAATCGGCAAGCGAACAATCGGCTTTTCGGACACAAGCAGGGGCCAATACGGTCCTGATGAGGGCTTAAAGCGTTGTCTTGATATGCTTGAACGCCAACAGCTTAAAACTACTTTTTTTGTTCCCGGACGCATTGCGGAGCTTTATGCCGATAAGGTGCAGCAAATAGCGGATGCAGGCCATGAGCTTGCCTATCACGGCTATCTGCATGAAGCCTCTGTAGATATGCCTGCTGCCGAGGAAAGAGAAAATATGGCCAAGAGCGAGGAACTGTTGGAAAAAGTAAGCGGACGTAAGGTTGTCGGCTATCGCGGTCCGCTGGATTTGCTGCCCAACTGTGCCATGCAGCTGATGGCTGAACGTGGATATTTATACGGTTCTACGCTTAAGGATTGCGACTGGGCGTACGTGCATGAGGACTATCCGATTGTGGAGCTTCCTACTGAGCCTACGCTGGATGATTTCTCCTGGTTCTATTTTTCCTATGCGGATGAAGCTACTATCACCTGTAGTTATCCGGTGGACTATGTTTACGATATCTGGAAGGATAATTTTGACGAGCTTGCCAATGAGGGCGACAAAATTTTTGTTCTCAAGCTGCATCCGCAGCTTATCGGCCGCAGCAGCCGCGTGCGCATGCTGGAGCGCTTTATTGCCTATATGAAGGCGAACGGCGCATGGCTTGCCAGCTGCGAAGAGGTAGCTCGTTACGTAAAGGATTTTTACGCTAAACGTGCGGAAGGAGGCGAAGCATGATGAACTGGAACTGGCCTGATAATAAGCGCATTGCTTTACTGCTTTCCTTTGATATCGATGCGGAAACTCTGTGGCTTACACGCAACGATATCAATGAACGTCATCTGGTGCACATGTCCCGTGGTCTTTATGCCACGAAGCAGGGCTTGCCGCGCATCCTGAAGATGCTGGAGGAAGAAGGCCTTAAGGCAACCTTTTTCACTACTGCCTATACTGCGGAGATTCATCCGGAAATCATTCAATACATTGCAGCGCAGGGACATGAAATCGGCTATCACGGTTATCTGCATGAAGTAAAGGATACTTATGAAGAAGAAAATGCACTGATGGATAAGGTTGATGCTATATTCCGCAGCCTTACCGGCAAACGTCCCGTAGGTGTGCGTATGCCTGATGGTATCTTGCATGATTTTCATAAGCAGCTGTGGCTGGATCGCGGCTGTATTTATTCTTCTAACTGGCGCAATAATGACGGTCCTTTCCTGCTGAAGATAGACGGCAAGGAAATACCTATCGTGGAGCTGCCGAAGGACGGTATTGTTGATGATACCTCCTATGACATGTACACTCTGCAGCATCCGGAGCATTATTACCTGCGCAGCGGGCGCGAAATGGTGCAGATTTGGCAGGATGAGTTTGACGGTTTGGCAGATGAAGGACGCATCATTAATTTCGTTATGCATCCGCAGTTTGTCGGACGTCCGGGATATGTTCGCGCATTGCGTTCATTTATTCATTATGCAAAAGAAAATGGAGCCTGGATTACTACTGACGAAGCCTGTGCTAAACATGTTTTAAAGCAGAAGGGTTATGACATTGAGGTTCGTTACTGAATTAAAAAATTCTGTTGGCAGTGTCGTTAATTCTATGGTATAATAATTCATTATATGAGCAAGTTTACTCATTAAATGTACGGAGTAAACAGATATTAAAAATTGAGAGGGGTTTTTCTAATGAAAAAATTTAAAATGAAAAGTATTTTTGCTTTCCTGGCAACAGCAATGCTGGCTATGATGCTGGTAGGCTGCGGTGGCGAGAAAAAAGATGCTGCAGCTGATGCAGGCAAGGGTGACAAATGGGTTGTTGCTATCAACTCCACCTTCCCGCCGTTTGAATCCGTAAAGGAAGGCACCAAGGATTATCAGGGTGTCGATATTGATATTGCTCACTACATCGCCAAGAAGATGAACAAGAAAATCGAATTCACCGATATGAAATTTGCTTCTTTGGTGCCGACTTTGCAAAGCGGCCGTGCTGATGTTATTATTTCTGCAATTTCTCCGACTTCCGAGCGTGAAAAGGTTGTATCCTTCTCCAAGCCTTATTATTTCCCGATGAAGGCTATTCTCTGCAAAAAGGGTGCAGGCTATGACGCTATGGATAAACTGAAGGGTAAAAAAGCCGGTGCTTCTATGGGTACTACCTATGCTAAAGAGCTGAAGGCTGTCGGCGGTATCGAAGTTGTTGAAATGGATACCACTCCGCTGGTTGTTCAGGATATTAAAAACGGCCGTCTGGCTGCAGGTCTGTTCGATTCTTCCCAAGCTGCTGTTTTCGTAAAACAAAATCCTGATCTTGAGCTGCACGTTCTGCAAGGAGCTGTAGTGAAAGACGATACCTTTGCTATCGCTTTGCCGAAGGATTCCAAGGATGTTGAAAAAATCAACGAAATCCTGAAAGAAATGCGCACCAATGGCGAGCTGCACAAAATTCTCGTAGCTCATCTGGGTGAAGAAGGCACTAAAGAATACGAAGCTGCAATTGAAAAGCTGGATATTGCAAAGCTGTAAGAGGTGAATTGAGCAGATGTTAGATTTTTCCGTTCTGGAACCTTATATACCGCTTTTGGCAACCGCTGTCTGGATTACGCTTAAATTTACTTTCTTTTCTACAATTATGGGTTTTTTCGGAGGCTTTATCCTCGCGCTGATAACATTGTCCAAGAACAGAGTACTTTCCTTCCTGGCGAAGGTTTATATATCTGTATTCCGCGGAACGCCGCTTTTAGTACAGCTGATGCTGATTTACTTTGCAACACCGCAGCTGACGAGCTATACTATTTCCGCTTTGGAGGCAGGCGTGCTTTCCTTTGGCCTGAACAGTGCCGCATATATTTCCGAAGCACTGCGCGGCGGTATTCTTGCTGTCGACAAAGGTCAGTGGGAGGGAGCAATGTCCTTGGGCGTGCCTAAGCATCGTTTCCTGCTGGATATTATTCTGCCGCAGGCTATTAAGAATGCTTTGCCTTCCTTGGTAAACGAAAGCATTATGCTGCTGAAGGATTCCAGCCTTGTTTCCGTTATCGGTGTTGCCGATACGCTGCGTTGGGCGGATCTGATTCAGGCAAAAACCTTCCGTGCGTTTGAAGCCTTTATCGTAGCTGCTGCTGTTTATTATGTTTTGGTTATGGCCCTGAACTTTTTGGGCGGTTTGTTAGAAAAGAAGGTGCGCGTCAGTGATTGAGATTCAACACCTGTCTAAAAGCTTTGGCAATTTAGAGGTCCTTAAGGATGTTTCCCTGACAATAAAAAAAGGTGAGGTTGTGACCATTATCGGTTCTTCCGGTTCAGGAAAATCTACGCTGCTGCGTTGTATCAATCTGTTGGAGCAGCCTACCGGCGGAGCGATTTTATTCGAAGGTAAGGACATCGTAAATTCCAAAATTAAAATTGAAGATATCCGCAAGAATGCCTGCATGGTGTTCCAGCATTTTAATCTTTTTGCTAATATGACTGTTCTGGAAAATATGACCTACGCTCCCCGTGTAGTAAACGGTCTGTCCAAGCAGGAGGCCAAGGAAAAGGCTATGAAGCTGTTGGCTAAGGTCAATCTTTCCGATAAAGCCAATGAATATCCCAGCCGTCTGAGCGGCGGCCAGAAGCAGCGTGTAGCGATTGCGCGTGCTTTGGCGATGGAGCCGAAGGTACTGCTTTTGGATGAGCCTACCTCCGCACTTGATCCGGAAATGGTCAAGGAGGTACTGGATGTTATCAAGCAGCTTGCCAATACCGGTATAACCATGGTTCTTGTTACCCATGAAATGGGTTTTGCCAAGGACGTATCGGATACAGTTTATTTCATGGACGGCGGGTACCTGATTGAAAGCGGTACGCCGGATGAAGTATTCAATCATCCGAAAACGGAACGTGCGAAGAAGTTCCTTGCTTCTGTTTTGGTATAAGGATACACTAATGAAAATATTTATAATTAATCCTGACTTTGGGGTTACTCCTGAGCAGATGGCAGCACGCTGTCATCTGCTCAGTGTGCATGTAGGTCCGGATGTGGAGCTGCACATGGAGTGCCTTGTTGAAAATCATATCGAAATTGATTCTGCTCTGGATGCTGCGCTTGCTGCGCCCGAGATTATCAAAATGGCTGTGCGTGCGGAAAGCGAAGGCTATGACGCAGTCGTGCTGTACTGCTTCAGTGACCCCGCGGTGGATGCCTGCCGTGAGGTGGTGAGCATACCTGTAGTGGGCGGCGGTCAGGCTAGCTGTCTTCTGGCACCGCTGGTAGGCAGGCAGGCCGGGCTTTTGCTGGCAGATACGACACGCTATGCGGAAAAGCAGCTTTTTGTTGCTCAATGCGGTGTTGATTCTGCGCGTATTGCTGCAATTGGTGGTATTGAGGCCCGTGGTGTCGATTTGTGGGCAGAGCGTGAGCGGGTTCTGGACCTGCTTACGGAAGCCGGCAAAAATTTGCTGGCGGTAGGCAGAGTGCAGGTACTGCTTTTGGGTTGCTTATCCTTTTTAGGTTTGGCGCACCCGCTCAGTGAGCGTCTGGGCGTTCCTGTTGTTGACCCGGCGGTGGCACCTGTGGCGCTGGCGGAATGCCTTGTGCGGCAGGGGCTCAAAACAAGCCGCAAGGCTTATCCTGCACCGCCGTTGCGCAAACGTACGTGGCAGAGCGGCCAATTATAAACAGCTTGCTTTTCTATAGGAAATAGTGTAAGATAATATTAGTATCAAAATCTTAAGAAGAGAGGTTACTGTTTTAATGAAAAAGAGCTTATTGACTTTGATTATGGCTTTGGTTATGGCTTTAGCTTGCGCAACCAGTGCTTTTGCGGAAGATTTGGGTTATGTAAATGTTGAACGTGTTTTCCGCAGCTATCCTGATATTCAGACTACTATGAGCGCTATCAATCTGGAGCGCCAAAAGGCTGAAAATGAATTCAACCAAAAGGCTCCGAACCTTGATGACAAGGGCAGACGTGAACTGGGCGAAAAATTATCCGCTCAGGTAGATAAGAAGGAAGCTTCCCTGCTGAATCCTATCCGCGAAAAAATCCGCAAAACTATCGGCCAGGTTGCAAAAGCTCATGGCATTGCTAATGTAGTTGATGCAGGTGCTGTTGTATTCGGCGGCAAGGATCTGACTGAAGAAGTTATCGCTGCTGTTGCTCAAGGCAAATAAAGGCTAATGTTATTGAAGGCTGTCGCAGGCAAGCGACAGCCTTTTTTAGTGAGTGTGATATAATATAAGTACATTTTTGCGAGGTGAAGCTGATGGCGCACTGTCCTTTTGATTTTTTTACTGACGGAAAGAAACATAATATCTGCCTTGTCGGCGGTGGTGGTAAAACGACGGTTATGTACGAGCTGGCAGCGGCTTGGGCAGCCTGCGGACGCAGGGTACTGGTGCTGACGAGTACGCATATCCTGTGCCCTGCAGATGGCAGCTTTGCTGGCGATGTGCCTGCGGTGCAAAATTTGTGGCAGCAGGGGCGTTATGCCGTTATCGGTACACCGGAGTTTGCTACCGGTAAGCTGACGTTACCGCCGCAAAGCGTGTATGAAGCGCTGAAGCTGCAGGCTGACGTAATTTTGTGTGAGGCCGATGGTTCCAGACATCATCCCTGCAAGGTGCCTGCGGAGTATGAGCCTGTAATTTTGCCTGACAGTGACATAGTGCTTGCTGTTGCCGGTATGGATGCTTTAGGCAATTCGCTGCAGCAGGCTTGCCAGCGTCCACAGCTGGCGGCAGAGCTTTTATGCTGCAGCGCAGAAAAAATCATTGATGCGCAAATGCTTGCTTCGCTGCTGCTTTCGGAGCAGGGGACACGCAAAAGTGTCGTCGTACGCGCTTATTATATTGTCTTGAATAAATGCGACCTGCTAAAAGCAGCGCAACAGGAGGAAATGCTTCGGCTGTTAGTGGGTGCAGGAATGGACGAGCATAGAATATGGCTTCGTGAAAGGGGAGAATAACAAATGCTGAAGATTATTGTACGCGGTGGCGGTGACTTGGCAACAGGCGTTATCCATCGCTTGTGGGGAGCAGGCTTCAAAGTTTTAGTGCTGGAATGTGCTAAGCCTGCGGCGATTCGTCGACAGGTAGCGCTGTGCGAAGCGGTGTATCAGGGCAGCGCTCAGGTAGAAGGCCTGACTGCAAGGCTGATAAACTCTCTTGCGGAGGCAGATGCTGTCTGGGAGCATGATGAAGTACCGATGTTGGTTGATGAAGCAGCGGATAGTGTGCATGCTTTTGCGCCTGATATTGTGATTGATGCGATTATTGCCAAGCGTAATTTGGGTACGAACAGCGCAATGGCACCGCTTGTTATTGCTTTAGGCCCCGGCTTCAGCGTGGGCGCAGATGCCGACGTAATTGTAGAAACGAAGCGCGGTCATAACCTGGGACGCATTATCCGCAACGCCAGTGCTGCACCTAACAGCGGCGTGCCCGGTAATATCGCAGGCTATAGCAAGGAGCGTGTGTTGCACGCACCCTGCGCAGGTGTTCTGCACGTTGTTCATGACATTGGCAGCATTGTGGAAAAGGGCGAAACTATTGCAACTATTACCGACGGCAGTAATCAGGTGGCGGTAAAGGCAACACTGTCCGGTCTGATTCGCGGCATGATTCGCGATGGCTTTGCTGTTACCAAGGGCTTTAAAATTGCCGATATCGACCCACGTAAAGAAGAACTGGCCAACTGCTTTACGATTTCGGATAAGGCACGCTGCATTGCCGGCAGCGTTCTGGAATTAGTCTGCCGTTATGCACAGGAGAAACAAAAATGAAGGATTTAATGAAAAAAATACAGGCGCAGGCTTTGGATTCGCAGCCTTGCTATCTTGTTGCATTGATTGAGAGTGAAGGCTCTACTCCGCGCACCAGCGGCGCCTATATGCTGGTCGGAGAAAAGGGTTTGCTTTACGGAACCATCGGCGGCGGCGGTATGGAATATGCGGCGCAGCAGCTGGCACAGCAGCGTCTGCGCTGCGGTGGCGGCAGCTTTGTCAAAACATTTGACCTTTCTCCGGCAGCAGGCATGGCCTGCGGCGGCAGTTGCCAGGTGCAGTTCTGCTACCTGCCTGTGGGGGAAGAAACGGGGGACTTGCCAGAGGAAGCTCTTAGTGTAATGAAGCAGCGTGCTCCCTGGTGGTTTTTACTGCCTTTGGGTGAAGGCAATGCACTGCCGCAAATAAAAAAAGACCTGCAGCTTGCAGGTCGCAGAGGTGTAATCAATATAGATGGCTGCACTTATTATGCGGAGCACTATGATTATGACGGTTCGGTTTATGTTTTTGGCGCAGGTCATGTTGCGCGTGAGCTGGTGCCGCTTTTGAGTCATCTCGGGTTTAAATGCATCGTGCTGGATGACAGGGCGGAGTTTGCGGATGCGGCGGCCTTTCCGCAGGCGGAGCATGTACAGCAGGTTGATTTTACTAAGCTGCAGGAGGTTTGCAGCCTGACGGCAAAGGATTATGCGGTAGTTATGACGCGCGGTCACGTGCATGACGCCAATGTGGAGCGCTATCTGTTGACTACGCCTGTGGGTTATATCGGCATTATGGGCAGTAAAAATAAAGCAGCCATGGCCAGAGCCGCTTTGTTGGCGGACGGTTACAGCGAGCAGCAGCTCGCGCGTGTTATTACGCCCATCGGCATCGACATAGGCAGTGAGACGCCGGCGGAGATTGCGGTGAGTATTGCAGCACAATTAATCCAAACTAGGGCAGAACGCGTATAAAGCACCGTATACTTTATCGAGAGGGCCTCGACGTAGCAGTAGTACGTCGTCGGCCCTCTCTCTTCGTCTCCGGTACTTTCTCCGCGTTCTGTTGATTATAAAGTATAATGCATCATATACTTTCATCAGGAGGCCTTTGACGTAACGGGAGTACGCCGTCGGGCCTCCTTCTTCGTCTCTGATACCTTCTTCGCGTTCTGTTTAATGGTAAAGGTATCAAATATTTTCTTCGTGTTCTGTTTAAATAGTAAAGCGTTCTGGTACCTTCTCTGCGTTCTGCTGATGAGTAAAGGGGAATGTACCACATACTTTATCTATATAAAAATGAGCATCTCGACGTAGCAAAAGTACGTCGTCGGTGCTCATTTTTATATTTCTCTTTTGAATTGCGAACGAAAAAGGCTATCTGATAAAATTTATACGGATTTTCTCTGTAATTTTCTTTACAATATTGCCTGATATGCGATAAAATATATGCATGAAAAATGAAGGGGTGCTTATATGTCTAAGTTTGTTAAACTCTCTGAGGAAGCTTATAAGTTTGAAGGCAAGCTGTCTTTGAGCTCGGCTATTCCTTTAGGTCTGCAGCATGTTTTGGCTATGTTTGTCGGCAATCTTACACCGGTTCTGATTATTGGTGGTGCCTGCGGCATTGTCGGCGGTGCCGGTTTTGAACAGCTGCAGGTTGTTTTGATTCAGAATGCGATGATTGTTGCAGGTCTGGTAACTCTGTTGCAATTATATTCCGTTGGTCCCTGCGGTGGCAAGGTGCCCATTATCATGGGTACAAGCTCCGGCTTTATCGGCGTATTTGCCGGTATCGTTGCAACCTTGGGAAGCGGTGTTGTCGCCTATGGCGCTATTATGGGTGCTTCGATTATCGGCGGTGTTTTTGAAGCAGTGCTTGGTCTGGTGCTCAAGCGTATCCGCCGTTTCTTTCCGCCTGTTGTCTGCGGTACTGTTGTACTGTCCATCGGTCTGTCGCTGATTTCCGTAGGTATCAATTCCTTTGGCGGCGGCTTCAAGACGAGGGATTTCGGTTCTATTGAAAACCTGCTGCTTGGCTTGTTTGTGCTTTGCGTTATTCTTTTCTTCAAGCATGGCACCAAGGGCTTTTTGAGTTCTTCTTCCATTCTGCTTGGTATTATCGCCGGTTACATTGCTGCTATTTTCATGGGCTTTGTACTGCCTACAACTGCAGTTACGCCTGACGGAGTGGAATACACCAAATCCTGGGTACTGCATTGGGACAAGGTAGCGAACGCCTCCTGGTTCGCTGTGCCTCAGCTTATGCCTGTTGATATCGTATTTGATATGCGTGCTATTATGCCTGTATTGATTATGTTTGTTGTTACTGCGGTTGAAACTGTCGGTGATATTTCCGCCGTTGTTGAAAGCGGTCTGAACCGTGAAGCTACGGACAAGGAATTGTCCGGCGGCGTTATTTGTGACGGCATCGGCTCTGCTATTGCTGCTGTCTTCGGCGTACTGCCCAATACTTCCTTCTCTCAGAATGTCGGTCTGGTTGCGATGACGAAGATTGTTAACCGTTTTGCTTTGGCAACCGGTGCGGTATTTTTGATTCTCTGCGGCCTGATTCCTAAGCTGGGCGCTTTGGTTTCCATTATGCCGCAATCCGTTCTGGGCGGCGCTGCCGTAATGATGTTCTCCTCGATTGTTGTCAGCGGTATTCAGCTGGTTACTAAAGAGAAGCTTAACCCGCGCAGCCTGACGATTATTTCCGTTGCTTTAGGCGTTGGCTATGGCATGGGCGCTACACCCGGCATTCTGGCACACTGCCCGGAGGCTATGCGCATGATGTTCGGTGAATCCGGTATCGTTCCGGCAGCCTTTGTAGCAATTCTGCTGAATGTTATTCTGAATAGGGGCGAAGACGCTCAAGCGTAATTTTATCCTGCTGGGTATCGATATCCAGCAGCTCGTTGATATCCTGAACCGGTACTTTTACTACCAGTTCAGGATATTTTTTTGTCAGTACGGAACCACCTTTGTCCTGCGGCAGCTGCTGCAGCTCGTCGGCAAATTTTGCAGGGAAGATGATGGGGTTACCGGGAGTTTCTTCGTAATACAGGCGATGGATTTTTTGCGGTTGCGCTAAAAAGCTTTCGGTGAGGCGGATGAGCGAAGCCTGTTGTAAAAGCGGTTGGTCGGCAACGGCGAAAAGCAGGCCTTCGGCCTGAGGCAGGTGCTGTTCTATATAAGCTGTGCCCAGGCGCACGGTATCGCTCAGATAGGGCTTGTCGTGGAGCAGGCAGGGGATTTGCTGCTGCGCGCAGATATCCGCAACCTCCTTATGGCGTGTAACAACGATACGCTTGGCGAAAAGTCCTTGGCTGATATCAAGGATGTGCTGCAGCATGGGCGCTCCGTCGATGGCTGTCAGCAGCTTGTTGACACCGAAGCGGCGGCCTACGCCGGACGCCAGGATGATGCAGGCTATTGTAGAATATTTTACGTTCATAGGTCTACCTCACGGTTTTGATTATATATCTTTATTATAAGACTGAATGGTAGAGCTAACAAGCGGGTGAGTACCGGTTAGCGGAAGAATATATTTTGTACGCAAAAACAAAAAAACTCTGTAACCAAAGTTACAGAGTTTAGTTTCAATTGGTGGCCCTGGCAGGATTCGAACCTGCGACCTTTTGATTCGTAGTCAAACGCGTATGTTGGTTTAAACATACGAACGCCACAACCCTATAATATATCGACTCACACCATATATTAGGACATATCTTGTTTGTATTATTTGCACCTCTATACCAAACAAGTCAAACCTTATATGATAATTATAGCAGATTTTTAAGGTTAAGGCAATTATAAGCCTAATTTAGGATAATTATACAGGTTATAGGCATAATATAGGATTATAAAAATAATGGCCCCTATAAGCTATTATTAGCACTGTTATAGCGTTATAAGAGCTTATTGTGTTAGATTAGTCATTGACAGAGGATAATTGCAATAGGAGTGCTTATAATGGCATTACAGAGGGTTTTATAATAAGTGGGCGGCCCTATATATTTTAACTGGCTATATCTAACTATAATAACACTACTAGGATAATTATATATCTTAGTAGTGTTATTTTTATTTTATGGAGAGATATATAGGGATACTATAATTGTAATTACCGTCTATAACAGTAATATTAGCGCTTATTTTGATGGTTGGGAGGGTGCTTGGTATGATTTATTACAATAGGCTGTTATATTGCGATAGGAGTGCGTTTAAGGGCATATTAGAGGGGTATGTAGATATTATGTATTGATGAGGAGATAGTAGATTGATTATTTGGGGCTCCATGGGTCGCCCCAAAGTTCAAAATAAAAAAATATTCGGCGCGGCAGAGGCATTAATTTTAGCTAAAATAGGGGGTGTGACCACTTCTAGTATTTTTCGCAAAAAAGTGTATTTTCCCTATATAGTATATGGTATATATAGGGGGCCTCTATATATACCATATTTATATTATAAATATATCTCCTTATCTCTATATATACTTTTTTATTTTTTCTTTAGAAGAGGTAACAGAAGTGGTAACAGTAAGAAGAAAAAGGCCTAACCATGCGGCTTTCAAGATTTTTCAGGTGTTACCATTTTCCAAAAAGACGTTACCTTATAACGTAAAACGTAACTTTTTCTATTGAACTTAAGAGCTTAAAAAGGGATAAGCGGTAACAATTTAGGCCGTCACTTAAAAATTAGCCATTTATTAAATAAAATTCAATTTAAATAATAAACGTGATTAAAATGGAAAAAAGAGGCTAGATGTGGTAACAGTAGGCAAAAAATGCAGAAAAGGTAACAGTAGTGTTACGTCTTTTGCGGCCAAAAATCCACTGTTACCACTTTTAATTTAATGGCTGCGGCCGGATATTTTTTATTTTGAACTTTTGCGCCGACCCCAAGGAGGCGCATTGCTAAATTATAACCAGTTAAAAAAACAAAAAAGACCACTGCCATATACAGACAGTGGCCTTAGAAGTTATTAACTTTTGCCTCCCTCATTAGCAGAGAGGTAATTACATACTATATTATATAGGTCTCTTTTTTGTCGCAAAGACAAAACCTGGTCCTCAAATACTACAACAGTATCATAGCCCTTAAGGGCCGCGCTAATATTATATATCTTGTTGCCTTGTAATTTTGTGGCCGTAAAACTAGTGCCAAAATAATCCTCTAGCCTCGCGATATACTTAGCGGATGGGTAAGCAATACCTCTGATCCATGCCGATAATGATGTAGTGGGTATATTTAATGCTCTGCATACTTCAGCTTGCTTTAGTTTGCGCGACAATATTAATAACTTGAGTTTCGTCGCAAACTCTTTTTTTATCTGCTCTTCGTTTCTCGCCCCAGTTCTTTGATTTTTTTCTTCCATTATATCCTCCTGGCCTCAAAAAAGGCCTCATTAATTTGGTAGTGTGTTGTATAGTGTAATTATAGCATACATCTAACCATATGTGTTAGCGACGTAGCTGTCGGTAATATAGTGTTAGAGAAAGAAAAAAATAAGTTTTTTCAAAATAAGGTGTTGACAAAGAACAGTATTGATGTTACAATAAAATAAAGAAATTTAAATATACAGTGTGCGAAATAATCGCATACAAAAAGGTGTGTGGGTGTGGTAATTAAAAAACGAAAGAGGTAAACAGAAATGACAAACCTACGCGACGTAAGATTAGCACACGACAAGACAATTAATGAGGTATCACACAAGATAGGCCTAGTGCCTAGAGTGTTGCGAGAGTATGAGGACGGTCGACCGATACCCCCCGGCGACGTTGAGTGTATTAATTATTATTTTTGGGGGACCTATTATCCTAGAGAGGGAGGCGTCTACTATGTTGATTGACAGCAGCAAACCGATGAAAATAAAAATCGCGAGAATCATGAGTGGCAAAAGTGCCAGAGAGATTGCAAAAGCACTGGACATGACATCTCAACAATACTATGGATACGAAAATGGTACCCATATCCCTTACGTAACCACCGCAATCAAGATCGCACAATACTACGGCGTACCGGTCGAGTCCCTGGAGTGGGGAGGTCGTAACTAATGTTTGGCATCGATTTTGACATAGAAAAAGCGGTAAAAGCAAAAAGAAACCCGTTAAAAACGGCAATGGAGAATAAAAACATGATTAAAAGAATTAACCCCTTGCAAGTAGCAATGCGTAAAAAACAAGAAACGGAAGCTGCTAAAGCAACTGTAGAAGCCAATAAAGAAGTGGCCGAAGAAGTTATTGACTCCGATACTCTTGAGCTGCAGAAACATAGATATTGCGGTATCAAGTCCGGCACTAAACAACCTGATTGCAAATGGACTACCCAGTCTATTGATTGGGATCAGGCTAAAACCAAATCTGATCTGGCTATCATAATCCCCGATGACTATGTAGTAGTAGACATCGATGACAAAAAAGAAGGCGAAGCTCTCTTAAGGTTAGTAAAAAGTAACTCCGAGGAGTATGGTACCGTAATATCTTGTGTTATGGCTACAGACCATGGCTACCACTTTTGGTTTAAAAAACCGGCCGAAAGTTTGGAAAAAATAGGTATCAAGCATACCAGCAAGGTTAAGACTCTCTTGACAGTATCTGTAGACTATCGTGTAGGCGGCAAGGGTTACATGGTTATCCGCCGTGATGGTAAGGATAGACAGTGGGTACATGGATCCTGGTCTGATCTGACTAATGTAGCAACTATCCCTAATATCCTGTATCCTATCGCTCCTACCGACGACAAGCACAAGGCACTGTACCAAGCCAAGGCCAGCAAGTATGGATACCAAGTACTGCCTGATGGCCGTCTAGGATCTTACCTCGGACTGCCCAAAGGCCAACGTACAATGGCGCTCCTGGGATATTATGGCTACCTCAAGACGATGTATACAGATATCCCAGCAAGAGACATTAACGATTGCAAGATGGTAATCTACAATATCAACAAGTATCTACTTGCTGACCCTATCCCGGATAACGAGCTGTTTTGCGAGGTCCTTAACAATACTGAGCGCGTTGCAGTAACAGATAATACTGATAATAATAGCGGTAATAACAGTAATAACACTACTAGAGAGCAAGATACCGATAATAATGGTGGCCGCGACATTATATCCTTGAGCTTACACGGTCATACTACCAATAACAATCAAGAGGATACAACCCATACCAACTCTACTACTAATATCTCTAATGCTACTAATCCTACTCCGACTAGAGCTACTACTACCAGCTATGCCGATATGGCTAGAGATGTTATAGATGCATATAACATTGTGTACCATAATAATAACTACTATACCTACAATAACGGTGTCTATGAGGCTATCGGCGCTAATGCCAAGGACAGTGAGTTGGTGCTCAAGCAGATGATTATATCTCTCCATAACAGAGACGACAACAAGGCCAAGGCCAATATTATCGACAACATTAGGGTACTAGGCAGAGTTGCTCACAGTGATGACGATGGCAATCTGTTGGCCATGGTTAACGGCGTATATAACACCGACACCCATACTTTTACCCCTTGGGACGATATAGAGATGGGCCGCTATCATTTCTTCGCCCGTATCCCTATTGTCTACAAGCCTATGGTCAATGTAGATAAGACCATCGTAGAGTTTGAGCAATACAGATCTAGCCTCTTTAACGACGAGGTTGCGGAAGATTACAAAAAAGTATTGGATCAGATCCTTGGCTACACACTATGCCGCACTCTTGCAGCACAAAAGATTTTCTTCTTTTTTGGTGCTGGCGGTACTGGTAAATCTACCTACGTAAATTTCCTGAGCCGCTTAATTGGAGCACAAAACACCCGTAATATGACATTAAATAGAATTCTTGGCGACAAATTTGCACTCTCTGCATTAAAAGGCAGACTCCTGAACATCGGTGATGAGACCATTACTGCTGACAGTATTAAATCAGTTGACTTGTTAAAATCCCTTGCCGTTAGCAGTAATATAGAGGTAGAAGCCAAATATCAAAGTGCTGAGTCAGTAAGATTGTATGCTAAGCATATTTATTGTACTAACGAGCGTCCTCAATGCCAGGATAGAGCATTTTGGTCAAGAGTCATCGTAATCCCGTTTAATCGAGTTTTCCGCGGCACTGCCAATAATATCCCTGACGATAAGCTACAAAAGCTTATGGATAACGAAGACGTTAAATCTTATATGTTTTTGATGGCTATGCAAGGATTACAAGAGCTCCAAAAAAACAGTTGGCAATTCCACACACTCCCGGACATGGAGAGTGTAAAACAAGACTTTATCCCGGCTACCAACTCTGTCGAGGCTTGGATCCAGGCAAATGGTATTACGGAAGAAAATATCTTGGGGCTCCCCTCTAAAGATGCAAAAGACTCTTATAAACAATGGTGCATAGATCATCATTACAGAGCCATGGGAGTCCAACAATTTATAAAATATTTGAAGGAAGTATTCCAAGTAACCATAAGCCGTCGTCGTAAAGATGGCCGCACCGTTAATTATTTCAAGGCTGATTGCGAAATAGAAGAGTAATCAACGCCATAAATTAGGTTGTGTATAGTACAATTGTAATAAGGTAATATAACAGTAGATGCGATAGCTAAGACTAATCGCATAGCCCGACTACTGATATATTTGTAATAATCAATATAATCTAATAAATCAAAGGAGATCTCCTAATCCATGGATATGCAAACAATTATAATCCTACTAGTGGCCGCGCTCTTATTTTTTGGACTGCTGCTACTCCTACTCTTATCCCTAATAGGTAGATTAACCAGAGTCTACGTAGATAACTTAGTAGATAATGACGATATAATTAAGGCTCATCTAGACGCTATAAACCAAAGATTGATAGAACGTAAAATAGATCTAGAAATTATAAAGCTAGATCAAGACCGACTACAAAATAAAGAAACCCATAAGGAGAACCTATAACCCTAATGTCCAAATCAAAAAAACTAAATAAAGATAACAGTCAGATTATTATGACTGATGCAGAAATTATTACTCTGACAAAAAACGTAGCCCACAAGCTCAATTACGATCTTATCTCCAAGTCTACAGATCCTAACCTCTATGCAGCAATAGAGTATTGGAGACCAATCCCCAACTATGAGGGCAAATATTATGTATCTAATCTGGGTCGGATAAAAAATAGTCATGGTAAGATAATTAAGTTACAGCGCAATAACAGAGGTTACGTAATCTACACATTTAATGACTGCGGCAAGGTAACCAAATATATACACCATCTAGTCATGGAGGTATATGGACCACATAAGCCAGCCCCTCATTACCAGATAGACCATGTTGACGGCAATAAGCGTAATAACTGCATTAGTAACCTTGAGTGGGTAACGCCGAGCGAAAATACCAGACGCGCCTACCAAAATAATCTCAAGCAACCATCAGGAGCAATCAGAGCCTATCAGATAGATATAGATAACGATAATATAATTATGACATTCCCGACAATTACAGATGCAAGTATGGTTACAGGTGATAGCACTTATAGTATCAGAGCTCAAAAAACTCTGACTAATAAAGGATACCGTTGGCGCATAGATGTAGCCAGCTAACTATTAACACAAACAGATAGCTATAACAACAAACGTATAGTTGACATATAACTACTAATGATATATAATAATAAATAGATAATTGATAATTATCTGACAATATAAAGTGTGAGTGAGAATATATTGATAAGGATTACTAATAAGGACTAAATACAAGGGGTGGGTTTGATTTTGGGAACCCCTCCGGGATAAAAAACGCCCGCCCTCTTAGATTAGTGTTTTTTATCATTTTACATATATAATACAAAGAAGCATAAGTACACATACAAAGGACAAATGAAATTAGACCCAGATAACTACTATAATACTGATGGTCAGGTAGATATTACTGAGCAAGGATGGCTCGATCTCCGTAATTTTTGCAAATCGATTTTATACAAACAGATCGGAACCAAGTACTGCATAGACGATATACTGACTACAGCCATGATAAGATGTATAGACCAATTGCCCAAATATGATAAGAGCAAAAACGTCCCATTAGGGGGATTTTTGTACTGGACAGTGCGCGGCACCATTTCTTTGGCAGCTATAACAATAAAAAAAGAAATGCCTGTAGGCTCCAAGACGGAGCTATTAATGAGGAAATATAATAATGGAAATTGAAGAATTAAAGATTAGAGTTATGAAAGATGAGCATCTCAAAGAATCATTTTTACGTTGGATGGATCAGACACGTATATTATTGTCTGACCTCGAAGACATAGATTGTGATCCTGGACAGATGCTTAAATTATTAAGGGCGTCTCTGACACTCAATAAATTAAAATACTACTGATTGTAATATTATATGAGGAATTATATATATGGCTAAACTATCAAAATCGGATAAGGAAATCTTAGACAAATTTGGTGGGCAGCTTAATGAGGCCGCCCAGGAAGAATTAGCAAGAATCTGGGGATTGCGTGATAAATTTACGTCGATAAATGAGGTAACGTTACCCATTTTGGCACAATACGTAGCCGTACAGGATAAGGTACAGCTATTATCTTATCAACTAGACGAGGCGGAAGAAGTTGACCTCCCGGAAATTATAGACAATATCGCAAAGCTGCAGAAAGTGCTTATAGCTTATAGCAAACTCTTAAAATTGGATGAGAAAATTGTCCAGAAATCCACAAATAAATTTGCCGAGCTGCTCTTAAAATAATGGCTTACTCTCGATGCTCTAAACACCACATATTGTATGAAACCGGAAAACGATGCCCAAAATGTAGCCAAATTTATAATAAAAATCGGGGCGACCGAGAACTTATTAAATTCTATCAGAGCAAAGATTGGCACCTGACTAGAGATTATATAATTAACTACTATTGTGGTATAGATATATATGCATTAGGACTTAATGGCAAAATAACTCCTTGCAATAAATTAACCGTACACCATATAACACCATACAAAGAAAACCCAGGACGGGGACTAGATTACGATAATCTGGTCCCCGTATCTGATTTTAGCCACTCGCAAATACATAAATTATATGATAGCGGCCATAGACAAGAAGCAATAGACACAATAAATAAAGGTAGGGAGGCATTTGAAAAACTAAGAAATGGCAACAAAAATAAAAAAACTACCTAAAATAATATCTGATCTGACTGGTGGATATGACCATCAATTGCAGACTCGGTTGGATATGGGTGCAGTAGGTCAGACTGAGCTAATTTGTTACAACAGATTTTTGGATGATTTGGCTAAGAGTAAGTCGTCTGATTATCCATATAAATTTAGCACTAACGAGGTTAAAAGGGTGTTAAAATTCTGCTCTTTGCTCCAGCAATTTGATGCAAAGGGCGGCCGAGTAAGCCTAAAACTCTATCCATGGCAAAAATTTGTTGTCCTCAATCTGTACGGATGGGTGCATAAAGAGACTGGGTTACTCCGTTATCGCGAATCCTATATAAGTGTAGCAAGACGTAACGGTAAATCAGCACTATCATCGGTATTGTTGCATTATTTTATGACTTGCTCAAGTTTTCGCTCCGAGCGAGCCATCTGCTTTAGTGTCAAAAAAGACTCGGCCATGATTGTTTTTAGGCAATTCCTCCAATTTTGTGATGCCGACTCTGATTTGGACGACCTCTACACCTATTCAAAAATTAATGGTAATGCAACGTCAAAAGGTACGGATAATTACCTAGAGGTTTTTTCAGGTGCTACTGATGCCGATGGTTATCAATCTGGATATGCCGTTGCAGATGAGATAGCTCTACAAGACGGACAACTATATAATCTGATCTATGACGGCCAAGCTAATCTACCACAATCGCAACTAATTGGCATAAGTACTGCTGGTTTTGCGATTGGTGGATGGTGCCACAAAAAATACAAAGCCATCAAACAGCAATTAGCCGACAAAAAATTACCGGATAATCTGTATGTCTACATCTGTGAGCCAGACGAGGATGATGATTATAGTGATCCATTAGTGTGGGCTAAGGCTAATCCGTTATTATTTTTTACGCCCGATTGTAAACTACGAGAGGACAAAGTGGCACAGTACGCCATTAAATATCAGCAAGCTATAACTATGGGCGGTCGCACACTTACGTCTTACATTACAAAACAATGCAATCATTGGTGCGCGCAAGCCGATACTTTACTCTGTGACATTAATGCCTTGGACAATTGTTTTTATGATTTTACATTTACCGATGTTATGGCTAATTACAAAAATTGGTATCTGGGCGTCGATTTGGCCCAAACAATCGATTTAAACTCAATAGCATTTTGCACTTGGATCAAGGTCAATAAAAGTAGAGAGCTGCTGCCGCCCGATAGCAATGAGGATTATCTTAAAAAATTGTATATCAATGTCATCAATTTTATGCCATCAGATACTTTGCAACGTCATATCCAATCAGATAAATTTGCTTATGATAAATATGTCGGAACGGAATTGATCCTGACAACCGGTGCTAAGGGCAAACGTACTGATTATGGCGAGATTTTGGCATATCTGGATAAATTAAAACAGGATAACTCCTTGACGTACAAGGTAATTGCTTGCGATCCTTATGGAGTAGCCTCTATACAATCTAATCTGGATGAGATTACGGACTGTCTTATCCTTCAGTCCCAACACAGGAAACAATTGTCGCCTTATATTGAACTTTTTGCAAGTTATGTGTTGGACGAGACATTTGCCATCAGCAAATCGTCTAGTGATATCCTATATAAGGCAATTATTAACTCCGTTGTATCAGCTACGGAAGACGGATACTTAGAAATCTGTAAACCCGGTGCCGCCAATTATAATTATAGGATTGATCCTGTCGATGCCACTATAGACGCTATAATCGCCCCGATTATCGATCGGGATAAGGATACCTGGTCTGACGATACTGTAATATTAGACGAGTGGGCTGATTTATATAATTAATTTTAATTTAATATAAATATAATGAGGTAATTAAAAATATGATTACAATTAACGATGCGAAAGATTATATCTATGTGCCAGCCTCTGTAACTATAGATGATATGGCTATCCATGGTTTTATCCAAGTGGCCTACACTTATATGCGCGGAGCCATAGATAATTTTGACGCAATTTATGAGACTAACGATGATTTTGAGTGTTTGGCCGATCTTTTTGCAGTAATGTACGTTGCCGAGCTATATCAGCAGCGTAACCAATACTCGACCGGTAGTAGCACCCCGAGCTTTTTGGTCAAGGCGTTGATGCAGCAAATGCAAACTTATACATATGAAGAAAATAATGAAGGAGATAAAAAATAATATGGATAAATTTTATCTGACAGGCGTAATTAACGATTACATTATCCAAGAGATGTGTGACTACATTAATGCTAAACAAGGCGAGGAGTCTATCACCATCTATGTTGACAGCCCTGGTGGTGATGTATTTGCTGGCCTTAGAGCAATCAAGGCAATTAATAACTCTCAAACCCCTGTAATTGCAGAGTGTGGAGTAGTAGTTGCAAGTATTGCATCTGTTATTGCTCTTAGCTGCCCTACCATTAAGATTAATAAGGACACGTTTATGATGATCCACAAACCTTGGGTAGAGATGGCCGGTACTGCTGAGGAGCTACTGTCTACTGCATCCTTGTTGGATCAGGCCGGTACTAACATTATTAATATTGTAAAATTCAAGGCAAAAGATGAGTCAGTTGTAGATGATTGGTTTGCCGCTCCTGAGACATGGTTTGGTGCAGCTGCAATTATGGATAATTTTAAGGACGTAATTATGGATGAGAAAATTAAAATCGATACCAAAGTTATCGAGATTGGTAATTGTCTCAAAAAGGCGCCCAAAGAGTTATTAACCTTGGTTGCTCAACTCAAAGACTCAGAACCTAAAACCAAAGAACCGGATCAGGAGCCTACTAATATTGTGGATAATGCAATAGCCAAAGAAATATTAGCTAAATGTAAGGAAATATAATAAAAATAAGGGTAATGTATTATTATATAGCAGGATAATCGCCATTGTTATCCTGTCGTTGCCTCCCTTTATATAGTGGGGTCAAATACCAATGGCCCCACACTTTAAAATATAAATTAGGAGCTAAATAAAATATGAAAATCACTGATAAAATAAAAAATCTTATCCGGTCGGCTGTCAATACAGCTACCGTCCAGAATAAGATAGATAATCCTGGCTATTATACTCAAGTGGCCACTAGAGGTTTTGTATGCCGCAATCAAGACGTAACTATAGAGGCTTGCGCTAAGATTTTGGCTGACTCGATTAGTGCTGTTGATTTTGGGTATTATAAAAATAACGATAAAATCCTTAAAAATCCATATTATACTTGTCTTGAGGTTAAGCCAAACGACTGGCAAAACTCTAGCGAATTTTGGTACTTGATGGAGCGTAACCGTATAATTTGTGGTAATGCTTATGCTTATATTAAACACAATAAGGCCGGTAACCTGGAACAGTTGATCCCGTTAAATCCAAGTTATATGACCGTATATATCAACAATACCCAGGAAATAACTGAGGCTAAAATCATCTATGAATATAGGGATCCAGAGCGCGGCGACGTTTTTACCATGCTACCAGATGAAATCCTACACTTGAAGGCTAATACAGTTAATGGAATTATCGGTGTACCGACTGCTAGTGTCCTGTCTAGCATCATTAACGAGAATAATCTGGCAGCCAGCTATTTAGAGGAAATCTACAATAATGGTTATAGCGGTGTAATGGTACTGTCTTATGTGTCTGATTTGTCTGTAGAAAAACGTAAAGCATTGTTGGCTCAAGTAAAAGAGGTACTAAACTCTCAAGGATCCAGAATGTTGGCCGTCCCAAATAACATTGAAGCTAAGATTTTGGGGCCGACCAATATTGATCCGTCTTACCTTAACCTACGCGATCGAGGAGTAAGAAAGATTGCCGGTTACCTTGGTATACCTCTATTTTTACTCAACGAAGAGGCTAATACTGGTACATCTGCTATGACATCAGCCCAAGCATCAGCATTTTATGCCTCCACCTTGCGCCCCATAATTAAACAATATTGCTGTGAGCTGACCGCAAAGTTATTAACCACCAAACAGATTGCGGATGGCTATAGATTTGATGATGCGGACATTTTTGGCTTTGGGTATTTATCTGCTAACGAGAGAACAGATAATTTTGCAAAATTAGTGGCGGCCGGAATTTTAACCGTTAATGAAGTGCGCGGAGAAATGGGCTATCCACGTTATATCGATGATATTAATAGTGGCGATCTGTTGTACAGAAATGGAGCTTTTGCAGCGGCTGATAATGGTGACTCAATCGGCAGTAAAGAAGAAAAAATAGCCCCCGATCATGCTGCTAAGGCACAAAATAAGGCGTAATGTATTATTATGTGAGGATAATTATATTAAATGTTAAAGTCTCTAGAAATTAAAAATGCTATCCAGGACTTGAAAGGCGTAATCCAGGATGGTATTAATCAAAACCAAGATATGACAGAGCAAGCCAAAAAGCTTGATAATCTGTTATCTGACTATAAAAACGCCTTAGACGAAGAAAACAAACAAAAAAATATTAATATTAATAATAAGGAGCTCCCTAAAATGGAAAAAAAGAAAGCTTTTAACAGAGTTATCAAAAATTTGCTTGCCGGCCGTCAGGTTGCTGAAGCAGACAAAGCATATATGCCTAAAATCGTAGACGCAGCTGGCCAATATAATTCGTCCGGTACTGCTGCAGCTGGCGCTTATCTGGTATCCGAAGATTTTCTGCCGATCGAAAGACAAGGCGAATATGGCGTTGATCTGTCCAAATATTGCCGTCAAGTACCGGTTACCAAGCCGACTGGCAAAGTACCGACTGTAGACCTGTCTCAAGACATCGAGTTGGCAGATTTTAGCGTTGACAACGAGACTGAAATCGCTAAAAAATCTGCAGTTTTTGCCCAACAACCCTACACCCTTGCCAATAAAGGCGCTATTATCCCGGTAGGTCTCGACCTCCTGGAAGACTCCGATGAAGATGTAATTAGCTTAGTTGGCGAAGTATTTGAAGGTGCGAGAATCAAATCCACTAATAAAGAAATCGTTGCAGAACTTGGCAAAGCAGCTAACACCATTGAAAATGTAGATTTTGCCAGTGTAGCTCTGATTGATGCAATTAAAAATGCATTAAATGAAAAACTGGCTGGTGTCTATGCAACCAATGCCAAAATCGTTGTGTCCCAGACTGATTTTGCAGCAATGGTTAACCTGAAAGATAAGCAAGGTCGTTATTATGTACAACCGATGGTAACCGATCCTGGTAAATATCAGATTGACGGCAAAGAGGTTATTAAGATTGATAACTCCTACAACACCACCGGTACTGTCTATGTAGGCGACCTCAAACAGATTATGGATATTAGCCGTAAAGGTTTTGAGATCTCTTCCGATTTGTCTTCTGGTTTTAAAACCTACTCTGTGAACGTTCGTGCGGTAAAACGTGCTACTGAGATGAACGTTTGCCCGGCGGCTTTTGTTAAAATCACTAAGACTGCTTAAAATTTAATAAAACTGAAAATATAAAGGTGATATAATGGCAAGAAAAATTAACCCCGGCTCATTTAATGCATTTATTACGCTTTTGCGTCCATCAAAACAAGAAAGAGACGAAATGGGTGGTATTAAAGACCGTCAATATAGAGAGTCAATTACGTTGAAAGGGCTCAAGAGAGACAAATCTACCACTTACAAGCAAGTAATTGGTGATTATGTGACTGTAGATACTATCTATTTTGTCACTGCTGACATATTAAGCACCTATCCGTTGGATACTGATTGGCGATTGCGTTATGACGGGGCTGTATATCTTATCAATCATATCACCAGACTTGATGATGTTGCCCCTTATTATATGGAGATCGAGGCGACTAAAATAGGAGGGGGTGGAGTAATTTAATGAAATTTGCGACCCCTTTCTATGTTTTTCAAAGTGAGCTATACAAATTACTCACTAATGCCGACGAAATGGATTTTAGTATCTATGACTCGGCACTATCTCTTGAAGAGATCAATAAATCCCTTAAGCAGTGCGATAAAGTAATGTACGGAATCCTTACCGATGTATCTGGTACTCCTACATCAGCCAAGACCGACGCAATTATATGGAAAATGAGAGTAAGGATAGAACTAATCACAAATTATAAAGGGCGTAAACCTATAGCTGAGATGATTACCAAAATCGGTGAGGTCGCTACTGCTTATCTTGATATATTTGACGCCAATTTGTCAGGTCGTGGTTATAGCGTTGTCCGTATGGAGTTGGGCCAATCAGTTATCGGCTCTGCCATTGCTGACGGCGCAATCACCTGGCAAAATGGTTACATTACACTAAACTACTACTTATCCCAATTAACGGAGGATTAAAAATATAAATTATGGCTTATACTGCTGAAATTTATCCGCAATATACCGGCTCTAGTGCGATCGCCGGTAAGAAATTTTTGCTCTATGTGGCATACGAAAATAAATGGAACCTGATTGGTGGCTTACGCGATACTGGTCTGGAAATTAGTGCTGATGCTATTGATGCATCCAGTAAGGATAACGGCGGCTGGGGCGAGTCAATCCCTGGTACCAGATCTTGGAGCTCCTCACCGACAGTCGTTGTTAAAACTAACAATGCAGGCGACGCTATTATTGAGGCTTGGGTACTGGACGAAGATCTGCAGAATCAACGTCCGGCTCTCCAGTTTGCATTTGTGAACTCTCAAACTAAAGAGTACTACACTGGTTGGGGTACTGTATCATCCTATAGCTATGAAGCCAGCTATGATGATGTTATGACTAAGAGCATGGAAATCGGTGGCGTTGGCCCTCTGGCTAAAAAAGATGCATTTGACGCAAACACTATTGCAGCTTAATTAAATAAAAAATACAAGGGCGGCCCGACCGCCCTATTTTATTACCATTATTATGACTAACAAAATAAAATATATAGTTATAGCCCTGATTATAGCAGCAGTTGGCTTATCTATATATGGTTATAATACCCTTAAATCTCAAAAGACAGACAGATATATTGATATTAATAATGTGACTGTCGACACTAATGGGAAAAAATTAGTGGTACAAGATAGTACCGCTAAAAAAATCCATCAACAGACCCAAAGAACTGGAATAAAAACAGATATAAATTATATATCCAAAGAATCTAAAGCTGATGCAGACGTAGAGTTAAAAACTACTCAGCCGACATTAAAATTAAAAGTAAATAATGGCCCCGTCCACAATTTTAAGTTAAATCCAACAGAAAAATATAAGATGGAAGATGGCAAATTAGTCATCACTCAAGGCATGACGTCTGATATAAATCTGGTAACGAATGACTATAAACGCTCTAAGTGGAGTATAACTACGGCCGTTAATAACGATAAAAAAGTGATGGGCGGCCTTAATTTTGAACTTGGACATACGGTATCTGCATCCGTCTTTATCGGGCAAGGCATAAAACCTTATTATGGGTTGACTTACAGAATAGGCAGCCACAAATAAAAATTTAATAGGCAATTATATATAAAGAGAGGTTGACATAAATAAAATGGAAAATACTATTGATCGTTATACTATGATTACTGTAGATGGCAAAGAATATAAGTTACAGTACACCATTAGAACCATCATTTTAATGGAAAAACAGTTGCAACGTAAGTCAATTTTAGATACATTAGCTAATATCCCCTTTGATTTTGGCGATACATTTTTATTCTTAAAATTTGGATTACAAGGTGGCGGCCATAAATTATCTGATGCTCAAGTAGAGGATATCATGTATGGATTGTTTGAGACCTTAAATTTTGGCGAATTACAAGCCTTGATTATTGAGACCTTAACCAAATCTGGCGCTATTGGCCGTGTAGATGCACCTAAAACCAATAAAAAAAAGTAATAAATGAGGGCGATGTCCCCACTAAAATATATAACTCAGTTACAGAGTTAATTATAGATTTATTGCCTCTATGTTACGGTCGTCTTAATCTGACTACTAATCAGATAGAGGATATGTGTATTTGTGAGATTAACGCTATGGCAGATGGTTGGCGGCAAAGATTTTATGACCAACAAGACCTATATATCTTGTATTGTGCTCTCCCTGTTTACCAAACCCAATGCAAAAAACCTCCTAAATATGAGGATTTTGTCAAAAACAGACCAGACCATAAGGATAATTTAGATGATTTATCCATCGAAGATATAAAATTTTTAGCCGAGGAAGATTAAAAATTAAAATAGATAAGCTCAACACCCCTTAAAGTTAGTTGTAATAAACTAGCCTTAAGGGGTGTTTTTATTATTTTATGAGGTAATTATATGACTAAATACAGAATCAGAAAAAATGGCTTTAGCGTTGATCTTAGCCAAATTGAAAATTATACAAGCAAATTGCTAAGGTTAGGCAGCGAAGCCAAAAATATAGCTACAGATATAGCAACAGACTGGGGTAATAAGACAGAAATGGTCTATCGCTCCAAAATTAGCTATGGTAATGGTTTCCATCGGACGAAATACAAGAGTTATACAGCTTATAACAGTACCCAAGCCACCAAAGAAGGTTTTAAAACTGAGGTCGGCCACGAACATTTTGTGGCTCGCTTTTTGGAAGTTGGTACTCGCGCCCATACTATTACTACTCATAGAGGCAATAAGACTCAAGAGATAAGAGTAAAAGGAATAAAAGGGTCGGGCGCTCTTAAAAAATCCATAGAAGAGCAAATCCCGGAACTAGTAAACAATATAAGTGAAGCACTCAAAAATAAAATAAATTAAAAGGAGGTCAATATGGCTGAAACTAAATTAGTTGTAACGGCTGATGTCGATGGTCTGGTCCATCAAATCGATAAAGCAGCCGAATCCATAGAATTTTTTGCCAAATCTGGCCAAAACTCTATAAATGATATAGCAGATGCTTATGATGACTTATCTGAAAAACAGAAAAGATCATTTGATGCATCAAAAACTCAGTTTGACAGAAAGTTAGATCAGCTCAAAGAACTCGAAAAAGAATACGAGGCCTTACGCCAAAAGGTAAAGAGCGGCATGGATCTTACCGATGAAGAGGCTAAAAGAGTTAAAGACATCAATAGGGAGTATAAAAATCTTAAAGGTAGTCTGATGCAAACATCCAGAGAGCTAAGATTGTTATCTGGATATTTTGGAAAAAGTGCATCGGCCGCCAATAATTTTAGATCAAAAATCCCTCAGACAACCCATAACTTAAGTGCAATGGATGCCGTTGCATCATCCCTGGGTGACACCCTCAAGGGTATAGGTATTACTGCTGTAGCCGGAGCCCTTACATCATTTGGGCAAGATATGCAGCAACAAATAGCTATATTATCGGCTATGACAGGCTCGGTGGAATATGCAACTGATGCATATAGGACACTCAATGCAGCATACCGTAACACCAATTTTGATGAGACGGCTGTTATGAGATGGTCCAAAATGCTCATCAATATGGGGTATAATGCTAATGGCGCGGCAAAATATATCCAGATTATTGCTGACGCAACAGCAGCCTTAGGTGGAGACCAGAGCACTGCCGAGAGGTTAATGGATGTCCTCAACAAAATTAGGCAGAACGCGATTTTAACCAACGAGGACTTAAAACGCCTCCAAGAATCTGGCCTGGGTGGAATAAAAGAAGCCCTGGCAAAAGCGATGGGCACAGACGTTAATACCATCTTTGACAAAATTAGAAAAGGTGGAATAGATGGCCGCCAAGCATTTGATATTATCACGAAGCACATGGAACAGCAATATGCTGGCGCTATGAACAAGGCTAAGGATAATACCAGAGATGCCGTTGGAGACTTAGTAGGTAACGTCAAGGAGATTGGCCGAGAGATCGGTGAGTCTCTAGTAAGAGGGCTCAATCTTAAGGGATTAGTCCAGTCTCTGGCGGAATTTACAGACAAGTTTTTGAAAATGATCCAAAAAATCAAATCTGGATCATCTGGATTATCCGAGGCATTTGACGAGATGACTGGCCGAGAGGGTAGTTTTGACATGGCTACCTCTAGCTTATCAGGCTTAATAGCTGGCATAGTAACGCTCAAACAGCTCAAAGGTCTCGATAAAATCAGCAAATCCGTCGACGATGTAGGCTCATCTCTTGTTGCCGTTAAAAATATAGTACAAGATGTAGCATCTAGCGATGGCGTAAAAAAACAAGGTGCGGCCGCATTATTGGCCGGAGCCAATGCCAAGGTCAAAAAAGAGCTCGATGATTACAAAAAGAATTATAAAACCTGGTACAGAACCCATAAAATGCTTAATACGGCAGAAGAATTTCCGGCCGACTTATTTGACATGGAAGAAAATGCCAGAGATGCATTGCGTAACCAACGCAATAAGCTGGAAAAATCTATAGATACTCGTAATAATCTCCAGGCAGCTTATGATAATCTGAGTAAAACTACCGAGGCAACTGCTGCATTAGGATCATCTACATCTAAGACAACTGAGGCTACAACCAAGGCTGCAGCTGCAACAGATAAATTAGCACAATCTAGTACTAACCTTAATAATGTCCGTAATACATTATTAGTATCTGACTCCATGGAGCGCTCAAAATTAAGTGAGCTCAGTGCGTTAATCGATCTTAATAACCAAAAATATAAATCTGCAGCCCAAACTGCAACTCAGACTAGTGGACAGACTGCAAAAGCACTCAATACATCCAAGATATCTATATCTGCTATGACTGATGCCTTAGATGTTGCCGGCACTGCTTATGGTACTCTAGGTAAGTCCAGTAATGAGGCCACAAAAGGTGTCAAGAGATGCATGGAGTCCCAAAACGGATGGATACGCAATGCTGGCAGCACGCGTAATGTAGCCAATGATATAGCTGAGGCTACAAAAAGAGCCGGGAAAGGTATGGCCGATTATGCCAAAAAAGTTAAAAATACCAACGGTGTAATGGCTAAAATGAAAGGCATAACCCTGGATGGAGCTGCTGCTGTAGCTAATCTGGGCAGTGCTGCTATATCTGCAGGAGCAAATCTTAAGAATGTAGCTGCTAACGGTCTTAAAAATTTTGGCGCGGCCGTTGTATCTTGTGTTACCAATCCCGTCATAGCCGCTACACTAGCTATTACAGCTCTGGTTGCAGCAGCAGTCTACGGCATTAACAAGGCCATGGAACAAGCCAAGAAGAAAAAATACTACACAATGCTCGAAGACAGAATTGATACTGAGGGTGTAGACCGTAATGATCCAGTAATCCAAGACATGTTGCAAAAAGCCAAACGTCAAGAGGAAATGGATGAGGCCATCGATGCCGCCAACAAAGAGGCTGCTCAGATGATGGAGGATTACGGCAAAACCATCGATGCAAGGATCGACGCTGCAAGAACAGCAGCAGAGATGGCACAATTTGATACTACTCCTGGTACTACAGACACATCTCCAAAAGGTATGAGTCAAGATGATTACACTGCCAAGATGGCTGCAGCTACACAAGAAGCCGCTCGTTATCGCCTCGAACAGGAAAATAAATTAGCGGAAGCAAGAAAAGCAGCCGAAATAAGCTATGCCGAGAAAGTTGTAAGCCTCTTGGAGCAGTTGGGCGCTAAGGATGCTGCTTATAATAAGCGTAAAATCCTTAATAGCCTAAAAGCAGACGAGGAAATCCTTAAAAATACTAACGCATTTGCCCAAACGAAACTGGCTGCAGAACAGGAACTGGCCAATAAACGCCTTGAATTAAGCAAATCTACTGACGAAAAAGCCAGAGAAATCCTCGAAAAAGAGATAAAATTGGCCGACCAGAAGATAAAAGATCTGATTGCTAACCATAAAAACGATATAATCGAGATTAAAATCAAAGCGGCCGTTGATCAAATGGATGCCGACCTCAACAAAGCAATCGAGGATCGCACCAAAGATAGAACATATAAAGAGGATGGCCGGGCCGGAGATATTTTAAAATCTGGCGAAGCTACTTATAATCAAGCTCAATCCAATGTATTATCTAATTACAGTAACCAAGCCCAGACCTTGGCTACAGCTAATGCTAATGGAGACGGCGCAACTATTATGTCTATGGGACAGATGTTAGGACTCTCTACGGAGGAGATCCAGGCAAGAGGTCAAGCAGTATCTGATATGTATAATGTAGTATCCCAAGCATTAATTACAGCAACGGCTGCAGAGGTTGACTCCAACAACCAGGCTATGACGGCTACTACAGAGCACGCCAATGCAGTACGTAAGTTACACGATTATGTCGAGGATTATAAGGTCAGTGTGGGCAAGGACGTTGGAGCTATGTTTAGTGCTTGGATTACTGGAGCCAAATCAGCTAGTGAGGCTCTTAAAGATTTTGCGAGCGGTCTAATCAGCAACGCCGTCCAGATTATGGCGCAATGGCTAGGCGTCTATGCTATATTACTGGCTTGTGGCAGTAATCCTCATCTGGCTAGTAAGGGTGCATCAAAAGCTGTATTAGGCATCGATGGCAAAAAAGACGGCGGCCTAATCGTAGGTCCTGGCTCTAGCCGTAGTGATAGTATCCCAACAATGTTGTCCAATGGTGAGTACGTAATCAATGCTAGAGCAGTAGATGCTATAGGATTGTCTAATTTGGATGCCTTAAATCGTGGTTATATACCTCATTTTGCAGATGGGGGACTTGTCGGTAGTGCTAATAATACTGCCCCAACACCTCAAAATAACTCAGTAACACTTAATGTTAGTGCTATTGACTCATCATCTTTTGATGATTTTCTCCGTAGAGGCGGCTTAGATAAAATAAAACAAGCAATTTACTCAGATAATCGTAATTTTGCTAGTAATGTGGGGGTATTCTAAAATCATGGCTAAAATTAAAGATTTCCCATCATTTTTGAGGGGTAGAGAGTCCTGGAATAACAATTGGCAATCCCAATGGACACGTAATGTCCAGACTGCTGCTAGTGGTCGTATCAGGACAATGACTACACAGATGTATCCATTATGGGTAATATACTTACAATATAATAGCCTTACAGACAAAGAGGCTGATGAGCTACAAGGATTCCTTAATCAGTCGGCCAACTGTTATTTTTGGTATAAGGATTATCAAAGATACCACGAAACTAACCAAATCTTAGCTAAAAATGCTAATGGCACCTATCAATGTGTCATTAATATTGGTGGATTTATCGAGCCAGCTTTGAGAGTAGATAATGTAACAGTCTACAAAAATGGGGTGCCGACCACTGATTTTACAGTTACTGACGGTAAAATAACGCTTAAAATCTCCGTAACCGACAGAGATGTTATAACGGCTGACTACGATTATTATTTTAAGTGTCGTTGCAAAGACAGCACTTATACAATCAATCGTAATTTTATCAACTCCAATAATGTAGCACTATACCTTTGTGTAGTAAGATAACCATAACATAATTTAAGAGTAGGTGGGTAAAACCGCCTACTCTTTATTATTTTATAGATAATTATAATATAAAATCTGGGAGGATAATATATATGAAGGAATGTAGCAAAGAACTCATCACTTACTTGAGTAATGAGAAAAATTTTTTATGCTGCGACTTATTTGAATTTAAACTAAAAAATGGCGCGGAATATTATATAGCCGACTTTGATGTTGACGTAACTTACGGTAAAAAAATATATAGACATGACTTGTTTTTGGCCATGAGAGAACAAACCAAAATAATTGGCGAGCCGACTGTCGACTCTCTTAATATAACCATTTACACAGATGACAACCATAATGATGTTATCGAGGGCGTTAATATTTTAAAGGCTGCCCATGACGGTGTACTAGATGAGTCGATGATTACACTAAGAAGAGCTTATTTTGACCCAGATAATAAGAGTCTTGTAGGAGTCATTGATTTATTTTCCGGCAAAACAGAGATAAATAATGTTGGCGGCCTCAGCTGTAAAATAGAGGTTAAATCCATAACATCTGGATTAGCACAATTGTATCCAGTACGGATTTTTGCGTCAGGATTAGCCTATAAAGAGGGCGGCAATGGTACTATTATTAGCTCCTCGACCGACAAAACTACCTGTGCAATCCCATTAAAGCCGTCTAATAATATCTTAATAATGGTGTAATATATAATGAAGAAAACTAATAAAAATAATGGCAAAAAAATAGCGGCGGCCGCCAAAACATGGCTCGGAACGCCTCACATAAACGCTCATAAAGTAAGAGGTGTAGGCATAGATTGTGCCAGATTACCAGAGGCTTGCATAGAGGAGTCAGGTCTGATGCCTATAGGATTTGCCGGGGTAGATGATAGTTATACTAGTGATTGGTACTTAACGAGCGGCCCCAATATTATGCTACCCTTATTTGAGCAATGGTGTGTAGAGGTATCCATCGATGATTTGGCCGAGGGAGATTTTTTATTGTACCAGATTGGCCGCCAAATATCTCATTGTGCCGTCTACATCGGTAATAACAAGATAATCCATAGCATCCCGGATATGGGCGTGTACGAGGCAGATATGGATAGTGACTACCATCTTTTTGACAAAAAGGGTAGGTCAAGACTCAGAAAAATTTACAGATTTAATGGAGGCAAAGACTAATGGGATTTCTGAAAACTCATGTTACCACAAGGGCGGACCGTATCAGTAATTTCCAGGCGACCACTTGCGATTACGGCACGGCAGTATTAGATATATTTGGTACTACTCGTGTTGCGCCCAATGTTATTAATTGGCAAGATTTTTACTCTCGGGAGATTCGTAAGACCGTAAAATCCGGTAAAAGCAAATCAACTACCATTAATTATAGATATTATGTATATTTGGAGTTAGCCTTGGGCGAAACTATTACCGATATCGGTAAGATCTGGGTAGGAGATACGATGTATCAGTCTCTGGGAGCTGCTAACGGATCTGGTGGTACAGGTTTCCCGTTGGAGCTCAAAAAAGATGGCGGCGTCAGCAATTATATGTCTACCAAACATCCTGATAAAGCCGTAGATTACCAGCATCTTGCTTATTTGCACTCTTCATCGGGCGGTAATGCTAGTGGCACTTATCTCGGAGAAAATAGTGCCTCAGTACCGTCTTATGGTATTGAAGTTAAGGGTGCTCTGCTTAGTACCGGAGATGGTATAGACGCTAATCCGGCCGACGTTATTTTATATATCTTGACTAAATTAAACATTTATAACGGTACAGATCCGGAAGAAACTATTATATCTGGTATTGGTAATTTTAGGCGTTATTGCAAGGCTAATGATCTGTTAATTAGTTCTCCATCTGGTGAGACCAGTCAAAAAAAGGCTCAGGAGATTATTAAAGATATCTGTACATTGACAGATGCTTACTTTTTTTGGAGCAATAACAAGTTTAAGATTAGGGTTAAGGATAACAGACAAATAAATGATTGGCGGCCCAATAATACTGTAGTATATGATTTGGGGCCTGATGATATGCTATTGCAAGCCGATGGAGCTTGTGTAGCCTTTAGCCGTAAGGACTCCTCGGAGGTATACAACAGATTTACGGTAGAATTTTGCAATCGCGAAAACTCTTACGAAAATGAGACCGTATCATACGAATTATCCAATGATATATCTAAGACAGGATTACGCCAGATGTCTACCCAAAATGCTCTATATTTTTACAAAAAAGAGAGAGCTATTAAAGTATGTCAGATGTTGGCTCGTAAAAACGAGAGAGAACGTAATAAATATACGATCAAACTGGATTGGGCGTACTGTATCCTGGAACCTGGCGACTTAATTACTTTAACTGACCCTATAATCGGCCTAAATAAACAGATTGCTATGGTTGACACAGTAACGGAAGCTAAAGACGGTAGTATAACTGTTGAGTGTCTGCAATATGTTGATGGTAATTATAATGCCGGTATCATAGATGTCAGTGGTAGTAATTATAATTATGTGGATTATAATATAGAGCCCTCCAATACTGATAGACCTATAATTTTCCAGCCGCCGTCTGCTGCTACATTGTCAGGTAATGAGATATGGATAGCATTAAGAGGTACAGATAATACCTGGGGCGGATGCAATATTTTAGTTGCTAACCAAGACGCCAATTATCAATCTCTAGGGCAATATCGTATGTCTAGTAGTTATGGTACTTTGGCTGCTGACATGGATAGCAGTGCCGATAGTTTTACGGCCGTAATTAACGGAGATTTTGATAATGTGACTACTCTTGACGCTCAAAATGCTAATAGTATGATGTGGATTGATGGTGAGTGTTTATCTTATACAACCGTCCGCAAAAATTCCAACGGCACTTGGACTTTTAGTGGTATTATCCGTGGTCAGTATAATACTAATATAGTTAGTCACAGTAGTGGCAGTACTGTTGTCAGTTGTGACGGAGCTTTGTATACAATAGAGTTAACCAAAAAAGATATTGGCCGCCAGTTATTTTTTAAATTTCCATCGGTCAATGTTTTTGCCTCTAACCCCCAAAACGAGGCTGATGTAGATTATTACACTTACACCGTTAAGGATTACGCAATCCCGTCAGCATCAGATATTATTGCTTATACAAGATATTATCAAACTGAAGACGCTGTATCTTATAGCATCCAGGTTACTTGGACTCCTCCAGACTTGGCAACATATGCAAGATGCCAAGTCTGGTACAAAATCAAGGGCGACAAGGACTGGACTTATGCAGATAGCGGCGTTAATGCAGCGACAATACCTAATGCCTTAGTAGGAGAGACCTACACGATAGCAGTATGTGTTGAGGATATCTATGGAGCCTATGAGGATCCAGATAGTGCTAGACAGACTAGTATTACTGTACAAACAAAAGCGGTCACCCCTAATGCTCCAGAGGGCGTTAGCGTTAAGTTTGGCCAAGATATTGTAGTTAGTTGGCAATTTGTCGGTAATGCCGATGTAAGATATTACGAGGTGAGACTGGATAACAATCCCGGAGTGGTCGGCACTAATTTTTTGGGCCGTACAACCAGTAATAACTTGGTAGTTAATCTTACTCAGAGACAAGGTACTATCTATGTATATGCTTATGGAGTCAATAAGATCTATAGTATCCCAGGCACAATGGAGTATAACTTATCTAAGCCGCCTCAGCCTAAGGCTCCAGACTTAACAGTAGGACTTAACAGCATTACCGTAACTACTATTATCCCAGATACTTGTCATGGTATGTATATATATGTAGATAACGAGAATAAGGTCTACAGTAATCATAATAGTTATACCTATGTCGGTAAACCCGGTATCCATGATATTACTATTACCTATGTAGATGCTATTGGGGAGTCAGACAAGTCACCTAAGGTATCAGAGAGTATCAGAGCTTATATTGATCCTGATCTTATAGAGGCTGGATCAATCAGCACAAAAAAATTAGACGCCGCCACTAATAAGGCTCTGGACGATGCTAAGCAGACGGCTAAGGATCTAGGCGTACTATCGGGCAATGTCTACTCCAAGACTGAGACGGATAATCAGATATCTACATCATTGTCTAATTTTAAGGACGGCGACCTCAAGAGTTATGCTACTATTACTCAGATGCAAGATGCTATAAGCCTTGCAGTCAAGGATATAGATATTGATGGCAACGAGATCCTTACAAAGATTAATATAGCCGACGGCACCATATTGCTCGATGGCAAGTATGTGCATATTACTGGTGATACCCAGATTGATGGCAGCATTATTACCAATAATATGTTGGCCGGCAATATAACAGGAGATAAGATTAAGGCTAAGGCAATCACAACGGATAAGATTAATATTAATGGTGGCAAAACTAGTGGTGCTCGTATAGAGGTAGTCGACAATTTGATAACGGTATATGATGATAACAATATAGCCAGGGTTAAGTTGGGGCTAATCGATGAGATATAACTAATTATAACAACAAGGGAGGCAATTATATAATATGATAGCTGGATTAGAGGTATATGATAGATTAGGACGACTGATTATGGGTGCCGAGGATTATAATCGTTATATCCTCGGTACTATAGATCTGCGCGGCGTCTATTTTGGTGCGGATCATTACAACAAAATAATATTAGAGCACGAGCAGACGATTACTGTAGACTGCCCACATTTTACGGAACATTGCAAATTAATACCTGTAATGGATATTGGTGTCCTGCCATATAGACAATCAGGCAGCCGATCACTGCTACCCCCAGAGAGGGATGAGGTCTATAAATTGGTCGGCAGCGGCAAATTATTAACTCTAGATGAGTATAATAAGGGATTTTGCGAGCGCGTCTACAGCTATTTCCCCGTCGCACAATCTTACAGTTATTGGGCATTTAGCTGGAGCTATACATCCGGTGTCTTAGGCTCCCCTGACGGTATCCACCAGGGGATACATTACTGGTGTCCCGAGCCCGGCAAAGTAAGTTATAACACCGGCGGCTCCATGGAGGCTAATTGGCTTGCGTCTGCTGATCAGGATCAATCAGAGTATAAGGAGGGAGATACCTATTGTGGTATCTCATGGCTCGTCATGAGATGTCTGGTATTAGGTAAGTTATAATTTTATGGCAACGACAAAATATTTTTACGCAATTAATAAGGATAATATACAGCAGATAGACGACAACTATAGCGCTTACGCTCTTGATAGAGTTGAGGATCTTAATAATTATTTTTGCGGCATTTGTAATGATGGAGACCAAGACGATACTTATCATCCATTAGTATTGGATGGAGTTACAATCTGTGGCGATAACGGCCATCGTAATTTCCGTACAGTATATTGGATGTGTTATATTATACCCAAGTATGTCGACGAGATTATATACATATATAATCCTGATGCAGATAATCCGGCTTATATATTAGGCGGCGCGCCAACAGGGGACATAACATATGCCTATGGCTGCCTTGAAGAGACGGAAAAAAATGGCAACGGTGGTGCTACAGGATGGACGGTGTATGACTATAAGGTTAAGGACAAAATCGTAGACGTAACTGATCCCAGTAAGGCTACAGCAGATGTAATATATGTATGGGGCGGCCACTTATTATACTATGACAAGAGGCCGACGACAGACCAGATTGTCAACGCCGTAGCCGAGCGCAAAGCTGTTGCCGATAAGCTCAAGATATTGCGATTTAGACAGATCAAGGACATTGCAGACAAATTAGACCCATTTGGGCTCGCAATATACAACGATAAGGGCGAGCTAATCTATACAGTTGACGGCAACGGCAAAAATTATCAGATGGATGATTATTACCTGTCTCCTACATATATTGCCGGTACATACTATACCGGCAAGACCCCGGAGCATGAGTTTTGCGAAAGTAAGGATTACGATAATGTAGCTGTAATGCCAGTAGGCCATCCATGGGTAACGGAGGGATATGGCCTCAAGGGCCATCCCGATGGTGTGGATCCGTCGAGATTATATCCCCTTAAATTGACACGGCACAGATGGTCAGTAAGTCAATTGTCCGGTTGCGGTGTAGAGCCCCCTAGTAGTGTCAGTTGGACACATCCTGATAGTCATTACCCTCTTAATATCTACGACAATTACCATACCACCCATCATGGAGCTACACAATATTATTACTATAAGGATCTGATTGATGGTGAGTGCCGTATGTTGTCGCGTGGCCGTACTGAGGTTATGACTATGGATTGTACGAGGTACTTATGATGGCAGATAATATCAGAGACAATATAATAACGGCCGCCAAAAATTATATAGGCCGTAGTTTTTGGGGTAGCCAAGTAGGTAATTATATGACAGCTTATACTTGTGTCCATCTCGGCTTTGATGTGTATCATAGTGTAGGGTTATTACAAGACAAGCCTAACGTAATAACAGAGTACGTCAATGCTTATATGCGTTATAAGCGTAATAGCAGCCAGCCATTTAGCACAGGCGTAGACCAATATTTTGCAAAACGCAAAGACGGTAAAATAGAGCCGGGCGATTTTGTTATGGTCTATTATCGTAAGATGACTACCATCCATTTTGCAATTTATATCGGTAATAACCAATATATAGATACTAACCCTGATAGAGGTTATGTAGATTATACTACATTAGATGATTTAATGGCTAAGGATGGGGCAGAGGGATATCTTATATATGATGCCTTATCTAATGCTAGGACATTAGCAGCCAGATCAATAGTTGATAATAATAATTAGGCGGCGGCCAAAAAAAATAAATCTCCCCACTGATTTTACGTCAGTAAGGAGATTTTTAATATTAATTAATTAACATTTTTTAGATATTACCTCTTATATTATAATTTCTTGTAATTACTATATAGGTTTATTAGGAAGGCCGCAACCTCTTTTTTCAGGAGCTTATAATCGATCCTTATTTATTATTTAATGACGATATAATTACCCAAATATGGAGTATAAACATGATAAAAAATGAAAAACTAAACATGACCATCACTCAAGGTGATGATTTTGATATGATTTATAAGGTTAGTGGCTTACCTTTACAGGCTGATGATATCTTACAATTTAGCGTAAGAGGCAAACGTAAGGGTGCGCCGCTATTAATGGTTAATCATACAGATATAGACTTGGCCAACAATAAGTTTAGGGTTGTTAGCAACCAAATAAGTAATTTGCCGCCCGGCACTTATTATTACGATATTATTTTACTACGTAATGGCACTGTCCGGACTATGATGTGGGCAGCTCTGTTATCAATAGAGGAGGTAGCACATATTATATGAGTACTTGTAATTGTGATAACTGTACTTGTAATGAGATAACACTAGATGCTGGATATGAGGCTGGTATGATGGTTATTAATAATGGTGGCGGATCTGGTGTGGATATTACTATAGATGATAGTCTTAACCTAGATTCCGAAAATCCAGTTCAAAATAAAATAATCGCGGCCGCCTTAAATTTGAAAGCCGATAAGACAGAGTTAACCGGTCTGATTACCCAAGATGACCTGACTGTATATGCTAAGACAGCAGATGTGGATAGCCAATTAGATGTATTGCGTAAGCAGATTGAGGCTAAGGGTGATTTGACCGTTAATGATGACGGTAACGGTAATGTTACTCTCTCCAAGACACAGATGGATATAGATGTTACCGATGATGGTAACGGTAATATTAGTATAGTACTATAAGGAGCTATAATATGAGCGATTTAAAAACTCTTACCTTAAACGGTAAAAAATATACAATTGTCGACCAAAAAGCCCAAGATGATGTTAAGGCTTTAGGCGATAATATAGGCAATCTGGCTACAAAAACGGAAGTAGAAGATAAAATTAGCGCCCTTGACTTAACTAATTTTGCAACAAAAAATGAGCTGACTAACAAAGTAACCAATGAAGAATTGGCAGCCAAAGGTTATCTGACTGCCGAATCCCTCGAAGGTTACGCAAAATCTACTGAATTAGAAACTAAAGCAGATAAAACTGCCTTAGAAAACTTGGTTAATAATGAAGAATTGGCGGCCAAAGGATTTTTAACTGCTACTGATCTTACTGGTTATGCTAAAACTACAGATCTGACTAATAAAGCTGATAAGTCTCAATTAAATGGCCTAGTAACTAACGAAGAACTGGAGGCTAAAGGTTATTTAACCGCCCATCAATCTTTAACTGACTACGCTAAAAAGACTGATCTTAATACAAAAGCTGACAAGACAGAGCTGTCAAAATATGTAACTACTACTGCATTAGACAGCAAAGGCTACTTAACTAGTCATCAATCTCTTACAGACTACGCCAAAAAGACTGATCTGGCCAATAAGGCAGACAAGACAGAGTTAACTAAGTATGCTACCACTACTGCATTAGAAGCTAAAGCAGATAAGACTCAATTAAATGGTATGGTTACAGAGAGTGGTTTGGCGGCCAAAGGTTATTTAACGTCTGACTCTCTTGCTAATTATGTAACTACTAATGATCTTAACTCTAAGGGTTATATTACTAGCCATCAGGATATTAGTGGTAAGTTAGATACTACAGAGGTAGCTAATGCTGCTAATAAGATCCCTAGATTTAGCGCTGAGGGACACTTGGTACTCCCCGACGGTACGGAGTTATGGTGATAACGGAGGCATAATATGGCTGAGTTAACCAAAAAACTTAATGTAAAAAAATCTGGGGCCGCCGAGCAGATTAAATTATACTCCACCTTAGATGAGGTAGCTAATAAGGGTGTCCGTCTCAAATCAGATGGCATTAACTGTTATGCTGCTTATGGTGATGCTAATGACGCTAAGGCAAGCCAACTTAATTATAAGCCGTCTGGTAGTAGCACATCTTATAAGGTCCTCAAAGAGGCAGCCTCTACTAGTAGTGGTGACGGTATTACTATTACTCTTAAGGCTAGACGCAATAATGAGGACTATATGCAAGATCTACCGTCCGTAGTATTAGAGCCGGGCCAAAAATTTTATCTTAATAATGCTAATGCTCCTACTATAGAGGGATATGATTTTGTATGTTGTAATATTAATAACTTTGTACCGACCGAGGATCAGACAATTAATGTATATTATATACCTCAGACAGTGCCTAATAGAATTAAGACCGATTGGCACAGGAGCACATTTGACGATCTTAATTTGACAGGAGATCTGTCGTCACAAGATTATGCCAATACTTATGCTGCAACCAACATGGAGGCTCTATTCTCGCGATCCACAATATTAGCGCCTCCAAAACTCAATATGAGTAATGTCGATAATGCTGCATATATGTTCCATAGTTATTTTAGTGACAACAACCGCCTAAAAATAACAAATATCGACGCTAGAGGTTGGGATGTTGGCAGCTTAACAGATGTGTCTTACATGTTTTACGAGGATTGGTATCTTATTAACGTTGATGCCTCTACTTGGGATACTAGTCACATTAAGGATATGTCTTACATGTTTTACAATTGTAAGGCGTTAACAACCTTACACCTCAGTGCTTGGGATACAAGTAGTGTAACGACCATGCAATCTATGTTTAACTATTGCGGCAAGTTAACAACATTAGATCCTAGTAATTGGGATACCAGCAACGTCACTGATATGTCAATGATGTTTGAGAGCTGTGAGGCGTTAACAACGTTAGATCCTAGTAATTGGGATACCAGCAACGTCACTAATATGTCATCTATGTTTAGCAAAAGCGGCCTGGTTACATTAAATCTCAGTAATTGGGATTTACACAGTCTCACTGATGCATCAGGGATGTTTAAGTTTTGTTACAACCTGGAAACGCTAAATCTTGATAATTGGGATACTCGCAACGTACAAGATATGTCAGAAATGTTTACCGAGCTGAGAGGGGCAACAGTCACAATAGATGCTATAGATATGTCTAGTTGTACTAACTGTGACCGGATGTTTACTTCGGCTTGGCCAAAAACCCCCATCCATCTAAAAAATGTCCCTCGATCCCTTGATCTATCTAAGATTGGCGGTACAGAGGGTACTACTTATATTATAGACAATTACTTGGATTAACACATTAATATAGAGGTAATATAACAGATATGAATAAAATAGCGGAAATTTTATACGGCAAGATTGCCAATGTATATAATACTACTCGTAGCTTAGACGAGATGAAAAAATTATTTGCCCCGGCCGCTCTGCTTATTGATGTAACCGACATCGATGATGTGGCTGTAGGCTATCGTGTAGATTTTACATCAGCTACAGATTTTAAGGTAATTCCTCCGGTTAAGATTTTGCCGGAGACCTTGGCAGAAGTTAAAATCGCTAAGATCAAGGAATTAAAATCCATAAGAGACGCCAAAGAAGTGGCTATTATTGCTTATAATGGTAAGACTTATGATTATGACGACAAAGCGAGAGAAAGAATGAGAATTGCTAAAGATGCTTTAGTTGATAACAATATAGCTAGTCAGACTTGGACTTGTGCGGATAATACTAAGGCAGAGTTAACTGTAGCAGATTTTAAGGCTATCAATACTTTGGCGGCTCAAAGATCTGGTCAGTTACATGACAGATATAATGAGCTTAAGTCTCAAGTTGAGGCTATGGATAATATAGAGGCAGTTAGAGCAGTTCAATTTAAATAAATTAAAAAATAGTTCGCGGCGCGACTTTTTATCTATGATTACCATATAATAAGAGTTCGTAGAGTTCGCGGCGCGAACTCTTTCTCCCCAAAAACTCATTCTAAATATTCTGATTTTCTATGTTCTATAATTCCCGTTATAGGACGTAGACGTTAAAAAACAATGAAAGTGTGAATAATCAGACGATGAATCTGAGCATAATATCAATGATATTGTCTCCATTAGCAACTTTCCTGATAGGATTTTTGTGGCACTCATTTTTGGATTACCGGACAAAACAGAGGACAGAAAACGAGGCACTTAAAACAGGTATCCAATCATTACTAAGATTCCGCATTATAGCAACTTATAATGATTATGCCCCAAAAGGTTATATACCTATACATACATTGGAAGGCATTGATGCTTGCTATAAGGCTTATGAGGGTCTGGGTGCTAATGGAGTTATTGATGATTTAATGGAGCAGCTACACAAGTTACCCCATCATAAACGAGGTGATACATAATGGAAATTTTAAAAGAGGGCGGCATATATAGCCTTACTCGTATTCTTAGCTTGATTAGCTACGTATTTTTTGTGATTATAACCTTATATCTTGTAATTAAGGGCCAGGCTTGGGGCAATTATGACGTATTTGCAACAATAACTGCTGGCGGTGGCCTAATTACCCAGATCGGTAATAAGTACTGCAATAGTAAGTACAATACTGACCAAGGGTCTAGGGGTAAATTATAATGGCTAGATACTTTGACACATCTGAGTTTTTGTGCCGTTGCTGTGGCGGCGGCGCAAATATTATATCTCCTGATCTTATCCGTAGACTAGATATACTAAGAGAGACTTATGGCCATCCTATCTATGTGTCTTGTGGTTACAGATGCCCTAAGCATAATCAAGAGGTAGGTGGTGTCTATAATAGCCAACATATTATGGGTACAGCAGCAGATATATATGTAGACGGAGACTATGAGACATTTTACAGATTAGTGTATAATAGTCACTTATTTGACGGGGTAGGATATTACCCGGAGAGTGAGTTTGTCCACGCAGACATTAGAGACAACGGCCAACATCCTAACTATTATATATGGTAGTACAACAAAATAAGCGTATGGCTACTGCAAAAAGTAACCATACGCTTATTTGTTTAGAAAGGAGGGTTTGGTATGTTGTTGTTGCGCCCTTAGTTTATAAGAGCAAAATAATGGAGGTTAAAAAATGACAATTTATACAAACGAGTAAAACCCGTTAGCAGCAATGTTAGTAGTAATTTGATGTTTTGCCTGGACAGTTGGTTACCATCCAGGCATATAGAAACACCAGTCAGTAGTAATTAGGTAAAAGATATAATGAAACTTATTAAGGAGCAGCAACAATATGTTGTTGTCTTACCTCTAAATTAATTATATTATAGCACAACAATACAAGGAAATCAACAACATATTAATACATTCTCCAAGTAGTATTATCCAATGGGTTAAAATTATCGCCTTGACGCTTAATGTAATCCGTTTTTAGATCAATGTAGACTTTGGTTGTAGATATATCGGAGTGGCCCATTATTTTTTGCAAAGAAAATACATCACCACCGTTAACAAGGAAGGTAACAGCAAAGGTATGCCTAACTGTATGAGCACTAACCCTCGTAGACCAAGGATAATCCAGTTGTTTTAGGCGATCAAATATGCCATCTACACCACTAGCAGTTAACGGCTCACCTCTATTATTTACCCATAAGCTATAGATCGATGCTGGCAGATTTTTGGACGCTAAAAACTTCTGGCGGCGCTTAATATAATTTTTCAGGATTTTGGATAATACATTGCCTATAGGCACAACCCTTGTCCTGTTGCCTTTGCCGACTACCCGGAAATAGCCAACACCATCATAAGCTACATCACCTAATTTCATATTGACCAATTCCGCCTTCCTGATCCCGGTAGACAATAGGGTGGAGAAGATAGCATAATCACGATAGCCGCAAAAATCTTTTTTATCAAAAGATTTCATGATCTCAATTATCTCAGGGGTTTTAAAAGAGTAAATCTGTTTATGACTAAATTTGGGCGTCTTACTTTTATTGAACGGATTGACTTCAATATAGTTATTAGTAACCAGATAATTAAAGAATACCTTGAGAGTTGTGTAGTTACCCTTTTGAGTAGAAGTAGAGTAACCATTATCCTTTAGCCACGTAATAAAGTCTTTAATGTCATTAATAGTCACAGAATCATACGGTTTATCTGTATAACTATTAAATCTCTTAAGCCCATAGCCATACCATCTGATTGTTTTATCAGATATTCCGTCTAATCTTAAGTTTTTAATCCAGTCTTGCATAATTTGTGAATTAGTTGTGAATTCCATAACCTACCTCCTTTGGGACGGTTTGAGACTTGTCAAAAATAAGTTAATTGGCAAGGTTTTAAAATCGGTAAAACACCTATATTCTACAAACAAGATGGACCTGGGGCCTTATTTTTAATGACTACACTATCCAGTTCTTTGGATTATAACCACTTAAAAATCATTAAAATATGGATTTTAAGTTAAAAATAAGCATTTTAAGGTTAAATTTAGCTTAAAATAACAAAAAAGCGACCCACATAAGTGAGTCGCTAGTGTTTCAATTGGTGGCCCTGGCAGGATTCGAACCTGCGACCTTTTGATTCGTAGTCAAACGCTCTATCCAACTGAGCTACAGAGTCACATCAGCGTTGCTGTTGTTTCAAGCAACAATGATATTATAGCGAAAAGTACGCTTCTTGTCAACACTTTTTTGCAATTATTTTTTAGATTTTTTGCCGACAGCTTTTTCTTTGGCAACAGGTTGATGTTTTTCCAGCCAACCGCAGTAAATGAAGAAGCCTAAGGCAACGAGGAAGAAGCCTAAGCTGGTTGCCTGAGCGGACTTCAGTCCGAACATCCAGGGTTCGGCATAGTCACCGCGCAGCATTTCCAAAAAGAAGCGGACTACGGAATAAAGCATGGCGTACATACATAAAGCTTGACCGCGTGCATGCTTGGTGGTGCGGAATAAAAGCAGCAGGGCAAAGATTACGATATCCAGCTGACCTTCCCAGACCTCCGCCGGCCACAGGGGGACAGGGCCGTAGGTTTTGTAGGCCAGAGTACCTTCCGGGTACAGAATACCGAAGCTGCCGCCGGTAGGTGTGCCGAAGGCGTCACCGTTGAGCAGGTTGGCCATGCGTCCGATGGACTGGCCGATAAGCAGAGAAGGCGAAACGATATCCGCCAAGGCTACCCAGTCGATGTTATGCAGCTTGCAGTAAACAATGCCGGCAGCAATGCCTGCCAGCATACCGCCCTGCACGGCCATGCCTCCCTGCCAGACGAAGGGGATTTCCAGAAGATGATGACTGTAGTAATCCCAGTCGAAGAAGAAAACATCCCACAGCCTGCCGCCGATGAGGCCTGCGAAGCCGCCGTAGATACCGATGTCTAAAATGTGCTCGTGCCAGCGTCCGTCCTGCTTAGCAAAAAAGTAGGCAGTGCCGGTGGCCAGAAAAATTGCTGTACAGAGCATCAGACCATACATGCGTATGGGAAAATCGCCGATAAAAAAGAGATATTGATGCATTATGGATAAAGCCTCCTAAAAAATCTAACTAATATTTTAACACATTCCGGCATTTTTATCAGAGAAAAAGTTGTGATTTCTTTATTTAGAAAGCTTATTGAATTTAACAGCGAAGGTAGTACTGCGTGACATGTTGCTTATGTCATTATTCACAGAGTCAATATTATGATATAATGAGGGAAGCGATATGAGCTTTATTGAAGCAAAAATAGAGAAAGAAGGCCTGCAAATTTATGAAGGCATTGACTTATATTGAACACGGAAAGTTTGCTCTGCAGGAAAAGGCCAAGCCGCAGCTTGTTTCTGCGCGTGATGCTCTCGTGCGCGTAACCTTGGGAAGCATCTGCACCAGTGATTTGCATATTAAGCATGGCTCGGTACCGCGTGCTGTGCCGGGAATTACCGTGGGCCATGAAATGGTTGGCGTGGTGGAAGCGGTCGGCGCCGACGTAAAAACCGTGAAGCCCGGTGACCGCGTGACGGTAAACGTAGAAACGTTCTGCGGCGAATGCTTCTTCTGCAAGAAGGGCTTTGTCAACAACTGCACCGATCCTCATGGCGGCTGGGCGCTTGGCTGCCGCATTGACGGCGGACAGGCGGAATTTGTGTGCGTGCCCTATGCTGACCAGGGGTTGAACAAAATTACCGACAGCGTTACCGATGAGCAGGCACTTTTTGTAGGTGATATTCTTGCTACCGGCTTTTGGGCAACACGCATTTCGGAAATCACCGAGGAGGATACGGTGCTGATTATCGGTGCGGGACCGACGGGTATCTGCACCCTGCTGTGTGTTATGCTGAAGCAGCCGAAGCGCATCATCATCTGCGAAAAAGATGCAGCCAGAGCGGAGTTTGTCAGAAAGCATTATCCCGATGTACTGCTTTGCGAGCCTGAGGAATGCGAAGCCTTTGTTAAGGAGCATTCCGACCATGGCGGTGCGGACGTTGTTCTGGAGGTTGCCGGCGGTCGCGACACCTTCCAGCTCGCGTGGAAATGCGCGCGTCCGAACGCTATCGTAACGGTTGTGGCGCTCTACGATAAAGCGCAGAGCCTGCCTTTGCCCGATATGTACGGCAAAAATCTTATTTTCAAAACCGGTGGCGTGGATGGCTGCGACTGTGCGGAGATTCTGCACCTGATTGAAGAAGGCAAAATTGATACTACGCCGCTGATTACGCATCGCTTCAAGCTGGCGGATATCGAGGAAGCTTACCGCATTTTCGAAAACAGATTAGACGGAGTTATCAAGATAGCGATTACCGAGTGATTTTTTTTGCAAAGCATGTTCTAAGAGGGGCGATTTTATGATTAAGCATATAACAACAACACCGGCAAAAGCCTTAGAAAAATTAAAAGCAGGCAATGCCAGATATATTGATGCCATGGTCAACAGCGAGGACATTTCGCAGGCAAAGAGAACAGATACCTTGGTTAACGGTCAGAAGCCTTACGCGATTATTATTACCTGCTCTGATTCCCGCGTGATTCCGGAGAATATTTTTATGACAGGTATCGGCGAGCTGTTTGTTATCCGTATTGCCGGTAATGTGATTGATGAGCATCAGCTGGGCAGTATTGAATACGCTGCCAGTCATCTGGGGGCGCCGTTGATTGTTGTTATGGGGCATACGCATTGCGGTGCGGTGCATACTGCAATCAATCATGATCCGGAGGGTTATATCAAATTTATTACGGATAAAATCAAAGCAGCGATTGGCGACGAGTGCGACCCGTATAAGGCTGCCTGCCTGAATGTCAAAAGCTGTGAAGCGGAAATCGAAGCAAGCTTGGAGATTCAAAAGGTTGAGCATCAGGAAGGCCTGCGCGTTATCGGTGCTATGTATCATCTGGAGAACGGACTGGTAGATTTTATCTAAAGCAGATTATTTTGAGCTGCCTTAAGCTTAGCGTCTTAAGGCAGTTCTTTTTTGTAAGTAAATTTCTCAAAATTCGCAATAATATGCTTGACAGAATGGTAGCTTGAATGTATTATGTATACATAATACAGATTTCGATTAAAAGCAGCTTTTACACGCTTTTGAAGAAGGAGGCAAATGTATTATGCGTAAAGAACACGACTTTTTAGGTGAATTAGAAATTCCTGATAATGCATATTATGGTGTACAGACCATGCGTGCCATGGAAAACTTCCAGATTACAGGCTATACTGCCGATCCGCTTTTTATCAAAGCCTTGGGTATGGTCAAAAAGGCTGCGGCCTTGGCCAATATGAAAATCGGTCTTTTGGATGAAAAAATCGGCAATGCTATGGTGCAGGCCTGCGATGATATCATCAGCGGCAAGCTGAACGACCAGTTCCCGACCGATCCGATTCAGGGCGGTGCTGGAACATCCTTCAATATGAATACGAACGAAGTAATCTGCAACCGTGCTTTGGAAATTCTCGGCCGTCCGCGCGGCGATTATAATTATATCAGTCCTAATAACCATGCCAATATGTCGCAGTCCACTAACGATGTTATTCCTACATCCATCCGTGTCTGCGCTCTGATGCGCGCTGAACAGCTTATTATTGCCTTGGAAAACCTGGCGGATTCCTTTGATAAGAAGGGCGAGGAATTCAAGGATGTGCTGAAAATCGGCCGTACCCATCTGCAGGATGCTGTGCCTATTACCTTAGGACTGGAGTTTAAAGCTTTTGCTTCTTCCATGCGCAGACGCAGTAACTACATTCGCCGCAGCTGTGAGCTGCTACACACCATGAATATGGGCGCAACAGCAGTCGGCACCGGCCTGAATGCCGATCCCGAATATATCAAAGAGGTTTGCGAACAGCTTACGCTTGTTACCGGCGAGAGCTTCACTACCGCGGACAATCTTGTTGATGCTACCAGTAACACCGATATCTTCACCGATTTATCCTCCAGTTTGAAAACATCGGCACTTTCGCTGATTAAAATTTCCAATGACCTGCGTCTGATGGCCTCCGGTCCGAGGGCAGGCTTCTGCGAAATTACGTTGCCGCCGCGTCAGCCCGGTTCCTCTATCATGCCGGGTAAGGTTAACCCCGTTATCCCCGAGGTAGTGGATCAGACCTGCTATCAGGTAATTGCCAACGATTTGGCTGTGGCCTTTGGCGTAGAAAACGGCCAGTTCCAGCTTAATGTTATGGAGCCTGTTATGGCTTACAATATTTTCAATTCCTTACGTTTCCTGACCAATGCCGTTAATACTCTGCGCACCCGCTGCGTAGACGGAATTAAGGCTAACCGTGCCCAATGCGCGGAATGGCTGGATAAGAGCGTGGGCATTGTTACGGCGTTGCTGCCGCATATCGGTTACGAAACCTGCTCCGTTCTGGCGAAGGAGGCGTTGGCAACCAACAGAAACATTAAGGACCTGCTTATTGAACGCAAGGTGCTGAGCAAAGAGGACTTGGATGTTATCCTTGCTCCTGCGGAAATGACTAGACCGGGTATTGCCGGTAAGGAGCTTTTGAAGAAGATTCATGAGTCCAGAGAGGAACTGGTGTAAAGCACAAGAGAGCAGTTCTGTTATAATAGTAGAATAAAAGCAAAAGCTGCAGCTATGCTCCTGAGTACGGGAGCAAGCTGCAGCTTTTTAATTTGAGCTTTGGGAAATTTGCTTGTCAGCACAAGAAAACTTCTTCCGTCCTACCTGAAATCATGCTTTGGGGTGGGGGAAAACGAGTTTCTTGTTGCTATAATTATAATGACAGAAACTAATTTAGGAGGTTGATGAATATGCGTATAGGTAAGAAATTGTTTTCCTGCTTAGCTTTATTTTTACTTTCTAAATTGCAATAAGAAGTTGCACACTTTTTGAAAATTAAGATGCATAGATCT
>OGKG01000118.1_pt1 | contig 89499 bp, 65 predicted proteins | sample 1572201 | NCBI WGS metagenome assembly OGKG01 (sample SAMEA2582146, study PRJEB24529) | metagenome | biome: Human gut stool | place: China | collected 2011 | reverse complement strand
GAAATAAAAATATCACAGGTTTACGATTGTCTCCACTTTCATAAAATTTCATAGCTAGTCTCCTTCAGACTTTTCTGACAACACAATGCATCCTCATACCTTTGCGGATTTCAAATTTTTCTACTTTTAATCCTACTTTTCTGCAGCATTTCATGACCACATCTCTTGTTGGAACCCGAACATCTCCATGTCCGCATATATTTGCCAGAGGCATTTCCAATGTATTCATCAGCCATACCAATACTTTATTGTCACTGGTCACATCCCGCAGGATCAATCTTCCATTTGGACGAAGACATCTTTTTACACTGTCAAAAAATGCCTGTGGATCCGGATAATGATGAAAACTCATAGAACAAATAATTGCATCAAATGAATCATTTTCAAAAGGAAAGTTCTCACAGTCTCCTACAACAAATGTTGCATTTGGAATATTTTTCTTTTTTGCCTGTTCAATCATTGCCGGTGTCAAATCAAGTCCTGTATAATGACGATCCGGATATTTTTCCGCAAGCAGAGAAATCATTGGCGCAGGTCCACATCCGGCGTCCAAAAGGTCTGAAAAATCTTCCTTTTCCAGTTCCTCCAAAATATCCGGGTAATCTTTTTTACACATCTTATAAATTCCCGCATGGTCGCTTTCATAATTTTTAGCCGCCTTTGTAAATTCTTTCACCGACATATTTTTATATTCTTCATCTGTCATCACATTTCTCCTTTCACGATTAGCCACGTCTAACTAATGTTATTTTAGCATAACCAGTCACGAATGCAAGAGTTAATTATTATACCGAAATCTCACGCACCGATGTATCTAGGACGTATTTCTCCTTTATCTCTTTCAAAATATGCATATGCTCACTCCGCAAATGTTGTTGCTGCTGTCCTTTTGATTGCCACTGTTCAACAAGAAGCACACAAGCCGGGTTGACCGCATCATAATAGTAATCATAAGATATACAGCCGTCTTCTTGACGTATTTCTTCTAAAACTCCGGAGGAAATCACTTCCTTCACAAAATCCTTTCTTTTATTTAGTTTTGTCTGATATTTCACAAGCAGTATGAGTTGTTCCATATTTTATGACCTCTTTTCAGTTATATTTTCATAAATCGCACGAACTACTTTTTCTTCCTCCAACGGCTTTGCCAGATGTGCATTCATGCCTGCTGCCATGCATTTTTCTTCATCCTCCTTAAAGGCATTTGCCGTCATCGCTATGATTGGAATTGTCTAAGCGTCCGGACGCTCCATGGCACGTATTGTTTTGGTCGCAGTAATCCCATCCATCACAGGCATCATAATATCCATGAGAATAACATCAAAAGCTTCCTCGGCGGATGCTTCAAATTTATGTACCGCCTCAAGTCCATTGGATACCGGTTCTACCAATGCACCACAGTCTTCTAATATAAACCGGGCAATTTCCATGTTCAATTCATTGTCTTCGGCCACTAAAATTCTAAGACCGGTGATATCTGCATCTGCAGCCTCTTCTTTTTCTTGTGCTTTTGCCTGCCTGTCAAGTCGGAAAGGAATTACAACCGTAAAACAACTGCCTTCTCCCAGTTCACTTTCTATCACCTCAATACTATTTCTTCTTTATCCGGCAAGTGTTCTTCCTCACAAAAACAATATAAAAAATCAAATGGGGGAGTTTATCTGAAAAAAACGTAAATCCAAGTAAAACAATCATTGACATCAAAGCACATAACATTCCAACTACTAAAACTACATTGGGAATCCTGACAATAAATTCTTTGATGAATTATATCAGGAATACAACATTACGCGTGTAGATGCCAAAAGAAATATAAATTCTAAATCAGATAAAAGGGGAACTATTAAAGAACTTCTTATAACAAACTATTTAAAATCCTCTACCACGACAAATAGCATCTAACTCTCTCCATTTCTTCCCGCGGCTAAAATTTGCAGCTTCATCCGGTGACAGCTCATCATAGATGGTCTGATATACTCCAAGCCTTTTAACTCTTTTGCCCAATATCGCGTTCTCTTTGTTTTCTTCGGCAATCATCCCCATATAGATAATGGTAAAATCAATGGCTATATTAAGGGCATCCGCCCCATACTTAGAAGTCATATCCTTTATGTATTGAATGGTAGAATCATCCAAGTCTTTGGTCGTCTTATTATAAATAGACACAAAATCTTGATAAATTGCATCTTTACCATATTTAGAAGCGTAATTAACAAGACGCTGAAAATATTGATAATCTCGCGGTGCATATCTCGCGGTATTCGGACGAGATAAATAAACACACCATTCATCAAAGCTTCCCCGAGCGTACTCCAAGTAACTGCCATCAGAAAAATCTGTAACCCGTGTAGCCATAAAGTTAGTTTCTTTGTTAAATTATTTGACAAACATCAAAGCTCCAAGCGCCGCAATCAATACAAATATAGTAAAACAAAATGAATAATTAACATTTATATTTAATACCTATCAAAAGAATTAATCAAGGAACAAATAAAAAACTTACGTACTTACCTTGAATTTTTCACAAAAACAGAACCTCTCCCTGCCATTTCCCGTTTATGTTCATACAAACAATCTAACAAAAAGAATCATGAAAAGAAGAAAAAACAACGTGTGGACAATCGTGGGAATCATCATTGCCATCGTATTGCTAATCTATTGGCTATTGGCAGCTACCGTATTGGAAGAAGATGAAAACGTAGTCCCGATACTGAACGGAACAGAACAGGTGATTCCCTAGGAACCACCTGCCTCAATTCATTCTTTATTTAGGTATACTCGTGTCTATCTTTTTCAGAAGAATCGAATCCAAAGAGATCTTTCCCGGTCCGGCGAAGAACAGGAAAATGTAAATTCCCAAGTATATCAAAGGCAACTCTTTCACTTGAAAAGGATCATTACCATGCACGATAAGGATTACCACCAACATGGAAAAAATTAACGGGATCGTCGCCAGACGAGTGAATGCCCCCACGATAAGAAATATGGAACACCCCACTTCGGCGCAGATAATCAAGATCAGTGAAAGCGTACTTCCCAACCCGATCGGATCGAAAAACGTCGAGGACAATTCCGAGAACGAAGTCAATTTAGCAAGTCCATGAGTCAACATGGTTATTCCCACGAGCACACGCAATATAAGCAATCCCAAGCTCAGGAACTTCTGGCTAGGTGATATAACCGACGAAATCACTTTTTTCATAACAACATTTTTAAAAATTAAAACTGTATTAGTAACGAACATTCTTTCATGAATGTTTCAATTTGTACACGTCTCTTGTAAAGATAGTGTTTTTAAAAATAAATCGTAGCTTCGCGACAAAATAATTGTCAAACTATGGGTATTGTTATCGGGTTAATGGTCACGGGGATCGTTCTGGGATACCTCTTCCGGGAGAGGAATTTGAAGATCGTGCATAAATTGAACAACTACGCTATTTTTTTATTACTTTTTCTACTGGGGATAACGGTCGGTGCCAACGGGGACATCATGAACAATTTGGCTACTATCGGTTACGACGCCCTGTTAATCACCCTCGCCGCCGTGGCGGGAAGTGTCCTTTGCGCATGGGGCATCTATCGTTTTTTCTTTGTTCCGTCTAAATAAAACCGACTCATGAAAGGCAGCATCACGATTGTTTCATTTTTTATCGCCGGAGTATTGCTAGGACGCTTCATTGATATTCCCACCATATTAACCGCGGAAGGTCCTACCCTATACGCTTTGTACGCTTTGATGTTCCTTGTCGGCATCAGTATCGGGAGTGACAAGAAAGCCCTGCAAGCCTTAAAGCAACAAAACCTAAAAATCATACTTGTCCCCTTGGCAACCATCATCGGCACCCTCATCGGGTCTGCCCTTATCAGCTTTGCCCTAAGCGACAGAAGCATCACGGATTGCCTTGCCGTGGGATCGGGCTTCGGTTATTACTCCCTCTCCTCCATATTCATCACCCAATACAAAGGAGCCGAACTGGGCACCATCGCCCTCGTTTCGAATATCACGCGTGAATTGATTGCTTTATTAGCAGCTCCTCTGTTAGTCCGCTATTTCGGTAAACTAGCCCCCATCTCGGCGGGAGGCGCCACCACTGCCGACACCACACTACCTATTATCACCAAGTTCTGCGGCAAAGAGTTCGTGATCATCTCCATCGTCCACGGGATAACCGTCGACCTGAGTGTACCTTTTCTCGTCACCTTTTTCTGCACGATATAAAAATATATCTATTTCCCCCTGAATAAACAATATACATGGAAGTATAGTACGTGTATATATTATACACAAAACAAGCTCATTATATGTATTAATTCAACTTCATTTCCGGAGCAATTCCACATAAATTCCGTGTAAAACCCTATTAAAACCCTATTAAAGCGCTATTAAAACCCTATACAGTAATAGCGTTTTAATAGCTTATTAATTGGATTTATAAAATATTTTAAATACTATTGTACCGGAATTGATACGGAATTAATACTTAAATCATATTGGTTATGGATAAGACTTCACCTTTACTTCTAGCCCTACTTGCTAACGGTCCCGTCAGGATGGACGGGGTTACTTATTACTTGCACGGGAATAGCATACGGATTTGCAAATCCAAACGAGGTGCTAAAAAATCGAGGTCGGAAGGTGAAGAGAAATCTTCCAATCAATTTACCGAAGCCCGAAAAATGTGGCGGGTATACCGCCGTGCCACGGGAGGGTTACCGATATGGAAGATTTGGGCAAAAGAAACCCATGCCTCCAAAAGCGACTCGGTGTTTCATTCCGTGAACAGCGGATGTTTCCGACCGGGCGAGGGCGTGTGGGCATTCCCGATATTCCGTTTCTCTATGGGTTCCCTGGATGCCCCGGTGATTACCGATATCGCACGGGATAGCTGGACGGTAACTCTCCGGTGGGAAAATGATGTTGACCGTCCGAAAGCGAATGCCTCAGATCAAGTGTACTTGGGGTATTTCTATGGAACACAACCCCGCTCCCCGCAAATGATTACCTGCCTTAACGCTCATCGGGGTGACGGAAAGGTTACCGTGGAAATTCCCAAAGTCGGTCAACCGGACGGAACACCACTGCATCTTTATCTTTTCTTCGGCAACGAGAATTCAGATCGATTTTCCCCAAGCGAGTACGCAGAGGCTTAATTCTAATGATAAAAAAAAAGAATAATCTATAATTAAGCATCTATCATTAAACCTTCGTTTATTGATATAATGCTGCCTTTCCTTTGAAAATGAGAGTTTTTCACGGAAATATCTAATTTTCAGAGAGAAAAAAACATCTCCTTGGCTTGAAGAGAAGCTGTTTTTTTACTATTTTTGGTCTCAATAAACGAACGTTTTATGCTATGGGTGTTGTAGTAACGTATGAGGATATTAAAAATGGGGATACTAAGGCCTTTGCATCTCTTTTTCAGGAGTTTTACCCCTCCATGTGCATTGTTGCCATGAAATTTATCGCGGATCAAAGTGCTGCAGAAGACATTGCACAAGAAGCATTTATTAAACTTTGGGAAAAACGGAAGGCATACAAGGAAATTCCTAGCCTAAAGACATTTTTATACGTGTCTGTCAAGAACTTATGCTTTAATTATATCCGGGATAAAAAAGTAACCGTTGATTATACATCGTCCGAAGTGGAGAATCAGGAAGCCATTTTTAAAGACCTTTTAATAGAGGAAGAAGCATACAGAATTATTGATGATGCCGTAAATGCCCTTCCCCCGCAAAGTGCTCGAATAGTTAAAATGTATTTAGACGGAAAACAAAACAAGGAAATCTCCGAAATCCTAGGCATTTCCGTAAACTCGGTCAAAACACTAAAATACAACGCCTTAAATTCTCTGAAAATTTTATTAAAAGACTATTTCTACATTTTATTACTATTTCTGGCAGAAAAGTAATTCTAAAAGAAATGTCAAAATAAAGTGAAAAACATACCCCCTATTCATCCTTTTCAAATTTTGCCGTGTTCTGCAATTAGAAATGCAAATACAGTAACACAATAAAATTTATGGAAGAATCAATAGTAAAAGTCGAACATCTCTCGCACCGTTATAGCGTGCAATGGGCGATTAGCGACATCAACTTTGAAATCAAACGACAAGGAACTCTCGGGTTACTCGGCTCTAACGGAGCAGGTAAATCCACCACGATGAATATTATTTGTGGTGTTCTCAATCAAACGGAGGGAGAAGTATATCTTAATGGCGTCAGTCTCCGGGAACATCCGGTTGAAGCTAAAAAACATATCGGTTTTCTTCCACAGAAACCGCCTTTATATCCAGACTTGACCGTTGACGAATATCTGACACACTGTGCCTTGATGCGTCAGATGGATAAAAAGCAAGTGAAAAAGGCGGTAGAAGAGGCAAAAGCCCGTTGCGGGATCGCACATTTCAGCAAACGATTGATCAAGAATTTATCCGGGGGATACCAACAACGGGTTGGTATAGCCCAAGCGATCGTACATAACCCGAGATTCGTGATTCTTGACGAACCGACGAATGGTTTGGACCCCAATCAAATCTTGGAAATTCGCCATCTGATCAAGGAAATTGCCGAAGATCACTCCGTGATGCTTTCCACGCATATATTATCCGAGGTTCAAGCCACCTGTGACGAAATTATCATGATAGAGAAAGGACATATCGTTTTCTCCGGAACAATCGGGGATCTCAACAACTACACGGAGCCCAATACGTTTATCGTTTCCATGACAACACCTCCTTCCATCACGACTCTATCCGGTATTCCCGGGATCACGCACGTGGAACACATTACAGATACCCGTTTCCGCATGTGGTTCTCTTCCGGTCAAGAGATCACTAAAAAGATTATAGAGTTGAGCGTTGCAAACGAATGGCATCTTCACGAGATCATTCTGGAGAGAGATTCTTTAGACTCGGCTTTCGCGCAATTATCCGGAAAAAATATTCAAAAATAAAAAGATAATTATCTAACATGAAAACAATATTCAGATTAGCGAAGACAGAACTTCGCATCTTATTCTGTTCGCCTGTATCCTGGCTAATCCTTGTCATCTTTGCCTTTCAGGCGGGAATAAATTTCAGTGATACCTTCGGGGGATTGCTGAAACGCCAAGCACTGGAGTACGGTTTAGGATGGCTCACAGAAAACACGTATGCCGGGTATTCCGGACTACTCGTTTCCATGCTCAAGAGCCTGTACCTTTATATTCCTCTTATCACCATGGGCGTGATGAGCCGGGAATTAAGCAGCGATTCCATAAAATTCCTATATTCGTCCCCGATAACCACGACTCAGATTATTCTAGGGAAATACCTTTCCTTGCTGATTTACGCCGGCATGTTAATGTGTATCCTGCTTATTTATGTCCTCTTCGGTGCATTCACAATCGAAAATATGGATTTAGCTTCCGTCCTCACCGGTTTACTCGGGCTTTATTTGCTTACTTGCGCTTACGCGGCAATCGGGCTTTTCATGTCAAGCATCACGTCTTATCAGGTTGTTGCAGCCATGGGAACTCTCGCTATCCTAGCCGTACTGAATTATATCGGCGATGTAGGTCAGGATATTGCTTTTGTGCGTGATATTACGTATTGGTTGTCAATATCGGGCCGGGCTTACCAATTCTTAGAAGGCATGATATGCAGCGAGGATGTGCTATACTTTTTTATCGTGATCTCTCTATTTATCCTGCTTTCCATAATGCGTTTACAAGAAGCCCGTAAAAAACGTGGGACTATAGTTACCGCGGCACGCTATTTTGCCGTTGTCGGGGGAGCTTTATTTATAGGTTATCTAACGTCATTACCCGTGAGTAAATTCTATTATGATGCCACGATTTTAAAAAAGAACACGCTAACTCCCGGAAGCCAAGAAGTTGTTAAAAACTTGGATGGAGCACTAACGATCACTACCTACATGAATATCTTAGATGAAAATTATGGTAGCGCCCTGCCCAGTGAATTGAAAAGCGATTTTCAACGCTTCGAACAATACGTGCGTTTCAAGCCGGATATAAAGATGAAGTATGTGTATTACTACGCACCTTCGGTAGAACCGTCTTTCAACGGTCGATTCATGGAATTGCAAGGAAAAGAAAGAGCGGAACGTATTTGCAAAATTATGCACCTTGATTTTGATATGTTCCTATCCCCCGACGAGATAAATCAGATTATTGACCTAAAACCGGAAGGATATAGATTTGTTCGTGTGCTAGAACGGGAAAACGGACAAAAAGCTACTCTTCGTTTATATCATGATATGATGAAACATCCTTCTGAAACAGAAATCACGACAGCCTTAAAACGTTTTCTTGTGCCGGCTCCCAAGGTCGCGTTTCTTACCGGACATGGAGAACGTAACGTGAATAGTGCCGGCGACCGTTATTATTACACGTTTGCCCGGAGTATCTATTTCCGTCAATCTTTGATTAATCAAGGATTTGATGCGACCGGACTATCCATCTCCGACCAAGATATCCCAGAAGACGTAGATATTCTTGTTATCGCTGATATGCGCAGTCCCCTTGCCGACGATGAAATGCGAAAACTGGAATGCTATATCGAGAGAGGAGGCAATCTTTTCATTCTCGGAGAACCCAACAGACAAGAGGCGATGAATCCAATCCTAACCAAATTCGGGGTGGAACTTATGCCCGGAACCCTAGTACAACGCAATAAAGATTATCTACCCACGGTTATCACGGCAAAACTGACAGAGAATGCAGCAGCACAATGTTTCCGGTACAAACAATTAAAAGGTTGGGGAGCCTCACTCGTTATGCCTGACGCATCCCCCTTACGCTACACGACAGATAACGGTTATGATATAAAACCTATCGCGGTAACACTTTCCAAGGACAGCTGGAATGAATTGGAAACAACGGACTTCCTTGACGGGGAATTATCTATCAACGCATCCATCGGGGAAAAAGAACAATCTTATCCCGTCGTCATATCATTAACCCGCCCGAGAGGCGATAAAGAACAACGCATAGTGATAGCGGGTGATGCCGATTGCATCAGTAATACGGAATTAGCCAATGATCGTAATGGTATACTTGCGGCAAACTTCAATTTTATCTCGGAAACGTTCAAGTGGTTATCATACGGAGAATTCCCTATCGACACTTCTCGTCCCGAGTCAATTGACAACACGATATACCTAACCCGGAATGCAAATCTCTGGATTCAAATTTTTGCATTGGGTGTCATACCATTTTTACTTGCTTTTGCCGGATTCATGGCATGGTACAAGAGAAAGAGATTCTAAATTTTAAATTGCAACACATGAAAGATTCAATTGTAAAGGTCGAGCATTTATCTCATCGTTATAATATACAATGGGCCATACAAGATATCAATTTCGAGATCAAAGAGAAAGGTGTTCTAGGTTTACTTGGTTCCAACGGAGCGGGAAAATCCACCACGATGAATATTATATGCGGTGTGCTGAACCAAACCGAAGGAGAAGTTTATCTTAACGGCTATAGTCTCAGGGAAAAGCCGATTGAAGCGAAACGTCATATCGGGTTTCTTCCCCAGAAGCCCCCTCTCTACCCGGATATTACCGTTGAAGAGTATTTGACCTATTGCGCCCACCTGCGGCTCATGCAAACAAAAGATATACCCGCCGCGGTGGAACGTGTCATGAAACGTTGTGACATCACGCATTTCCGCAACCGAATTATCAATAACCTCTCCGGAGGATACCAACAACGAGTAGGTATCGCCCAAGCCATCGTCCACAATCCGAGTTTCGTGATCTTTGATGAACCGACCAACGGGTTAGACCCGAATCAAATTATCGAAATCCGCCATCTAATCAAAGAAATCGCAACTGACCACGCGGTACTACTTTCTACACATATTTTGTCAGAAGTGCAGGCAACGTGTAACAATATCAAGATGATTGAACAAGGGAAACTCGTGTTTTCCGGTACAATGGACGAGTTCAATAATTATGTTGCTCCCTCGACTCTTCTCGTGACATTTGATACCCCTCCTTCCGTTAGCACGCTTGCCGCAATCGAGCATGTTTCAAAGGTAGAAAATGTCGTTCCCGGTCATTACCGTATTCAATTCGATGCGGCACATGATATTAGCGAACACATTGTACAACTCAGTGTTGCTAACGATTGGCAATTATCAGAGATTCAACTGGAAAGATTATCTCTCAATGCTATTTTCGCCCAACTATCAGGTAAAAAAATACAATTGTAAATGTAATTCCAATATATGAAAACAATATTAAAAATAACCAAGAATGAATTAAGTTCCTTGTTCTATTCTCCCATAGCATGGCTTATCCTCATTATCTTCACTTTCCAGTCTGGAATGGCTTTTACTGAAGCTTGGGATAAGATCCTACGCTCGTTAGCTCTCGGTTACAACGTACATAATGTTACAGAACGCCTACTTCTTGGTTGGTCCGGAGCTATCGCCGGTATGCAGAGCAATTTATATCTTTATATCCCACTTTTGACTATGGGACTTATGAGTCAGGAATATAACAGAGGTTCTATCAAATTATTGTATTCTTCCCCGGTTACCAATCGACAAATTATTTTCGGGAAATATCTTTCGATTGTCGTTTACGCATTAATGCTTGTCGCCATACTTTTTATCTATTACACGTTTGCAGCTTTCGCGATCAAAAATATCGACTCGCCGTACGTGTTGACAGCCATGTTAGGCATATTCTTGATGATTTGCGCTTACGCCGCCATAGGGTTATTCATGTCAACCTTAACTTCCTACCAAGTAGTAGCCGCAGTAGGAACCCTTGCAGTGTTAGCCACCCTTAATTATATCGGTAATGTCGGTCAAGATATCCCTTTTATTCGCGATATCACCTATTGGCTCTCGATATCCGGACGCGCAAATACTTTTTTCAAAGGATTGATTTGTAGTGAAGATTTACTTTATTTTATTATCGTAATCATACTTTTTATCACACTCTCCATTCTTCGATTGCAAACCGAACGCACCAAACGTTCCACAACACAAAATGTATTACGTTACGGGGGTGTTATCATCATGGCTCTTTTTATCGGCTACATGAGTTCTCGTCCAATGTTACGCGGATATTATGATGCCACGGAAATGAAAAAGAACACCTTGACTCAAAATAGCCTTGATGTGATGGAGCAAATGGATGGCCCCTTAACGATCACAACATACGTTAATATGTTGGATGAAAATTATTACGAGTTCATGCCCCGTTACTATAATGAAGATTTCAAACGCTTTGATAAATATATCCGCTTCAAACCGGAAATAAAATTACAATACGTTTATTACTACGATAAAACATCAAATCCAAGTCTTGACCGTCGTTATCCCGGTCTGACAGATGAACAACGCCTTCAAAAAATATGCGAAGCCGAAGATTGGAATCCCAAGAATATTCTCTCGCCGGAAGAAATTCGCAAAATGGAAGATCTTTCCGGAGAATACAATAAAATTGTCCGAGTTTTGGAACGAGGCAACGGGCAAAAAGCATTTCTCAGGATATATGATGATAACATGCGCCATCCTTCTGAAACCGAAATCACCGCGGTACTAAAACGCATGGTGGTAAAATCCCCCATGGTAGCTTTTCTCTCCGGACACGGGGAACGGAATATCGATGGTGCCGGAGAGCGTGATTATTATGCTTTCTCCCAGTATAAAACCTTCCGAAATTCACTCGTAAATCAAGGTTTTGATAATATGACTCTTTCCCTTGAAAATTTGGATGCAATTCCTGATAATGTCGACATTCTCGTTATATCCGATGTGCGTACTCCGTTATCCGATAAAGAACAAAAAATCATTGAAGATTATATCGCCCAAGGAGGTAACCTCCTTATCGCGGGAGAACCCCGACGACAACAACAAATGAATCCCCTGCTCGCACCTCTCGGACTGGCATTCATGCCCGGAATACTGGTACAAGCACACAAAGACTTCAATGCCGATCTTATTCTTGCCTCTTTCACACGAGCCGCGGGAGAGTTAACCAGTCTTTTTTACCGAGAATATCGTTACGGTGATAAGGTAACCATGCCAACCGCAACGGGAATTATGCAAGTGGAAGACAAAGGGTTCACGATAATCCCGTTATTGACAACAGACTCGTTGGGTTCATGGAACGAATTGGAAACCACTAATTTCGTGGAAGATACGGCACGCATTAACCCTCAAATCGGGGAAGTAGAAGGAGCCAACGCAACCATGGTATATCTTACCCGCAAAATCAATAACAAAGAACAACGTATTATTGTACTGGGTGATGCCGACTGTATCGGTAACGGAGAACTAACTAAACAACGTAACGGTGTGGCTGCCTCGAACTTCACAGTTGTAACCGAATCTTTCCGTTTGCTTTCAAACGGAGAATTCCCCGTTAATACTAGTCGTGAATTTTCATCGGATAATGGCGTGTACCTAGGTCAAAAAGCAGGTATATATATCAAGGTTCTTTTCATGGGAATAATTCCCGGTATCCTTATACTATTATACCTCGGTTTATGGTGGAAGCGCAGGCGAAAATAAATTACCTGTTTTAAGCCTCCCGGTGAGCTACTCTTTTTGCTTATTATTTTCATTGGATGATAAATAAAAGGAGTAGCCAAGCCCGGAGAGGAGTCAGAAGGGAGAAATAAAATAAATCACACGAAAATACACACTAAATATCACGCAATCAATATATTATAATGATATATGATATTTATTGAAAAAAAATCAAGCGAGCATTCATCCTTTTGACTCAATCACGTGTTCTGTAAACAGATAATGGTATTAAAACATCAAAAACTTATGCCAGAGTATACTAATGAATATCGGATTGCCCAACTTCTAGCCAAAAAGATCACAGGAGATCTCTCGCCGGAAGAGGAGCAGGAACTGCAAAAATGGGAAAGAGAACATCTTACCGCAACCTTACTGCATTCCAAGATAGCAGATCCGGTCAACAGACATGAACGTGACGAGCTTATCAACAAACTGAATACCAATTTTTCATGGCAAAAAGTGGAACAACGTATCACCCGAAAAAACACAACAACAACTTCGCACAAGTTAATATGGTGGTCAAGTTCCGTTGCTGCTGTTATTTTATTGGCTATTACAATTTTCCTGTATACACCTCCTAAAGAAGCCAGAGAAAAAGCGATGCCTATTGCTGAGGTGCAAACAGGAAGTTCTAAAGCTATATTTATCACCCCTGACGGGAAACAGTTTAATCTTTCTCTTCAAGATTCAAGTCGTACTCTTGAGTTGGGTGCAGGTATACGAGCTGTTACCAGAGGACGTTCTATCGAATATGTCGGTAACACGTATTCGACCGTTGACGCGGGAAAACCCAATATCATTCAAGTTCCGCGAGGAGGAGAATACGAACTGATATTACCCGACGGCACTCATGTCTGGATTAACTCGGATTCCAAATTATCTTTTCCCGTTCATTTTACCAGCGAAAAACGTGAAGTACTGCTCTCGGGAGAAGCTTATTTTGATGTTGCCAAGATGAAAGATTGCCCGTTTATCGTGAAAACCCAGAACCTAGCAATTAAAGTATTGGGAACCGAGTTCAACGTACGGGCTTACCCGGATGCCGAGGTTACAGAAACGACCTTGTGCCGGGGTTCCGTGAATGTATCCGACGGTAAATCCGACATAACCTTACAACCTTCCCAACAAGCGGTATATGTAAAAGCGAACAAAGATTTATCTACCCGAAGAGTTGATGTCCGGTTATACACGACATGGAAAAATGGGATATTTATGTTTGAGAACAAACCCCTCGAAGAAATCATGACTACACTTTCCCGTTGGTATAATATCAACGTATTCTACGCGAATCCAGCGGTGAAAACATATCATTTCACGGGAGACCTAGAACGGTATAGTAATTTCCAAAAGACACTCAATATGATAGAAAAAGCGACATCAATTAAATTTATTATTAATGGCAATACTGTTACAGTTAAAGAAGTAAAAGAATAAAAGAGGGATACTGACATATCCCCCTTTTCATAACAATATCAAATACAACCAATTTAAAAATTGATTATTTAAACCATTAAGTTTTCAAAGTTATGGAAAAAAATCGAAAGAATACCTTTGATTTTCATCAAAGGTGGGAGAAAATTCTACTTATTTTACGAACGGCACTCTTCTTTCTGATCATTTCGGCTTTCACCATGAAAGCCGAGGCATCGGCACAAGTGATCAAAATCACTATGAAAATGGAAAATGCCACTATTGACGAATTGATTAAAAACGTCAGAACAGAAACTAATTACAGATTCCTTTACCGTATTGAAGAAGTGAATAAATACGGCAAACGTAATGTTAATCTTCAAGACGCATCTATCGAAGAGTTCCTCAAAACCATCTTAACAGGAACGAAATTATCATACGAGATTGAAAATGATGTTATTATCATTCGTCCCTCCAAAGATGATGATAAAAAAACAAAAGCCCCACGGAATATCAAAGGAATTGTCTACGATAATCTGGGAGCCACATTACCGGGGGCAACGATCATGATCAAAGGGACCACTCTGGGAGTTGTGACGGATATCGATGGAAAGTTCGAATTGGAGATTCCCCAAATGGACAGTATAACTTTAGTAATTTCATTCGTGGGATTCCAAACCTTGAATCTTCCGATTAGCAACGATCCTAAAAATGACAACAAAGAGTTAGTCATCAAGTTGAAAGAAGACATTACAGAGATGGATGAAGTCGTGATAACCGGATACGGCAAAGTCCGTAAAGAGAGTTTTACGGGAAGTAGTGTCAGTGTATCAAAAGAACAATTAATGAAAGTTTCCAAGACGAATGTGTTGAAGGCATTACAAGCCTTCGATCCTTCTTTTCGCATCCAAACCAACAATCAATGGGGGTCAGACCCGAATGCCTTGCCGGAAATGTATATTCGCGGACGCTCGGGTGTCGGCGTAAAACAATTGGACGCCAATTATACCAATAAAGGAAATTTAAAGAACAATCCGAACCTGCCTACTTTCATCATGGATGGATTCGAGATCAGTGTCCAAAAACTTTACGACATGGACCCTTCCCGTATCGCCAACATCACGATTCTAAAAGATGCTGCCGCAACAGCCCTTTACGGTTCACGTGCCGCCAACGGCGTGGTTATTATTACCACAGTTGCCCCGAAACCGGGAAAAATGAATATACAGTACGGGTTAACAGGAGAAATTACAATGCCCGACTTGTCGGCGTATAACTTAATGAATGCAAAGGAAAAACTGGAAACCGAGAGATTAGCCGGAGCTTTTGAACCTTATTCTTCTGATCCCAGCGAATCTCTTGAATTGAAAGAAATATATTACGGGAAACAGAACAACATCGTGAAAGGAGTAGATACATATTGGTTATCTTTACCTTTGCAAACAGCTTTTAACCATAAACATAGTTTATTCGTTGAAGGTGGATCTGAAAATTTACGTTTCGGTGTTGACTTGTCCTACTATAACGAAGACGGAGTCATGAAAGGATCTTTCCGGGATCGTTTGGGTGCCGGTGTTACAATAGATTACCACCTTACAAATCTCCAAGTGAGAAACCAAACTACTTATAATATCACTAAATCGAAAGAAACTCCTTATGGTTCTTTCAGTAATTTTGCTAATGCTTTACCATACAACACCTATAAGGACGAGGCAGGACGCTATTTGGAAGAACTAGAAGATTGGGGTGAAAATGGAACTTTTCCAAACCCAATGTATGAAGCCTCATTAAGTAATTTTGATAAGTCGCAAACAGAAGAATTTATAAATAATCTATCTGTAAATTGGAACGTAGGGCAATACTGGTTACTGAAAGGCCAATTCAGTCTCACAAGACAAATAAACAAGAGCCGTCGTTTTCTTGATCCCCAATCCAAGCAAAATACGAACCCTCTTTCAAGTTTTAATTCTACTTCCGGCGAATTGCACACGACGGATGGAAATAGTTTTAGCTGGGATATGCAAGCCACCCTTTCATACAACAGGACTATTGATAAACACAATCTGAATTTCCTGCTTGGGATGAATCAACGAGCATCAAAAACGGAAAGTATTTCTGCCGAATACAGAGGTTTTCCTTCCGGCGCATTGAATTCTCCCAATTACGCAGAAGAAATTTATCAGAAACCGACTTCTTCTGAAAACAGCACCCGCTTAGTCGGTTTTTTAGGAACATTAAATTATAGCTACAACAATATTTATTTATTGGATGCTTCCGTACGTTTGGACGGTTCCTCTGAATTCGGGTCTGACCGACGTTTTGCCCCTTTCGGTTCATTCGGAGTCGGTATCAACATTCATAATTATGAATTCATGAAGAATTGGGGAAAACTAGATCTCTTAAAAATCAGGGGAACTTACGGAGAAACCGGTAAAGTAAATTTTCCTGCCTATGTCGCCCGTACCACATTCAAAATTCTCTCGGATGAATGGTACAAAACCGGCTTCGGAGCAACCTTAATGGCTTTTGGGAATAAGAAACTAACTTGGGAAACGACAAAAGAATACAATCTTGGTATAGAAATCGGCTTATTACAAGATTTAGTTTACATTGATGCCACTTACTACCGGAAAAAAACAGTAGATCTAATTAATGATGTAACCATCCCTAGCTCGACCGGATTTACAACCTACACGGACAATATCGGAGAAGTCGAAAACAAAGGATTTGAATTGAATTTAAGAACCAATGTTATACGCCAAAAAGATCTACTTGTCGCTTTATTCGCTAATTTAGCACACAATAAAAACAAGATTTTAAAAATTTCCGAAAGTTTAAAAGCATATAATGATTCCGTTGACCAATATTTTAAAGATAATCGTAAGAACTCTAAACCTTTTATGAAATATGTTGAAGGCGGATCACTAACTTCTATATTCGGGATGCGTTCTTTAGGGATTGACCCCGCAACAGGTGAAGAAATTTTCCTTACCCGCGATGGAGAACAAACTACAACATGGTCTTCCAACGAACAAGTTATACTAGGGAACACAGAACCGGATGCACAGGGAACTTTCGGGGTAAACGTAACTTGGAAAAACTGGAGCCTTTACGCCACTTTCATGTATGAATTCGGGGGACAAGAGTACAACCAGACTTTGGTTGATAAGGTAGAAAATGCAAACATTTATTTAAATAACGTAGACAAACGGATATTAACGGATCGTTGGCAGAAACCGGGAGATATAAAAAAATACCAGAAATTAGCAATAAAAGAACGAGCTGGTTCGGTTACAGTTCCTATAACACGCCCCACAGAACGTTTTGTACAAAAAAATAATAATTTATCACTTAACTCCATTACGTTAGGATATAGTCTACAAGCAGAATCCTATCGTTGGCTGAAAACAACCGGAATAAGTATGTTGCGTTTTGAAATCGGAGCAAACGAATTATTCTACTGGTCAAGTATCAAGGCAGAGAGAGGCTTGAGCTATCCTTTCGCCAGAACGATGAATTTTTCTTTAAATCTAACTTTCTAAATTGAATTGTTATGAAAGTCATTAGTATTATTTCAACAATATTTATTTTAGCCTTAACTTCATGTAATTCATGGCTAGATATTACCCCCAAAGATACCGTGGATGAAGATAAATTATTCACCACGGGAGACGGGTATCGCAATGTATTAAACGGAGTATACAGCCAAATGGCATCCACCTCCATGTATGGACAAGAATTAAGTTGGGGAATGTTGGATGTCCTTGCACAATTATACCAATCCCGTGGTTTTACTTCCGGTTCGACTTATTATAAATTCAGTACTTACAATTATAGCGACAAAAACACAAAGTCTATAATTGAAACGATCTGGTCTCAAGCATACAATTCTATCGCAAATTGCAATAGTCTGTTAAGTAAAATTGACAAAACAGACTCCACGCTGTTTAGAGCCTTAAACCATGAAAAGTTATTAATTAAAGGGGAAGCATTGGCTTTAAGAGCTTTTCTGCATTTCGATATGCTCAGGTTATTCGCTCCCGCACCGGATGTACAGGACACCAAAAACTATATCCCCTATTTTACAGTTTATCCGTCAACCTTTGAACCGGATCGCTCTGTAAAAGAAGTTTTGGAATATGCCATCAAAGATTTGGAAGAAGCTAAAAATCTTGTTGCCCCTCATGACACTATTGATTGGCGATATATGTTAACCGATAATCTTAGAATATATTACAATGGAACAGATTCCGATGCCAACCAAGATTTATTCTTTAAAAACAGGGGATTCCGCATGAATTATCTTGCAGTCTGTGCTTTATTAGCAAGAGTATATAATTACATGGGGGAATTTGACGCAACATACTACCAGAAATCATATGATATTGCTGAACATGTACTTACATTTAATCTGACTCCGGATAAGTCCAAGAGTAATCTCTTGTTCACACCTTATAACGATACAGACGTGAATAAAAAAAGATATGAAGAAGTTATTTTCTGTCTTTCCAATCAAAAATTATTGGAAAATTATGAATACCTAACCACAACTACCAGTCGGGATAAAATAAACTTCTACTTGCAAGCCACCAGTACTCTATTTGATGATAACGCAGATGTTCGTCGGACAAACACGACAGAAGCAATCGGCAGAAATCAAATCTGCACTAAAAATATTGCCCCGACAGGTGCTATTGGTAAATATGTCTACTGCCAAGACATGCTACCGATGATTCGGATAAGTGAACTTTATTACATTCAAGCGGAATATCTTATCAGACAAAACGATCTCTCCGGAGCCATCGAAAAAATAGATGCAGTGAGAAAAGCCCGAAATTGCCAAATCGGTAGTATGGGAGTAATGGCTAAAAATATAAATGACCTTGAAAGTTTCAAAAAAGAAGTAGCTAAAGAAGCTTTACGCGATTTTATGCAAGAAGGACAAGCATTCTTCTATTACAAACGTTTCAAATTACTACCCAAGAGCGGCATGAAAGAGTCTGATATGGTATTACCCAAACCGGATAATGAAACAATTCACTAAACAAAAAAATAAACATATGAAAAAACATATCATTTATATATGCTTAATTATTGCGGGAATATATTCCTGCAATACCGAAGAGGTTGAGGTTTATTCCTCTCCGAGATACTTGTTTTTCCCGGACTCATCGAAAGGATTGGACTCTGTTGAATTCTCGTTCTCCCATTTCCCGGGAACAACAACACACGATGCCTCTTTCTATATCGCCCTTACCGGAATACCCGCAAACGAAGCCCTCGAATACAAACTGGAAGTCGTAGACTCCCTCACGACGGCAGAACCAGCAGATTACAACATACCAGAGGGACTATTATTCCCGGCAAACAAGACATTAGACACGCTCAAAATTCGTTGCAATAACACCCGAGAAGCCTTAAAAACACAAAAAGTCTGTGTCACCTTCCAAATTGTAGCTAATGACAACTTCGCACCCGGACTGGCTGGAAAACATATGATCCGTGTAATCTTTGACAACATTGCTAGTCCACCTCTCTGGTGGAAGGGTGATTTGGAGGAATTTATCCTAGGAAAATACTCCCCCAAGAAATTTGAACATTTTGTTATCGCAACAGGAGTCAATGACCTCTCAAATGCAAGTCTTTCTGAAGCACGCGAATTAGCCATGAAATTCAAGGTTTACTTGATTAAAAACAATATCATGGAAGAAGATAATAAAACTCCCATGGTAGACGGCATCCCTGTTTATTAATAAAAAAACATTGATTATGAAACTTATAAGTATAATATTATTGCTTTTTGCCATATTCAACATCATCGGTTGCTACGACAATAAAGGGAACTACGATTACAAAAAAATTAATGATATCGAAATCGAATTTTACCCGGAAGTATCTACTACCCAAATCATTGGAGATACATTAAGGGTGTTTCCTAAATTCAAATACACTTTCAATGACACTTCTGATTTAAGGTTAAAATATGAATGGAGTTATGCAGGGAAAACAATTGGTCAAGAAAGAGAACTTTCTTGGATCATTGATACAACAGTTAGAGATTATCTGGTTTTACGAGTAATTAATATTGATAACAACTCTACCTATATACAGTCAACAGATATAACTCCAACTAGTATTTACACAACAAATTCCAGCTACCTCGTGTTATCCGAGAAAAATGGAAAATCTTTACTTACTTATATCCGGAATAAATACAAACAAGACGAAGACGGGAACTACATTAAAGATGAATTCGGACGAAATATTCTGGACAATCAAGTAATTGAAGATGTCTATTATAAAGAAAACAAACAAGAATTAGGCACTCATCCCCTTTTCCTTCAAGAACACATCTCTAGAGTATATCCTTCTGCCGGCCATGTCATTGTTTTCCAAGAAGGGGGGCAAGGTTCTGTTGATTTGGACGGGACTTATATGACAAAAGATATTTTGCTTGTCGAATCTTTTTCAGGAGGAACATATCCTGAAGATTTTCATCCGGTGAACGCCGAAATGATGGTTTACGCACACATGATAGAAAACTATGACGGTAAGATTTATTCAAAAATAAAAGATACTTACGAATTATTCCAAAGTGGTTTCTACATACACACGCCTTTGTTCTTTGAGGATAAAGAAGTCCGAGGCAGCCTTATTAACTCCCAACGGGAACAAAATAAAGATTTCACCTTACTTCTTTCAAGAGGTACCCGGGAAGAGCCGGAAAACCGTCTTTTATTAATTCATGATTTCCAATATTCTTCAAAAGATATTAAAATATCCGGAAAAGTAGTAAGCTTACCGACTCCCAAGGAAGGGTGGCCCGAGAATTTCATTCCATTAACCGATTTGGGAGATTCTAAGGCATTACACGTGGGATATGTTGCAATAGGAGACAGCAATGAAGCAGGGTACACTATGTTCATAAAGAAATCAGATGGAACATATCAATACCAATATTTTGAAATAGAACGAGAATATAGTGGAGAAGGTTTATTCTATTCTACCGGAAGAATCCCGGGTGCTGATAATAATTCGGAAATGTTATTCTCCTCCCCGGTAGCTTCCCCCGTTCCATTAGAAGAATGCGTGTTCTGCACATTGGCTTCCAAACAAAATAAATATGTCTTTATTGCTCATGGGAATGAGATTTATTTTATGGACAGAGATAATCCTCAAAACGGTATCAGACATTATTATACCTGCAAAGCAAACGTCGTTGATATGAACGGACGGACTTATCGCGGGGATCAATTGATTATCGGGTTAGATAACGGAAGTATTTTATTATTAAACACGGATCAAGCCAAACAAATTGAATCCGATGCAGAAAAGTTCCTTTGGGAAACCGATTCAAAAATCAATTTGGGTAAAATTGTGGACGTAACTCTTAAAGTAGGAACTAGTGTTTCCTAATAAACTAACTTTCTTTGGATAGACTTCTGGAAAAGAAAATCATTAACGTATAGTTCAAAAACAGAAATACTCAAATATAAAACATCAAGCAAGAGCCCGTCTAACAAAAAGAAAAGTTAGACGGGCTTCTTGTATTTTATGCAGCAAATACTACTTTACCACTTAGGTGCTTTCTTTAAAGAGCGATTAATCAAATATAATAAATAATCGTAATGTGCTTGGGTTTCAACATTTCCCGTGCCTTTGCGCTGGTTTATTAATCTGATAGCCTTCCCGTAAAGGGCATTCCACAAATGATTTGTATTATCTACTGCGACATTCTGTACCAACCAACGACTGCCAAACCCTGCTGTCGAATTGGTTTTCAAGGCATTATCCACAAGACGCATCTCTGTCGGGATTTCAACATTGCGCATTTGTTTGATTTGGCGTAATATCTCTTCTTCACTTGGTATTTTGGGTGTTGTTGCATATACTTGTCCGAACGGGTCTTTCTTACCGTTAAAATCGACAAGATCACGAGTCCGACGGATAAATTCGTTTTGCATAATACGCTCTGCCTCTGTAACATTTTTGCCTTTTATCGTGGAGTCCCAGATGTGGGCGTAAAGATCTTCAAGGTATTCTTGAGGGGTATAGTTGTCTTTATCCCTATATGCCACGAGGGACAATCGCTTGGTGATGAACAATTCGGTTGTTACGTTTTGCATGCTAATCAAATAAGTTTGTAGTATGCGGCGAGCTTGCGAACCGTCGAATGCCAAATTCTTCGTTACGCTGTAATTGTCAATCCAATCCATGTTTTTCAACTCATTCATGACAAAAGCCAAAGAACGTTTTTGTAAATCCTTGCTTAAAGGTATAAACGAAGGCATAGCGTCACCCACGAAATGTTCGTTCAATTTGAATCCCCCGATATTTATATACACGTTGAACAAGTATTGTTCAAAATGATATACCAAATACCTGTAAAGCATATTCCGGTATTCGTAATCAATATCTTGATTATCCAACCAATCGTTCATGTTCTCAAGAATGTATTTCAAATTCTTGATACCGTAAGTACTGGCTTTAAGCGCATCATCGCCCAAATCGTTCGGGAGGGCAGTCGGATCGAACGTGGTCAACAAGCGTTGCCTTTTGCCATAGCGGAAAATAGGATCTCCGGCTTTTTCAGCAATCCATTTTTTGACAATTTCATAATCCGCTTCTCGTGTCGTGGCTTCGGGATTCGGTTGATAAGCTATTTGCACGGTGTAGTAATCGGCAGGTCCGATTTTACTCTGAACGAGTACCACGTTCTTATCTTCCGGTTGTGCCACGTAATTATATCCCAATTCATCCATAATCGACGGACTGATTCCGTATTGTTGGGTGAAAGAAGCCGAACGCAAGGAGTCGGTCGGGTAAGCATTGGAAGCGGCAGCGTTGCATAGGAAACCCAGCATTGTTCCCGTATTGTTGGCAACCATGGCTTTTAATCCTTCACCGAAAACTTCCAAGGGTAATTTCATATTACGAGCCCGGGCGTCATTGGATGCCGTTTGAATGAAACGTCCATAATTGATTTGACTTAACACGTCATGGAAGATAAAGAGGGAAGCCGTCATAATTTCACCGGAACGAGGATCAGCCCATAGGGGACCCGGCACAGTACTGTATATGCTGGTCGGGGCATAACGAATACAATTGAACGCGATATTATCCGGGTCAAAATTCGGATCATCTTTTGGGAAAGGCTTTACTTGAATGGCATTTTTGAAACCGATAGCTTCAAATGCTTTATTCCATTCAAGGACACCTGCCGTGATATATTCGCTCCAGCCTTGCGGGAAAAGATTGTCAATATAGAACACGATCGGCTTTACCGGTTCCACGAGTTCGCCCCGTTTATAGGCTTCCATGTCCTTCGGTTGCAAATTCCAACGAGTCATATAGTGTGTCATCGTGGCACGATCTACCTTCGTGTTCATATTCATTCGGGCTATCGTGTTGATATTAACACGAGGATCTGCCAACCGAGGACACATGATATCTTTCTCTTCCGGGAGAATCATAAGGGTGCGGTTAAGTTTTGCCGTCACGGGCTCATCTTTGGCAACAAGATATTGCCCGCCCACGATAATATCCTGGTCGTAATTTAAAGTCGTGACAACAGACACGTTATTTTCAAAAGCTTTTATCGTGTCGATTTTTGAAAGTTCCTTTTTGAATTTAACGGCACGACCTGCCCAACCGTATTCTACGGTACGTTTACTCGGTCCCCAAAATGGATTCATTTCATCCCGATGTTCCGTGAAGAACGCTGTCATATCGACAACAACCGCACTGCTATCCGGGGTGTAAGTTTCTACTTTGAATGTATTAATTATAGCCGGGGCGCTACTTTTCCGGATAGCTTCGCGTGTGTTTTCGTCTTTTGAATCCGTATAAATTGGTGTCTGTCCGTTCGCGAGCAATTCCACTATACACATTTGCAAAGTCGAATCCCGTAGAGTAAAGGTCACGTGCATTGGTTCATAAGGCATTTGCCCCACCAGACCGTTACCGTTATCGCTGATTTCCACGATGGTTGAGCCTAAAAGGAATTCCCGGTTTAATAATGTTTTCGGAAATTCAAAATAAACTTTTCCATTCACTTGGCGGAGCGTGAACAATCCTTCTGCCGTTGTTACTTTTTTATCCTTGAAAAGTTTTTCGTATTTCGTCAGCTCCGGACTTTCAACTTTTTCCGTTTTTTTCTTTTTCCGTTCGCTCTTTGCCATGACATTCACCGTGTTTGTCAAACAGAAAGCCACGAGCAATAAAATGGATATAACTATATTTCTATTCATTACTTTAGTTTTTAATTTTAAGCATTTATTCCTTCCTATTTCTGAAATCTTCGATCATTTCCAACAGATAAGCGTGGTGCGCCCGTGTGTTGAAATTACCGGTTGCCCGTTTACTTTTTACCGTTTTTTCAATGCGGTCAAGTAGTGAAAAATACAGGTATTTCGTGTTATCGTGAGCAACGTTGTAGACCGGGTATTGGAACCCGAATCCCGATGCCATGTGTTCTCCGCAACTGCAAGTACGGCGCAACATGGGTTTCTCCGCGATAGGAGGTCCTTTTACAGTCCAGTTAACAGGTAATAATGAATTTAATAGAGAAGACAATATCGTTTTCTGCAAAAGCATGTCGATAGCAGAAAGGTTTTGCCCCTTGAGTGTCGGTTCCCACACGAGAGCATGCAGGTCATTCAGGTATTCTTTGGATGAGTAGGAGTTCGGATCCCGGTACTCGCCTAAGGATATTTTTTTCGTGTTGACAAGTAAAGCTGCTGCAAAATTCTTCACGAGCCTTTCCGAACGAGGGGTGCTTACTCTTAGGTTTTCTGTTGCTTGGGGGTTATCCAACCATTCCAGTTGTTGTAAATTTTTAATCAAGAACCTGAGCGATTGTTTTTGCTTCTCCTTGGGAACAACCGTGAACGAGGGGCGAGGATCGTTTACCTCGTGTTCATTCAAATAAAAACCACCTATATTCATCAGTGCATTGTAGAGATAACCGAAACATTGATTGACGATTTCTCCATAAATATTTATCCGGTAATCAAAATTCGGATCTTCCTTGTCCATCCACTCGTTCATGTGTTCGAGAATGTATTTCAAGTTTTTGATACCGTACTCTCCTGCCTTCACGGCGTCATCCCCCAAATCTTCCATCAGTGCGCTAGGGTCATACACGGCTTGGAGTTGTTGTTTCCCGTAACGGAACATCGGGTTGCCGGCTTTCTCGGCAATCCAGCCTCGTACGATAGCGTTCTCTTCTTCCGCTGTTTTTGCCTCGGGGATGGGTTGGTAACCTATTTTTATGGCATAAAAGTCATAAACCCCGATATTGGGAGGCGTCAACCGCAAACCTTTATCACCGGGTTGGGCGATGTAATTATTACGGGCATAGTCCATAATGGAAGGAGTTGTACCGTATTTTTGCGTGAATGAAGCGGAACGCAGCGAATCTACCGGATAGGATGAAGAGGCTCCCATGTTATGCATCAACCCCAAGCAGTGTCCCACCTCGTGAGCGATAACATAGTTAAGGCTTTCATCTAATATGTCTTGTGGCAACTTTTTCGTGCGCACTCTTTCATTTACTTGTGCTGTTTGCACGAAACGCATATCGTTCACGAGCTTGATGACATCGTGGTAAATGTACACGGAAGCATTGATAATCTCCCCGGTACGAGGGTCTGTCCACGAGGGCCCCATCCCATTAGCCACATCGATAGGCGCATAACGGATGCACGAATATTTCAGGTTGTCCGGGTCAAATTCCGGGTCATCCATCGGGAAATCTTTTGCCTGCATCACGTTTTTAAAACCGATTTTCTCGAAAGCGGCATTCCATTCCAAGACTCCCGCGTGGATTGCTTTTTTCCATTCAGCCGGAAATGTATTGTCGATGTAGAACACGATGGGTTTCACCGGCTCGACCAATTCACCCCGCTTGTATGCCTCCATATCCTTCGGCTGCACGTTCCAGCGATTCATGAAATAAACGTATTTTGAGCCATCCCGCTTTACACTGATATTCTGTTTCACTGTAGTAAAAAATCCGATCCGGGGATCCGAAATCCTGCTCCTCATCATATGCTCCTCATCCGGTAACAGAATGATAGAGCGATTAACTTTTATCGTTACAGGCAACTTAACCTCTTTATTCTCTTGGCTTGCAATCGTGTAATTCAAAGAGGAGATGATCGACACATTATCCTCGAACGCTTTAATGTCATCGATAAACGACAACTCCTGCTGGTATTCCGGTGATAATTTAACTCTCCCGTATTCGGCTTTTATCCCGTACGGGTCAAAAGGCGAAACGCGCTCGTCATCACTCAAAAATAGATCTGTCATGTCAATAACCACGGCTGTACTGTCGTTATTGAATGCTTTTATCTCGTACGTTTTGATAATCGGCGAGATAGAGCTTTTCCGGATGGATTGTTTCAGTTCATCTTCCCGGCTATCCGAATACTTCGGAATCACTCCCCACGGTTGCGTGATTTGAAGCAATTGGATAGAGGAATCCCTGCGGGCAAAAGCCAAATGCAAAGGTTCTTGGGGCTTTTGCCCCACGAGCGAATAACCGTTGTCGCTTGTTTCCCTGATCGTGGAACCAAGCAAAAATTCTCGATTTAGAAGCGTCAGCGGGATTTCAAAATAGAGCTTTTTATCTGTTTTATGGAGGGTAAATACCCCTTTACGGGTTACAAATTTTTCCTCCTTGAACAATTTATCATATTTGCTTTCCCGGGTTGCCTCTTCTGTCTTGTCTTTATTCTTTCTTTTCCTGTTCCCGCCGAAACTATCATCGGGTAATGCCGTCACGAGTAGGAAAAGAGAAGAGATGAATATAATGAACCCTTTCGTCATAATACTGATTTATTTTTTATTTATGCTGTCACTTGTAATTTGTTACTTATCTCTGAGAAAATCCTCGATTAATGATAACAAATAGTTATAATGAGCTTTGGATTCGTAGGTTCCCGTATTTTTATTCGCTTTTAGCGTGTTATGAATCCGGCTTACCATCCGATGCAATAAATGTTTTTGGTTGTCATTGGATATATTCTCCACGTACATGATGTAATTAAAACCGAATGTTTCATTTAATGCTTGCCTGAAATCATTGTCACGTTTGAAATTCAAGAAATTCTTTTCAGTCGTGTTCGCGTGTAATGCCGAGTTCTGGCTCAAAGAATTCATCATTTGCATGGCTTCATAAACAGGCATCTTTGTTTTGGCAAATGTTGGAATCTCCGGTACGGGATTACTCCTAAGCAAAAAATAGTCCGATTGAAACATTTTTTCGGTTAGTGGATCAGCTTCTTTAAGCAAGGTTTCAAGGAAAACTGTTTGCAACAGCATTTCCGACGCCGTGGGGGTTCTTCCTTTGATAGCGGATTCCCACACGTGGCTATACAAATCGTCAAGATATTCTCTCGGCGTGTAGGCAACGTCCGGTTCACGGTAGGCTGCCAGTGATATGCGTTTCGTGTTTAACAATGTTCCGCTGAATTCTTTCAACATGAGTCTTGCCGTTGAACCGTCAAATTCAAGGTTTTTAACCACGTTGATATCATCAATCCATTCTAGGTTCTTCAGTTCTTTCATGATGAATGCCAGCGAACGCTTTTGGATTTCCTTGGGAACAACCTTACTCGTAGCGTAAGGATCTCCCACGTAATGTTCGTTGATATAAAATCCCCCGATATTCGTTTGAGCGTTTGTCAAGTAACGGGTGTATTGAGTCACCATATCATTGTAAATACTTTGGCGGTAGGTGTAATCATGATCTTTATCGTCCAACCATTCATTCATATGTGCCAAAATATATTTCAAGTTCTTGATACCGTACTCTCCGGCTTTTACCGGATCATCACTCAAGTCCTCTGTCATGGATGAAGGGTCGAATACACCGTAATACACTTGTTGTTTCCCGTAGCGGTACTTCGGGTCCCCGGCTTTGTCGCTGACGAATTTTCTTAATACCGGAATTTCTTCCGCGGTAGTATTTGCTTCAAGAATCGGTTTATACCCGTATTCGATAGCGTAATAGTCATACACGCCCAAGTCGGGAGGGGTTAATTTAACACCTTTATCTCCGGGTTGTGCGATATAATTGTAGCGCGCGTAGTCCATGATAGACATCGTCGTCCCGTATTTTGCCATAAATTCCGCATCCCGGTACTTCTCCACCGGAATAGCGGCAGAGGCTGCCATATTATGCATCAGACCCAACGTGTGCCCGATCTCGTGGGCAACAATGTAACGCATACTTTCTTTCACCACATCCTCCGGTAATTTGGGTGTTCTCACGCGTTCATCCAATTGTGCCGTTTGCACGAAACGCATACTGTTTACCAATTGGATCACGTCATGGTAAACCAACACGCTAGCGTTAATAATCTCGTTGTTTCTCGGATCTACCCATGAAGGGCCTTGTGCGTTAGCCATCCCGATCGGGCAGTAACGGACGCAATTATATTTAATATTATCCGGGTCGAATTCCGGGTCGTTTGTCGGGAAATCTTTGGCTACCATCACGTTTTTGAAACCGATTTTTTCAAAAGCCTTGTTCCATTCCAAAATACCTTGGCGAATCGGTTCTTTCCACTCCTCGGGGAAAGCGTTATCCACGTAGAACACGATCGGTTTCACGGGTTCCACCAATTCTCCCCTCTTGTAGGCTTCCACGTCCTTCGGTTGCACGTCCCATCGGTTGATAAAGTATATATCTTTTATACCGTCTTGCGTGGTGCTGACATTACTTTTGTAACCGAAGAAATACCCCACCCGCGGGTCGGCTATTCTCGGGCGCATACTTGGCTCTTCGGGGAGCAAAACCAGAGAACAGTTTACTTTTGCCGTCACCGGTTCGTTGTGGGCAAACATTACTATTCCCATGTAAATAATATCTTGCAAATAAGACAGACTGGAAGTGATGGATATGTTGTCCTCGAAAGCTTTGATTTCATCAACGTAGGAAAGGTCTTTTTGGTATTTTATAAATCTAGCCGCCATCCCGTAATAAGTTCTTTGGCTATACGGGTCAAAAGGTTGCAGCCAACTGTTATTGCCCACGAAAAACTTAGTGACATCAAACACGACGGCAGTACTATCCGGGGAATAAGCTTCTATTTTGTAAGCATCCATCACTGGGGCAAAATTTCCTTTCGCCATAGCAGCTTTCACGTTTGGATCTTTTGTGTCCGAGATCATTTGTGTCTTGCGTTCATTGCTCACCTCTTTCATTTGAACAGTACTATCTGCTAATGAAAATTTGATGTGTACCAAAGGATTGTTTTTCTGTCCCACCAGCGCATTGGAGTTGTCACTGATTTCAGACACGGTTGCTCCCAGAAGCATTTCTCTCTCCATCAAGGATAATGGAAATTCCATGTATACTTTTTGATCCATCTTGTGAAGAGTAATCATTCCTTTCACTGTTGTACACTGCTTTCCCTTGAATAATTTTTCGTACTTGCTTTCTGTCTTCTCTTCGACTTTTGCATCTTTTTTCTTGGACTTTTTCCTTGCCTCCGAAGTGAACGGCACGCAAAGTAAAGCCACCAGAATAATTAAAACTCTGATTTTCATAAATACTTTTGATTTAAAACATACAATAATATACCCGATCTATTTTCAATAGATATCTTCTGACATTTCGAGTATCGCGAAGAATCCCCTTACTTGGAGATTCTTCGCTTCACTCCGAATAATGACGGTTTTATTTAATTCCACCCCCAATTATCTCCACTTCCAACTTTGAATCGTACATCGACAATTTTACCCAAATTCATTGCATTTTCAGGAGTTTGCCATATTAATTTTTCTTCATCTGTTTGCAAGTTTTTCCCATCTCTCATGTTAAGAATGACAAACTGTCCGTTATCCAAACCAATTCCGGCACGTCTGTGGTACCATACCTCGGCATTTATTGCCGTGACATTACCTGTACAGGTATAAAATAATTTAATTCCATCTTTGGGTGATTGCCTGCAATACAGATAGAGCTCTTTATCTTTGGATATGAGTACATAATCTGATGCATCTTCAAAAGGCAATGTGTATATCACACTATTGGAATTTATATATGGAGCCAAATCTATTTCATTGCGTCTACAATCGCTTAGGTATAAATTTGAAGAAGCCCAATCCCGATTTACAATAAAATCTTGAGTCCAGTATTTTCCGTCTTTGTCTTTTAAAATCATAAAGAAACCAACGGGTTGTGAAACTCCTAACGAAGGATTATAATATCCAAGATGAATCAATTCATTATCTCCCAAATTGTCTAAAGGAACCCAACCTGTCGGGATATCTTCCGAAGGTTTGCCCGGCATTACTTGTGGTTTGCTTAGATTCGTGGAACTGTAAATATCCGTTTGATCCAAAATTACAACCAGACGATTGTTTTCAAAGTCATGGAGTGTTGCAAAACCATTTTCCTTGAATGTCGAGAGATAGATGTGAGCGTGTAATTCTTCTCCGTCCAATGTCACAGGTGTTTGCAAATAACTGCTGGAATGATACAAGTCATCACTGACTTTAACCCTAGAGAATATTTTCCCGTCATAATTTTCTATCAAATCGACTCTTTTCATAGACATGGTATTGACAGGTTTGAAATCAACCGGTAATGTATGGTTTGCAAAGGCCTCGTCGATCGTGATCACTTTTTGGAAGGTAAGACCGTCCAGATCGACCATACCTTGTCCTCCTTGTTGTACCACCATGATATTAGCGGCAAGATCATGATTATTACGTGTATTGCAAAAATGTTCATGCAGTTTGACTGGCAAAGTCCCTAACTCGCTATGGCTTTTCAGCTTATAGACGTCTTCGTATACAATATTAGCCCAAACGTCTTCACCTTTCTCATTTTCTTTCGTGTGTTCTTTCACGAACGTCAGGTAAGATTTCTGGTCTTTATCTCCCAGGACAATCCACCCGTCAACATTAAACTCGCTGCTTATAGTATATGACTGGCTTTGAATATAAGTAACTCCCGTGTTAGGATCAGTTATACGCAAAACAAGATAACCACTGGATAGCGTGTCCGTGATCCAATAAAAGTCTTTTTTATTCCACCCCGGACGTGTTTTGCCACACCATTCCCATGTATACTTCAACCCTTCTGTTTCAACTCCTCTGCTGAATGTTAATTCCGGCTTTATATCTATGGTATCACCAACTGCAAGAGAAGTACTTCCTGTAAATTTCCCAATTTCTATAGTGTTGATATCGTGATAAGAGTAATTCCCTTTATCATCATAGCAATTCGTGAAAAATAAAACTATAATGATGAGTGAAAATATATTATATTTCATATTCATAGTTTTTCATTTTAAATTAATAGCAAGGGATTATCATTGGAGCACCTCCGGCTTCCGTGATGTCATTTTTGGGATCGTTATCGGCAAGCGAAGCCGCAATTGCATCTTTGAGTTGTAATGACAATATTCGCATTTCCCATGGTTCTTTGCCTTCAAAGGAGATTTCTCCGGTCACACGTATAAAGGCATCATATTTTTCCGGGGAAAATATCCCTAAATACATCTCAATAACCGTGTTATCCCACCATAGAGGTTTACTGGTAATATTGTCATAACGAAGCTGTGCCGTTTGTTGGTAATAATAACCCGGTTCAAAGTTTTCATTCTCCGCCAACATGATTTTAAGGAGATATGATTTTGCCTCCAAATTCTTCTTTGAAACCTCTATCCACAACGTGTCTGTTGTGCGATTCGCTCTGAAGACTGGAGGTTGGGGTAATGTGTAATCTCCCGCGATAGCTGTCGTTAAGGAATCGATAACTTGAATTTTGTATTCAAGGTCCACCCCGGCAGGTTCTCCGATCAGTGAAACAATGAAAGGAACCTTTAATGTATTTTCCCCGGGATAATGCGAGAAAGAAACATAGGCCGTGTCTATTCTTCCCTTTGTAGAAATAAATAATTGGCGATGTGCAGTATTATATAAATCCGTTTCTTGTTCCGAACAAGCAAAGAGGACGGATAATAATCCTAATATGATAATATATTTTTTCATATCTTTTGACGTGATTAATTAATAGTTTCACTTTCGGGTAAAGGAAGGATAAACGCTTCATCCGGCATGGATCTCTTGGGTTTGATGTTGAGTTTCTTGTAGTAGAACCACAACTGACCTTCTCCGACAAACTCTCTTTTGGCTTCATTAATTAACTCCGAGTTGAATTCGGTCATCGACGTGATATCCAAACGACCAACAGTACAATTCCGTCCCCGACGTACAATATCCAATTCGTTAGTCGCCTCTTTAAACATATTCGAGTGTGCGTAATATTCTGCCCGGATATAATACATCTCGCTTAAACGGAGCATAGGTATCATAATTTCATTCGTCTGCGGATCGCTTGTGGCATTAAGAGAATATTTTAAAGATTGATACCACCAGTCATTAACTTCTGCGACCAATTTTTTTCCACGATAGTCTGCGGGATCATCAAACATATCCTCTTTATCATAAATGTCCAAATATAATATTACCTCCGGCGTATTATAATATGATAAATAATTATCCAGAAGTTTTTCATTTGACAATGCAAAAATCAGATCGTCATGTAATTTGGGTTTCGCACTAATGCTTTCTTCGGGAGTAAACCGGAATAGGTTCGCCGAATTATCTTTAGCATCAATAATGATTTGTGTTGTATTGAATGCTTCTTGATATTTACCAACGTAAGCGTATGCGCGAGCTAAAACAGCATTAATAGCGTAATAATTCATCCGGAAGCCTCTATAAGCCTCAAAAATATCCGTAATTCCTAAGATCGCCGTGTTCGAAGACGAACTTGAAAAGCGGTAATAATAACTCATTCTGTCTTCCCGTGTGCCTAACGTGTCATACGGGGCCACCAGATCTTTTGCCGCATTAAGATCCCGGATCACTTTTTCCATCACGTCGTTGATCGTTGCTCTGGACTCGTAAGTCGAGGGGTATTTCTCGAAATAAGGGATATAAGTTTGACCGTCATCTTTGGAAGGAGCAAACAAGCGCACCATTTCAAAGTGAAGGAAAGCCCGGAGGGCTAAGGCTTCTCCTTTAATTACATTTTTTTCAAGTTCTTCTCCCGCGAATTTTAGCGGATCCTCTCCGTCGATTCTTGACAACAGATTATTGGCATTTGCTATCGAATTATAAGTTTTCGACCAGATATTATCAATTAATGGTTTTACATTTTTATCCTTGTAATTATAATCGGCGATTGTACTCCAATTTTTGGGTAAATAACTTACATCATAATACCGTGCTAATACATCGAGAGCACCCCATGTCATTTCCCGACCATACATACTACCGGCTGCCATATTTTGGTATATGCCGTTTAGTGCGTTTCTATATCCAAGTCCGGTTTCAAATAATTGATCTTCATCAACTTGATTTTTCGGGCTTATTGTCAACCAATCATTACATGAAGTTAATGCAGTCAACAAAGTTATAGCGATAATAAATTTCGATATTTTCATGTTTTTTCTTTTAGAAGCTAGCTTTTAATGAAAAATTTATTGTTCTGGCAAAAGGATAACTTAGGCCTCTTTCTTCTTTTACCGAAGACCATCTCACGAGATCCTCCGCCCCAATCTCAAAACGCAACATACTTAATCTGGCTTTTTTTACCCAAGGTTGGGTGAAATCATAACCAAGAGAGATAGAACTTAAAGATACCATATTATAATCTTGAACAAACCGGGAGGTAGGATTAGTTGTTTCAATTCCACCGGTTCTACCGCTTTCCAGTTTTTTAAATTTTGCCTTATCGCCGGCTTTTTGCCACCTGTCTGTTAATACTCGTTTATCAACATTCTCGTTGTAAATATCAGCATTCTCAACCCGGTCAACCAATGTCTGGTTATAACGTTGTCCTCCGAATTCATACATGAAATTGGTGAACAGGGAGAAGTTCTTATAGGTCAAGTTAAAACCGAATGAACCTTGAGCATCCGGATCGGTGCATCCGATAGCCACTTGGTCTGAAGTATTCCACACGTCGGTTAAAGTCCCGTCCGGTCGAATAAAAACTTCATTCCCATTAGACGGGTCGATACCCATGGAGCGTACCCCCCAAATCGTGTTCATGGATATTCCTTCCACGTATTTATTAAAAGGCTTACTTGTTGAACCGTCAAAACGACTGTTCGTTTTGAAATACTCGTCGACTTGCGTGTTATAGTCTCTCAAACTTTGAGCAATTTTCATCAGTCTATTTTGATTATGCGACAGATTGCCGAAAAGAGCCAAGTACAGGTCTTGCTTCCTGATAATATTCATCCTCAAATCAATCTCGTATCCCCTGTTCCTAACCTCTCCGATATTATCCTTGTACGTGTTGAAACCCGTGGAACTCGGAACTGTTACACTATTGATACAATCGGTTGTTTTCTTGTTATAATAAGATGCTTTGATATAGAAAAGGCGATTTAATATACTCAATTCAACCCCGACATCTAAAGTATTTGTCGTTTCCCAAGTGAGGTCTTTGTTACCTAAAGCCGTTAATGTAGCCCCGGCTCCTGTCTGATACCATTGTTCATCATTTATCGAATAAATCGTTTTAGCTTCATAATCCGAGAAATTGACATTCCCGGTTTGCCCGTAACTACCTCTAATCTTCAATTCATCAATATACTTGTAGTTATCCATGAAAGCGTAATTGTGAATATTGATACCGAAACCGGTTGACCAGAACGGGGCATATTTACGGTCGCTACCGAACTTAGACGATCCGTCAATACGCCCGGAAAAATCAAACAGGTAAATATCCCGGAAACTATAATTTACTGTAGCTATTGCCCCGAATAATCTGCTTTTCCCTTCCGACTGGGTTGGTTTCTCGTAAATTTCTTTCGCGTAATTGGGTGAATTCAGTGAACCTGATGGGAAGCCTTTATAGAAAGCGGACCCACTTTCACTATAATCTTCTTTTGTATTTATACCTACAGTGAAATTCACGTTATGTTTATCGAATGTACGATTATAAGCTAATAACAAGTTCATATCCCAATTGAAGGATTCCCCGTTTGATTTCCTCAATTCTCCGGAATAAAGATGGGTCATGCTCAACGGTTCCGCATTCTGCTTGGAAAGCGGATCGAGAAATCTATCTCCATGTTCGACAGTTCTGGTAATGCTAAAGGTCCCCTTCAATAATAAATGTTGGGTTATATACCAATTAGCACTAAGATTGTTGATAAATTCTTCTATTTTAGATTTATCATAATTCATCAATGTCGATTCGTAAAGGGGATTTTCCCGATAGTCAGTATCCGTGCTTGTCTTGTCATAGTCTTGCAAGCGCTCAAGGTATTTCCCGTTTTCATCTTTGTAAGTATCATAAGGTTGAGCATAAGCGTATTTTGAAAAATCGCCGTATGGTGATTCTGCCGATTTAGTCAAGTTATAGCTTACTTGATTTTTTACTTGCAATTTCCCTATCCGGTAATCTACGTATAGGGCTACCCCGATATTATCCCTGTAAGAACCGATCATAACACCCTTGTTCGTATTATAGCTGAGATCGAGTCCGAACCGAACGTTTTCCGAACCTCCTTCTATAAATAGACTGTGTTTATGATTGAATACGGTTTCAAGAGGTTTTGCCAACCAATAAGTATCAATACCTTTCTCTATATTAGCAAGTTTCTTGTTATACTCTTGATCTCTGGCAATTTGGAAATCTTCATCGACATAGCAGCCGGCTAACTTCTCGACCTCCAACTTTTCTCTCGCATTGAGAAGATCATAATCCGACAGGTCGGGAGCGACCACGGAACCGGTAAAGCTATACGAAACATTCAATTTGCCGGGTTTCGGGGCTACCGTTGTGATAACCACAACACCATTGGCGGCGCGTGAACCGTATAGGGCGGTTGCCGCAGCATCTTTTAATATCGTGATGCTCTCGATTCTATTGATGTCGAAGTCGTACAATTTTTGCACACTAATCTCGAATCCGTCCATGATAAACGTCGGAAGATTCGGGTTGTTCTGCAAATTACCTTTGGTCGTGTAATTCGGATCCAGTTGCTTTATTCCGATACCGGATTCACCGCGAATATACATTTCCGGTAAGGCATTCGGGTCTGAGCCCCATTGGTTGTTTTCTTTGATGCGGAAAGAGGGATCGAATGCTTGCAGCGCTTTAATTACATTCGTTTTAGATGCCTTTAAAAGTTCCTCTTTTTTTACAGAAACAGTGTTTCCAGTGAAACTTTCTTTTCTGATGTTGGCGTATCCCGTCACGACAACCTCATCCATCTCCTCCACGTCTTCTTTCATCGTAATAACCAATTCTTTTTCATCATTTTTCCGTTCATCGCTCAAACGGTAATGGATGGTTTCCATCCCAATAAACGAGAACACCAAAATTGTACTATCCATTTTGGGTATCTCAATTTTAAACTTACCATCCGCATCTGTTACCACACCCAGTTTAGTTCCCTCTATAAGAATCGTAACTCCGGGCAACGGTACACTTTTCTCGTCTACCACCTTACCCTTGATTTGCCGGGGTTTCTCCTGTGCTTTTTCATCTTTAGCCGGAGTGATGATGACTACATCATTTTGAATAACATAAGACAAAGGCGTGTCCTTCAATAACTCGTTCAACACCTCTTCCAAAGTAGCATCCTTCACACTCAGATTCCGTTTCCCATACTTTATGACCTCTTCCATCTGGTACAAAAAACGATAACCTGTTTTTTGACTCACATTCGTGATAGCTTGGTCGATGGTAACGTCTTCCAAATTCATTGTCAATCTTACAACCTGAGATTTTGCACCTACCTGCAAGAAGAAGAGGGACATGAATAGAAGAAGAAGGCTGCGTTTAAAAATAAATCGCATCTTTTTAAATCTTTGCATCCCGCTAAAGACTTCAATTCCGTTTTTTTTCATACTTTTACATGCTTAATGATTAATGATTGACTTTTTAATCGTTATTAAAACTCACTTAGGAGCAGAAAATAGGACCAATATTTTCTGCTCTTTATATATAACAACATTTATTTGAACATCTTTTTCACGAATACAGTTCTATCTTTCACCTCGAACTGCACCCGAGTAGCTTTCTCCAACATATCCAATATCTCCGTGAAATCCTCATACCGGGCTAACTCTCCGGAGAAGTGATATTCCTTCAGTTCCGGGTTTACCCAAAATATATCAATATTATACCAACGTCCCAAGCACATCATGATGTCCTCCAACGTATTATTCAATAACACAAACCGTCCGTCCTTCCACGCAGAATAAAGGCTCGCATCTACCCGACGAATAAAAAGTTCTCCATCTTTATATACAACTTGTTGATCAGGCTGAATCTTCACGCTTTGCTTTCCATCATATACCCGTACCAATCCTTCATTCAACGTGGTTTCCACAATTTTCTTATCCGGATAAGCCTGCAAATTAAATTGAGTTCCCAAGACCTCGACAGAAACTTTGTCATCCGCATTCACTACAAACGGGCGTGAAGCATCTTTTCTAACACTAAAGAAAGCCTCTCCCCGTAAAAATACACCCCGTTCGTTTTTCCCGAATTTAACAGGAAATCGAATCTCTGAATCCGAATTCAAAAATACCTCCGTACTATCGGACAAAAACAACTTGTACTCTCCGCCGCGAGGCACCCGAATGGTATTATACACTAGAACATCTCTTCCACTTTCTCCCGCAATCTCTTCATAAGAAACTTGACGACCATCATTTTTGGCTATCATGCCGCTTCCCAAAGCGATTAATTGTTTCGTACTATCCTGCAATACAATTTCGTCACCGGAAGAAGTAATCAGAACAGCCTTGGAACCACCCGTTTCGATACGAGCTATCGGTTGCGCAATCTCTCGTTCCATCGGCTTTCTAAAAAGTCCCCAATACAATCCTACCCCGACGAGTAAAATCATTGAAGCCGCAATACCTATCCACCAAGGAGATATACTTCTTCGTTTGTCTCGTAAGTCTAACTGTTTTTTCACCGTCTCCCACGAATCATCCACCTCCAAACGCCCGGCATATAAATCTCTGCTCGAAAGATTTTTTCCTTCAAGGATATGTTGAAATAGTTCTCTATTCCGAACATCCTCCTTCAACCACGCTTCCAATTTCTCTTCTTCAGCAGGCAAAAGTGTACCGATCACTTTTTTAGCGATCAAACGAGATATTTTATAATCTTTCGGATAGTCCACCATAAAACGTCCTAATTTAAATTTATAATTCTATCTACAGAACGACAGAATTTCAAAAAAGGATGAGTGGACTTGTCGTTTTTTTTCAATTATATTTTTGGCAACAGGAACAAAAGTAAATAGTAATAATCCTTCAACGCCACACGAAGAATGTCCATTGCTTTATATTTCAAAGACTTAACAGTATTAACAGAGATGCCTAATTCTTCTGAAATTTCTTTATTTTGTTTACCTTCCAAACTCAATTTTATAATTCTGCGACTTTGAACGGGTAAAGCATCGATTGCCTCATTAACAATTCGATATGTTTCCTCTTCAATTACAATGTCGCGAAAAAAGTATTCACGCTCAGCAGCCCCCAAACTATTTTGAACAGGCATTTTCTTTTGCTTCTTCAAATAATCAAAGCATTTGTTTTTGACAGCTACATATAAAAATATATCCGGCGTTGTTTCAAAATTATAAGATTCCCTTTTTTCCCACAAATGAATAAATACTTCCTGCGCAATGTCTTTCGCTATATCTTCATCCCCGACAAGACGGCAAGCAACAATACACATAGACAAGTAATATTTTTTAAATAAGACCTCATAAGCCTCAATATTGCCGGTACGAATGGAGTCAAATAAAAAGTCCTCTGTATTTTGATCACGTTTAGACATAATTCTATGATTTACACCAAAAGAACACTCTTAAGAATACAAAAGTAGAGAAAAAAATGAAAATAACAATTTCACGAATAATTACTACTCATTCGCAACACAAATTATTTTGCAATAAAAAACTCGTTTTACATCTGTAAAACGAGTTCTTCACGTTAAATTATCTCACTCAATCATACTTCTGGTCTATCCCCCTCTCGTCTATATTTATCCCCTCTTTCATCCACCGGGGCATGGGTGCGTCTTTCAAGTAATGGTCAAAAAATTGTTGTAAACGAATCGTCCAATCCATTTCTGCCGCCTTGTTATACAAGAAATGTTTATCCCCCTTGTAATTCAGTAACCAAGCCGGTTTCTGCAAACGCCGCATGGCAAGAAATAAATTCAAACCCTCCGAGTAAGGTACCGCCTCATCTTTATCACAATGGAATATTAATAGAGGCGTCTGTATCTTATCGGCATAGAATATCGGGGAATTTTTAATATACATTTCGGGGTCGTCCCAAAGTGTTTTTCCCATGCGGCTTTGAGTTTCCTCGTACATGAACATACGGGGCATGCCGCTTCCCTCCCGGATTCCGGTATAAGCGGAAACCATGCTTGAAACAGCCGCACCGGGACTGGCACATCGGAACATATTCGTGCGAGTCACCAGATAAGCCACCTGATATCCGGACCAACTATGCCCCTGTATACCGATACGGTCTTTGTCGGCAATGCCCCGGTCTATCAACATCCGGGTTCCGCTCACCACGGCATTGTAACTACTCTCACCCGGGGCACCTATCGTGAAATGCACATCCGGCATGAAAACCACGTAACCGTTGCTCACGTACGTTACCACGTTAATCATGGCACTACTCAAAGCCGGCACGGGATTCACGTGTATATCTCCGGTATGGGTTTCATAGAAATTCACGATAACGGGGTAACGTTTCGACGGGTCGTAATCATCCGGCAGGTACAACAATCCCCGGTTGCGTTTTCCCTCGAAATTCGTCCACTCGACCAGTTGCACCGAACCCCAGCGGTAATCCTTCTGCTGCGGGTTCGTGTCCGTTATCTTCACGGGACGGACGAAATCGGTTTTACTCCACCAGATATCACGGAATTCATGGTAATTCTGACGAATGTACATGCAATATTTCCCGTCATTGGTCACTTGATTAAAATTCAAGGCATAAGGCCCTTCCATCAATTTACGGATTTTGCGGGCGGGAGTCAGCACGTAAACCCCTTGGTCGAGAGTTTCGGTATTCCATGTTTTCAACAAAACATTCTGTTTCGTGTCAATCCACTTGGAATCGTAATTCGCTTTCAACAAACGCAAAGAGGTATTATTTTTCCGTCCCCAGCCGTTCGTGAGGGAATACACTGCATTTTTACCCGTCAGATCTATCACCCACATATCATACCTGTCATACAAAACCACTTTATTTCCCCCGTCAAGCCATCCGGCAATGCCATATGAATCGGCAGGTTTCGGCTTATCGTGCTCTTCGTCGTACACGGGATGACCAATCGCGGAAGATATATCCGTCAATTCTCCCGTGGTTGGTTCCAATTTATACCATATTTTCTTTTCCCCGTGATAAAATAAAGCATATTTCCCGTTCGGGCTCCATACCGGACGTTGACGAAAATCCGAGAATATCAATTTCCGCTCTCCCGTTTCTAAATTCACCAAGTATAAATCTGATGACTCACCATCCCTCCAGTCCGTCAGTCCGCGGTAAGGCGCCTCATTCGAAATAATCACGTAATTATATTCGTCACAGGTAGGATGAAACACTTGATCAAACTCCGCGGGCGAAACAAGTACACATTCCTTCGTGTCTACATGATAGACGTACTTCGGGGTATTGCGCCGATAACCTCTCCTGTTCCTTTGGCGACTTTGAGAAAGTTCATCATCCCATTTCCACAATTCAAGTTCGAAACTCTTGTCCGGTTCCACTTTCGGGCGACGAGGCGTTGACACCTTAGGCACACCGTCGACAAAAATATACCGACCGTTATTAAACGGCATATTCAACCCGCCACGAACTTTATATGCGGTATCGGGAAGCACCACCTCTTTCGTGTCCATGATCAACTTGTAAGTACCGTCTTTCATGTTAAAAGCATACAACAAGTCGGGATCTTTCAAGAAAGAAGTGTCCGACGCTACCGTGAAAACCCCCTTCATATTCTCTCTATCCAACGTGAAATTCGTCAACCGGGCATCCGGATTACCATAAATCAACTTCTGCTTCCCCTTCACCGGACCGGCATAAAGAGATTTGTAACCATCACGCTCTTTCGTGTAGATGATCGTCTTGTTATTATCGAGCAATATATGGTAATCCAAACTATCCATGACAGTCGAATCTCCCGTTTCATAGTTCCAAATTACCAATCGTTTGATATCTTTGTCTTTCTCGTTTTTCCCGATAGGATAGGAATAAGTCATAACCGGAGAATCGGATGATTCGTTACAGTCATACGGTCTGTCCCATAACTGCTTTTTCATGTTCCTCAGAGTCAACAGGAAAACGGAATCCTTTACCAGCCCCGAAGTATCCCGCGGAGAAGGGGAAACCACGTATTTCAAGCATTTCCCGTTATTGAAGAAATGAGCTTGCCGCACATTTTCCAGTTCGTAAGTCTTACCCGACTCGTTATGGTGCAAATAAGTGACGGGGGAATCTTTCTCGTGCCCTTCACCGTCAATATACACGAAACGGTAGGTAATCCATTTCCCGTCATCCGACATATGCTGCCCCTCTACCCTTCGCCATAATTTATAAGCCTCCATATCGAGGGGCTTTTTCTGTGCCATACCATCCGTCAACCAAGCGAATAACAAACAACACAGCAAAATATATCGTCTTTTCATACCTATATCTTTTTATCTTTCCAAAAAGTAATCCAAATCCCCTTGATAATCCGCTGAGGCATCCCCTAACAGATATTTAGCGAAATGGAACCATAACTTGCGTTCAAAAAACTCATCGGCAGCCCCGGAGAACCCGTGAGAATTACCGGGCAACACGAGCATATCGAAGTTCTTCCCCTCTTTAATCAAAGCATCGACCACTCGCAGGGTATGTGACGGATGCACCGTACGATCCATATCCCCGGTCACGATCAACAAACCACCCTTGTAATTCTTCGCCAATTCCTGATTCGTCTTGCTCCGGGTTTCAAAGGTGATTTCTTCCCGCTCGTTTCCGGCACTATCTTTTACTACCTGCTTTTTCTCCTTCACGCCGTAATGGATTTCGACAAAGCCTTTATTATAAATATTATTATCGTGATTCCCTGCCGAAGATACCGCCGCACTGTAAAAATCCGGATAGGTCAACAGTGCCGCCGTGGACATAAACCCGCCACCGGAGTGACCGAATATACCCACCTTTTTCACGTTAATAAAGGGGTAATGTTGTGCCAATTGCTCGATCGCGTATTTATCGTCAGCCAAAGGATAATCCCGCTGGTTGCCGTACCCGTAAGTATGGTAATATTTCCCCCGCATAGGCGTTCCACCCCGGTGTCCCATGGATACCACGATAAAGCCCACTTGAGCTAAACGGGTATTCATGTCATCATTCACCGTGAAACGGGTTTGCACGTACTCGAAGAAAGGTCCCGGGTAAACCGACGAAATAATCGGATAGGTTTTCGTGGAATCGAAATCCGCCGGTTTCCACATCACACCGTAAATATCCGTTACCCCGTCTGCCGCCTTCACCTTAAACCGTTCGGGTTTCTTCCAACCGAAAGCATAAAGGTTCTCCAAGTCCGGTTTCTCCAACTCCAAAATCACTTTGCCTTTCCGATCGCGTACCACGTTGACAGGTTCCATATCCACCCGGGAATAGCTATCCACGAAATACTTGCTCGACGGAGAGATATCCACGTTATGCGAGGCATTTTCCGGGGTTAACAATGTTATCGCATCAGTCTTATCCAGATCGGCTCGATAAAGAACATAATAGTAAGGGTCAATCTCTTTCTCCTTGCCTAAACCTATAAAATAAATCTGTCGGCTCGCCGTGTCAATCTTCATGATCGGTCCGGCAACCCATGCCCCGGAAGTAACTTGATTCTTCAAGTTACCATCCTTATCATACAAATAATAGTGTCCCCACCCGCTACGCTCGGAGCGGAAAAGGATCTCGTTCCCATCGTTCAAGAAATGGACGGCTCGCATCTGGTAATCCAGATAAGGTTTATCTACCTCGTGTATCAACACTTTTACCTCTCCCGTTTCCGTGTCGACGACACAAATCTCGCACTCGTCCCAAGTTCTTTTATAACGTTGAAAATAAAGACGTTTTGCATCCTTACTAGCATACAGGATATCGATATATTGATCTTTCCACCGATCAATATTGATCTTTTTCACCTCCCGGGTATTCGCATCCCCGATCAACAACTCGAACTGAATCACATGTTCATCCCCCGCCAATTCTGCCTTGTAAGTTTTCAGACGGGGACGGGGATTTGCCAAAGCATCAATCAACCACAAATCTTCGACTTGACGGGAATCGTCCCGAATAGCATAAAACTTGTGTCCGGTTGGGAACCATTTCGCGGAGCATCCCATGCGTTCGTCCAACTCGCCTTCATCTTCCCGGTTAAAGGTATAATAACGTTCCCCGTCGCTTGTCAATTGTACTTCTGTCGTGTCCTTACCCTTAGCCGCATTTCCCACGATATAGAGATTATGCCGCTTGGCAAACAACATATAGGAACTGTCCCGTGAATAGTATTTCCAATAAGGATCATAATTCATCTGCCCTTTCTGTTTTTCGGCTAATTTCAGTTCTTGCGTGTTAATATTGTACGTGAAATCATTCCGGTCAAACCAGAAACGAATTGTTTCCCCGTCCTCGTCAAAAGTGAAATCCAATTCCAAATCCTTGTGGTTATATCCCTTCCTAGTAATCTCACTAATTTTCATCAATAACTCCGCGTTGTCGAAAATCAAGCGTTTTTGTCTTTTAGCCGGATCAACCAAATAATAGTTTTTTCCCTCGCTCGTGCGGAAAGAATACCAGAAACGATCGGTATTATTTATATAACGAGGATGTACTTCCAAACTATTCTTTGTCAACGGCACTTGTGTTATGCGCCGGAAGCGCTCGGCAAGCTCGTAATTCGCTTTTTGCTGCCCGAACGCCCCGACCGAAACAAGTAAAAACAGACCAATAATAAATTTCTTTATCATCCTATCTATCCCCATTCTTGTATTGTTCAACTTCATAATAGTAATCCCCGGTATCATCTCCTAGCAGAATACGGGCAAAGTGGAACCACATCTTACGCTCGTAAAATGTATTCTCGGCTCCCCCGAAACCGTGGTTCGACCTCGGTAAAATGATCATATCAAAATTCTTGTCCGCCTTGATCAACGCATCGACCATCCGCAACGTGTGAGCCGGATGCACGTTATCATCCATCCAACCGTGAATCAACAACAGACCGCCTTTATATCGCTTTGCCAGCTCCATATTCGTACCCACCTTAAATTTAAAAGTCGATTCCGTCCGGTCACCGTTCACGCTATCCTTAATCACCTTCTTTTCTTCTTTCACACCGTTGTGAGTTTCGCCCCACCAATGATTATAGATTGTATTATCATGATTTCCCGCGGAAGATACAGCCGCCTTGTAGAAATCCGGGTAAGTACAGATGGCTGCGGTAGACATAAATCCACCCCCGGAATGACCGTAGATACCCACTTTCGTCGCGTCGATAAAAGAATAACGGTCAGCCAGTTGCTCTATCGCGTATTTATCATCCGCTAACGGGTAATCCCGCAACCTTCCATGACTGTAAGTGTGATAAAATTTTCCCCGCATAGGCGTTCCACCCCGGTGTCCCACGGCAATCACGATAAAACCCAATTGAGCCAAACGGGTATTGTCGTCATGAATCAACCGGAATTGCGTCGGCACGTACTCGTAGAAAGGACCGGGATACACGGAAGAAATAATCGGGTAGACTTTCGTCGAATCAAAATCAAACGGTTTCCACATCACCCCGTAGAGGTCGGTCACTCCATCGGCGGCCTTCACCTTAAAACGCTCCGGAGCCTTCCACCCGATCTCCAAAGCACGGCGAATATCAGGCTTTTCCAATTCCATAATCTCTTTCCCTTTCCGGTTTTTCAACACGATACGGGGAACCATATCCACCCGCTCGTGAATATCCACGAAATACTTGAATGATTTCGAGAAATGTACCTGATGATTCGTGTTATCAAAAGTCAATTGCGTCAAACTCTCCGGTTTATCAATATTCACCTTGCACGGGATATAATAATACGGGTCTATATTTTCATCCTTTCCTAAAGCATAGAAATAAAGCGTACGTCCCACGGTATCGATATCCGAGCAAGGCCCTGCCACCCATTCCCCGGAAGTAATGGCATGCTTAAAGTTTCCCTCGTTATCGTAAAGATAATAATGCCCCCATCCCGTGCGCTCGGAACGATAAATAATATCCTTCCCGTCATTCAGGAACATGATATTCGCCATTTTGTAATCCATGAAAGGTTTGTCAATCTCGTGAATCAACACTTTCACCTCTCCCGTCGTGAGATCGGCAACACAAACCTCCTGTTCGTCAAAAGCCCGGGTTTTCCGTTCAAAATAGATCTTATTACCATCCTTCGAGGTATAAAGTACATCCACGTACTGGTCTTGCCAGCGATCGACATCTATCGTTTTCATCTCCTTCGTTTCCACATCGATAACCGTCAACACGGTTTTCTCCAATTTCTGGTCGCCTGCCATAGAATACTTGTACGTTTTCACCTTGGGACGGGGAGTTGCCATCACGTCCACCAAAAACAATTCATCCACGTGGCGGGTATCTTCCCGCACGGCATACACCTTTTTAGAATCTTTCATCCACACGGCAACCGGAGTTGCTGGAAATGTATCCGTACCAACCTCTTCTTCTTCCTTGAAATAAGAGAAATATCTCTCACCATCCGTCGTCAATTGTATGACAGTCGTGTCTTTCCCTTTATCCTTATTCCCCATGATATAAAGATTATGACGTTGAGCAAACATGATATAGGTACTATCCGGAGAATACTTTTTCCAAGAATCCCCGAAACCTTTATTAATCACGGTATCCAACTTCGTCACCTCCTCCGTCTTCATATCATAACGGTATTTGTGTTTCTCGAAATCAAAAGTGAAAGAAGTCCCTTTTTTATCAAACTCCAATCCTTGGAACGTGAAATCCTTCGCGTCACACACCTCGTGCGTTTCCTGATTCAAGAACCCGAACAGTTTTTCCGAGTTGAACAGCAAGCGCTTCTCTCTCTTCTCCGGATTCACGTAATAATAACGCTTTCCTTCTTCCGTCGTGAACGAGTACCAAAAACACTCTCCGTCATTAATATACATGGGATATATACTCATGCTGTTTCTATCTGCCGACCGGAAATTCCGACTAGTGAAACGATCGGCAAGCTTGAAATTCGCCTTTTGTTGCGCGCATACAGAACTTCCTGCCAACAACAACAAAAGCATTATGATATATTTTGTTCTCATTTTCAATTCTCCATTTTCAATTTTCGATTCCCTTGTATTCCTCTATATTACCGTAATGATCGGCAGTGGTATCCCCTAACAAGTATTTCGCGAAATGATACCACAACTTCCGTTCAAAAAATCTATCCGCACTCCCGTAACCATGAGTCTTACCGGGTAATACCAGCATATCGAAATTCTTCCCGGCTTCAATCAAGGCATCCACCATCCGCAAAGTATGAGCGGGATGCACGTTCTTGTCCATATCCCCCGTCACGAGCAAAAGATGTCCTTTCAAATTTTTAGCCAACTCCATGTTCGTGGGCACCTTCACGCTGAACTTTGACACTTCACGATCCCCGTTCACACTATCTTTTACCGTTTCCTTGGCCTCTCTCACTCCATGATGAATCTCCACCCAACCATTATTATAAATATTATTATCATGATTACCGGAAGAAGACACCGCGGCAGTGTAAAAATCAGGATAAGTACACAAAGCCGCCGTCGACATGAAACCACCCCCGGAATGACCGAAAATACCGACTTTCGTGATATCTATATAAGAATAACGATCCGCCAACTGCTCGATAGCGTATTTATCATCGGCCAAAGGGTAATCCCTCAAATTTCCATACCCGTAACGATGGTAGAACTTGCCCCGCATAGGGCTTCCTCCCCGGTGTCCCATGGAAACCACGATAAACCCGAGCTGAGCCAGCTTCATATTATAACTATCATCCAAAGTAAACGACGTACTCACGTATTCAAAGAAAGGTCCCGGGTAAACGGACGAAATAATCGGGTATTTCTTGTTCGGGTCAAAATCTGCCGGCTTCCACATGATACCATGCAGGTCAGTCAACCCGTCGGCAGCCTTCACCACGAAACGTTCCGGCGCACGCCATCCCATCTCGTAAGCCCTCCGCACGTCCACTTTTGCCAAATCTTTAATAATCACCCGCCCGTTATTATCCTTCAACGTGAATCTCGGCTCCATATCTACCCGCGAATAACTATCCACGAAATACTTCCGGGATTTAGAAAACTCCGCCTTGTGTTGTCCGTCTTCCGGGCTCAACAACTTCACTCCTTCACGATCAAGATGAGCCTTCACCACTTGGTAATAATAAGGATTCATCTTTTTGTCATACCCGTGCGCGTACAAATAGATTGTTCTGCCCACCGTATCGATAGCAGCAATCTGCCCTGCCACCCAATCGCCTGAAGTAATCGTGTTTTTCAAAATCCCGTTACCATCATAATGGTAATAATGCGCCCATCCGGTACGTTCTGAACGATAAAGAATATCATTTCCCTCGTTCAAAAAAACGATATTACGCATATGATAATCAATATAAGGTTTATCCACCTCATGTATCAACACCTTCACCTCTCCCGTTTCCGTGTTCCCCACGCACAACTCCACTTCATCCCGTACCCGGTTATAGCGTTCAAAGAAAATCTTATCTCCCTTGTCCGTCACGTACCGAACCTCGGCATCCTGATCCTGCCAACGCTCGATATTAAAATCCGTCACTTTACGCTTGTCCACATCAATCACCGAAAGCACCCACTTCGACAAGTTCTTATCTCCCGCCATATCATATTTGTAGCGTTCCAGTACAGGTTTAGGCTTCGCCAATACATTAATCACCGCCATCTCGTCAGAGTTCCGGTTATCTTGACGCAAGACATAAACCTTATTCACTTTCGGGAACCAACGCCCTGCCATCGCTTCTTCATCAGATACCGTATCCTGACCATTCCGGGCATAGGAAAAATAACGTTCTCCGTTCGTGGTCAACTGAATCTCTGTCGTATCCTGTCCTTTATATTTATTTCCTCTCATATAGAGGTTATGATTCTTCGCGTATACAATATAATTGCTATCCGGGGATAAAGACATCCACGTGTACATCACCATGTCCTCCTCCTTCTTCTCCTTTTTCGGCAACTCCTTTACTTTCTTCGTTTTCATATTATACTCGAAATCTCCCCCTCCCAACGAAAAAGTCATCTTCGACATATCTTTTGAAAAATCTATATTTGATAGTTGTAGATCCTTCTCGTTATACGCCTTCCGAGTAATACTACTCACCCCTTGCGCAATATCCGTATTCTCGAAAAGCAATCGTCTTTCCGCTTTCACCGGATCAACCAGATAATACATCGTCCCCTCGTCCGTCCTAAAATCAAACCAAAACTTCTCCCCATCATGAATATAACGAGGAACTACCCGCATACTATTCCGGGCGGCAATCCCAGATAATCCCATCTGGGTAAACTTCTCTGCCAACTTATAATTCGCTCTCTGTTGGGCATCCCCTCCCAAGTAAGAAATAAGCAGACATAACATTACGAATGTTTTTTTCATAACAATAATTTTACACACATACAAAAATTAAAGAAGGGGCTTGTATCCCCCTTCTTTATCTTTATTTAGAATGGTCGATAGAAAGACACGTTACTTCCATCTCCACCGTATTTAACCACAAAATCTACTACTTTACCGAAATTTGGATTCAATTCTTTCAAATTCTTATGAAACAATTCTTCCAAAGTCATCGCGGAAGTCTTAGTTGCAGGTTTAACTTCAAAAACATAAAAATTACCATCTTCCAAAACAACTCCTAAATGAGAATTGTAGTCCCTATTTCTACTATCTTTAACCGCAATCCCTGCAATACGAGCAGGGAAATCCCCTTTCAGTTCTGTTCCATTATCCCCATTTAAATAAGTAGCCCCATAAATCTTATTGCCCGTAGCCACTAATACAGCCGATTCTGTACTTGCATTATTTGTTAACAATGCCGCATCAACATAGTCTGTAAACATTTGAGGATTTAAACTTCCTGTCTTACTCTCGACAATCGTTAATGGGCCATCAGCGTATCTGTAAGGTATCTCTAACGTAAATTGATGCCAATAATAAGCTCCTCCTTTGGCAACAATTGAAAAATACGGATTATCATAATAACCAGCGTCCATATAAGAATGATAGATATAATTTCCAGCAAAATTTCGGAACCAAGACATATCTATGTTTTCGCCGCTAGCAGCTTGTAATTCAGCAAATCCACCATTATGATTGTCATAATACATACTAAAATCATTTTCATAGTGATCAGTCGCTTTTCCATCATCTATAATCCCATACATTGTATTATCCATTCCAATTGCAACAATGATCTTATACACATCAGCATTAGAACCGATTTTGTAGCATGGTAAAATATCTCTAAACTGTTTTCCATTAAACGCAGGATCCGAATTATAACTCCCTGAATGTAAATCAGAAGTAACGGTTGCCAATGCCCCATATATTTTATTATCTGTTTCATTTAGCAACCACTTGGTTCCCCAAGTTAAAACAGCGTTTTTTGCCATAAAACCATTGGGTGCTCCAGCTGCATCAAAATCTCCTGCCGTTACTATCAATCTCTCCAAATTAAGTCCACTGACCTCCACAGCCCCACTTCTCTGCAAAATCATCAATTCACTTCCAAACTCGTCATCCTCTGTCGTCCAAGCATAATTCTCAACGACTTTTATCGGTTTAGATCCTAAATTAGGCACCAAATTAAATTTCACGTCCGAATAAATCACCGTATCCCGATCCTTAGTACCCCCATATCCATTATCCACAAGTCTGGTATACCTTCTCCCCAATACCATAGAGAGTTCAGACGAACCGGAAGGAGATTCTGTCAAAAGCAACCAACCGGATTCTAATGGAGATTGCACATTGATAATAGTTCTCCCTGAAAAGGCAACATCCGTATCCTTATCAGTAACAGATAATATAAGTTCGTTCTTTCCTACTTGTTCTGCTTTATAGGTATAAGCTTTATCTTCCCCGACAGGCTTTCCGTTAAGCAGCCATTTATAACTCACATTCAGAGCAAGTGTATCCATAGACAAACGGACAGTAGGCTCAATTGTCACTTCCTCTCCGGGATACAGTACATAACTTTCTTGCCAATTTGTAAACATTCTTCCTACACTCAACGAGAAATCATTGATATCTCTATAATCATAATTAGTTTTATCATCAAGACAACCAATCATTGATAATACCGCAACTATACACAATATATTTCTTTTCATCATAATCTGTCAATTATATATTAACCTTTTACCGGCACAGACATGGCTTGTTCATTTTCCTTATCCCACATAACTTCATCATGCGTGCTATTATATTCTTCAATTCTATATTTCACGCGCAAAGAATATTTTCTCAAAATAGTGACATCCGTTCCATCGAACTCAACTCCATCTTTTGCTAACTCCTCCAAAAACATTCTATATTTATCATCGGAATATAAACCCAAATACGACGTTTCCGCTAAATTGTGCGTTAACTGACCACCATATCCTACATTTTTAACCGTCCACCATGAGGGTCTGGCTATCTTATTCGAAAGAACATACAAAGCATTTCGATAAGCCTTATCACCTTCCTTTACCTTTTCCGACTCATTGATCTTTAATGTCAAACGAAGAGGTGTCCACTCGGTAGTTGCGTCAAAATTCAAAAAAGTTACTTGTATCGTATCAGTTGTCTGTCCTGCCGGAAATACATACTTTTCAGCCAACACGCAAGACTCCTCGGGAAACGTCGTTTTTTCCTTATTTATAGAAAGAGTGTACTCTCTAGGCTCTTCCAACAAGCGACCACGAATCTCGATTACAACATCTGCTTCAATCTCTCCGCTAGGATAAGCGACAAAAGACAATACAGTACTATCTTTCGTCGGATCTTTTGCAAAAGAAAGGTATGCAATATCATCTGATACAACAGGGATTTCCCTCTCGTCACACGCGTAACAAAGACCTATCAATAATAATATAATAATATAAGCTTTCATACTCATTACATTAAATCTGTTTCAATATTAGGTATCGGAATTACAAAATTCTTTTCTTCGGCTTTTATCTCCATATAAGATTCTTCACTAGGCCTATTAGGATCTACTGACGGGATATTCAAGTTTAAACGCTTGTACATATAAAATATCTGTCCTTCACCTAACCATTCTCGACGAGCATCATTCCGTAAAATACTCAAGAAATTACTCTCGTTTGCCGCATTTACATTTTTAACAGATTGATCAGAAGAACTTAATCCCCGTCCCTCTTTTACTTTCAACAAATATTTTTTTGCCGCATCCAGATCCGTTTTATAAATAGCTTCTGCCGCGATATAATACATTTCACTTATCCGAATCATCGGCACAAGCGTATTACCAATTTCTGCCCCGTGATTTGTAGCAAAACGTTGCGCATATTTTGTAAATTTATAAGTACCATAATAGTCATCTAAATGGGATACCCAATTTACGAAACGCAAATCATTACAAGCATCCTTCTCTCCTATATCCTCTCCGAAAAAATTAATTTTAGCACCGGCAACTCCTATATACTTGGGATCATTAGCATTATCTACCGTGTTCACACTCGTTTCAAATTTCAACAAATCGACAACATCCAATCCAAACAATATGTCACCATAAGATTTAAAATCTCCATAATATTGCATATCATAATCATCGATTTTAAAGTATCTATTCTTTTCGGCAAAATCAATGAGAGCCTTTGCTTCTTTATAAGCATTTTCCGGCTGCTGCGCATACATATATACCCTAGCCAAAACGGCAGAAATTGCATGATAATTTAAACGGTAACCTCTTTTACTCTTATAAAATAACCCCATATCAGTCTTCCCCGATTCCCACGCATTCAGTTTATTCCAAGTTCTCCCCGAATCAGCTCGCCATACTAAATCCTTTGCTTCTTTTAAATCACGGATGACATTATTCAAGCAAGAGTCAACGGTCAACGGTTTAGAAACATAAACAGGATATTCCGACACGTATGGAATAAACGTTCTATTACCCGGTTTTGTACTGGGAGCCGGAGCGAACAAACGTAGCATATCAAATTGCATATAAGCTCTCAATGCCAGAGCCTCTCCCCATATCATACCCTTTTCCTCCTCCTTATAACCAAACTTATCCGGATCTTCATTCGCAATATTTTGGATGATATTATTACAATTAGCCACGGCATTATAAGTTTTTTTCCAAATGCTCTCGATACGAGGTTCAATATATTGGTGATCCCAATCATAAACCGAAGCACCATACTTCATTTCCTGAGAACCATTTCCCCCAGTGGCATAAGTATAGCATTGCCCTAGGGCATCAACAATACCCCAAGATAAACTTTTTCCATACAAATCAATATCACCTAAAGCAAAATAAACTCCATTCAGGGCATGGCGATATCCCGTACCTGTTTCAAACAAATCTTTCTCATCGATTTCGTCTTCCGGTTTCACATCCAACCACCCATTGCAGGCACACATAATGAATGGTAAAAAAATCCATGAATATAACTTATATCTTTTCATATTATACATTATCTAAAAAGTTGCTCGTAATGAGAAATTTACACTTCTGGCAAAAGGATAACTGGTACCTCTTTCCAACTTTACAGAAGAAACTCTAAAAATTTCATTGGTACTCAACTCCAACCGAAGAGTTTTTAAATAAATTTTCTTTAGCCAATCTGTATTAAAATCATAGCTCAATGTCAAAGAACTTAACGAAAGAACATTCTCGTCCTGCACAAATCGAGAGGTAGGAAGAGTAGTACGAGATTGCTCGCGAATATCTTTTAAAGGTACAATATCTCCAGGTTTTTGCCACCTATCGGTTAATACTCTTCGATCGACATTACTATTTCGGATATCAGCATTTTCTACCTGATCAACTAATGTTTGATTGTAAGTTTGCTTTCCCCAATCATAACTAAAGGAAGCAAATAAAGACAAATTCTTATACGTCAAGTTACATCCGAAAGATCCGCTCGCTTTAGGTTCCGTATCTCCAACAACAACTTGTTCTGCAGCTTTCCATGTTTTACTCAAAGAACCGTCTCGTTCCAAAAAGATTTCTCTACCGGTCACCGGATCTATTCCCATAGAACGCATAGCAAAAATAGATGTCAACGAAGCTCCTTCCTCATATTTCATGATAGGCTCTGAATACGTGTCATCAGTAATTGGATTAATACCCTCCTGTTTTTCTTCCGCCTCTTTATAAGCGTCATTCACTTGATTATTATAAGCTTTTAATGCATCGGACACTTTTAATATCTTATTCTTATTATGATTCAAATTCCCCCACAAAGACACATACCAATCTTTATCCCGATAAACATCAAAACGTACCTGTAAATCAACTCCTTCATTCAGCGTTTCACCGAGGTTGTCTTTATAGGAAGTAAAACCTGAAGATCCCGGTAATGTTACATCCGTAATCAAATCTACGGTCTTATTATGGTAATAATCGAACACGACATTAATACGCTCATTCCAGAAAGTCAAATCTGTTCCTAAATTCAATTTATTCGTCGTTTCCCACTTCAAGTTATTATTACCCAATGCCCTCAAATATACACCAAAGCCAGTCGTATACCAACGGTCATAAGTCGCATATCTTGTTGTTGCAGAATAGGCAGGGAAATTCACTTTACCCGTTTGACCATAAGATGCCCTCAATTTCAACTGATTAATAATACTGTTATCTTTCAAGAAATTATAATTATGGATATTGATACCCAACCCACCAGACCAAAAGGGTGCCCATTTCTGTTCAGATCCAAATTCCGAAGAACCGTCAAAACGTACAGAAAAATCAGCCAGATAAACATCATTCCAAGTGTAATTGGCACTTAACAAAAATCCCATTAACCGTTTTACATCCGTAGTTTTTGTTGGTTTCAAATAAATTTCTGCTGCAAAGTTAGGAGCATGAAACTCTCCTGAAGGGAAACCGCGATAATGAGACGATGTATATTCTGATTTTGTAGACAATGCATTAAATGTCGTAGAAACATTCAAATTATGAAGTCCAAAACTTTTATTCAAATAAACAGCTATTTGAGCATCCCATTTTGTCATATCAGACCGATCTAAATATAAATCTCCAAATAAAGTAGAAGCTTCCTTGTTTATACGTCCTGTCGAATTAGCAGAATAAGGATCTATAAATCGTTCTGTTTTTCCCAGCTGTTTAGTTAATGCTAATTGACCTTTTATTGTCAAATAATCTGTTAAAAACCATTGAGCCAGTATCTGTTCAATAAACTCATCTTGTTTTTCAAATTGATAATTATTCAACAAAGCTTCATAAAGAGGATTATTAATCTGACTAGAACCATCCATAGAAAACTCTAATGTTTCGATCAGATTCCCTTCTTTATCATAAGGACGATCGTAAGGCTGTAAATGGGCATAGTCGCTAAAATCGCCATAAGGAGAATCCTCTGCATTAGTATATCCGTAAGTAATATTATTATTTACCTGCAAATTCTTAAAAGTATAAATCAAATTCAATCCCAAATTCAAATTATCCCGGAAAGAACCTTTCATTACGCCTTTGTCATTACTATAATCCGCTTGTAAAGCATAACGCAAATCGGTATTGCCACCTTCAACCATGAGGCTGTGTTTATGATTCACGGCGTTACGCAAAGGTATAGATAACCAATCCGTGTTGACTCCTTCCTCGATGCGAGCCAATCGTTCATTATATCTATTCATTATCAAATGATTACCATCAGAATAACCCGGAACATAATCATAAAGCCCTGCCAATTTCTCTATTTCCAATTTCTCTCGGGCACTAGATAAATTATAATCAGACAAATCAGGCATTGAAACCGTTCCTGTCAAGCTGTAAGAAATAGTCACTTCTCCCGGTTTTGGTGCTCTAGTCGTAATAACGACAACCCCATTAGCGGCACGTGATCCATACATCGCTGTTGCAGCAGCATCTTTCAAAATAGTGATATTTTCGACTCTATTGGGATCCATATCATACACTTTTTGCACAGTCACCTCAAAACCATCCATAATAAACGTCGGTAGATTGGGATTATTCTTTAAAGCAGATTTAGACAATGCATCCTGATCCAATTGTTTCACACCTATTCCAGAACGCCCACGAATATAAATTTCAGGAATTGCATTAGGATCCGAGCCCCATTTATTACTCTGCTGAATCCGGAAAGATGGATCAAATGTAGCTAATGCTTGTACAACATTTGTTGCCGAAGCCTTCAATAAATCTTCTCGTTTCACCGAAATGGAACTACCCGTGAAACTTTCTTTCTTCACATTTGCATATCCTGTTACAACAACCTCATCCAGAGCTTCCGTATCAGGTAACAATCTAACAGAAATTTCCTTGCTCAAATCTTTTACCTTATTCACATCCAACTCGTGTGACTTCATTCCCACAAAAGAGAATTGCAAGATCATCGTATCCCGTTTGGGTAATTCAATTTTGAATTTCCCATCAATATCGGTTACAACTCCGACGGCTGTACCTTTCAAAAGAATGGTTACTCCCGGAAGCGTTTCGCCTTTCTCGTCAACAACTTTTCCTTTCACGGTTATTTTCTTCATCTCTTCCTTCTTTTCGTCATCGGGAGTAATCACGATCAGATTGTCGACAATCTTGAAGCCATACTTTGTTCCTGCCAGACAAGCCGTCAAAACTTCTTGCACAGAAGCATTCGTGAATGAACGGGTAATTCCGGTCACACCCTTGATTTCCTCGTCGTTATACAGGAATTCGTAATTTGTCTTCTGTTTTAAAACACGCAAGACTTCGCTCAAAGATTGTTGCTCAAACTGAACTGTAATGCTCTGTTGACCAAAAGCATTTTCACTCGAAAACATAAAATGTGTAAGTAGCAGCATCACCATCATCAGCTTGCAGACCAATGATCGTTTACCGCAACCGAACACGTCGTTTTTAATTTTTCTTTTCATTGCTAATTTATTTAGGTCATTTTTAGTATCCGATTACTTGAAACAAGGGGCAAAACACGAAAGAATCGCCCCTTTTCAAGCAACTGATGTTTATTAAAAAATACTACACACTTTCGTAATGAAATTTATTCACTACATGGGACCCTCCAAACTTGGTTTTTTAAAGAAAATAGCGTATATTTGTGGAATCCCTTTTGGGTTTATTTTTAGTACACATTTTATAAGGCCGGAGTTGCAGCTTCGGCTTTATTCTTTACACTACTTTTCCATCACTGTCACTGTTTTTCCTTTCAATTCAAATTTAATTTTTGTCGTTAAACTCAATAATTCCAGTACATCTGCGATATTAGCGTAACGAGGCAAATACCCTGTGAAATGATAATTCTTCACTGTTTCTCCCATGTAAATCACATCTATATTATACCATCTCGCCAATTTCTTCAATATCTCTTCCATGGTTTCGCTCTGGAACCGGAAATTCTCCTTCATCCACGTGGTATACACTTCCACATCCACTTCCTTCACATCCACTCGTCCGGCTTTAATCACAGCCTGTTGCCCCGGTTTCAACACCGTCTGGCGACCGTTCATATCAATCTCTATCTTCCCGGAAGCCAACGTAGTTTTGGAATCTTTCTCGTCCTCGTAATCATTCACGTTAAACGAGGTTCCCAACACTTTCACATCATAATCTCTGCAACGCACGATAAAAGGCTTCGCCGCATCTTTAGCAACTTCAAAATAAGCTTCCCCGGAAAGATATACCTCCCGCCGATCGCTATTCGCGAAACTTTCCGGAAACCGGAGTTCTGTCTGGGCATTCAAGTATACATGCGTTCCGTCGCCCAATGTTATTTTATACTCTCCCCCTCTGGGTATTTCTATTTTATTATATCGTATCTCCTTCAAGGAATCCGGACGTTGAAGGTCTGTAAAAACAACTTCCTTACCATCATTCGCGGCAAAAGCCGAAGCCAATTCCACGTTATCCAACGAATCCAGGTGATAGACAGCGCCAGAGGCAATTGTCAACGTTGCCATCGGACGCCCGGGAACAATCTTGACCACCTCTGCCACCTCAACAACTTTATTCTCCGACTTTTTATCCCGACTCATCCACAATGCTAGCGAAACACCCAACACCACAACAACAGAAGCCGCGATACGATACATCGCACCCAATTTCCTCCTGTGTCGACGAGCAACCTTCCGGGTTACTTCCGTCCACGCCTTATCCGCATCATACGACACAATCTTACGAATGTCTTTAATTTGCAATTCTTCATCTTGTACACGGGCGAAAAGAACCTTGTGGGAATCGGACTCATCTAGCCATGCTTCGAGTTTCGACCGCCCCTCGTCATCAATTTCATTCCGCAAATACGCCAGTATTAAAGCGGCAATGTCATACTGATATATATTACTTTTCTCTTTCATACACTATTAATACACGACCCCTCGAAAAAAGGATTAAACGGGATTCTTTTTTTTTACGAAAAAAGTGTACGCAATTCGATATATCAAAAACACAACAGCATATTCACCTGAATACAAGCATATTAAATCTCAAAGAAACGAAGAAAAAATTACGTTTTATTCACCCGAAAAACCAAATGCAACATATCAACACCCCGAAAATGTTTAACAAAAGCCGCCACTTTTTTCATCCCGTTCCGCGATGCCACGTTTTGAGAAGCGACATTCGTATCCCGTATTATCGAGTACACTTCATCAAAACCCAACTTTTCAAAAGCATACTCCTTGCAAGCAATAGCCGCTTCCGTGGCATACCCTTTATGCCAAAACTCCTTTCTCAACAGATAACCGACTTCCGGAATCCGCTTCCCGTCACAATCTTGCCACGTGACACCACATTGTCCTATTAACTCCCCACTCTCTTTCTCCACAACTCCCCACAACCCGAAACCATCATTCGCGTATCTCCGGAATTGCCGCTCCAACCATTCCTGCACCTCCTGATCATTATAAGCCCCCTCGTAAGCATACATCACCACGGGATCTTGTAATAACTTACACACTTCATCAAAATCTTCTTGAACAAGTTCTCTTAAAATCAATCTTTCCGTTTCCAGTATCATATTTTCACCTTTTTTATTCTGCAACAAATTTAACGCTTCCGAAAAACAATTCAATCCAACATGAATATTTAATTCATACTCATCATTATCGCGAAAATAAAACAAACACAAATTCACTATTTATATTACTATATAGTCACAATTTCGACACAATTGATATATGTGTTTCTTTCAATAAAATTGTATTTTATTTGTATTATACAAATGACGAAAAAACACAATTACATCCACAAAAATGACGCAATTCGAAAAAATATAAAATATAAATGTATTATAAATGAAAATAATGTATATTTGCGCCATGAAAAACAATCGTTTTTGAATTAGAAGGGATGTGATTTTGTTCATTATCCTATAACAAATTAACTAATATTGTATGAAAAGAGTATTTATTTTGTTATGCATCGCTGCATTGCCTCTTTTGGCTAGTGCCCAAAACGAGAGCAACAACCTTGAAACTGAAAAAGGCAAAGCTTGGAGTGGCTTCGTCACTAACGGTTTCTGGGATAACTGGTTTACATCTTTCAATTTCGGGGGACAAATCTACTTCGGAGAATGTGATAGCAAAGCCAGTTTCGGGAAACGCTTAACTCCGGCCTTTGACCTATCCGTTGGGAAATGGGTATTACCGACAATCGGAGCACGGGTTCAAGCAGGCGGTTTCACGTTAAGAGGTGCCACGGCTGACGCCGGAAACATCTACGCTAAAGGCGCTCTTAAAAACGGATACTACAAACAAAAATGGCAACAATTCAATGTACACGTGGACGGATTGCTCAACTTATCAAATTGGATTGGGGGATACCGTACCGATCGTTTTTACGAGGCTGTACCGTTTGCCGGTTTCGGAATGATCCATGGTTGTTCTTCCGTGGATAACACCAAATTCATGTTCGCGGCGGGATTGATCAACAAAATGCGTTTAACTGACGCCCTCGATGTGAACGTGGAAATCAAAGGTAGTTTAGTACCGCAAGCATTTGACGGAGAAGTAGGCGGATGCAAGGGAGAAGGCATACTGGGAGTTTCCGTGGGTGTTACCTACAAATTCAAACAACGCAATTTCAGAAGAGAGAAAAAAGCTGAAACAATATATACCGGTGTTTCCCCGGAAATGTTGAGCGCTGCAGAAGCAAAATTGGCAGAACAAATCCGTCGTGCTGACCGTCTGCAAGACGAGTTGGATCAAACTCGTAAAGCTTTGGATGCAGAAAAAAACAAAGCAAAGACTATCAAGAACGCTCCATTGGCTATTTTCTTCAAAATAAACAAAGCCAACCTCACCAGAAAAGAACTGATCAACTTGGAATACTACGCTAACCTCATCAAGAGCAACCCGGGACAAGTTTACAAGGTAATCGGTTACGCGGACAAAGCTACCGGTAGCGCCGAATTCAACCAGAAATTAAGTGAAAAACGCGCACAAAACGTGGCTGACGCTTTAATCAAGAAATACGGCGTAGATGCCAAACAATTGGAAGTAATCGGTAAAGGCGGAGTTGAAAATCTTTACAAAGGAGATGTAGAATTAAACCGCGTTGTAATCATAGAATAAACGCGTATCCGTCTTTAGGCAAAAAAGGGACTGTTCGACAGTCCCTTTTTTGATTACCCCATAAAAAAGAAGAAGAAAAACGGCATAAGATCTTTCAAACTCTCTTTCAATATCTTTTTCCCGCGGGCCTTTTGGGCCTTAATCGTGTTAACACTCAATCCTAACTCATTGGCCGCACTCTCATTATCCAATCCTTGGAAATAACAGAGTTCAAATACTTTGCGGCACTCTTCCGGCAACTTGTTCACGGCATCGGCCAATTCCCGGTAGATTTCCGTCAAGATAATATTCTCCTCGAATGACTCCACCCGCTCATCATAAGCTAATGAGGCGATATATCTATCGCGGGAACGCAAATTGCGCATATGGTTCAAACAACCGTTACGGACGGAAAGGTACAAAAAATTCTTCAAATGAATCACGGACTGGAATTGTGTCTTTTTTTCCAACAGAGTAATAAAGATATCCTGCACGACATCTTCGATCACTTCCTCATCTTGTAAATACTTGGAAGCAAAATAACAAAGCGAACCATAATATTCCTTAAATACAGACTCGATATCATTCACATCACCATCAAGCCCTTGCATTTTACTTCTTACCATCTTACTTACTCTTTTCCATGCCACTAAAAATAAATAAAGAAATCAAATTCAGCTAAAAAAGTTCAATCAATTAATCGTAACAAAACAGAAAAAACATTAATCACAACTTAACACCCCGCCGATTCAATCGTAATCTTCGGGATACCCGTGTTATCCAACCGCCTGTCAATACTCATTCCTAACTCGGCTACAGGCAATAATTTCTTCATACACGCGTTGTTTAACTTACCAAAATTAGGTATAAACAAGCAAAATGCCAAATTTACCCCGAGCTTTTCGTCACGAACAACAAATAATTATATATCAACACATTGAAACGCAAACGTATGCACAATTATATGTTTTATAAGATGTTTTTTATCCGGAACAAATGTGTTAATTTTGTCCGCGTTTAGGATTACGACAAGGTATTTAACAATATATCAATCAAAAACAAAGACAATGATTTACTCGCATGAAGTACAACACATGTGTGTTGTGAAAAAAGGACCTAATCACGGTCCGGCACCCATCCCGGAAGAGGGAAAATGGGTTCGTTCCAAAGAAATCAAGGACATTTCGGGTCTGACCCACGGTATCGGCTGGTGCGCACCGCAACAAGGGGCATGCAAACTGACCTTGAACATCAAGGACGGCATCATCGAGGAAGCCCTCGTGGAAACCATCGGTTGCTCCGGGATGACCCACTCCGCCGCCATGGCATCTGAAATCCTTCCCGGCAAAACCCTGTTGGAAGCGTTGAACACGGACTTGGTTTGCGACGCCATCAACACCGCCATGCGCGAACTGTTCCTGCAAATCGTGTACGGGCGCAGCCAAAGCGCCTTCTCCGAGGGTGGTCTTCCCATCGGTGCCAGCCTTGAAGACTTGGGCAAAGGAATGCGCAGCCAAGTGGGTACCATGTTCGGGACACGCGCCAAAGGAACCCGCTATCTCGAAATGGCAGAGGGATACGTTACCCGCATGGGATTGGACGAGGACGGAGAAGTCATCGGCTACGAGTTCATCCACCTCGGCAAATTCACCGACATGCTGAAAAAAGGTATCGACCCGAAAGAAGCGGTTGACAAGGCCAAAGGCAGCTACGGTCGCTTCGCGGAAGCCGTTAAATACATCGACCCGCGGCAAGAATAAACTAATTTGGTGATTTACGATTTATGATTAAGTGATTATTATCACGCTATTCAGAATCAAGAAATCACAAAAGTCGCTTGCGACTTTGTAATCATTAAATCTAAAATTATTATGGCTTTATTTGAAAGTTACGACCGCCGGATAAATCAAATCAACGCGGTATTAAATACACACGGGATCAAGGACATCGACGAGGCAAAGGCTATCTGTGACGCGAAAGGAATCGACCCGTACAAAATGTGTAAAGAAATTCAGCCCATCGCCTTCGAAAACGCGGCATGGGCTTACGTTGTAGGTGCGGCTATCGCCATTAAAAAAGGATGCAAGAAAGCAGCCGAAGCAGCCGAGGCTATCGGCGAGGGCTTGCAGTCCTTCTGCATACCGGGTTCCGTTGCCGCCGACCGCAAGGTAGGATTGGGACACGGCAATCTTGCCGCCATGTTGCTTCGCGAGGAAACGAAATGCTTCGCGTTCCTTGCCGGGCACGAGTCTTTCGCCGCGGCAGAAGGCGCTATCGGTATCGCCAAATCCGCCAACAAGGTACGCCAGCAACCCTTGCAGGTAATCCTCAATGGGTTGGGTAAAGACGCCGCCATGATTATTTCCCGTATCAACGGTTTCACTTACGTGCAGACCGAATTTGATTACTACACGGGAGAATTGAAAATCGTGCGGGAGAAAGCCTATTCCAAGGGAGAACGCGCGCAAGTGAGATGCTACGGAGCCGACGACGTTCGGGAAGGTGTTGCCATCATGCGCCACGAAGGCGTGGATGTATCCATCACCGGAAACTCCACAAACCCGACCCGTTTCCAACATCCCGTTGCCGGCACTTACAAGAAAGAGTGCATGGAAACCGGGAAGAAATACTTCTCCGTGGCTTCCGGTGGAGGAACCGGACGTACCCTGCACCCGGACAACATGGCAGCGGGTCCCGCCAGCTACGGCTTCACCGACACGCTGGGACGCATGCACGGTGACGCGCAATTCGCCGGCTCCTCGTCCGTCCCCGCTCACGTGGAGATGATGGGATTCCTCGGCATGGGAAACAACCCGATGGTGGGTGCCACTGTTGCTGTTGCCGTTTCCATCGAGGAAGCAATGAAATAAAAACCTCGTTTTCAATAAATTTTTCATTCGGGAAGGGTGTGTTTCGACATACCCTTCTCTCTTATCCCGCAAAATCCGGATTTCATCCTCACCCGCTAACACCCGAAATCAACCCATTCCCGTGTCCTATCTTACCCCCGGGGGTGGATTTTACCAAACTTTCAGGCAGTTGACTAAAGGCTTCGCCTGTTATTCGCCTGATGTTCGCCCACACCTAGCCCACGTTTTAATGAAAAATATATAAATTTAACTTGACAAACCATCCTTCCGGTAGTATCTTTAAAGTGCCTATGAAAAGGCAAAGTAGATGGAACGAGGGGTATTAGGTAATAATTAAAAGTAACATTATGGTAGAAATTAAATCAGGAGCACTAAAAGACGCCAAGGGGAAATACAAGGGAATGGTTATTTTCCAAAAAGGCAAGAAAACATTCGGCAGGGCATTGCCCTCGTATGACGGTAACGCAGGATCACCCACCCGGGCAGCACAAAACGCACGTCTGGCAGCGGTAGTCACGTTGTATCAATCAATAAAGGAGACATACCTGTGCCACGCATGGCGCATGGAAGCTACCCGAAAAGAAATCTCGTCGGGATACAACTTATTCATTAGCACCAATCTCCAAGCATACAGCACGGACTGCACGGTAGGAGATTTCCAACTACTACACCTCACACGGGGCGTATTACAGACACCGTTCCAATTGCGCCGGCAGGAAGCACCCGCGGGTACGCTTTCACTGACTTGGGAACCCGCCCCGTGGAGTAACTACCGCCGCAACAGGGACGAGTTGGCGCTGGCAGTGATCTATGACCACGAGCCGTTCCGGGTGGAGATTATCGACCACACGGGAATTACCCGAGAGGATGGCATGGCGGCAATCACGCTGGAGCAACCCCTCGCGAGGGAAGCGCACGTGTACGCGTTTTTCGTGAACACAACACGGGATGGATTCTCGAACAGCACTTATTTCAACGTGCCACTAAGAGGTGTGTATTGACACACCTCCGGTCTATAAAGTTCATAAAGTTGGGCCTCCGGCTCCTAAAGTTTATAAAGTTCATGATTTATACAAGTCATGATTACAGGTCACGTGACCCGGTGAACCTTACAAACTTTACGAACCGCCATCACTTTATGAACCTTACAAACTTTATAAACCTTATAAACCTATTTATCATGGCAATATTTCAATCCAATCTATTCGATAAAGCATCGGGCTCCGTGGGCAACGTAACCATGTGCCAGTACAAGGGAAAAAACGTGGCCAAGGGCAAGATTTTCAGCAAAAAAAAGAAACAATCTCCCGCACAACGGGTGCAACAGGTACGATTCGCCACGCTATCCAAGCTATCCTTCCGCTTTTGCAACACGTTGCAAGCGAGCTTCCGGGGACAATCGTGGTCAACGGCTCGCGCCGCCTTCATCGGGACAAACCAGAACGCCGTGGAGGTAGACGAGGAAACGCTCGCCGTGACGATTCACCCGGAGCGTATCACCTGCTCGACGGGCAACCTGCTCCCGCCCACGGTGGCGGTCACCTGCAACGACGGGGAAAGACGCATCCACGCCGAATGGTTCCGGCAACCGCTTTCTCCCGTGGCAAAAGACAAGGATGACTTATTTCTTGCTATTTTCGACCAAAAAGCGAAAAAAGATATCGTCTATCCGCTGGGCAAACGAGGAGAACCCGGCAAAGCGGATTTCCCGCTCCACAAGAAGTTTCAGCCGGAAAGCATCATCGCTTACGTCTTCGCGGTATCGCCTCTCAACACGCGGGCTTCCCGAACGGCATACACGGAGGTGAAACACGAGTAAAAGAGAAACGGGGATGCATCCTATTTTGCGGATGCGTCCTCCCGCTTCACGTCGTCGTTCACGATTCCCCGTTTTACCTTTTTCACGGTTGCCCGCAGGTTGCCGATGCGGTAGGACAGGCTGAAATTAAAACTCCGGTATTGCAACACGTTCTCGTGATGCTGGATATATCCCGGAGCGGACACCACTCCTTTCAAACGGCGCAGACCGTCGGCGAAATTGTTGCCACTGCAAGAGAAAGTGAGCCTGTCTTTCAGAAAACTCTTGTTCAACGTGAGCGCGTAGTAGTAGTAACCGTCGGAATCGTATTGAAGGCGGACACGGGAACCGAAATATCCCCCGTAAGCGCTGCACCGGATGCCCCACCACAAGGTTTGCTGCACGACCGCGGTCGCCGAGTATTGCCAGCCACGCGCGACGGAACGGATTTCGCGACTGTCGAGGTCGATGTAACCGACATTCCCGTTTACCCGCAAACTCGTCTTGCCGCCCAAGTTAGCGTTCACGAAAAGATTGAGCGTCACGCTGTTCTCTTGCCCGATATTCCCGAAGGTATTCACTTTCCGACCGTTCTCCATGAAGGTGTAGGCACGGATGGAATTACCCGAGTAACGATACTCGACGCTGGTATTTATCATCCACGCGGGAGTAAAGGTACTGAATCCCAAACTCACGATATGAAAACGTTCCGATTTCAAACGGCTGTTCCCGTATGATACCACGCTGGCGTTGGTTTCCGAGCGATAAGGATTGAGGTGCTGTATCCCCGGACGCATGACACGCGTGTTGTAGCCGACTTTCCAGACACGTGTCGGGGTTACCTGCAACGAGAACGTCACGGAAGGAATCACGTCCGTGAAACCGGCGTCAAAATCCGGCTCCGTTCGCGAGTGTAAAGCGACATCAAACACGGCACGTTCGAGGCGTACCCCGGCTTTCAGCCCGAATTTACGATATTTCAAGGCATACGTCAGGTAAGCGGCGTAAATATTCTGCACGTGCAGGAATCTCTCTTCCTTTGCCGGAAGCGACTCCCAAGCTTCTCCCGAGTCTTCCCGACGTTTATAGATTCCCTTGCTGGAAGCGGTGCGACGGATGTATTTCAACCCGCATTCCAAGGTCTGCAAGGTATCGAACGGGTGCACGTAATCCGCCTGAACGGTATGCTCGTCCGACCGTGCCTTGTTCTCATCCCGGATATCGTAAGGCGAAAAGGTGACTTGTGCGTTATCTTTCCAAAAGTCGAACATATACCGGTGATTGTACCCTCCCGATGGAATATAGTTGTACATGTAAGAAAGCGTGAAGAGTTGTTCCGGTTTCCGGAAAGTCCGTTGGTAATTGAAGGTCGCTTCCGTTCCCCCGTTATTTGTTTTCGACTTTTCGGTCGCGCGATAACGGTACACGGGGGAGGCATCTTCCCGCTGCATCTCGTCCCGCTCCGCGGCTTCACGGATAATCTCGTACCGACGGGATGACAAGGTGAAAGTCAAGAGATTCAGAGAGTCCGCCTCGTAGCTTATCTCCGCGTTGACGTACGATGCCGGTTGACGTACCTTACCGCGTTCTCCCGAATAGAGGGTACGCGATTCCGTGTCATTCAGGTTTGTCAACACGGAATTATATCTCGCGTCACGAAGATAATTGGGATAATGGGAGAAAAAGCCGGACGCCGATAACTTGTCGTACTTGAGCACCCCGCTCAAAGCAACACCCCATTTCCCGATATCGTCCACGTTACCCTGCACGAAAACAGAATACCCCTCCAACCCGCCTCGCGCCATCTCGATATTGATAATCCCACCCGTCCCCGAGGCGTCGTACTTCGCCCCGGGACTCGTGATGACTTCGATTTTTCTGACCGCCGTTGCCGGGATTCCTTTCAACGCCTTCCCCGGTTTCTGTTTCATCAAGCCGGAAGGACGCCCATTGATATATATGGTACACCCGCTCCCGTTCAGTTCGATATTATCGTCCCCGTCAACCGTCACGAGAGGTACTTTGCGCAACATATCGAGCGTGCTCGTCACGCGGGCATCGGGATCGGACTCGACATCATACGTTATCTTGTCTATCTCGAATTTTATCGGGAGCCTCTGAGCCGTGACGTTCACGTCCCCGAGCCTCTCCGCCGTTTCCCGCGTGTACAGGATACCCAGCTCTGCCCCGTCCTGCCTCGTGCCGAGCGAAAACTCACGGGACACCGCCCGAAATCCCACGTGCGAGAGAGTCACCGTGTATTTCCCCGGCTGAAGTGCCGCCACCCGAAAATACCCGTTCGTATCGGTCACGGTCAGTTTCACGGGAGCGGACGGGCGTTCCGCTCTCGCGACTCGTACCGTGGCATAAGCGACGGGCAACAAGGTAACACTATCTTTCAACCAACCGGACACGAAGCCCCCTTGCCCCTTCGGTTGCGCGTAAACCGCCAAAGTCACGCAAAGTAATAAAATCAAGCTCAAATATTTTCTTCGATCCATCCGTTTCGTTTTTGAACAAAAATACACGAGTTTCCTTGCAGGCAGTTTACGCTATCCTTACATTTACCTTACATTTTACCGCTGGCGCACGATATCCCGTTTATTTTCCTTAGATTTGTAGAAACATCAGGATACAGCGTGGTTATGGACAAAGAATTCAATTTCATCAAAAGAAAGAATATTCTGGTTGTCGACGACGAACGGCAATTACTGGAACTCATCGAGAGTATTCTCCGCGGGGACGGTTTCACCTCCATCACGACCGCAGGCACGGCAAGCGAGGCGCTGAAGTCCTGCAAGTATTCCTTCCCGGATATCGCCGTGCTGGACGTGAACCTGCCCGACGGTGACGGTTTCTCGCTGATGAAGGAAATCCGGCAAATGAAGGACATCCCCATTCTTTTCCTCACGGCACGGGATAAACCGGAAGATATGTTCATGGGACTGGACGCCGGGGGTGACGATTACATGACCAAGCCTTTTCTCCCTAAAGAGCTTCTCTCGCGGTTGACGGCAATCCTGCGCCGCTCGTACAAAAATGAAAAGACCGTGGTGGAACTGGCAGATTGTACCGTTGATTTCGACAAGGCAGAGGTGAACAGGCAAGGCAGGATATTCCCGCTGACGGCACGGGAACACGCTATACTGGGCGTACTGTACAAATCGGCGAACCGAGTGGTGACGATCGATACGCTCTGCGAAGAGGCATGGGGCGACAACCTGTACGGGTACGAGAACTCGCTCATGGCGCACATCAGGCGTATCCGGGAGAAAATAGAAGACAACCCGTCCGCCCCGGTTTCCCTCATCACGATCAAAGGGCTAGGTTATAAACTCTTAATATAGCGCACCATGAACGACCTGCAACATTCCATTAAACGAATCGGGAAACGGGTGCTGATCGGTGCCTTCCTGCTAATCACGATAAACGTGATCGTGTATTCACTCGTCGTTCACTATTACCTCAAGGCAGGCGGCTCGCAACCACCCGCACAATTCATACGGAAGATAGCGGACAGGCTGCAAATAAACGACAACAATTTCCAACTCGATTCCTTACTTCTGGTGCAGATAAAAGAGCAACAGATGTGGGTGATGCTGCTGGACGACAAGAAGGGGAATATCCGCTGGGCAGTTGACCTCCCGAAAGAGATTCCCGACACGTACACCCTGAGCGATATTTCCTCTATGGCAAAATTCTACTTGAAAGACTATCCCGTGGTGACGTGGAAAAAGGATGACGGGCTTCTCGTGGCGGGTTACCCGAAAGACAGTTACGCGCGGTATAATAGTATGCAGCGGATAGCGGAAGTGAAATTTTTTCCCGTCCTCTATATCATGCTTATTTTCGGGAATATATTCGTGTTGATACTTGTCTACGTGTTTATCGACCACCGGATGTCGCGTTCGCTGAAAGGGGTACTCGGGGGCATACAAAAGTTGTCTAACGGGGAATCTGTTCAAGTAAAGGAGAAAGGGATGTTTGCCGACGTGGCATCCTGCCTGAACCGCACTTCGGGTATATTGCACAAGCGTTCCGTGTACCGGGAGAACTGGATAGCGGGTGTGTCGCATGACGTGCGTACTCCCTTGTCCGTGATTCTCGCACGGGCGGGCCAACTGGAAGAGGGGAATTACTCCCCGGAAGAAACCCGGGAACAGGCACTTTATATCCGGAATCAAGCTCTTCAGCTACGGGAACTGATTGATGATCTGAATTTATTTTCCCAACTGGAAAACGGAACCCGGACACCGCGGAAAGAAACGTTCCACCCGGTAACTTTTTTCAGGCAGACCATCGCCACTTTTCTCAACAATGAACCCCGGACGCAACGTTACCAAGTGGAGACAATCATTGCTCCCGGTATGGAATCCACCGTCCTGCACGGGGATGCGCGTCTACTCGCGCGGGCAATCAATAACCTGCTTTACAATAGCATCCGACATACCCCGGAAGGGACGACATTGACATTGAGCTTGAAACATAAAAAGGGACGGTTCTGTTTTACCGTGGCGGATAACGGGGACGGGGTTTCTCCCGAATACTCGCGGGAACTACAAACTTTGGCGCAAGGCAGTCTGCCGGATGTACTTCCGGGACAGGAACACGGGTTGGGGTTAAGTATAGTGTGCCAGATCGTGAAGATGCACAAGGGAGAAATATTCTTTCGCGATTTACAACCTCACGGGTTCTCGACAGAGATCAGGTTACCGGACTAACGTTGTTCCGCGGGGCGTTTGTGTTTCCAGCGCCGATGCGACCAAAGCCAGTATTCGGGATTTTCACGGATAAACTTTTCCAGCATGCGGGTATGCATACGGGTAAGTTCTCCCGGTTCCAAGTTTTGCGGATCGGAACACAGGTCATAAAACTCGGCGTGATAATAACCGCGTTTCACTTTTCTCATGTTGAGATACACTACCGGTTGGTTCAATTTGCGGGCAATTTTCTCCGTTCCCTCCATCACGGGCGTATCTTGATTCAAGAAAGTCGTCCAGAAATTCAACGAATGTTTATTCGGGGTTTGATCGCCGATAAACCCGGTCATGCATATTTTCCCCTCTTTCTGGTTACGCAACATCACCCGTAACGTGTCGGCTTTCGCGAGAGGCGTTGCCCCGAAGCGACTTCTGATCAGGTAGGTCATCCGGTCGAATACTTTGTTGTGTATGGGTTTATAGATCGGGATTAACTCGATGCCTTTTTCCCACAGTTTATAAGAATACATCATCTCCCAGTTGCCGTAATGACCGGCAAAGACTATCACGCTACGTCCTTGCTCGAAATAATGATGGGGTACGTCCAAGTTCATCATCACGCAGCGCCGCTTGATTTCAGCCTCCGATATGTGCCACAATTTGTAGAACTCGGCAAACGTGTCACACAAGTGCCGATAGTAACGCCGGGCAATACGCTTTCGTTCTTCCTCGCTCTTCTCCGGGAAAGCGTTCCGCAGGTTCATGTCAACCACCCCGCGACGATACCTGATGCCATAATATAAAACAAGAAACAATATGTCCGTCACCCAATACATCATGGACAACGGGAAGAAGCTTGCAATCCACAGGAATCCATATCCCGCGTAAGAGCATAAACAGATTAATAATTTCATTCGAACGCTATAAGTTTCACACGCATTTTGACTTGTTTTCCTACCACAAGTCAATCAAAGGTAGCAAAATTGTCGGCATTTTGAAATATATCAATTTCTATTTACGCTTTTTCCATGTAATTTATTATTTATATATACAAGGCAGAAACAGGCTATTCGCCTGAAGGCAGTGAGTAATCAAATAGATGTGTCAAATACGGTTCCCAACCGGTAAAACCGGAAGGGAACCGGAATCCGCTTACTTCGTTATCGAAGCAATCAATTTCATATCCTGTTCAATACGGTACATCATGGCACGGTAATGATCACGCATACGGCTGTCGGCATGTTGTTCGGACAATGCCTTTGCCTGATCGTGAATGTCATTCACCCAAGCGATCAGATTCGTCCCGTAGGTCGACAATTTGTTGCTATTGGTAAGAACGGCATTTTTCACCAACAAGTCCATGAAGCACATGATAAATATATTTTCCGTGTGACACTCGAAGCCGGACAGTACCGTATTCTTGTCAAAATCCTTGAATAACAAACGACGTATATCCCGCCAGTATTCAATCAGGTTGTACGCTTTTTCGCCCTCGACACGAGAAGCCAACTCGATATTCCCGACCACCTTGGGGTTTAACAAGTACGTGAACACAATCTCCTGCAAACCAAAACGCACGGCTTCCGGGCCTACCCCGAATTCTTTGGCAAGTACCTCATCATACATCCAAGATTGAGGTGCGGCAAATACATACTCGGCAAGGAACGCCAGCGTATTTTGTTGCAACTCTTTAGAAGAGAAAGCTTCCCCTTTTTCCAGAGCCATGCGGCAACCGATGTTTTCCATCACTTTGTATATCAAATTCTGGTACAACGAACCTAAAGCAGCCGCCCCACCCTGCGCGTACACCATCCAATCGTCTTTCTTCTTGTCGGCAGAGGCAGAAAGCTTGTTCAGATTCTTGATAAAACGCTCCATGTTACGGACTCCCAAACGTGCAGCCTCTATTTTATCCGAAGATAAATCCGAAGGCAGAGCCCTAAAATCGTAACTCGTGTTCTTCATGTAAAGAAGTGCCTTATCTTTCAAACGACGGTCCGTGAGGTCTTTCAATAACTTCCTGTCGGTATTGATATCCTTGCTGTTCGGGAACAACCGGTAGCCCCACTCGATAGCCCAACGGTCATAAGCACCAACTTTACAACCGACTAACTCATCCGTGGTCATCCTGTCCTCGGGCTGTGCCGCAAAGTTGTAGGAACAATCATCCAACACAGAAGCAGAGAAACCGTTCTTTTTCACGAAATTACGGTCACGAATCTGCGCGGGAGTGTAAGCGTAACTACCCGCATAGTTGGGAAGTAATCCCAAGGCGAGTCCCACTTGTTTTGCCACGAACATACGAACGATAGCACCCGCCACCCGCGGATCAAAGTAATTCTTTTCCAAACGGGGGTCTACCCCGGCACAGCGGGCGAAATAAGTTTCCAAGTAGCCCCCCAGAGTAACGTGATTCAAATTCACGTTGCAAGCCAGTATCTCCCCGGTACGAATATCCCGATCGAAAGAAGTGGAGTTGCTACCCGCGTTGATACTGTACGAGATCACGGCACGGGCGGAAGTCATCTCGTCCTCGTCCTTCGCCACTCGCACTTGAATTGCGTTTTTAAATCCCGCTTTCTCGAAAGCGGATTGCCATTGCAAAACCCCTTCTTTGGCATATTTGATCAATTCTTTCGGGAAATACGCGTCCAGATAGAACACGATCGGTTCTTTCGGCTCGGTCAGAATACCCTTGGCGTAAGCGTTCATGTCCTTGGGTTCGAGGTTCCATTTAGTAACGATAGTTCTTTTCTTCACCCCGTAAGGATTCGTGCCGAAATCGTAGTAATTCAAGGTTTCGTACCCCACACGCTCGTCGGCATAGCGCACCCGCATACGCCTTTCGGGCAACAGATCCACGTGACACTCGATGCCCGCCACGTTCTGGTCAACAATCCACGTCAACTTGAATTTCACCCCGTTTCGTTTCTTCAACACCTCGTTCACGAAAATCATCTCGCCTCCCCCGGATTGCTTGTTACCCTTGAGGGCGGCACTCGTGCCCTCATCCGAGAGTTTATACCAATCGGCAACACCCTTGATCTGGTTCGTGATCTCGATAATCACCCCGGCGGAGTCCTTCCCCCAAGCCACGATCGGGTAAACCGCTTCCACGGGCAAAAGAGTTTCCTCTGCCAGTATGCGCTCCAACTCGGGTTGCTTCTCCGAAGCCACCATGCCATTGTACTCGCTGTACATGTACAGTTTATCTTTCGGTCCTTTCTTGAAACACACCACCCCGGCAGATTCCTGCCCCGAAGCTCTCACCCCGATACCTTTCAACATCTGACCGGAGATAAAAATATCTCTCCCGAGGTATTCGTCAGCGATCTCCATGTAATACTTATCGTCCGCCTCGTACACGGGGAAAATAGCGTCCACCCGTTTCATCCCTTCCTTGAAGAATTTGTCAAACGCCATGGGACCTTTTTTTGTTTCCGCGGCAGGCTTCTTCTCTTCCGGGGCTTTCTTCTCCTGCCCGATACCCAGTAAGGACACCAGCAGGCACAATGCAATGAACAATATATAACTTCTCATCATAACCTCACTTTTAATATATAGCATTCTTCTCTCCCTTCAACCACCCCCTTATCGTTTTCACGATCGCGTCAGCGTGCATCCGGGCTGACTCGTCTTGCGTCTTAGCGGCATAAGCCTCTGCCGCCTTTGCCACGCTTTCCATTTGCAGGGTAAATAACGTCAACAGGTTGGTCGTTTTTCTCACTTCCGTGTAACTCGTGATCGCCATTACTTGACGGATGTATTCCATTTGAAGGTCCCGACGAGAGGAAGGTATTTCATCCCCGTTTTTCAACTCGGAGAATATACCGTCTTCCATATCCCGGAAGAACTCCTCGGGAGTGTAATTCCCTTCACGCCCGTACAACTCCACGCAAGTGGTAAGGAATGCAGATTTCGGCAACAAGTTTTGGATCACGAAACGCTGGATACTGCTCCATGTTTTCAACCCGTCGACTTCAGCCAATCCCGTGATACGTTTGTCAAATAACCAGTCGGGTCTGTTGAACACGTGTTTCGCGAGGAAGTCCATAGCCTCCTTTTGCCGTTCGAGTTCCACCATGCTGGAACCCGTCCCGGGCTCCGACCGCAAGGGAGTTTCACTGTAACGACCTGCCACGTTTTTCAGCACGTGCGTAACGAAATACATGTATTGGTTCAATACCCCGTTGTATATCATTTTCAGGTAGGTAGCCTCATCGTCATCGCCTTTCGTCCACGCTTCCAGATTATTCATGATCAATTTCAAATTCTTGATACCATACTCGCTTGCCTTCATGCTATTGTCACCCAAGTCCTCGGACTGCCAGCGGGGATCGGACATATCCAATTCCGTTCCGAACCTGTATTTCGGGTCTTCCTTGTATTTCTCCCCCACCCATTTTCTTAAATAGGCGGTTTCCTCGTTCAGCTTCATCCCGGGGAAATAGCGATATCCCCACTCTATGGCAAATTCATCATAGATTCCGATACCGGGAATCAAATCTTTCGTGTCAATTTTGTCTTCCGGCTGGGCGATATAGTTCATACGCGCATAGTCCATGATGGAAGCGGTATGCCCGTATTTCTTCACAAATTCCCGATCTCTCAACTTCTCCACGGGATAAGTACTGCTTGCCCCGAAATTGTGGCGCAGTCCCAAGGTATGCCCTACCTCGTGAGCCACAACAAAACGCATCACGTCGCCGATTACCTCTTCCGGCATCGGGTATTGACGCACCCGAGGATCGGAAGCGGCAGCTTGACAGAAATACCATTGTTGTACCATAGCCATCACGTTGTGGAAGATTCCGATATGAGAACAAAGTATCTCACCGGAACGGGGGTCTGCCATGTGAGGCCCGTAAGCGTTCGCTACCAATGACGCCTTGTAAGAGATCACGGAATAACGAATGTCCTCGATAGAAAAGTCTGGGTCTTCTTCCGGCGTGGGAGCCATCTTGCCGATAATGGCGTTCTTGAAACCGATCTTCTCGAAAACAGGCTGCCACAAGTTCACCGCCTCAACAAAGTAAGGTTGCAGGAATTTCGGGGTATTGCGATCGATATAGAACACGATCGGTTTTACCGGCTCCACCAATTCCCCGCGTTTGTATTTCTCCATATCTTCCGGTTTCGGTTCCAAACGCCAGCGGCTAACCATACTGATACGTTCCGATTTGTAAGGATTCGCCCCGAAATCAACTTTCCCGTACGCGAAATATCCTACCCGACTATCCTCGAAACGCGGACGCATCGGTACTTCCGGTAACAAGGCAATGGATACCCCGATTTCCCAACGCGTGGGAGGAGTCGGCTCACTTCCGCCTTTCGGGTACGCCGGACTGGGCGGCAAGGCTCTCGAACCCGCGGAATAACTCTTCACGGAACGAAAGATGATGTTATTCTTAAAAGTGCTGATTTTGGTCATATAAGAACGATCCGCTTGAAAAGAACCCAATCCCATCTTTTTGGCAGACGCTTTCAACGAGAACAAGTCATTATCCCCCGTCACGGCAGTCGTCACATCCAACAACAAGGAGTTTTCGCCCTTCGCCTTCACGTCGAACACATACAACACGGGAATCAGACTCGCATTCTTTACCGTGTTGTATATTCCCATCGTCGTGTCCGTCACGGCATAGCCGTAAGTGGGCTTTTTCACGAACACCTTGTCCTTGGGTCCCCGCTCGAAACTAATAATCGTGTGGGTCAAGGCATCTCCCGGGTAACCGTACATTTGAGTAGGGGTCGGCTTCGGATTCTCCGACCCCTTGATGATTGAAATCATGGATACAAATTCCCTCTCCATCATATCATCGGGAATTTCCATGTAATACTTGTCATCCTGCACGTATACATTGAACATCCCTTCATGTACCTCCGCTTCAGATTTTATAAACTCCGAAATAGCAGGCAATCCCTTCCGTTTCGTCGAATCCGCCTCTACTTTTTCTTTCTCTTGGGCAGAAAGTACAGGCACACACATCCCTAAATAGCATATAGTGAATGCTATTAATCTACATACAATTTTCATACAGATACTTATTTGTTAATTGTTTCCTAGTTTTTCAGCTCGCATTTTTTCAATGATACTTTTCACAATACCGTACTTTTTAAAAACGTGCGGATAAGCCTCCTCGTATAATTCCCGTACTTGTTCCTCCGTGAAACCTAAATACAGGGCTACATAGTCATTCACATCTTGATCTCTCGAAGGGAAATAATACAATTCTCCCTCTATAATCGGTCTATTGGGAGCAGGTTTCAAGAAACCGTATTCCTCACAAGGTGCATAGGAAGGATTATATTTACTTGGAGCAGTATTAATATCCACCTTATTTCCATAACCATAATATTCATTAACATCCTTAGTCAATACTTTGTAAAAAGGATCCAAATCCGTTTTGTTGTAAGTATTGTAAATATAAGTTCCAACTTGAGCGGTTAATATTTCTCCCGCAAGCATTCTCTTTTCTTTTTCATCCATATTTTTGATGTCCGGTAATTTACCGACAGCAACAGTCGTTAATCCGGAAAAAGCTGAACCAATATAAGGAAGATAATTTTTATCATTCAACCCCATATGCAATGTATCCACCAGTAAATAACTACGAGGAACATCTATAAAATCCGGAAAATTCGCTAATACATAGTCTCGTAGCAATTTAACTCCTTCCATTATATCTTCTTCATTAGAAGACAGTACATAAGCATTAGGAACTTCTCCATAGATATTACCCGTGATCGTGTAATTCAACTTAATCACCTCGTAATAAATATTAGGACGTCCGAAGGCATCGGTTCCCCGATCTTGGGAACCAATGGTATCATTGTAAAAAATAGGTACACCATACAGTTCATAGACTTGATATATCGTATGATCCAGTACACTATTCGGATTGTCTTTATTTACCCACCAGTTTTCATCTTGATAACTGGGCATTACATCATCTTCTTTATCATTACAAGAAATTAAAAACGATGTACAAATAATGGCTGCTATATAAAATATCTTTTTCATAGACTACTTAATTATTAATCTTACGTTCCTCTCTTATTGCATTCTGAACTAAAGAACCATTGTTATAACTTATGGCATAATCCGGTATAGGCAGTACATAAGCTGTCTCTTCATTATACTTCTTCAAGCGGAAATTCCCCTCGAAAGAGTACTGTGACGCAGAAGGTCTTGAATAATGCGGATGGAGAATTTCTTTCGTGAAAGGATATGTCGAAGATACTGCATACCGACGTAAATCGAACCAACGATGTCCCTCGAAACACAATTCCCGGCGACGTTCGTTTCTAATAAAGTCAATAAAATTCTCATCCCTATTGGCAATCATTTCCTCCTCAATAGCAGGCATTTGCCCTTGGACAAAACGATTTTCCCGTAATATATTCAACGTAGCCTTCGCTCCGGTTTCATCACCGGACATGGCTTGTGCCTCTGCTTTATTTAAATAGACCTCAGCCATTCGCAACAAAAACACATCCGAAACATAACCGTCCACATCCTGATCTCTCAATTTGATACAACGATAAAGTCCCGGGGTTTTATAACTCTCCAGCATGAAAGCTTGCCACCGCAAATCATTCTCATCATAACTATCCTGCAAATCATCCGAAACGACAGGACAAGGAAGGATAGCAGTATACCATTCACTATAATATTGTTCGCGCATCACCAAATCCATTGAATAAGACCCTTGAGAAAAAATGGTTTCGGGAGAACCGGAACGAGTAAAACTGGTTCCCATTGTAAATGAACGCAAATCTTCCAAAGAATAAGTCGCCATCTTCAACACTGAATCGCATTGAGCGATAACATCCTCCCATTTTTCCATATACAGATATACCCGACTCAAGAATAAACGGGCCGCAGCTTCGTTTGCCTGATACACCGTAGTTTGCTCAACACCTTTCAACAACGGAATTGCTTGTTGCAAATCTTCGACGATAGCGTCATACACTTCTGCAACGGTATTACGAGAAAAATATTTATCCTCTATATACTCTGTTAGTTTCAACGGAACACCTAATTCCGTGTCCGCAGTCGTCTTAGAATACGGTAATGCGTAGAAATTAACCAAGAAATAATAAAAACTTGCCCTCAAAAACAAAGCTTCCCCTTTGATCCGGTTACGCTCCTCCATAGGATCCTCTGTCATATCATCCACTTTCGGAATAACGACATTGGCGATAGCAATCCGCGAGTAAAGATCACTCCATGTTTCATCTTTATACGGAGTTCCGTTCTGATTGAACGGATTCTTATCCCAATGATAAAAACCTTCGATAGGCATAAATCCCCCGTATGCATCCGTCGCACTATTACGTTCCACGCAATCGTCATCCATTACATGTAACCACGGGAAAGTATGTTTCTCGCTTCCCGCTATTGATAACGATGTTTTTTTTGCGGTCCTTTTGATATAACAATTCCCGATCAATAATTCCTCCAAATCCGAGGTCGAAGCGGCATAAGCCAAATCTTGAGAATAATCCTCCAGAAAATCACTACAAGAAGTGAAGACCAACAAGCAAATAACCCAATATAATATTCTATTTTTCATAACTTCTCAACATTAGAATGTAATATTTAAACGGCAAGAATACGTCGGACGAATACTCATATTAATAGTCGGGGAGCTTCCCGATTGAGTTGCCGGGTCTTGTCCTTTCAATTTTTTATTACATAAGGTAAATAAATTCGTCCCCGTGAACTCGATGGAAGCAGATCTCAAATGCATTTTTTTGCACAGGTTTTCAGTAAACAAATACCGTAACGTCATGGATGACAAACGCAAATAATTACCACTTACGACACGAATATTTGAATTATCATACATTTCCCAAATATTACTACCAAAAGCGAAAGAATAATCTCTCCACCAAGGAGATAATGAATTCGTAAATTCGGTACCACCAACTATACCCGGAATATCTGTATACATTTCATCACCAGCCTTTTGCCAACGTTTCAAATATTCCCGACGTACATTCTGATGAGGCTGCGGGGCTAGAGTCCCATACGAACCACTCAAATTAGGATACAATTTCATTAAACGGATTTTAGAACCCAAACTGTAAGTAAAGTTAAATCCTAACACCAAACGTTTATAAGAAAGTTTATTATTGATACTTCCTTGAAGTACCGGGACACGACAACCGGAGTATTTCATGACAGTTTTGTACACTTCTTCTTTATCATCCATCGCAAGATATTTTTCTTTCACCTCGTCTAACTCTATATCATAAAACATCGGACGACCGTCATTCGGGTCTAACCCCTTGAATTTATAAGAATAGAAAGAATTCAACGAACGTCCGGGAATCTCCACGTTACCACTCAAATAATCGGCATAAGTAATCTCATCTCGGGTAACCTTGTCTTTATTATTTATTGCCCGATTCAGCAATTTATTCAATACCTGACCGATCTGAGGATCAATGCTCCAGCGAAAACCATCCGTTCCCCCTTGAGGATTGAAAGGTATAAAATTCAAAGACATTTCCCACCCTTGATTCTCTATCGTTCCGGAATTTACCGTGTAATTGGTTATACCATTGATCTCGGAAATCGTCTTACTCAAGAATGCATCCGTTGTTTTCTTGTAATAATAGGAAACCGTACCTTTAATCGCCGTATTCAAGAACGAGAAATCCAAGCCGACATTCAAAGAAGAAGTCTTTTCCCATTTCAAGTTCGGATTCGGAAAAGAATTAACCGTTGATTCATATTTATTCCCGAATTGATTATTCGGATCCCCTTTCTTGATAATCAGCTCCGGGGTTTGCGAATCCAACATATTTCCTTGGTAGCCGAAAGAAACACGCAAAGACAACAAATCCACCCAATTTACCGTTTTCAACACATCCTCTTTTGTATTCCAACGCCCGGCAATCGCCCAAATCGGTAAAAATTTGCTATTACTTTTGCTACCGAATTTATTGGAAGCATCACTTCTCGTGTTAAAAGTCAAAACATAACGATCACGATAGCTATAAGACAAAGTAAAATATCCCGACATCATATTTGTCAAAGAATTTGTCCGCTTTCCCCGGGCAAGTTCATCCGTGGCTAACCAAGTTCCATAAAGCGGATATTCATTAATATCCACAGGTGCAAAAATTTCTCCACGTCCCGGGATATAACAACGACGGGTTTGACGTAACCCTCTGTACCGGGTTGAAGAAAGCTCTCCTCCTATGGAAGCTGTAATCAAGTGTATATTCTCTGCATCAAGGAATTTATTGAAATCAGTTTGCAGTCTTACGGTATAAGACTTATTACGCGAAGTCAACTGATTCAACTCTCCTCCAAAAGGCATATAATTAGACTTTCCGCTTTCTTCAACCCGATCTCTTAACTCATTAGCATAGAATGTTTCCTCCCCCCTGTAAGTTTCTTCATTTGTATTACTATTCGAATAGGAGATTGTCAATCCCGCATTCAAGTAACTAGTAAACTTGTAATTTATAGAAGTATTAAACGTAAACCCGCTGGTTTCAATATCCCGAGAACTATTTCTCACCTCATTCAATATATTGAAAGGATAACGGAATGATCCATCTTCCTCTCCAATACGATCATAATAATACAAGGAACCATCCTCATTATAAGCCGGAATAGTACGGGCAGTATTGAAAGCATAACTCAAAACATCGATCTCTTCAGGCGTGTAACTTTTCTCATTTACATTAGCCTGCAAGGCAAAACGGGCTGAAAATTTATTATAGTTAGCAGTCACATTCAAATTCGTGGAATAACGTTTATTCTGTTCTCCCTTAAGCACCCCTTTTTCATCATTATATCCCAAAGAAGCATAATAACGTATATTATCGGTTCCTCCCGATAAACTCAAGGTATGGTTATGCGAGAATGCATCACGACACAGTAACTTAAACCAATCGGTATTCGCCGTTTCATAACGACTTACCAAAGATTGGAACTCGTCAAAATCCATTTTACCATTCCAATAATCGGAAATTGCAGCCTCATAACCAACCCAAGCATTTAACCTAGTAAACATGACTCCTTTTTCAATCAGTTCGCGAGAAAAAGCCATTCGTTCTTCGGAATTCATCATATTTACTTCTCGGTCTCCATACCGGGGACGCAAAGACAAACTTCCGGTCATCGAATAAGAAACTGTCGGTGGTCCTATCTTACCCTTCTTCGTGGTAATCACGATCACACCATTAGCGGCACGCGTACCATACAATGCAGTGGCAGAAGCGTCCTTTAACACGTCTATTTGCTCGATATCATCCGGATTTAACCCGGAAATAGCATTACCTAACAAATTCACGAAATCCAGATCATTAATCTGCGAGGGGTCAACATTCACCGGATCATGCAAAATGATACCATCCAATACCCAAAGCGGTTCACGAGATCCCAACACGGTGGAAGAACCCCGGATACGTAATTTCGGAGCTGCACCTACCTGACCGGAATTTTGCATGAAAATCATGCCCGGCACATGCCCTTCCAGCATTTTATCAATGGTTGATATACCGGCAACATTAATATCATCAGCCTTCAGCGTGGTCACGGCACTCGTCAGATGACGCTTATCAATTCTCTGGTAACCCGTGATAACAACTTCTTCCATTTCTTCCACGTCCTCATCCATCACGATATCCAACTTCTTGCCCGGGGTATATTTCACCTCCTGCCTTTTCATTCCCACGAAAGAGAATATAAAAGTCACCGTATCCCGTGGAATGGCGATTTTAAACTTACCCTCTATGTCAGACACGACTCCGACACTTGTTCCCTTGACCAACACGGTTACACCCGGAAGCGGTTCGCCTCTCCTGTCTTTCACCGTACCGGTTACCGTTTTACTCTCCTTTTTCTTGTTATCATCATCTTTATTCGTGATGTAGATGATGTCCTGTTCGAAAAAATACCGTAAAGAAGTATTTCGGAATACCTCATCCAATACCTCACGAACCGTCTTTCCGCTAGCCTTCACGTTGAAAGCTTTCAAGTCCTTTACATGTTCTTCATTGTAAATGAACCGCAACCCTGTTTGTTTCCATATTTCCTGACACAGCGTGTTCACGTCACATTTATGCAAGTCGAGAGAAACAACCTGCTCTTGCGAGTAGCTATTCGCCATCGCCCCGGAAATAAAAAAGAAACAAAAAATCATCAACAGTCGCATAATTTTCAAAGCCTTTGATTTTTTCACGCTAAAAACAGCGTATTTCCAAATAGATTTCATAAATTTGTAGTTAAAGATTACACATAGTGAATAGGGATCCGCTTGCCAATGGACCTATTCATTTAACTTTTAAAAGGTGAAGATGGGGAAACATCTTCATCTTTTTTTATTACAACTTACTTATAAATACTGTATTTCCTTTCACTTTAAAGCGAGCGTCCGATATCTTCTCGAAAGAACGGAACAACTCCTGTACATCCTTATATCGTTTCAAATTACCGGATAAATGCACATCACGCAAACCTCCGTTTTGATAGAACACATCCAAACCGTACCATCGACTCAACTTATCCATAATCGAACCCAAAGATTCGTTCCGGAAGATAAAATCTCCGTCTTTCCATGCCACGTACGGCAGTACATCGACATCTTCGACCTTTATCCCATCTTTTGACTTATCAAATATACCTTTTTGATTTGGTTTTAACAACACCTCTTTTCCACCTTGATTCATACTCACGGAACCTGTCACAAGAACAGTCTCCACCCCATCATAGGTATTCACGTTAAATTCCGTACCATAGACTCTGACTGCCACATCATCTTCCATCTGTACGATAAAGGGCATCTCCTTATTCTTTGCCACATCAAAATATGCCTCTCCTTTCAAATAAACTACCCGCTGCTTTCCATTAAACCGTACCGGGTAAAGCAGTTCCGTTTCGGCATTCAACCACACCCGCGTTCCGTCTGACAATGTCAAATTAAACTCTCCCCCCCGTGGAATCAACAAACGATTCATCACTTTCTCCGCATCTTTTTCCAAAGTTTCATCCTCTCGAACAGCTTGATAAGAAATACTACCCGTTTCATTCACTCGCACTGAAGTTCCATCCCGTTCCTCCAATTGTCGGGTTTCCATTCCCATCTCGACCTTTTCACCCGAGGATAATACCAGTATTGCTTGAGGCTTTCCCGGTTGAATCGATATTTCCTGAGCCATTTGTACCGGAACTTCCATCGTGCGCCAGAAAAGAACACCTCCCACACTCAACGCTAAAACCAATACAGCCGCCACGCTATACCAAACACGTATATTCAAATTCTTTTTCAATTTCCGGCGGAAAGTATTGAAATCCGGTTGTACCTCACGAGCATATACGCTCCACTCCAAAGCCAAGTGCACTCGCTGGAACTCCCTAAAATACTCCCGGTTACGCTCACTCTCGGCTAACCATATCTCCACATCTTCACGAACGATTTCATCCGCTTCGTCCAAGAGATACAAGAGTAATTTTTCATCTATTTCGTTTTGCTCCATCATAGTCGTGATATTTTTCAACTATAATACAGTTCAAGAACAAAAATCATTGACTCGAAAATAAACTTTTTTCAAAGAAAAATAATTCACACAAGAATACACACTCGAAATCAATACATTACAAAAATCATTTTTCTCAAATATTTTCTTCTATTTCCTCCTCAACCGACAGAAATCGTCTTCCACAAATAAAAAGATAAGCAAGCAATTATCTATTTATCCCTTTTTACATTCTTAATATTTTCCTTTCAAAGACCTTCGGGAAGGTCTTTGAAAGGAGTTTGAAAGGAGTTTAAAAGGACTTTGTTCCCTATCTTCACCGGCACAACTCCCTGTTCTCTCCGGAAATTCATCATGCCCACCAAACTTTTGCATCGTATTTCTATTCTCATCATTTTCTATTTTCAAATTAACGATACAAAAATATCCTCCTCTCCTCTTGTCATCAACCAAATGACACAGACAGCCAAATAACTTTATGAACACCCCAAAATTTGACACTAACCTCATCTTATTCGTAACGAATACTTACTACCAAACATTGCGATGTATTCTATCCTCGACGTTGATTTCCTTTTGTTTACAGATATGTGCATTTTCAGCGGGATAACCGATGGCGAGGAAGCAGGTAAACTCGTATCCTTCGGGAGCATTGACAAGTCGCTTCACGTGCTCCGGTTCATTACCGATAGGAATACGGAACGCGCACGCCAGTCCTTCTGCCGTTGCCGCCAGCAAAATATTTTCAACTGCAGCCCAAGCGGAGGCAAAATAATTGAGCGAACTTTGGTCTGCCGGCTTACATAGAGGGTAATCCTTCTGCCGGAAAAACGGCAGGACGAGGCAATCACTTTGTATAAGCATTCGTTGCTGTTTGGGTAGGGCATCGACAAACATCGCGTGTTCATCCTCATCCATTACATTTGCCGCCGCTTTCAATCCCGTCTGCTGAATACGTTGGGTATTTTCCACCACTGGCGACACGAGCCGGGCAATATTTTCTGGTCCTCTTACAACGACGAACTCGAACTGGCGCAAATGGTCGTTAGTAGGAGCCTTGAAAGCTGCCGACAAAATCTTTTCCAACACTTCATTCGAAACTTCCTTATCAGAAAAATCTCTGATAGTTCTTCTTCTTTCTAATACCTGATAAAAATCCATAACGATATGTTTTAAGTTACATTTATTGTTTTTCAATGACAAAATTACACCGCTTTATTGTTGCATATTTGTCATATTATCTCATATATTTGTCGAACATTTGCAATAAAAAAAATTAAACCTTCTTTTATGGAAGATTCCGTCATTCCTTACAAATTACCCGATGTGGAGAATCACTCGTTTTTCTTCATAGACCAACGAGTCGAAATAAATATCGAAGCAAAACTACATCAGCACGATGCATGGGAATTGTACTACGTCGTTCACGGGCAAGGCAACCGGATGGCAGGCGATACGCTACAGCCCTTTGCGGCGGGCGACGTGGCATTAATCCCCCCGTCTATGCTTCACCGTTGGGAATACGCACCAAATTCAGCGGACGATGACGGGTGTATACGCTATCTGATGGTAGCTTTCAGCCATTCGCTAGTGGAGCGTTGCATAGAAGTATTCCCGGAATTACGGAATCGACTGGCAGGCATCACGTTTCCGACCGATGCTCTAAAATTCGGCCCTGAAAGCTCCCGCATCATACGCGAAATATTATCTGAAATGAACGCTATGGACGAGTTGGGACGCTTAAGCGAGATGATGCGCTTGTTACCCATCATTTTTACCACATCTGACCACACGTTCGCGGGCAAACCAATGCGCATCGAGCGGGACGTGCGGCGGATGCAACAAATCTGCACCTACGTGATGGCACACTATGTCCATGCTATTTCTTTGGATGACATTGCCACGGAAGTGGGGATGAACCGTTCGGCATTTTGTTCCTACTTCAAACGATGCAAAGGGATGACTTTTTCGCAATTCGTTACTCAATACCGTTTAAATACCGCCTGCGAACTACTGAAGCACTCGCGAAAGCAAGTATCGGAAATATGCTACACCGTAGGATTTAACGATGTCCCGCATTTTAATCGTATCTTCAAGAAAATAAAGCACATATCTCCGAAAGAGTATAGGAATAATCATTCAGACCAAATAATTTAGAAGATTTATTTATAAACACTATCCGTTGTAATCCCATGCATATCCCGTGGAGAATAGGGATTATTCTCGCTTCAAAGCCGATACAAAGCCGGTGTAAAGCCGCTCGGGAGCATCTTTATACCGGCTAAACACCTTGTATAATAAGACATTAACACGGAAATTCAATAAGATATCCACGTGTCTTCCATGCTATTACCTACTATTAAGATATGGAACTCACGTGATTTCCAATAATCTTTTTTCAAGAAAAAATAAATACACCGCAATATCGCCCTCTTTTTCAGTTGTTTGCCTGAGTTTTTTTAACGCTTTTACCAGAAGAGAATTTACTGTCGAAACCGAAATTCCCAATTCATCCGCCACCTCTTTATATTTCATTCCCTTCAAATACACGCTTCGAATAATCTCTTGTGTTCTGGGCGGCAACTTCCCGATTTCCGTTTCCACCCGCCGGAAAACCTCGTCCTCGAAACTATCATATTCTTCCCAAGGACTCTCGTAACGTGCCACGTCACAAGCCCGCCTTAACGGATCTATTCTATCGAGCTGGTTCAAAGCCAAGTTACGCACGGAAGTAAACAAATATGATTTCAGTGTATCAGGCTGTAACTTATCCACAAACGACTTCTCCCACAATTTAACGAAAAAATCCTGTACCACATCCTCCGAACGCTGAGTATCGTGCAAAAAAGTAGCTGCCCAAACCACTAGCGGCTTGTAGTATTCTTTAAAGAGAAGCTCCATTCCACCTATCTTCCGCTCTTTCAGCAACTCGCAAATCTCTTGGTCACTCACTCGCATATCCCATTTTTTGCACTTGAGTTACAAATATAGAGAATTTTATTCTCTAAAAACGGATTAGTGCCTTAAAAGTTGCTGTATAAATATCTGCAACAACCCGGGTTCCAGTAATATCGGGAAAATAAAACCATACACCGCCCCGTAGAAATGGGCATTGTGATTGATATTATCCCCGCCCCGCTTCGCCATGTACTGGCAATACCATAAATAAACGAAACCGAACACGATACCGGGAATAGGAATCGCGGCGAATAAATAAATCTTATCCCAAGGATTCAAGAATATGGCGGTAAACAACACTGCCGATACCGCCCCCGAAGCCCCGATAGAAGTATAATATCGATTATCCCGGTATTTCCACAAATCATATAGAGAAGCCGCTATCATTCCACCGAAGTACAGGAGTAAAAAACTCCCCCCGCTAAAGCCCAAATACCCGAAAGCACTCTCCACGTACTGACCGAAAGAAAGAAACGTGAACATATTCACGAACAAATGCACCCAATCCGCATGTACAAACCCGTGAGAAATAATACGGTACCACTCCTTAGAGTGTATCATACGGTAAGGCGAATATGACAGCTTGTTAAATAACGAATCATTGCTAAAACAAGCTATTGATACCACCACCGTGACAATAAGTATAGCGTAAGTTATCATATCCAATATTTAAAAAATTTTCCTATCCGTATCCCCGGCAAAAGCGGTTCGCTCGGCATAAGTCTTGTCATCCCCGTGAATATATAAAAGAGTTCCACCCTTTATCGTGTCAATAATCTTTTTACACACCGTCAGCGGTAAAGCCGGACATCCCAAGCTGCGTCCCAATCGACCGCACGACCGAATAGTGGACGGATCAGCATAGGCAGCCCCATGCATCACTATAGCCCGTTCTTTCGCGTTATCATTTATTCCTTTTTCCAATCCGTCAAGAATCAAGGAATACCCGTTCTTCCCGTAATAAGTATTTTCCGTCCGATAGAAACCCAACGAACTCTTGTAAGAACCCTCTTTATTGGAAAATGAAGTAGCGTACTTTTCCCCGCTGTTTCTCCCGTGCGACACGTATGACACGTAGAGTAACTTCTTCAATCTCAAATTAACCACGTACAAACGCTTCTCGGTAGAAGGTTTCGAGAAATCAATCAAGGTGAGAATATCCTTCGCCAATGAATCCGTTTGATTATACCCGGCAATCGCTCGTTCAAAAAGAGCATAATCCACGATACCCTCCAAACCAATCTCGTGATAAAGCGTTTTGCTATTCACGGGCAAATGCCTTTCTGCCGCAACACACGGTTGCGCCATCCAACAAATAATCCCGACAAAAAAAAGCGTCAAAAATACACGCATAACTATCATTTACATTAATCAAACACGATCACCAATGTCTTCTCCACCTCTGCCCAATCATACATGAACTTGGCATGTGACGTGGCATTTCTCACGCACATGTGCGACCTTGGCGTTGTCCCGAGCGACCAACTGAACTCTATCAACTCGTTGTGAGGGTAATTCACCGGTACCCCGTGTAAATAAGCTCCCCCTGTAAACCGGATAGCGTATGGTGCAAACCCTCCTTCTTCCGCCGACCCGTCCTTCAAGAATAACATCTCCGACAATTTCTTTTGAATGAAATAAATTCCCGGGGGTGTCGGCTGTTGATAAGGCGGTCTGTTAGCTCCCGTTGTAATCGGATTCATACTCCGCACCAACCACGTGGTTCCATCCTGTTCCAAAGTTGCTATGTTCTGGTTCGTTCGGTCAACAAATATAACTTTTTTAATTGAAAGAAGACCTATCAGCTTCATGTATTTTTTAGGCACGTGCCACACGCCACCGAAAGTAGCCGGGATAATCTGGAAATAATCGGCACTATCGCTGATCACGGAAACGTAAGCCCCGTCCCGACCGTAACGGAATGGAACTTTCACGTTACCTAAGCTGTACAAAGGAATCCCTTGATAACGATTTACCCCGAACGTATCCCGGATCTGCTTGTATTTATTGGTTATATATTTTTCTGTCAAAGGGGCTTCACCATTCTGATTTTTATAATTCCTTAACACGCCATACCCGTCATTCCGCTCTTGAAACGTCACGAGTGAATCCAAAAATGCCGAAATCTTATCCCACTGGAAACGTCGCTCCTGCTTCCCGTATTTATACGTGTCCGACAAAGTATGCCGATCATACAACAACTTCTTCTTTATCTCGACGGCATGCGTTTCCACTCCCAACCACATGAAAAGTAGAATCAAGCCGTAACGTTTTATCCGAATCATCATTATTCAACATTTATATTTCAATAATGATGATACGTTAAAAAATCACATTTTGTTATCATGAAATAATAAAACGGGGACTTACACACGAAGTCCCCGTTTTTCAGATATAATTAAAATCTATACTTTGATACTTATGCAGGAATCAACCCCGTGATCAAGATCAACACCAACAATCCCAAGATAGCATACAACTCCGGGAACACGGCCAACACCATAGTAGTACCGAATACGTTATAACCGCTACCGATAGCCACGATACCGTTGGCACATACTTGAGCCTGACGGATAGCAGAGAAGAATGCCACCAAACCAAGACCTAACCCGGCACCGAAAATAGCTGAAGCAGGTCCCCAACCCATATCCACGTTCGTCAAGAAGCTACTCAACAGGAAGTATCCCACGAATCCGTACAAACCTTGTGAAGAAGGTAAGGCGGACAAACCGATATACTGACCGGAAGCGGTCGGATTTTTCTTCAACGCCCCCACGGCTGCATTACCGCAAATAGTAACCCCGTAAGCACTACCGATACCTGATAATGCCACCATCAACGCAATACCTAAATAAGCTAATAAAATTGGTTCCATAATAAAATGTGTTTTTAAATTATTCTTTTATTGTTTTATTTTCTCGTTTAATTGTTATGCTTTTCTGAATGGCTCATAAGCCTTACCTCCACCTTCGAACTCTGCGTTCTTGTAATATTCCACGAAGATCAAACGAAGCGGGTGTACCAAGGAGCTGATCGTACAAAGAGCGATATTGATGGAGTGACCCACTAACAAGATCAACAACATACAGATCGCACGTGCCACGATATTCATACCGTCTGTCATCGTAACCGCCAACGTATTAAATACGCCACCCAAGATGGAACCGGTCAGACCGATAGCGAACAAACGAATGTATGATAACGTATCACCCAGCAATCCGGAGGCCATATTGTACGTGTTCCAAAGTCCGGTACCAAAGTTCAAGAATACGTTCTTGCCCGGTGTATTGTACAAATAAGCGACAACCAGACCCAAGATGGCGATTCCGTAACATACCATAACGACAGCGTTCGGCAAGTGAACGTTTAACATCGGAAGTCCGAACGCCAATGCCAAGGATATGATCACGAACACCCAAGCGAACGGAGCGATACTGTGTTTCGTTCCTTTCTGTATCTTGATCTTGTAAGCAGCGACACATTTACCGAATATGATCTGTACCAAACCGATGACAATAGAGAATGTCATCAAGTTGTCGCTATTCACAAAGTAGTTCTTGATCTTTGACAAAGCCGGGATATCCGCCAAGGCCACTCCGAAGAAAGATCCCGTACAAGTACCCACCAATAAGGCGGCGAAACCTAAATACTGGAACAAGGTCAAATAAGGCTTGAAATCCGGGTTCACCTTCTTCTTCAAGATCGTACAAGCGATCATGACCAGCAAACCGTATCCGCCATCGCCGAAACAAAGTCCGAAGAACAGCATAAAGAACGGGGCGAACAACGGGGACGCTGTTCTTTATGGAAGTAATTGTACTTGATGAAGGCTTCTATC
>OGKG01000115.1_pt1 | contig 90538 bp, 73 predicted proteins | sample 1572201 | NCBI WGS metagenome assembly OGKG01 (sample SAMEA2582146, study PRJEB24529) | metagenome | biome: Human gut stool | place: China | collected 2011 | reverse complement strand
CTCCTTCTTATTTTGCTGCAAGTTGTGGGGGTGCACCTATTTCTATTATCAAACAGTACATTGAACAACAGAATACGCCTGACTGAAAAAATTATTATATTCGACCCTTATATCACCGTCCTAAAGGACGGTGTTTTACGGGTCGGTCTGATAAAAATAATTCACACACATTTTTTCAAATGGGCTAGCAAAACTCCGCCGTGTAGGATGATGATATAAGACTTCCTTGATAAATAAAGCAACATAATAGAACTACAAGATTTCAAAATCTATCAAAATCAATCAATTTCATTGATATATATCAATTGATTGATAGATAGGCAACTTTTCTATTAAATTTCAATAAGTTATACAAAGAATTCAATTGATGCAATTCTGATACTTTGGCAGGCGTAATACAGTTCGAAAAGTTGCTCCTAGCGTTCCAACTCATCTTTTTGAACGTTACTGAAGACATGAACAAAGGCTACAGTGCGACGATCGTCTGCACTAGCGGTATGAAACAGTTCCCGTTTAAGTTTGACAAGGTCAAAACGACGATAACAAGTTGCTGTGTACTCAGCCTTTAGCTCACCCGATGACTCCTGAGTTGTGACAGACACATCCCGTGCAGAAATGGCCTCAATCATTACTACTAATCTTTTTATTTTAGAAATGCAATGGCACGACGCTGTTCAAGCTCCGGAGCTTTAAATTCTATCCGGTCTTTTAGCTCTTTATCTGCAATTAGTTAGAAGCCTCAGAGGCAGATGCTGTCATGAATTGACCGCTCAACCAGGCCTTAAGCTTTTCTGCATCCTGGTTTCTTGCCGCTTTATTAGGAGAATCTAAGAAGATAATGGCTACTGTTTTGCCGCCAATCTCAGTTTCCATTGCCAAGCAATAACCTGCTGCTGTAGTCAGTCCTGTCTTCTGTAAAGAAACGTCCCAATTGTCGTTAGCGACGAAACTGTTGGTAGTGCGGCTTGTCACCAAACGGCGTCCGACAGGAATCTGAGCCATCGGGGTTGTAGAAAGTTCGCGGATAAGGTCATACTCACCGGCGCTAGCTAACAATCTTGAAAGGTCAAGTGCAGAAGACTTGTTTTCATTGTTCAGACCGATGGAATCATAGAAAACGGAATCAAACATACCAATCATGGCAGCTTTGGTATTCATGTCACGGATAAAACGTGCTTTTCCACCCGGGAAGGTTCTTGCCAAGAAGTGAGCTGCTCGATTATCAGAGCTCATCAAAGCCAGATGCAATGCCTGCTTGCGGGAAAGATACATACCGTTTCTCAATTTGCTTCGGGCGCTGGATCTAACAAAGTCTTCTTTGGTTACTTTGAATTTTTCGTCTAAGGAAACACCGGATTCTACGATGACCAATGCTGTCATTAATTTTGTAATTGAAGCAATCGGAAGTCTTTCATCGGCATTTTTTTCGTAGAGAACTTCGTTGCTGTCCATGTCATAAGCAAGAACCGCTGTCGTCTGAAGTCCCAACGGATCGGAAGAACCTCTGAGTCCATGAAGCTGAGCGTAGGAAGGGCCTCTAACTTTGCGTACGGCATATCTCTTTTTGGAAACTTTCTTGGAAGCGGCGAACTTTCTGCTTGTTGTTGTCTTGCCGGCAGTCTTTCTTACTGACTTGTTAGAAGCAGCCACCACCGCTTTTTTACGAACATTCTTCTTTGCAGAGACTTTCTTTGTCTTAACTGCTTTTGCTGATTTTTTCTTGACTGTCTTAGTTGCCGTTGCCTTGTTTTTTTGAGGTGCTGCGTCGGCAGCAGGAGAAAGCGCTAAAGAAAAGGCTAAAAAAACTGAACAAAAAAAGGACGCCCATGTGCGCATTTACATATTCTCCCGAACCGAGTTATTTGTTTCCTTTTTTTATTTTGACATCTTTTTTATTTACTTAACTAAACTCCATATAAAAAATTACAAAAATGGATAAAACTATTTCTTAAAAAGGGAACTTTCCCTTAAGTAAATAAAACCAAAATAGTTATTACTTGGTAGAAACACCTAGAAAATAGTGTAACGGCTGGAAATATTAATTTATAAATAAATTCCAGCCGAAAAATTAATAATATTAAAAGCCTCGTGAGGAACCGATTAACGAGTCCCAAACTTTGTTCAGTCTTTTAACACTCACCGGCATGGGAGTTCTAAGTTCTTGAGCAAAAAGAGAAACTCTTAGCTCTTGAAGTAAATTCTCAAATTCTTCCAGACGCGGATCTTCTACACCCCTTCTTGCAGCTTTTTCTCGATTGAGCTTTATTGTTAGCTTATTAACCTCTTCTGCTTTTTCCGCATCTTTTGAAGGATCTTTTCTGTACTTTTCTAAACGAACTTCAACCGCTTTTAAATATCTCGGATAATTTCGCAAAATATTAATTGACTTGTTTTCTATAAAATTCTTAGAAAACATTTCTTTTAATTGGGAATTAATATTTTCATTTAATTCCTTAATATTTTTAAAAGCATTAAGTTTCTGGTTTACCCCTGCGGCTTGATTAACGATCTGTTCAATTAATCGCGAAATCTCCAAGGCTATAAGGTTCAATTTACCCTTACTTTCCTGGCACATAACCCCAAATTCTTGTTGGTTGATAGGTAATTTCCCTAGCAAGCAACTTTGTTCAATGGCCGCATTGATTACTTGAGACTTCAAATTTTCAAAGCTTTCAAAAGCTTGTTTCGCAAATGGCAAACTTGAACCGACAATCTGGGCAGACTGAAGAGACTTCAAACTCTTATCTAAATACTTGATTTGCTCTTTAAGCTGGAAACGTATAAGTTTTCTGATGCCTTTTTTATGAACTTCTTTGGCTTCTTCCGGTTCATCAAACACTTCAATGGAGCAATAATCACCGCGATCTGCAATAGCAGGATGTCCAATCAAAGAAACGCCCTTTCTTCGGATTTCCATCACTTCGGGGAGCTCTCCGAAAGTCCAGTCCACAATTTCTTCCTGCAAGTCTTCAGCTACTCTGGAATCCATGGAAGCCACTTGCTGGAAATAATCCTTGGCTTGCTGGCTGAATTCACTTCTAAGCTTCGGAAGACTTCTATCCATTCCAACCTGCCGGCCATGCTCATCTACAACTTTGTAATTCATCCTTAAATGAGGCGGAAGATTTTCTACCTTGAAATCCGTCTTATTGATTTCAATCCGGAATTGCTCTGCCGCCTCGCGGCTAATGGCCTCAAGAAGACCGCCCTCCGGCGTTTCATGAGCCTGCGCAAAACTCTTTGCCCAATCAGGAATCGGAACAAAGTGACGGCGCAGTCTTTGCGGAAGCCCTTTTAAAAGAGCCGCTGTTTTTTCTTTGACCATTCCCGGCACCAACCATTCCATCTGCTCTTCGCTGATTTGGTTCAGAGCGTAGAGAGGAACCGTTAAGGTCACGCCGTCTCTAGGAGAGCCCGGATCAAAGTTGTAGCTGACGGCCATAGGAATACCCGCAGCTTCAATCTTCTTAGGAAAGTATTCGATAGTGATGCCTGAAGCATCATGTCTCATCAAATCCTTCTTAGAGAGGAATAGCAACTTCGGCTGTTTAGCTTCGTTTTCTTTTCTCCACTTTTCTAACGTAGAAACACTGCAGACCTCTGCACCGAGACGAGAGTCATAAAAAGCAAAAATCTGCTCGTCATCGACCAAAACATCCGGACGGCGAGATTTATGTTCCATGTCTCGGATATCTTTAATAAGAGATTTGTTGTGCTGCCAGAAAGGCGCCTGAGAATCAAAATCTTCATTGACCAAAGCCTCTCTAATGAAAATTTCCCTGGCTAACTTCGCATCTTTAGGAGCAAAGTTCACTCGTCTTTGTCCGTAAACAGGCAAACCGTATAACGTGCCTTTCTCAAAGGCAATCACATTTCCGGCGTTTTTCTCCCAATGCGGATCCGACCAAGATTTCTTGATTAAATGTGCACCGACTTTTTCCAGCCACTCCGGTTCTATATTAGCTATGGTGCGGGCATACAAACGCGAAGTCTCGACGATTTCGGAAGCCATGATCCACTTACCGGCTTTTTTTGCAAGCGCCGAACCGGGCCACGGCCAGAACTTGATTCCCCGGGCACCGGCAAAGGGAGGGCTTCTCCAATCGGGCTCAACAATCCGATTCCCGATACTGCCGAGCAAACCGCTTAACAACGCTTTGTGAAGCTGTTCATAGGTCGCGGGCGCCGAATTTAGTCTCCAGCCGAGCTCGGTGACCATTTCTTTGAGCTGACGGTGCACGTCTCTCCATTCCCGCAGTCTTCTAGCGGACAAGAAGTTCGTCTGGAACTGTCTTTCCAGCAAACGATTACTCTTTTTATTTGCTATTGCATCCTGTGCATAGTTCCAAATCTTGAGATAACTCAAGAAATCACTCTTATCGTCTGAAAATTTCTTATGGGCCTGGTCAGCCTGCGTCTGCTTATCTAACGGACGTTCTCTAGGATCCTGAACGCTAATGGCCGAAGCGATAATCAGGACTTCAGATAATGCTTGATTATCTTGAGCAGCCTGAAGCATACGGGCTACTTTGGCATCGACGGGAAGCTTTGCCAATTCTCGGCCGACCTTTGTCAACTCTCCTTCGCGAGCCGTTACGGCGTTTAATTCAATCAGTAAATCGTAGCCGTCGGTAATAGCTTTAGGCATCGGCGGTTCTACAAAAGGAAATTCCCGGACATCAGAAAGATGCAGAGACTTCATCCGCAGAATGACCGTGGCTAAGGAGCTTCTTAAAATTTCAGGATCCGTATATTTGGGGCGTTTTTCAAAATCCTGTTCGTCATACAGACGAATACAAATGCCGTTGGAGACACGGCCGCAGCGTCCTGCTCTCTGCTGAGCCGCTGCTTGGCTGATTGGTTCAACTTGAAGTTGTTCTACTTTATTGCGGTAGGAATAACGCTTTACTCGGCCAAGACCGGAGTCCACCACATAGCGGATGCCGGGCACCGTAATTGAAGTCTCGGCAATGTTCGTAGCGAGCACAATTCTTCGAGCTCCGCTCGGACGAAAAATCCTGTCTTGCTCTTCAATGCTCAGGCGAGAAAACAAAGGAAGAATTTCCAAGCCGGGCTTAGGATTTCTGCCTAATACATCTGCGGCTTCTCGAATTTCCCGTTCTCCAGGCAGAAATACCAAGATATCTCCGGGACCAGAGTGAAGAAGTTCGTCACATGCATCGGCAATGGCCTCCATTAAGGTTCGGTCATCGTTTTCGTCTTCTTCGATAACCGGACGATAGCGGATTTGGACGGGATACAGTCTGCCCGATACATTGATAACGGGAACAGGCTTGCCGCCGTTGACTTGATCAAAGTGTTTTGCAAAACGTTCCGAATCGATAGTGGCGGAAGTAATAATGACCTTTAAATCAGGGCGCTTCGGCAGAATTTGACGAAGATAGCCCAGCAAGAAGTCAATATTGAGGCTTCTTTCGTGGGCTTCATCAATGATGATGGTGTCGTATTTTTTAAGAAGAGGATCGGTTTGTGTCTCCGCAAGCAAAATACCGTCGGTCATGAGTTTAATGCTGGCACCGGCTTCCATCTCGTCTTTAAAACGGATTTGATATCCGGCGACCTCACCGACTTTTGTTCCGGTTTCTTCGGCAATTCTTTTTGCGATGGATACGGCGGCAATTCTTCTCGGCTGCGTATGGCCGATAAGTCCCTTTTGTCCTCGGCCCAACTGAAGGCAAATTTTAGGAAGCTGTGTAGTCTTACCCGAACCGGTTTCTCCGGAAACAATCACAATCTGGTTATCCTTGATGGCTTCACGGATGTCATCGGCCCTTTCAGAAACAGGAAGGTTTTCCGCCAACTCTAACTTTGCAGGAACGTTTCGAAAAATCTCACGACCTTCTTTTTCCCCGCTGACTCTTACGCGTCTCGGTTTGTTCTCCGTTTTCGGCTTGGCAGGTTTAGCGGGTCCGGTCTTCTTGACCTCGATTTTCTTTAAATCGGCTAGAGAAGTTAATTTTTGCCCTTTTTCTTGGCTGGGAACCGGCTTTGTTTTCTTTTTTTCTTGCCGAACTTCAGGTTTCCGGGTCTTTTCTTGCTTTTTAAGATCCGAATCTTCTTGCGGGAGGGACTGCTTGCCCGAGGCCTGTCCCCTTCCCTTGGAAGCGGCAGGTTTATTTCTGCCTGCAAAAGCCATTAACTCTTTGAGCTGTTCCGATGTAGCCTGCTTTGCGCCGGAAACTACCACCTTAGGCTGTAGTTTTTTCTTCTTTGTGAAATTCGTTTCTTGAGCAGAAGCCGCCGCCTCAATTTCAGGCTGTTTTGCTTTAACTTCCTGCCATTTATCTTTTAAATCTTGGAGTGAAGAACTCATTGCTTTAATTTTTCTCATAACGAGCTCATTATAATTATTTGAATTCGGCAATCTTTTTTGAGAAAGACTCATGACGGACACACAAGAAGAGAAAAACTTAGAACAAGAGGAGCTCCAAGAAGAGGAAGAGTCCATTGCTCCCTGGGTGCAATGGTTCAGAGGAGTTGCTCCGCATATCCACTCTATTAAAAATCAGACTATCGTTATCGCCGTTTCCGGGGAAATGATTGAACGAGGCAAGCTGGAAAGTTTTATTCATGACGTCAGCGTTATTTCCGCTCTCGGCTCCAAACTTGTCTTGGTTTACGGTGTCCGTCCCCAAGTTGAAAGACTCTTAAAGCTACAGAACATCCAGCCTTCTCTTTCCAACAACATCCGTATTACGGATCCGGAAACGCTCTCCTGCGTCAAAGAAGCAGCCGGCGAAGTCCGCCTGGATATTGAAGCGGCTTTTTCTCAGGGGCTGCCGAACACTCCGATGGCGCACAGCCATGTGAGAGTTGTCAGCGGCAATTTCGTTATTGCCCGTCCTCTCGGAATCATCGACGGCATTGATTTCAAATTAACGGGAATTGTCCGCAAAGTGGACTCCGAAGCCATTCATCAGCAGCTTAACAACAAGAATATCGTGCTGGTTGCTCCTTTAGGTTTTTCTCCGACCGGAGAGGCCTTTAACCTTACTTTGGAGGATGTTGCATCTTCCATTGCGGGTGCAATTAAAGCCGACAAGCTGGTTCTTCTGTCTGATGTTGACGGTGTTAGACGATTCGGAGAAGTTATCAGCGAACTGACCGCTGAACAAGCCGAAGAGTTTGTAGAGAAAGGCCTAGTTGATCAGGAAGACATCTATAACCTCGGCTATGCCTTAAAAGCCATCAAAAAAGGCGTAGACCGCGTGCACATTATTCCGTACTTCCTGGACGGCGGCATTCTCGGAGAGCTGTTTACGCATGACGGAGTGGGCACTTTGATTACTGAAGAGCATATGGAATCCATGAAGACCGCCACCATTGACGATCTTCAAGGCCTCATTAAGCTTCTTCAACCGTTGGAAGAAGACGGAACTTTAGTTAAGCGTCCGAGAGAGAAACTGGAAGCCGACATTTCCAAGTTTATTGTTCTTGAACACGACGGCATTATTTACGGCAGCGCCGCTTTATATGCCTTCCCTGAAGAAAAAATCGGTGAAATGGGTGCTTTGACCGTCCATCCCGACTATCAAGGCAAAGGCGAAGCCGATAAGCTTTTAAGACAAATCGAAAAACAAGCCAGAAAAGAGGGTCTTACCCGTTTGTTTGTCTTGACAACTCGAACCGCACACTGGTTCTTGAAGAAAGGCTTCAGAGCAGCTTCTTTAGAAGAGCTCCCTCTCAAGAAGCGAGATCTTTACAACTGGCAAAGAAGATCGCAGATTTTTATCAAAGACCTTTAAGGGCCTATAAGCCGCAATCACAAATTAATTGAGCGTACCGAGGATTTGCCGATACGCTCAATTTGTTTTTACCGTTTCTTCAACGACAGCCAGTTGTCTTTCATAGAGTCTTCCGCTTCAGAACCGAGTGATTGAAGAAAAGATTATTTCCATTGCTCTTAACATTTAAGCCTTCATGAAAACCGTCACCGAAACCGGCGGAGTATAGCTTTCGATATTGCTTTTTCGTCAACGAATTATGGAGTGGTTTTCCTAGCTTTAACCGCTGAAGTTCGAGGAGTTCGTTGGATTTTTTGAATATGCTCCAAGCTCAAGCCTGTTATGGCAACAATTTTTTCTAATGGTTCATCGCATTTAAGCATTTTTTTCGCAATTTCAACCTTTTCCTCAGCTTTGCCTTGAGCTATTCCTTCAGCCTTGCCTTGAGCTATACCTTCAGCTATACCTTCAGCTTTACTTCTTTTTGCAATGATTTGTTCGATGCCTTTCATTTCTTTATGCCGGAGCCAAAATGGATTTTTTGAGATTCTTGATTTCTTCTTAAGAAAGACCTGTGCTTTTGGAGATTCCTTCTAAAGAACCGATTCCAAGCATAAAGAGGTTTTTAGCAATTTCAGCTTTTCCTTCAGCCTTGCTTCTTTCCGCAATGATTTCTTCGATTCCTTTCATTTCTTTTTACGCCGGAGTCAAAAGGGATTTTTTGAGATTCTTGACTTCTTCTAAAGAAAGACCAGTGCTTTTGGAGATGCCTTCCAAGGAAAGAACGTTAAGCATAAGAAGGTTTTTTGCAATTTGAGTTGCGGTTTCAATCTTTCCTTTAGCCTCTCCTTCAGCCTTGCTTCTTTCAGCAATGATTTCTTCGATTCCTTTCATTTCTTTCGCTCCTTCCTCAGTTTCTTTGAAAAATTCAACTCGTTCTTTCAACATGGCGTTTTTCATCTGCTTCGCTCCTTTAGCAGTGAACTACCGCAGACTGATCTTTGGAACCCGGAGCAAAGTCAAGGAGAAAAGTCAGTAAATTCCCTAATCTTGCGAGGCAAGATTCAAAATTTTTTTTATTTTTTTTTATTCCGTGTGAAGTTGGTTGAAATTCAGATCCACTCAATCTAACTCAATACATGGAAGTGGCCAATCTACCAATCTTTTCAGGCTGTTTAAAAAGTCGCTATTAACTTTCTTTGCCTACCATGAACTTCAAGATCAGTCCGCTCGTGCCTCATAAAGCCTAATGTTTGTAAAACAATCAGTCTGCGCAGGCTGTGGAACGGGCCTTTCGGCTTTCTCATGCTAAGTTGTAGTTGATTGTGCTCGAATTTTCTTGTTATCTCTAATGTCCTTTAAACGGTTTGCTTTGGCAAAGAGCACTTGGCAATTGCAGCAACTTTGGGGTTGAATGATTTACCGCTGATCAGCATTGCTCTGATAATTCTCAGAAGCTTTGCTGCCACAGCACACGTGAGCTTGCCCCAGGGCATTTTTTCCCTTTGCTTCTTTAAGATCCATTTCGACAAAGCTCTGGCCTTTAAATTTCCCTTATTAGCCATGAGAATTACGGATCCGGCTGCTTGAATCATAAGACTCCTCATAGTCTTATCTCCACGTTTTGTTAACCGTCCTTTCTTTTCATTGTGCCCCGTGGAGATGCTTCTCGGAACCAGTCCAAAGTAAACAGGAAAGTTCTTTGGATGCTTGAATCTGGAAATATCGCCGATGGTCGCTTTGAGCCTACAAGCACATACCAGACCAATTCCTGGGACCGTTTGTACCATTTTGCAAAGCTCATCGCCCTTGCTTACCTGTTTTAACGTTTTGTTAATTTCTGTCAATGCCTTTTGTACCTCCTGTGCATGTTTAACCATGTTTTGGAGCTCTCTCCTAAGTTCTTCTGGAAACTTCTCATATTTCTCGATCATTTCGCTTAGGCGTGCCTTTCCGCTGATCCCCTTGGAAATGTTCAACCCCCAGCTCTGACAGATTCCTTTGAGCGATACTAGGGTCTGTCTATATTGCTTGACATACTGTTCTCGCAGAGTGGTCAGACATGCAAATTCCAACTGTTGCCGATCCTTAGGTTTGATAAGCCGGATCTGTTTATCTCTTGCCAAGAATGCCAGAGCTTGTGCATCATTGAGGTCCGTTTTCTGATTGGAAAAATGCGTTTCAATATAATTTTAAACATTCTTCCCGTCGATGACGACACATCTATGTCCCCAACTTTCCAGTTCATTGACCAGCAAATTCATCTCGCAACATGGCTCCATGGCGAATGTTGTTGCTGGCATCTCTTGAGCACATTTCCGCAGATCCTGGTATTCGAGTCGATCAATGCCTATAAGTTCACCTTCGATTGTTATCAGAGCAGCACTGACGCAATTTTTTGCCAAATCTAAGCCGACAACTTCGTATTCCTGGTTGGTATCAATCGTATTTGAGAGTATTCTTTTGGTTGACATGGAACCTCCAAATTTGGAAAATTTTTACAAACATTTTTATTTTGCTCCCATTCTCCAATGAGGAGCAGAAGGGTTCCATGTCATTAAGCCTGCGGAATTCCGGGGCCTTTCGTTAAATGAGACAAAGCAGAAGAAGCCAAACGCCGATGGTTACTGACAGTTCTGATTGTCTTACTCAATTTTCGGCACGTAGCCAGCGGCGAACTGTTTTTGAGGCATAACCTTATGTAGTTGCTTATTGTCCAACTGACAGAAGAGAAAAATCAAAATTCTTCCTTTGGAAACGTAGTTATCATTCTTGTTGGTATGAGTTCTCACCACATTGATAACTAAGTTTTTAACCGAGACCATTGTCCCGAGGTTGAAGATTTAAGCCTAATTAGTTTAGACTACTCAAAATTTTTAAGGAGATGGCCCATGGCCCGAATGGTTCAGTGCGTTAAGTTAGGAAGAGAAGCCGAAGGTTTGGATCTGCCTCCTCTTCCCGGCGAATTAGGCAAAAAAATCTACTTGAATGTTTCCAGGGAAGCTTGGGAACAATGGAAGAGACTTCAGACTATGTTAGTCAATGAAAACAGACTTTCCATGGCTGATCCGAAAGCCCGTAAATGGCTTTTAGAACAGATTGAAGCTCACTTTTTCGGTGAAGGCGTTGCCCATCCTGAAGGTTACGTCGAACCAGAAAAGAAATAATATAGGTTTAATCCCCATCCCGCTCTTGACTACTCAACGGCGGGATTTGTTTTCTTGTAAAATTTTTAGCGACAAAACCGGATCCCGGTGCTGAGTCCGGCTTGACAACGTAAACACTATTTTCTATTGCAACTATTAATAGCTCGACGAAGGCAAATACTATGGCAACAAGAAGATCTAAAAAAACAAAAGAGTTTGAATCTCTTCCGACCCAAGTTCCGCTTTCAATCGACACCTTTGCTGCAATTGTCGATGCAGGAAAAGTGATGGAAGAGTCGGTTAAATATCTTGATGATCCTTTACTGCGTTCGGAAACTATCTTCATCTCCCATTCCATCCTCGAGCACGCTCAAATGGGACTAAAAGATATTGAAATTGCCAGAGATCCGCAACGCCAGAAGGAAAAATCCACTTCTCGAGCATTAGTACCTCTGCCATTTTTTATGGCAATTGCTTTCGGTGTCCGCCTGTTTACCAGCTACCTTGCCACCAGTATGCCTAAGATGCCGGAGGAAAAGAAGACAGCCGCTCTAAAAACAATGAATGACGCCCTTGCTGAATTTGAAAAGGCAAAGCTTGAAGGCATCAAAGATCAAGACAAAATCGCCCGCATGATGCAGCAGCTTCTCGAGCAGATTGAAGAAAATCCCGAGGATCTTTCTCCTCTCGAAATTGATGAAAAGAAAAACTCTATCAACTAGAGAGATTGTTCAAGGTCAACGGCTGGAGACTTAAGTGTTGCCAGCCGTTTTGATTTGACTTGTTTATTCAGTCTTCGGGCCTTCTTCAGAATTTTTGGCTTCGGACCTTCCTTCCTTTTTACCTTTGAAGGTTTGTTCCAAAAGTTTGTAGATACCCAGCATATCCAATGGTTTGGACAAGTGAGCATTCATCCCTGCACTTAAGGACAACGAGACGTCTTCGGTAAAAGCGTTTGCCGTCATCGCAATGATTGGAACCGATGCAGCATCCGGATGAGAAGAAGCACGAATTTCTTTAGTGGCCTCATATCCGTTCATCACAGGCATTTGAATATCCATCAAAATCGCATCGTAGTACCCAGCAGGAGAGTCAATGAACTTCTGTACCGCAATTTGGCCGTTTTCAGCAGTATCTGTCTCCACATGAGCCATTGATAAGAATTCTTGAGCCACTTCTTGATTGAATACATTATCTTCCACAAGCAAGACTCTCTTACCGGTGAAATCGTACATGTCCGGGTCTGCCAAGGCTGTCTTAGCCTGCACTTCTTTATCAACCGACATCAATGCAGCCCTCAGCGAATTAGCAAAGAACGGTTTAGCGACAAAGCTGTTGACACCGGCCTCTCTGGCGCTTTCTTCGATTGGCGCCCAATCGTATGCGCTCATGATAATAATTAACAGATTCAGACCTTCGAGCTTTCTAATTCTTCGTGCGGTTTCTTCTCCGTCAATTCCCGGCATCTTCCAGTCGATAAAGACAACATCGTACGGATGACCCTCATCGCGGGCCTCTTTAACCATTTCAACGGCTTTATAGCCGTCAAGAGCAAACTCGGTATTCTGGCCCAAGCGCTTCAAAATCAAGCATGCGTGCTCACAGGTACCAATGTCATCATCCACGACAAGCACTTTGAATTCACCGAGGCCATGAGGGGCGGTATTTTCTTCATTGGTAAATCCGAACGGAAGCTCAACGGAGAACTCTGAACCAAGACCTTCCTGGCTCTGCACAGAGATTGAGCCACCCATCAGCAAGACTAAGTTGCGGGTAATAGAAAGGCCAAGACCAGTGCCTCCGTAAATAGAAGAGATTTTCACGGAAGCCTGCTCAAACGGATCAAATACTTTCTTTTGGAATTCCGGACTCATTCCGATACCGTTGTCTTTAACAATGAACTGCAGATAAATCGTGTTCTGCTTGATCCAAAGTCTGTTGACGATGAGCTTGACTTCTCCGCCTTCAGGCGTGAACTTCACGGCATTGGACAAAATATTGATTAGGACCTGATTCAGCCTCATTGCATCGCCAATCAAAGTCTCTTCAATCTCGTCATTGAAAACCACATCGAATTTAATATTTTTTTCGCTTGCCTGCGGCGCAATTAAATTCACGACAGAGGTAACAGCCTCACTGAACTTGAATTCATCGGCGGCGATCGTCAGTTTGTTTTCCTCGATCTTAGACATATCGAGAATGTCGTTGATGAGTCCCAACAAGTGACGAGATGATTGCGATATCTTCAACAAGCAGTCCTCGACCTTCGGCTTGTCATTAATTTTTGCCAGTGCAATAGTGGTCATACCGATGATGGCATTCATCGGCGTACGGATTTCATGAGATACGTGAGAAAGGAAGCGGCTCTTAGCGACGCTGGCTGACAAGGCATTATTCAACGAATCACTTAATATTCGCTTCTGTTCAAGGGCCTCCGTTTCATCGGAGACCACAACAATGTACCCTGCCTCTCCGGATGCTTCCTGTATCGGATAGAAGCGAATCTTGAACTGACGGTTAATGCCTTCGCATTCAAAATCTTTTTCTCTGACTTGAAAGGCTTCTCCCGGATTGATCTGGTCACTGAGAGAGGCAGTTATATCTTCCATTAAACGTGCGGCAAAATCGCCCACACTGCGAAGCAAATCATTTGATTTGGTTCCTAGGACTCGCTCGCTGTTGGAACTAACAAACTCGGGTTTGAGCTTCTTATTAAAGATGATGAATACTTCATCAACGGTATGAGAAAGAATATTAAAAAGCTGTTCTCGATGACGTATTGCTTTGTGGGCTCTTTCTTCGGAATTCAGAACGTACCAAAGAAATCCGACAAGAAGGAGTCCGAACAAGCAAGTTGTGACGATAACGGAATCGATGAGACGCTGAGCCTGGGCTTTAATTTCCGCACTTCTTGCATCGGCATTTGCACTGACCTTATTAAGGGTCTTATCCAAAACATCAAAATACGGGGCAACCTGCTCTTGATACATCTTAAGAACTTCGTCTTTATTTTTACCCACGCTTTCGAGGGCTAATTTACGTCTTTGTTCTCTTATGTTGGAGAAGTCCTGCATCAGCTGCTGATATTCTTTCGGATCTCCGCGGAAGTGGTGTTCCAAGAACTCCAAAGAACGGTTTTGTTCTTCTTCCTGCATTTTCAGCACTTCGACTATATCTTCGAAGGAGTCTGTGTTACCCATAATGAATGGAATAGCGAGGCCCATTTCATTGAGACGGGCTTGGATTTCGCTGACGCTCCGAGTGACTTGATACGGATATTCAAACATATCGACCGTATGCTGATTCGCCCTCCACATACTTACCGTCACAAAAACGGTATAAACGATGATGAGTACATAAAGAGCACGGATCAGTATTTTGCTTTTTACAGACGACAGTCTAGTTCTCAACTCGGATGGGAGGTGCATTTGCTTTCCTTATTACTCGGCTTTCTCGGCCTTTAGAACAATTGTAGTTCCGATTCGAATAATTCGGACAAAATCCTCCAAGCTGTTTCATCAGCCGCTTGAAATATCAAATTCTAAGAAAAAATCGATGAGAAACGAGCGACAGAACTGCATCCAGAGAAATCAACTCCTCCTAGTCAGCCGCTCGTAAGGAAAGATAAGTCGAAAAGATGCCAACGGTTAATTATTTTTATGATGACACTTCCTGCCACTTCACAAATTGCTTTTTCTCGAGGGAGTAAACGAGAACTACTCTTATCTTTTCTTTTGAGTCGGCCTCATCACCATAATGTCTTCTGAGCATTTGAGAAACACCTTCTCTCAGCTTTTCTTCAGGGCTCTCTTCCCTAGCGGTCAGTCTTTCATCTTCCTATCCTCCATCGTCGCATCTCGGAATTGGCTTTATCTTTGTATTTTAATTTGGCTCTGGCAAAAGAACCCTCAATCAACTCCTGGTTAGGAACTGCTTTATTGTAGGAATTCCTCAAAACTACTGAGAAAAAAGATTGCAACTTCAGAAAGTCCGATTTTTCCTTTCGGCAATACGCAAGCCGCATAACGCTCAAAATAGTCAAGAACAGAAAAATTCTGAAAAGATTCTTCTTACAAGGCACTTTTTGGATTAATAATAATTTTGCAGCCAAAATTTTTTAGGAGAAATAAATTGCAAAGACGCAGTCTTTTTAAATTCGCGGGATCTTCCCTCGGGGCCATGTTATTCGGCTCTGCAATGGATGCAGCCGTTGCTGCAGAACCGGAGTTCACACCTCCGACAGCCAAGAAACCTATGCTGTTGTGCTTCAATGAAAACCCTCTTGGTCTAAGCGACGGTGCTAAGAAAGCTATCGAAGAATCTACAGCTCGGGCCTCACGTTATCCGTTTGCTCAAGTAGGCGCTATTAAAAAAGAATTGGCTCAATACATGGGGACTCAGCCAGATAACCTTCTTCTTACTCATGGCTCGGCAGAAGCTATTCGTGCCTCCGTCGAAGCCTACAACGTGCCGGGCAAAACTGTTTTTGTATGCCCGGAATTGACTTACAGCGACGGTGCCGACGTTGCCAAGCGCAATCATATTCCGGTTAAGACAGTTAAGATGGGTCCGAACTGGAGCATCGATCTTGCCGCGCTGCGCAAACTTGCAGCTCAGCAGGCTAAGAGCAAGCATGTGATTGTCTACATCGTCAATCCGAACAACCCGACATCGACTATCGTCAACACACAAGCTTTGTTCGACTGGATCAAAGCTAAACCAAAAAATACTTTCTTCATCTTGGATGAAGCATACGCAGAATTCGTTAACGATCCGTCCTTCAAGTCCGCCGGAGAATTGATTAAAGAAGGCTACAACAACCTAGTTGTTCTTAAAACATTCTCTAAGATCTTTGCGATGGCGGGCATGCGTTTAGGTTTTGCATACGCAGCCCCGGCTGTTATCGACAATATCGAAAACCATGTTGCCTATGAAGTTATGATGAACCAGGCGACACTTGCCGCAGCCACCGCAGAATTAAAAGACAAAGAATTCTTGGCTAAATCTAAGGCAATGAATGACGAATCCAGGAAGATCCTTCTCGCAACTTTGGATGAACTCCACATTCCTTACTTGCCAAGCGAAACAAACTTCGTATTCATGGACTTGAAGGCTCCTCTGAAACCGTTTGCCGACCGCATGAAAGAAGAACACATCCTTGTCGGCCGTCCCTTCCCGCCAGCCACACAATGGTGCCGTGTTTCTTTAGGTACGCCGGACGAAATGAAATACTTCGTTCAGAAGCTTAAAGAGTTCCGTCAGAAAGGCTTCATCTAATACTTTTCAATTAAGCAGGCCAAGCTCCTCTCTCAAACTTGGTCTGTTTTTTTGCCCACGAGTTCCGTTCTTGTGAATGTTCTTACTGAAACAAGCACCTTTCGAAAAATTCGACTTTTGTGAAGATTCTCTTTTGCGCCGCAAACCTCTTCTCTGTTCCAAAACAAAAAGGACTGCGAGGTTTAGTTAATCATTAAACCAGGCAGTCCGGTGAGAAAAGGTCCGAATTAAGCTTGTACTTCCAGATCCTTCGGCATCTCTAAATCAGCTGCTTTTGCAGGCTGGCCTTTCATCTTCTGCATCAGGATTACAAAGGCAAAGAGAGCAATTCCGGCGGCATAACCCCAATATCTTTGACTGTAATCCAGGAAGAAGCCTGTTAATGTGGCCGGGAACATCATGATTACAGTGACGCCCAGCAAGAATACACGTTCAATAATATTTGTGCGTGTAAGAACCCATCCTTGTGTCGCACAAGTAAAGGCAATCATGCCGATCGAAGTCATTGCGAAGATAAACAAAGCTTCGGTCCAAGTATCAATACCAAGCAAGAGGATGTCGGAGTTGAAGAGGAAGAATACCGGAATGATCACCGTGCGGATGTCATATAAGAAGCCCTGCACTCCCACGGCAATCGGATTTTCTTTAGCAATCGCAGCCCCTGCATACGCTGCCAATCCAACCGGAGGCGTATCGTCAGCCAAGATTCCGAAGTAGAAGCAAAACAAATGGGCGGCAATCAAAGGAATAACGATTTCCTGACCATGAAGAGACATTCCGGTAGCCAATTCAACAATCACTGGAGCTGTCAAAGAAGCCATAATGATGTAGTTAGCCGTGGTCGGCAAACCCATGCCTAAAAGCAAACTGGCCAGCGCGGTAATGAAGATCATCAGGAAGATGTTGCCCATCGAAAGAGCTTCTACAAAGGAAGTAATCTGCTGTCCGAGACCTAAAGAGACGCACCCTACGATAATACCGGCAGAAGCCGTTGCCAGAGCAACGCCGGCCATGTTGTTGGCTCCGGCAGCCATAGAGCTTAATGTATTTTTTACGCCGAACTTGAAGGCAGCCCACATGTCCGCATTGTGAACCTTAGCAATTACTACAGGCTGGAAAACCATCAGGAAGGCCAACACTAAAATAGCTCTGAAAACGGACATTTCAGCAGAATGCATTTCCACCACCAGTTCCCAAATAAGAACGAACAGCGGGAGAAGATAGTGCAAGCCGTTCTTGAGTTCGATCCAGAATCTGGGGAGCTCCGACTTAGGCAAGCCTTTAAGACCTAACTTGCAAGCTTCAATGTGAGTAATCCACAGCAAACCGACATAAGAGACAAACGCCGGGACAGCAGCTGCCTTTGCCACTTCGATGTAAGGAACGTTGACATACTCGGCAATAATGAAGGCCGCAGCACCCATGACCGGAGGAGCCAGCTGACCGTTTACGGAAGAAGCAACTTCAATAGCCGCCGCCTTCTTAGCCGGATAACCCAGACGCTTCATTAAAGGAATGGTAAATGTACCGGTAGTGACGACATTAGCAATGGATGATCCGGAAACGGTACCGGAGAGAGCTGAACTGACGACAGCGGCTTTAGCTGCGCCGCCTCGGTATTGCCCTAACCCGGAAATAGCCAAACGGGTAAAGAAGGCTCCGCCTCCGGCTCTATCGAGCATAGTCCCGAACATCACAAATAAGAACACAACGGTTGCCGACACATGCAGCGGTACACCGTAAATGCCCTGTGTATCCATGGTCATCTGAGAGATGAAGCGCGTTAAAGTCGCACCTTTAAAAGCAATAAGATCGGGTAAATAAGGGCCTAAGAAAACATAGGCCATAAAGGCACCTGCAATAACCGGAAGAGCCGGCCCGAGAACACGGCGTGTCGCTTCAAGCATAAGGGCAACAAGAGTTACGCCCATAATCAAATCGCGGCCGATCGGCTGACCCGGTCTCTCGGAGATTCCTGCATAGTCAATGACGATATAGAGAGCAGCGATAACGCCGACGATGCCAATCATCCAGTCAACGATGGTAACTTTTTTCATCGCCAGGAGAATTCGCAAGTCCCAGCGAGATTTGGTTTCCGATTTAAGAGTCGGAAGGTTCAAGTAAATCAAAGACAAAGCAAAAGCCAAGTGAATAGCTTTTACCTGCAAAGAGTCCAAAAGCAGCCAGCTGGCTGTGGACATCTGGAAAAACGCCCAGCATAACGCAACGATGAAAGTAATTTTGGCGGAAATGCCGGTCTTATCTCCCGCTAATCCTCTGTCTCCGTGAACTACCTCTTCACGGTACTCTCCCACGATATCTTCGGAAGAATTCTTCTTCGGAGTTAGAACAAAACCAGGAATACCTGCCTGCGGGAGAAGAATTTTCTCATTCTGGCTATTTGACATGAAGGTTCCTTTTTATTATTTACGCCTGCGCCCGAGAGAAGCTCCCGGGCACGGCTGGATGGTACTTAAGGCTTAATTATTTGACTAAGCCGACTTCTTTGTAGTACTTCAAAGCGCCCGGATGGATTGGAGCGGTCAAGCCTTCAAGCATGGACTGTTTGGTCAGACCTGCCAAAGCCGGATGCAGCTTCTTGAAGTCGTCAAGGTTTGTCATAACTTCCTTAGTGATGGCATAAACGACATCATCAGGAGTATCGGCGGAAGTCACTAATGTAGCGAGCATGCCGACCGTCTTGACTTTATCCTTGGAGTTGACGGCGTCCGGATACTGATCCATCGGGATTTCGGTCATAGCGTAGTAAGGAGCGTCTTTGAGCAAATCACCGACTTCGGTAATAGGAACGATGCGAACTTTTCTCTTGCCTGCAGTGGCTTCTTTGATGTTGCCGTTCGGATGGCCGACAGTGTAGAAGAAGCCGTCGATACGACCGTCCTGGAGGACGCGAGGAGCATCGGCCGGTTTAAGTTTTTCGTCGCGGAAGTCTTTGCCCGAAACAATACCGGCGTATTTGAAGATGTCGGTAGAGTTAACACGGTTGCCTGAACCCGGGTCACCTAAGTTAATTGTTTTGCCTTTGACGTCCTTAATGGACTTGATGCCGGAATCTTCTGCAGCAACGAATGTAACGGCTTCAGGGGCAAGAGCGAAAACGGCGCGAAGCTTGCTGACAGGTTTACCTTCCCATGGACCTTTGCCGTTGTAAGCAAGGTACTGTGTATCGGCCTGAGCGATACCGAAGTCCAAATCTTTAGAGTCGATAGCATTGATGTTGAACTTAGAACCGCCGGTAGATTCAACAGAAGCACGGATACCGTATTCTTTTTTCTTGGCGTTGATGATTTTAGCGATAGCACCGCCTGTCGGATAGTAAACACCGGTAATGCCGCCGGTACCGATTGTAACGAATGTCTGACCGGCAGCTAAGGCAGCAGAGCCGGCGAAAGCAAGTGAAGCAGCAAAAGCAACTGGGAGAAGTTTTTTGATCAGCATTTGAAAAGCCTCCAAATAGAATTGAGAATTTCTGAAAGTGTTTCTTGGCTCTTGACCTTAATTGTTTCTGTCTTGCGTGCATCTCGGGAGCTCCGTTTATCACCAAGACGGCGAAAATCTTGATAAGAATTTCGAATAATTTTTATTAAGCAAAAACCGTGCCAACTTTTTACTGCACTAAATATTCAGTTTGCGAAGTAAAAGCCGAGCCCTCACCAAAAATCAGCATATTTATTTCACCTATTTGGTGCGTCTACTTTTTTATGCACTTTCTTTGTGCATTTTCTTGGTGTTCAGGCGTCCTTTTTGGAATAGTCATACAATAGGGAAGAAAATCTTTTGGAGATACCGTAATGACTGCCAACATTAAAACCATCAGCGTGAGCGAAGTTTGGAAACTTTTTAATTTAGGGGGCACTGTTTTAGTTGAAGCCCAAAGCGGCGATGATCTCGATATCATGCCTGCCAGTTGGAGCTGTCCTCTCGACTATGACAAACTGAACGTTGTCATCGACAGCAGCCATTACACCCGCAAATTGGTTGAAAAAGACGGCTATTTCTTATTAGCCCTTCCGACTGCCAAAATCGTTCAAGAATTAATGTTCTTAGGCACCAACTCGAAGAACAGCGTTTCTTCCAAGATTGAAGACAGCAAAATTGAGTTCTATACAGTTGATGACTGCCGATTCCCGCTACCAAAAGGATGTGTCGCCTGGGCCGTCTGTAAAGTTCTTCCTGAAGCAGAAATTCAGAAGAAATATGACCTGTTCTTAGGCCAAATCGTTCAAGCCTTCTATGACGAGAGAGTGATTAAAGACGGACATCCGCAGTTTGAAAATCTGGATGCTGACTTCAGCATCCTGCCCAACTTCGGAGGCGCCATGTTCTATCGTCTCGGCAAGCGCTTGCCGGTACCCGGATACGACGACTAAATTCTCTAACTGATATGCCGGCTTCGGCCGGTTTTCTTATATCTCCAGCTATGAACAAATCTCCTGCCCCTTCCGTCTACTTTATCGGTCTTGGTGCCTTAGGTATCCTCTATGCCAAAGCCATTGAAAATGCTTTAGGAAAGCACAGCGTTACTTTTGCAGCGGATAAAAAACGCTGCGAACGCTACAGACAAGAAGAAATTTATTTGAACGATCAAAGATGCTTCTTCAATTTTGTTACGCCAGATGAAAACAGCGTCCCGGCGGACTTTTTATTTTTTTCCGTAAAAGGAACGGCTTTAGATGACGCCATTAAAACTGCTGCTCCTCTGGTTAATGAGAATACCGTCATTATTTCTTTGCTCAACGGCATTTCAAGCGAAGAGATTTTGAAGAAAGCATTTCCTCTTGCCAATGTCCTGTACTGCATCGGACAAAAAATGGATGCCCTAAAACAAGGTTCGAAGGTTATTTATCGAGATTTAGGTGAACTTTGCATCGGTATTCCGAAAAACAACCAGAACCTTAAATTAGAAGCAGCACTTAGAAGGACGGAAGCGTTTTTTGATTCTATTTTTCTGCCGTATGTTTCCGAGGAAGACATTATTCATCGGATGTGGTGCAAGTGGATGCTAAATGTCGGCGTCAATCAAGCCGTCATGATTAATGAAGGAATATTCAGAACGGTTCATCAAGAAGGCGCTCCGAGAGAAACGATGAAAGCCGCCATGAGAGAGGTTCTTGCACTCAGCCAGAAGAACGGCGTCTGTTTGACTGAGGATGAATATCTCCAATATTTAGGAATTATCGACAAATTGAATCCCGAAGGCATGCCTTCTATGCGTCAGGACGGTGTCAACAAACGGCGAAGCGAGGTTGAGATGTTTGCAGGAACTGTTGTTGCATTAGGCAAAGAGCTAGGAGTTCCAACTCCAGTTAATGAGAAAATTCTGCAAAAAGTCCGAGAGATGGAAAGCAACTATTGAATGGTTTAATCAGAGGTAGAAAATTTAGGTTTTCTACCTCTCGCCTTTAAGTCCGATAAGCAAGATGTTGTCTTTCGGCAAACAAAGTCCTATGCGGAAGATTTTTTTCAGGCTTCCGGACAACTTTAACTTCGCAAACGGCAGAACTAGAAACTTAAGAACTATCGATATAACCCTCCCCGGGCATCCAAAAGAAGCTTGCTTCAACTAATTATTTCAATAAAGCCTGAATTTAGGTCCCGAGTGCAAGGTAATTTTTCTTTAATGGAGAAGCCCGAATCCTCCTTGGGTCAGGAGACTTCTCCTGATTTTTCCAAGCATTTTGTCGGCAGGCTTAAAAAGCTTCCTTGCTTTGTTAGACCTTTCTATCTCTCTGGAATTTCATGCTTAGAGGAAAGCACCTTGGCGTCCTCAAGCCTTTCAACATCTTTCTTACTGCATGAAGCAGTTGCCTCGAGGCGCGGAGCCCCCGGCGTTTTGACACCATGATAGAACATACCGCGAGAAGCATTTTTCCAATCTTCTGGGTTAAGTTGCGGAATATCGGAATAGTCAATTTCAGAGTCCGGCACTTTGGCTAGATCTTCAAGTTCTTTCAGATGTCTATCTGTAAGCTCTATGCTTTTAGCTTTGTATCTAACTTTGTTCATAAATACCTTTCTTGCTTACTTATTGTTCTTGCACTCACAGTACATATCACTTCCACTCCATCATATCTGACAGAATGTGCTATTAAAACAATTACGAAATTTGGAGTCGAGCCTATTGTTGGCCATCTCTCTTCACCATTTTCAATACGGTCTTGCCTATCGATAGGGATTGGATCGTCAAATACATCTTTGACTTCCTCGAAATGACCGTTAAAAGGCGCATGGACAAATTTCTATGCCATATACACGCATATTTAATATGAAAACGGAAAATTTGACATATTTCAAAAAAACTTTCTAAAAGATTGGAATATCCCGTTTGACACAGGGATATTTGTTTTTGATAAATATCTTAAATGTATTCATTTTGCAAAAATTATGCAAAATTAAGAAAAAAAGCCAGTCTTATGACAGAATTAGATTAGTTCAATAGCAGAATCGCGAAATATTCTCGAAAGGTTCTTTTTTCTTCATAAGGTATTCATATGTTCCTTGAGTTTAGACTTCAAAACTTTAAATCTTTTAGGGAACCCGCTGTGTTTTCCATGATCCCTGCTCCTAAACAAAAGGATTTGGCATACAGCATAATCGAAAGAAAAGTCAAAGGAATCAGAAAAACTCAAAAAGCTTTATGCTCCTCAGTTATTTACGGCCCTAATGCTTCCGGCAAATCAAATATTATCTGCGCTGTAGATCTTTTGAGAAGTATTGTCCTTCGGGGGAATATTCTGGATGACTCGACTGTTAGACTAGCAAATGATTCTTCATCTTTTCTCTCGCTAATTCCAAATTCTTTTGAACCTGTACCTCTTCCAGTTGGTTTAGGGATAACTTTCTTAATCGACTCCCTAAAGGTAGACTACGAGATTCAAATAGATTTAGGCCAATTCTTAGATAAGGCATATAAAAGAAAAGTTATTTTTGAACAATTAAAGCTCAATGAAAAGAAGGTTTTCGAAAGAAAAGAGGACAAAGTTTCTGTATTTAAAACCTCATTGGATAAGCAGGGAGAATCCTCCTCTTCAGAGGACCCAGATCTTATTGGACGTCTTTCGAATAAAGGCCTAAATGAAAAAGAACTATTCTTATCAAATGGATTTAAGAATATTGTGAACCCCTCCCTAGCTCCAAAAATCTTGACATGGTTTAGAGAGAGTCTGAGAGCTCTCTACCACTCCGAGTCTCTCCGCATTGTTGGAGGAGTAGAAAACGAAGCACAGCAAGAAGTCCTAGAACTTCTTACATCAGCGGCCGAGGCAATTGGATCGAAATCGTCCTCTTTTACCTTTGGTCCCGATTCCACCGAAAAGGGACGGCAGATTCTCTACTCGGTTCTCGAAAACTCTAGTGGAACACAGAAAAAGCTGTCTTCAGAGATATATGAATCTTACGGTACCGTGAGATTTATGCACCTCTTTCCTCTTGTGTTCGATGCACTGGTAAATGGAACTGTACTTTTCATAGATGAGTTTGATGCTTCCATACATCCAATTGCCATCATGGATATCATCAATATTTTTCACAATGAGGACATTAATAGACGCGGTGCCCAGTTAATATTCAATACCCATAACCCCATCTTTCTTAGTGCAAACTTATTTCGACGTGACGAAATAAAATTTGTAGACAGAGAAAGTAATACAAGCACTATCTATTCTTTGTCTGATTTTGGCACCTCCGGAGAAGGGGCTGTTCGCCGTTCAGATGATTACATGAAGAATTATTTTGTTGACAGATATGGGGCGATAGCTGAAACCAATTTCAGCGATTTGTTTTTAAAGTTTATGAATAATAAGAATGAAGCCTAATACCGAAAAAAGAAAACAGACAAAGAGATTTAATTTCTCTGTAGAGGGGGAAACAGAGAAATGGTACCTTGAGTGGCTTCGAGACGTAATAAATAAAGAACCCGCAAGAGTATTTAACGTCTCCTTCAACATAAAAGTTGAAAAGAATCCTGTAAAAATGGTTAAATTTTCTAGTCCAATGGTTGGAGAGATTTTTTTCCATTTTTTTGATTTTGAAAGTCAGTACCCGGCCCATGTTAAGCAAAGAAACGAAACGTTCAAGCTGTTAAAAGAGGCTAAGAATAGAAAGAAGATACAGTACGAGGCTGCTTACTCCAACTTTTCTTTTGAGCTATGGATTTTGCTTCATAAAACACAATTAAATCAATCTTTTTCGGATAGAAAGCAGTATCTTCCACTTATTAATAAATATTTTGGGACGGCATTCGCTGATCTCCGAGAATTTAAAATTGAAAAGAATTTCAAATCTGTTCTCAACTCATTAAATTTTTCTGATGTTCAAACGGCAATGAACAATTATGGGAAGATCGTAGAACAGTGCGAACTTAACTTAATAGAGAAAAAAACTTGTGGCTATAGCTTCTACGAAGAAAATCCTTCCAGCTCAGTCGGTGAAACAATCCAAATAATTCTTAAAGCCTGTAAGCTTTCTTCTTAGAAACTCTTTATTTTTTATTTGTCTGGAACAACTCATTTCCTTAGCTTAGGTAAATTTTTCTTAAATCTTCGTTCTCCTTTTGCAACTGAACTTGCTGTTCTCGTTTATATTTAATTCTGATAGTGCCTTTTGAGTTTTTACAGCGAGAAGGCCCTATCAGGTTGGTGCATCGACATTAAGATCTTTAACAGTGATTCCGAGTGGCTCTGTTTTATACAAAGAAATAATAATTTCCAAGGTTTTTATATTGTCTACCTTTTCTTCGATTTCCAAATTGCCAAACTAGATTTCTAGTTTTACTAGGTCTTATAGAAATTGTGATTAGTTGTGTTTAACATCGAGAGAGAAAGAGGGAGGCTAACGCACGTCCGTTTTCCTGCTAGGTACCACATTATGAGAGCCAAGCAGGAAAGAAAAAGTGATTTTTGTGGACCAGTTTTTTTCAACTTTACAAAAACTGTTGAAATGTAAACAGCCCACGCCTTTTAGTAACTTTAATCCTTACCTTTTTAACAAAGCATCACTACCGAGGAGCATATATGGACAAAAAAAATTTAGAGGAGATGATTTCATACAGACGACAGTTTCATCAATTTCCAGAGGAAGGTTGGACCGAGTTTGAAACCACTTACTTCATCGTCAGTAAATTAAAACAGATGGGATACGAAACCATCTTAACGGGAAAACAAATAATCAATCCTCAGACGGTAATGGGAAGAGATGAAACCAAGGTTCGAGAAGCAATTGATAGAGCAGTAAAAGACGGAGTTCCTCTTGATTTCATTGAATCGTGTGACGGATACACAGGTGCCGTTGCGATTTTGGATACAGGACGAGAGGGCCCTACAACTGCATTTAGATTTGATATTGACGGATTACTCGTGATGGAATCCGAAGATCCAAACCATTTGCCGACAAAGTTTGGATTCGCATCCAAACGCCCGGGAAGAATGCACGCATGCGGGCACGACGGGCACGCCGCTCTCGGCTTAGCAGTTGCAAAATGGTTGATTCAGCACAAAGAAGAACTGAAGGGTACATTTAAAATTATTTTCCAACCAGCCGAAGAAGGCGTCCGCGGTGCTGCAGCCATCGTTGGCTCTGGAATCCTCGATGATGTGAACTTTATCGTCGGTTCTCATTGCGGAGGGCTTGCTAAACTAGGGCAAATGGCATTAGTGCACGGAGGCGTTCTAGCAAGTATCAAATACGATATTAGCTTTAAAGGCACACCTTCTCATGCCGGAAGCAACCCGCATCTAGGACACAGCGCTCTTATGGCAGCCTGCGCAACAGCCATGATGCTAGTAGGAATTCCTCGTCACGGAAACGGAGTATCTCGCGTGGCTGTAGGCACCCTTCACGCCGGAGAAGGCAGAAATATCACACCTGTACACGCCAAGATTGAATGCGAGATTCGAGGACAGACCGAGGAAGTTCTCAACTATCTTTCCGAGAATGTTGAAAAAATAGTTAAAGGCAATTCCGTCTCTTATGACGTCGAATCTAAAATCGAACGAGCCGGTTACTCAACCACATTAATAGAATGTCCTGATTTACTTGAAGAGTTAAGAGATGTAGGCGAGCAAATACCGGAAGTAAAGGAAATTATTGATCTTAATGCTCCTGTGGGCGGAGAGGATTTCACCCTTATGATTAAGCGGGTGGTAGAGAGAGGAGGCCAAGGCGCCCTCTTCAGATGGGGCTGCAATCATCGTGGCCATCACAAAGGAGATTTTGATCTTCAAGACACTGAATCGATGCCAATGGGCTTTGAAGTCTTTACCCGTTTTGCTCAAAAGAAGAACGGAATCTAACAATTGCCTAGTTCTCGGCCAGATTATCTAAAAAATCCTGGCCGAAAACTTTAACGAGTCGCTCTTCGCATTTGCATTGAATATCTTTCTGCTGATCCGCATACCATGTTGCGAACTCTCTAAAATATTTCAGCTTCCAATCTTCTCTTCGGCATACAACATAATTAGGTACAGAGGGGCGGTGCCAGCCATCAAGAATAGGCACCAGAGTCCCTGCTTCCAGCTCATCGATGCAACAAAACAGAGGAAGAGAAGGACAAACTCCAAGCCCTTGAAGAGCAGCGGTTTTTGAAAATTCAACATTTGAGCATCGTATCCGATCAGTGACTGTCATAGTCCAAAGACGATCCTTCTTTTTAAATGGATAAGACAGGTGCGAAGAGAAACGATCTATAAAACCGTTGCTAAACACATAATGATTAGTTAGATCTTTAGGATGGTCCAACGGCCCGTTCTCTTTTAGATAATTGGGGGAAGCAACTGGAATAAAAATCATTCTTCCACGGGATAAAAAGACGCAATTAGGCAGATTAATTTCACCGGAGATAGCGATGAGATCTGCTTTTCTATCAAGAAAGTCCTGAATGTCTATGGGAGAAACAAAGTTAAATCTTAGATTGGGATGTTCTCTTTGGTAGTTAAATGCTAGGGCGGCAGCGTACCTTCTATAGCTGTTTCCCTGCATCACTCGGATGATGGCACCATTTTCATTTTGTTTATCGGAAATAAAGGCAGAAATTTTTTTTCTGTGATTTACTATCTCTCGCGCATTGTCATAAATTTCTACCGCATCAACTGTGGGAGCAAACGGCCTTGACCTGCGATCAAATAAACATCTCCCTAATTTTTTCTCTAGAACGGAAATTTTCTTCGAAACGGTCGGTGCGTCGACATTGAGCTCTTGAGCAGTTAACCCGATAGAACCTGTTTTATACAAAGAGACAAAAATCTCCCAGCTTTCTATATCGTCTGCCATTGTCTAAGTTTTCCAAATTGCCAAACTAGATTTCCAATTTTACTAGATGTTATAGAAATTGTTATTAGTTGTGATTAACATTAATTCAGGATCTTGGATAACGGAGATAAAGGATGGCAGATCTAGTCATACGCGGCGGGAAAATTATTGATCCAAAAAATCATTTTTTTGGCATCGCAGATATTTTCATCGAAGACGGAAAAGTTATAGAGATCTCGAACTTTTCCTCGACATCTACAAAGCAAGAATTGAATGCAGAGGGGAAAATAGTTATCCCCGGAATTATTGACATGCATACTCACATGAGGACGTTATTTGGACATCCTCATGCTCAGCGTATGGTTGCGCTCGCCGGCGTGTGTACGGCTTTTGATTTAGCCGGCCCTATCGACAACATTCTTGACAGCATTAAAGAAAGCGGCGCCGGAATAAATATGGCGATATTGGAGGCAGCGAGCTATCCTCAGAGCCTTACTACAGATCGTCCTGAAAAATCTCAAAGAATCGGATTTATCAGACAATGTTTAGAGAAAGGGGCGTTAGGCATAAAGCTTCTGGGCGGCCATTTTCCTATGGATGTGGACATTTCTCAGGCATTTATTGAGGACTGCAGCGAAGAGAGTGCCTGGGTAGCATGGCATGTCGGAAATACTCTTCACGGCTCTAATATTAAAGGACTCAGAGATGCGGTCGATGCTGCCGGCAAACACTTTCTCCATATTGCCCACGTCAACAGTTACTGCAGAGCCCAAATTAGCGACGAAATCTCCGAAGCATTAGAAGCCATTGAGTTGTTAAAAGGAAGTCCTAATCTGTTTTCAGAGTCGTATCTATCAGACTTAAACGGGACGCGGCTTATTATCGAAAACGGCGTCCCTCTGAGCAAAGTAACCATCACGTGTCTGCGAAAAAAAGGATACGAGCCTACTTATGAAGGCATGAAGAAATGCATCCTCGACGGCGAGGTTGGGGTTCTGAAAGATAACGGTATAGTCGGCGAGCTAGTTAGCGGCTCAGAAGGAGTGGAGTATTGGGAGTCCGTGGGGACGAAAGTTGCAGGTTCTTTTTCTGTGAATCCTTCTGCGAGCAGATTCCTTTTGGCTACTGCCAGGAGAAACAACGGAGCTTTTGTCGTTGATTCCTTCTCAACTGACGGAGGCTGTTATCCGCGAAATGTCATTGTGGAAAAAGGTTTGCTCTTGGTTAAGTTTGGAGCCCTCTCTCTGCCTGAGTTCGTTGTTAAATCAAGCCTAAACGCCGCCAATGCTCTTGGATTGCCTAATAAAGGTCATTTGGGCATAGGAGCTGACGCCGACATCACCGTTCTCGATTTAGAAAAAGAAAAAGCCTTTGCCACAGTAACAAACGGAGAAGTGATTATGAAGGACGGCCGTGTTTTCGGGAAAGATACGAGACTTATCTGTGATGAAAGAGGAAAAGATTATCTGAGTAAAAGAAAAATTCCGTTCTCGATTGCGGAGAGACTTTCTCTTCAAAGAATTGAAAATCGTTTTGTCCCATAAAGAAAAAATACTTATAACCCAAGGAGTTTGCTTATGTTTGGAATTATATGTGTCCTTATCGGCGTTATATTGGTCGGATATCTTATTGTCAAAAGATATTATGCGCCGTGGTCTCTGTTTTTAGTCGGTATTATTTTATTGGCCGTGATGGCAACGATTTCTCCCGAACCCTTGCTTCACGGGGCAAAATCAGCAACAAAAAGTGCTTTTTTTGATGTAATCCAATATTTCACAAATCAATCTAAAAGCATCTTGGTTGGGTTAGGTCTCAACATCATGATTATCTCCGGTTTCGCTGATTATTTGGACAAGATCGGAGCTACTCGTTCCATGGTTGAGATAGCTGCGAAGCCCTTAAGCTATGTAAAGTCTCCTTATCTTCTACTGGCGTTAGCCTATGCGTTAGGGCAGTTAATTAACGTATTTATTCCTTCTGCAGTGGGCTTAGGGGTCTTGATGATGCTGATGGTTTATCCGCTTCTCATCTCTGTAGGATGCTCCAATGTGGCAGCTGTAGCTTGCATTATTACAATGTCGGCCCTTGATTTAGGACCCGCTTCAGCTAACTCAATCCTCACAGCAAAACTCGCTTCAATTTCTCCGATGGAGTACTTTGTTGACGGACAAATTCCTGTGGCCATCGTTACGGTTATCGCAGTAGCAGCAACTCACTTCTTTTACCAGAAATTCATGGATAAAAGAGATCTTGCCTCGGGCAAATTAACAACGAAAGACTTTGAATTGCACAGTGAATTTGAAGTCAAGGACGAGCGAAAGTCCGCTCCCAAGATTTACGCACTCTTCCCGGTTCTTCCTATTGTTTTGCTCTTTATTTTCTCCAAGTTTGTGTACAGCGGGTACAGAGTAGAGTTGGCTACTGCCATGATGACATGTACTCTGTTTTCGTTCTTAGTTGATTGCCTTTACACGCGTGATTTCAGAAAATCATGTGAAAACATAAAGTCTTTCTTCTCGGGCATGGGGAGAGTGTTCGCCTCTACCGTATCCTTGATTATCTGCGCTGGCGTCTTTGCTGACGGCCTGAAAGCCACAGGCGGCATTACTACAATTATTAACGCTGCGGCCTCAATGGAAGGGACCGGTGGAATGATTATGCTGCTTGTCATGTGCGGCATTATGATTCTGGCATCCTTTGTTACAGGATCTGGAAATGCGGCATTCTTCGCATTCTCTTCCCTTCTTCCGACAGCCGCCAAATCTGTTGGATGGGATATTCTCGTAATGGCTTGTCCTGTTCAACTGGTTGCCGGCATTGCTCGTTCTATGTCTCCAATTGCCGGCGTTACGATTTCCGTCGCAAAAATTGCGAATGTTTCTCCCTTTGCAGCTGTAGCAAGGACAATTCCTCCAATGATTGTTGGCACGATGGTTTCAATAGCTGCCTCTTTTGTCTTTCTTTAAGATTTAAGATTGAGAACATGGGAGCTGACGGGCAAAAGTCCGGCTCCCATGATTTGATCTTCTTAAAGCTCAGAACGCCTTGCCTGCTGTGAATCCTGGAGAATTTAGAACGGTTCAGGTGCCCATTCAAGGCTAACCGGCTAATGCCTCTACACCTTATTTTGCTATCAATAGGATTGAAGCAACAAGCAAGTTTCTTTTCCGGATTGACTTTCCGGCGGATTGGATTAAAGTTTTTAAATCAAAGGAGCGTTGAAGATGTCAAAGAAAAAAGTTCTTATTCTTGATTGCGGATGCCAAAATTTTGATCAAGGCGGAAAGCTCAATCATTACTACTCTGATTTAGCAATGAAAGAGCTTGAGAAGATGGGCCACGAAGTTCAGATTTCACTCATCGGCGGTTCCTGGGAAATTGCGGCCGAAGTTGAAAAAATTCAATGGGCTGACGTAATAATTGTTCAAACACCTGGCTGGTGGATGAGCACACCGTGGCAATTCAAGAAATATCAGGACGAAGTTTTTGTTCAGCCGGGTATTGTCGGCACAGATGGCCGTCATCATGGCGATCCTTCCGTTGGTTATGGTACTGGCGGCATTCTTACCGATAAGAAGTACATGCTGAGCTCAACATGGAATGCACCAAAAGCTGCCTTTGACAAGAAAGATGATTTCTTCGGAGGAGTTGGGATCGACGGCGTTCTCTTGCCGGTTCATAAAGCGTTCCAATTCTTAGGTCTGAAACCTCTTCCAAGCTTCATGGCTAATGATGTATTGAAGAATCCAACATTGGAGGAAGATACAAAACGCTTTAAGGAGCATTTAAAAAAGGTCTTTGGTTAATGCTTTAAGGCCAATCACCTTTCATAGGAAAAACGCCGTTCTGCTAGTCCTTGCGGCGTTTTTCCTTTTGAGCATGATTGTTTAGAATTTCCAGGACAAATCGAACTTCCCGACCTCTCCTTTCCTGGCCTCTCCAATTTCAGGCATCCAGGCTTTGGTACGCAGTCATAATTCACTACTATCTGAGTCAACTCCAGCAAGACAAAGCTCACTCCTATCTTCGGCGGACTCCCCGCAGATCTCATTGAGCATAAGCTGCGAAGAATTGACTACAATTATTAAATAATTCAATGGAGAAGAAATGGTGATGAGTGAGCTTCCTTTGCCGCTATTTGCGTCAGCAGGTTCGCTGAACACTCAACCTCTTCAAAAAGTTTTTAAAAGAACAACGGCTGCCTACAAATTCCTTTGGTTCTTAGCAATTTTGGATATTGTTAAAGAATCAGATTCCAGCAACCCGGGTAATCTTATATTTTCCACTCAAGACATCTGCGCCAGAATGGTTGCGAAATCTTGGATCCCGACTCAGCGCTTTAAATTGTCTTTCGGATGTTGGGATAGTATGACAAAGGTCATTGAGGCGTTGAAGAATCCCGTGAACGGTTTCCCGTTCAGCATGAAGTATAAGGAACCAGAAGCTTTAAAAGCTCTTGAGACATTCGCCAAAGTTAATCCGAAAAACTTTCAAAAAATTATTTTTAATCCATTGATTCAGGAAGTGTCCTTTCGTTTTTTGAATGCGTGGCGTTCGAAATCTGCAGAAGGTTTGAAAGAATCTATCAGAGGTGCAACTTCCGGCGAGCCTTATTCTTTTCCCAACGGAAATTGGAATTCCATTGAAGTACCAAGCAAATGGGCAGCGTTTTTTCGAGAAAATTATTCGCTCCTGAAAGACTTTACCTATTGGAACTTCGCTGACTTCCTCCAAGCCAGAAATACAGCGGTACCGGCCCTCGTTAAAAAATTTGAACTTCCAGCTTCCAGGTTAAGTCTTGATTCGCAGAGAAAATTTTGGCTTTCTTACCTGAATTCAGAACAAGTTACTACGGACATCTATGGTCACGAGTTCACCGCCGACAGTTTTGCTCTGGATCACTACTTACCGTGGACATTCGTCGTACACAATCAAATCTGGAACTTAACGCCGATGGAGAAAAGTCTCAACTCCTCTAAAAGCGATTTGATTCCTGATGAAGCTTTTGTTGCCCCCTTAGCGCGGCAGCATCAAAGTCTTGTTAAATACCACTACCGCACCGATCCGAACAAATCTAAAGATTTCTTTGAGGAGTATGAAAATTTCTTTGGAATAAGCATTCCGGATTTTGTTTCAGCTTCTGATACATTCGTTATCGACAAATACAAGGAGCATGTCGATCCTTTGGCTAAAACGGCAATAAACATGGGGTTCCAATTATGGCAATAGACGTTAATAATCCATGTCTCTTCTGTAATCTGCCGAAAAATCTTCTGATTCAAGCGGAAAATGATTTGGCATTTGCCGTCTATGACGGCTTTCCGGTAAGTCCGGGACATGTGTTGGTAATACCAAAACGGCATGTGGCTAATTACTTCGATTTAACTTCCGACGAGCTCAAAGCAATCCAAGATCTGCTGGGTATCATGAAAAAAGAAGTTGATGAAAAATTTCATCCGGACGGATACAACGTGGGAGTTAATGTAGGAGAGCCTGCAGGACAGTCGGTTTTTCATGTCCATCTCCATCTGATCCCGAGATACAAAGGAGACGTCACAAATCCTCGCGGCGGCGTTCGAGGCGTTATACCTTCAAAACAAAAGTATTGATGAAACAGAACTTATGCTACCAGCTTAAGTATCGGTGTTTCTCTTCTGTCAACTTCTTTGACAGCTTATCTTTTGTTACTTGGCCTAGGATACAACGCCAGTTCCACAAGATTTTTATCGGGATCTCTGAGGTAAATAGAGGTCATCGTACCTTTCCTACCATGTCTTTCAACAGGAGCGGAAACGACATTCAGACCTCGGGTTCTAAGCTCTTCTTCAATCCTCTGTATCGGCTCATCTGTCGAGATTTCAATGCAAAAATCTCCGGTTCCAGGATCCGCCAAAGCCGCCTTTGGTTCTAATTCTTGTCCTTTGACATGAAGGTTGATTTTGAAAGCGGGCGCAAGAATTTCATATCTTGCACCGTCTTTACGAACTTCAAATCCCAATTTTGAATAGAAATTCACCATCTCGTTGGGCTGAGCCGTTGTAAGAACAAAGTGATCCAAGGATTGCAGAGAAAAAAGCGCTTCCATTTTTTTTACTGATATGAAAAAGGACTGCGGAGAAATCTTTAAAAGAAGATCCTCAAGCAGTCCCGGCTCTTTAAAAGAGAATTATTCCATGGCGGTTGGAGCGTTATCTAAGCCGAATGCTTTATGGAGGGCTCTAACGGCAAGTTCCATGTATTTTTCGTCGACAACGATAGATGTACGAATTTCGGAAGTAGAAATCATCTTGATGTTGATATTTTCTTCTGCCAATACTTTGAACATCTTAGCTGCAACACCTGCGTGGCTTCTCATACCGATACCAACGCAAGAAATCTTAGCGATGGAAGCGTCAGTAAGAATGCCGTCTTCTTCAAGGTACGGGCTAACTTCGCTTTCAATAACACGGATAGCTTTATCAAGGTCGTTGCGGTTAACTGTGAAGCTGAAGTCGGTTAAGCCGTTCTTAGCGGCGTTCTGGACGATCATGTCGACTTCGATGTTTGCTTCAGCAACGCTTCCTAAAATCTTATAAGCGATACCGGGGATATCAGGTACGTGCGGGAGTGTGATTTTTGCTTCATCGCGGCTGAATGCGATGCCGGAAACAACAACTTTTTCCATTTTCGGATCTTCCTCAAAAGTGATTAGGGTGCCAGAGTTTGCTTCTTCTTCGACTGGAATATCAGGATCTGTAAGGCTAGAGAGAACTCTAGTCGGAACCTTATATTTACCAGCGAATTCAACGCTTCGAATTTGAAGAACTTTAGAGCCTAAAGAAGCCATTTCGAGAATTTCTTCAAAAGCCACTACATCCATTCTTCTTGCATCACTAACCACACGCGGGTCAGTTGTGTAGATTCCGTCTACATCGGTAAAGATTAAGCATTCGTCAGCTTTCAAAGCAGCTGCGATAGCAACAGCGGAAGTATCGGAGCCGCCGCGGCCTAATGTAGTAATGTTTCCCTCTTCATCGCAGCCTTGGAAACCGGCGACGATAACGGCATTGCCTTCTTCCAGATCAGAAAGAATACGGTGAGCATCGATTTCTTTAATTCTGGCTTTTGTGAAAGCGCTGTCGGTCAAAACTTTAACTTGCGGACCTGTGTAGCTCTTAGCCTTTTTACCAATAGCCTTGAGAGCCATGGAAAGAAGACCGATGGTAACCTGTTCACCGGTAGAGGCCACAACGTCCAGCTCTCTAGGGTCAGGATTTTTTTGAATTTCCTTTGCCAAACCGATCAGGCGGTTAGTTTCTCCACTCATTGCAGAGACAACAACGACAACCTGATGTCCGGCGTTTTGCCATTTAGCGATTCTTCGTGCGACATTCTTGATACGCTCAACGCTGCCCACAGAAGTACCGCCGTATTTTTGAACAATCAATGCCATTTCTTTTGATCTCGATGGGTTAAAAACAAGTCCTTCCAACTTTCGTCAATGTTTAGACTTCAGTAATAATTTATAGGATTTTTTACAGATTATTGCCATTTGCTTGTATTAATTGATGAAGAGCTTATGAATTAACAGGAGCAATCCCAAAAACAGGCAACATAAATCCACCAAGCAGAACAAGATAATCCCCGTCTTCACCCACTTAGAAACAGAAGACGTAATACTTACAACGATGGAAGAGACGGCATAGACAAAATTCCAAAGATAAAAGCCGGCGGCAGCTACTAAGAGAAGAATTCCTGCCCAAAAATCCGAGGGTGTGGCATACCGAACGAGAGCAATAACGGCTACGACAACCATTGCCCAACAAATGCTGCCAAGAATAAGTCTCTTGACGAATACCTTATACAAATAAGATGCAGCGAGTATTGAATTATCTGACATAGTTTTGTTTCTTTAGAATAATTTGATTATTAGCCGGATCTTTGAGCAAAACAGCTCTAACTGCCTCGCCTCCCGGGATAAGAATTTCGATTAATTCGTTATGCAGTCCTTTAGCATGTAACTGACAGCTTAACGCCAAAATATTGTTTTCCGTTGCGATATCGAAGTAAAAAGAGCATGGTTTGGTGTCTTCCAACGGCTGGGGCCCGGGTGTTCTTTGCATAACTCGAAGCCTCATATCGCAGAGATTAATATCTAAGCCGTCTTCGGCAGCTTTGATTTGCGCACCCAGCTTACGGTAAAACATCGCAAAATGATCAATATCATCAACCCAAACAATATTGCCCAGGAACTCTTTAAATTCGAATAAGTCCTGAATAGATTGGGTAAGACGGCTGGCCAGCACCGCTTTAGTTCCCGCAAGAACAATATCGCCCTGCTTTAAGTTAGGGCGTTTTTGGAGATACTCATCATTTAGAACAATCTTGTCTCCGATGACTTTACCCACAGGAATTCTGTAAAGCGGTTTAGACCGCTTATTAACAGGATCCCAAACGTTCTTGTATTCGTAGACGTACCTGCTTGTACGCACCTTCTGAACGACAAAGTTAACTTGCGAGATGTCTTCTTCCACAGCGTTATTCAAAAATATTGTTTAACCGTTACCTAACTACGATGAAATCTTCTGCGACCGAAAAGACAATTGCAGCTAGAAAATTAAGAGCTGAATGCTGATCTTTCCAGTTACAAAACAGAAATCATTATTAACATTTATTCACTATATCACCGTCGAAGCACGGTCAAGAACGACGGCTCATTAAGTCGGGCGTTTAAAAAAAGAAATACGAGCTGAAGACATGAAGTCAACAGATTTCTTACTTTTTCGGAGAAGCTTAAAAATTAATTTGCCGGCCCGATTTGTTATGTACCTCCATCAAACGAGGTTAAGAGATATGTTCCGGCACTTTCATTCCTGTTTTTAGAGTACGGAACACATCGGAGTTATCGTGACCGCATAGGAAATCAAAGGTTTTGAAAAACAATCCCTCCAACTCTTCAACCATAGGTTTAAGCACCGGACGATCGGTTGCGATGAAAAGACGTTTTTTAAGACCCGGATCTTCTATCTTTCGGACAGAAAGAAGAGAAGTATCGTCTCCGAGAAGAATGTTTAACGGCGGAAGAATTGTCCAGCCTAATCCGTTTTCGACTGCTCTTATTACCGACCTTGTATTCTCCAACTCGTAACTGACTGTCGAGTTCAGCCCAATTCTTCTCAGGAAACTTTGGGCTTTCCGTCGATCGGCAGAGTTGGAGCGATAAGAAATGAAAGGCAGTCCAACGCGTCTAAAGGCACCTCTTTCAAAACTTCTCAACTCCTCGCTGAACTTTTTATTGCAAAGTACAAAATAAGACTCTTCCAAAATCAGATGCCGTATTCGGCCAGGACGGTCTGAAATGTCGGGCGCAATTGCGATGTCCAGCAAACCGTTTTCGAAGTCTTCCAGAATTTGAGGTATCAAGCCAGTTTGTACTTCCAACGATTGAAGCTTCGGAATCAAAAACTGCTCTAACTTATCCGAAAAAAATCCGTCAACCACCTCCGATAAACCAATTCTTAGAGACTTCACTTCTCGGTTTTCTTGGAGATTGAGTGAATTCTGCATCAGCCGTGCCTCTTCGACAAAACGACGCGCACAACGAAGAACATCTCTTCCCACTCCCGTTAAGACCAAAGGACGAGAACCTCTTTCAAGCAGAGGCCTTCCTATTTTTTCCTCCAATTTCTCTACGGTCTGAGACACGGCCGACTGCGATACTCCTAATTCTTTGGAGGCTGCAGTAAAACTGCCGCGCTCGGCAACCTTAATGAAGGTCAAAAATGCTGATGGCTGAAGGTCTTGTAAGTTCATATTCCGAGATTCGGTTATGGCATTTGATAAGTAACGCTTTTGGTTCTTGGGATTCCAATCAACAAAGTTTAGATTTTCAAAAAAGCAGATGAGTAAACTTAACTATGGCCTCTTTGATAACAATAATTTTGCCTCAATTTCTATTGATTCTTTTCGGAACAAGTTTGCGGAGGTTCAAACCTTTTTCCGCCTCTTTTTGGTCCGGTTTGGAAGCGCTGGTATTTTACGTCCTCTTTCCTCCGCTTCTCTTCAACTCCGTCTACAAAAGTAAGTTCAACCTCGAGACCTCAGCGTGGTTTCTTTGCGTTGCCGTCTCCTGCATGCTGGGCGCCGTATTACTCTCCTGGTTAGTCAATCAATTCTACAAAGAATCTGCTTGGACGAAATGGTCGGTTTTTCATTGCGGTTTTAGGTTCAACACCTATATAGGATTTGCCATCTGCCAGCCGCTTCTAGGCAATGAAGGTTTTGCTCTCCTTTCTTTGCTTATTGCCATTTGGGTCCCTATAAGCAATACGATCGCCGTTATGACACTTTCTTTTGCAACTAACTCGGAACCAACTTTTAATGTTTTCAATCGGTTAAAGGCCGTTGCCAAAAATCCTCTTATTATTGCCACTGTTACCGGCCTACTTTTTAACCTCTTGAGTATTCCGCTACCTCAAGTCATCTCTATTTTTATCGGTTATTTAAGCAGTGCTGGTCTGGCGTTAGGACTGTTGTGTATCGGGGCAGGATTGACATTTGAAGACGTAAAAAAATATAGGAACCTCATTAGTTGGTGCACCTTTGAGAGATTGGTTTTGGTTCCATGCTTGGCCATTTCTCTTGCCTTCTTCCTATTGCCAAATCCAATTGAAGCTTTCGTGCTGATTCTATTTGCGGCTCTTCCAACTGCTCAGAGCTGCTATGTCATGACTTCAAAAATGAAAGGAAACGGTGCGGCAGTCGCCGATCTTACAAGTTCTCAAACGCTGCTCTCTATGCTGACTTTACCGGTTTGGACCTTACTGATGAAAAACTATTTTTTATCATGAACAAATATGCTGGCAATCATTAATGAATGATTTTAGAAATGGCTTGCGGTCTTAGTTTCATCGATGTCTCTTGCTTTACTTAAAAACATAGTACTTAGAGGCCTAGTTCAAAATCATGCGTCTAAGCAACAGACTGTGCAATTCTTCCTAATTTGGGAAGGGTAATTTCTTCTCAGTACTAATACTGATATACACTTAGCTTGTTAACAAATGGGATTTACCCATAACCTATAAAAGGAGACAACCATGGGATGCAATTGCTGCTGCTCTACAGACAAAGAAAAAGACAAGAAACCTGAAGAAAAACCGGTAGACCCGAAAGTTGAAGAAGCCAAAGAACTTAAAGAAGCAACAGTAGAAGCTGTTGAAGCCGGTACATACGAACAAGAATAATCTCACATAAGATTCATTCCAAAACGCCGCAGGATCCATTTAAGATTTTGCGGCTTTTTCTTTTTGAGCCTGTGTAGATGTCGGGTTTGATTTGAGAAGTGTTTTCATGAAGTCTTTTTTGGTGCTTCAAAAAAGCAGAACCAGATCAACGGCCTTCCTTTCTTGGCAGTAAACCTCCAGTGAACGAAGATCTTTTTCGAGTAGAAAGACTGCTCCTCTATCAAAGAGACGTGAGCTATTGACAGCAGGACTTCTGTTTTGTTCGCTGAAAACGAAAAATGCAAACTTTCGGAGCCGGTTCAAATTCACCTGCTATCAAAAAGCATCTAATACTTAAACAATTAATCAAATCTCCCACTAGAATTTTCCACTATCCCAAATACTTGGCATACAAATTGCTTAATCCTCTATAGGAAGCAAACCTGATATTTACCGTTATCAGTCCCACAAGGACACTGCAGGCCAGCTTCTCAATCAAAAATTACTAATACGCACCAAAAAATTATTCAATTTGGTGAATTCTCTGCACCTCTTTAGTGCACCTTGCACCAAATTCGTTCAATCTTAAGGAAAAGAAATGAAAGATCTTCTGATGTTGAAAGGCGCAAAAACCTTGGTCGATGTCGCCACAAAAGTTCAGCCCGGCGAACAGGTTCTGATCGTTACAGACTACGCAAAAACCGATATTGCTAAAGCTGTGGCATCCGTTGCCTGCGACCGAGGCGGCGAAGTCATGGTGATGTCGATGAAGCCTAGAAAACGTGCAGGAGAAGAACCTCCGGCAGCCGTTGCCGCAGCCATGAAAAAAGCCGATGTTGTTATTGTTCCGGTCAGTTACTCCATCACACATACTCATGCCGTTAAAGACGCAGCAGCGGCCGGCGCACGCATTATCGTCATGACCGATTTCACTCCAGAAGTCATGATGCACGGCGGCATTGAGGCGGATTTTGACCAAATTAAACCGACTTGTATTGCTGTTGCAAAAGCCTTGGAAGATGCAAACGAGATCCATGTAACCTCTCCGGGAGGTACGGACCTCACGTTCAAGACCGGAGGAAGACGCGGAAACGCTTTATATTGCGTCGTAGAAAAAGGCCAATTCTCTACTATTCCGACTATTGAAGCCAACACAACGCCTATTGAAGGAACTGCTGAAGGCGTTATCGTTTGCGATGCGTCCATTCCTTATCTTGGCATCGGCTTGGTTGACGAACCGGTAATCTGCAAAGTAGAAAAAGGCTTTATTACCGATATCAAAGGCGGAAGAGCTGCAGAAATTCTTAAAAAGGATCTCGCCAGCCACGGCGATAAAAACAGCTACAACATTGCAGAGCTCGGGATCGGCCTCAATCCCAAATGCAGGATGTGCGGCATCATGCTCGAAGACGAGGGTGTCCTCGGCACCTGCCATGTCGGCATCGGTACCAGCCTGACATTGGGCGGCGTCACAAAAGCACCGTGCCATTACGACCTCATCATGTGGCATCCGACCATTGTGGCGGACGGCAAAGTCATTTTCGACAAAGACAAACCTCTGGTTTAACTAAATCTTCATCCATACCCTAAATCTTCAAGGACTATACAAATGAAACGCAGAACAATTACCGCAAGCCTCTTGGCTGCTTCTCTTCTTTCTTTGACTTGCTTCGGGACAGTTTCCGTGGCTGCGGATGCTTATCCTGCCAAACCAATCTTAACCATCGTGCCGTTTAGTGCCGGCGGCGGAAACGACATCCTTCTGCGCGTCATGGGCAAATATGCTCAGAAGCATCTCGGACAGACTTTGACAATTGACAACAAGCCCGGTGCAGGCGGTCAAATCGGCTGGACATTGCTGGCAAAAGCTAAACCGGACGGATACACCATCGGCGCAGCTTCCCTGCCCTCCATGATCATGATCAAAGAACTGCGCAAGAACGTACCTTTTGCGATGGATGATTTTGATTTTGTTGCAGCAGTGCAAACCGACCCGATTGTTTGGGTCGTTAAGGAGGACAGCCCATTCAAAACAGCCGCAGACGTTGTTAAAGCAGCCAAAACAAAAGTATTAAATGTTGCCGGTGACGGTCCTCAGTCCAATGTTCAGTTACAGCATCTTCTTGCAGAAAAAGACGGCGGATTTAAGACAAACTTTGTGCCGTTTAACGGTTCCGGAAAAGCATTAACTGCCTTAATGGGCGGCAAAGTAGATTTATGTGCTTCTACTCTTTCTGCCGCTGACAAACAGCTTGCCAACGGCTTAAGAATACTGGTCGTATTTTCCGATCAGAAAGTCGGCAATCTTCCGACAGCAGCCGAAGCCTTCGGAAAACCAATTGCCCCGGTTGGAGCCGCTATCCGCGGCATCTGCGCACCTAAAGGATTGCCGGCTGATGCCAAAGCCAAACTTGAAGCCGGCATCAAGAAGATCTGCGAAGACCCGGAATTCTTAGCCGAAGCAAAGAAGATGAAACTGGATATCGGCTTTAAAGGCTCTAAAGAAACACAAGCTATCGTGAACCAAACATCCAAGCTTGTCGCTGAAAACAAAGACTTGTTCTAACCCGGTGTGAGACGAAGTCATGGAAGCAAAAGAAATCAAGAAAGAATGCACTTTAGCGGTTCTGCTTTTAGCAACCGGCGGTTTAGTTCTGTGGCAGGCATACAGCTACGAGCAGGAATCCCGACAATTTCCGGTATTTCTCGGCTGGCTGTTCATGGTCTTCTCCGCGATTAACTTTGTTCGAGTTGTTCCGTTATTCAGCAAGCTTTCTTTGATTTCCGACAAGTTCGAGAAGAAAAGCTTTCTTCCTCTTCTCGTTCTTGCTTTCGTGAGTCTTTACACCTTATCGATTCCTTGGATCGGCTACTATCCGGCCACCTGTCTATTCCTTCTGGTCTTTATGCTGACATTCGGCTACTGGAAGAAAAGCGCAAAACAATACTTGCTGGCAGCAGCCGTTTTCCTGGGCATCGTCTATCTGTTTTTCTCGGTTGTGCTCGGAACTCGTCTTCCGATGGGCGAGCTCTTCGGTCTGTAGGAGGCCGTCATGGATTTCTCTGTCATTGCTTCTTCTTTGGGACAGGCCTTTGAGCCGGGCATGCTGGTCATGGTTCTTGTCGGCACGGTTCTCGGTGTCATTGTCGGGTCTTTGCCGGGCTTAACCAGCACGATGGGAGTTGCGCTCCTAGTTCCGTTTACGTTCGGCATGAATCCTGCCATGGGCTTAGCCTTGTTGGGCGCCATTTATGCCTCATCGAGCTATGCCGGCTCCATCAGCGCCATTTTGCTGAACATTCCCGGAACCCCTTCGAACTGCTGCACGCTGCTTGACGGCTATCCGATGACCAAGAAGGGTCAAGCCTCAAGAGCTATCGCTCTTTCGACTATCGGATCAGCGGTTGGCGGTTTGATTTCCGTCTTTGCTCTTCTTTTTCTTGCTCCTCCTTTAGCCATTCTGGCTTTAGAGTTCGGACCGCAAGAATACTTTGTCATGGCGCTCTTCGGCGTGGCCATTATTGCGACTCTTTCTGAAAAGAATTTAATCAAAGGCGTTATTGCAGGTATTTTCGGTTTACTCCTTTCTATTGTCGGCATGCATCCGATTACCGGAGAAGCTCGATTTACTTTTGATTTACCGGAACTGTTTAACGGGCTGTCTTTGGTGACGGCTCTTATCGGTTTGTATTCTCTTCCGGAAGTCGTCAGCATGCTCAAAGAAAAAGGAGCCGCCGCTTCAAGCGGCAAAGTAGAAGTATCGGGGATATGTTCTTCGATGAAAGAGCTTCTGCACTATAAAATGCTGACTTTCAGAGCCTCTATTATCGGCATCATCATTGGAATTGTTCCGGGTGCAGGTCAATCGATTGCATCGTTTATCGCCTATGACGATGCCAGAAAAAGCTCCAAAAAACCGGAAGAATTCGGGAATGGTTGTCCTGAGGGTGTGATTGCCTCCGAAGTCTCTAATAACGCTGTTGTCGGTGGCTCTTTAGTTCCGGCCTTTACTTTAGGCATTCCCGGCAATGCTGTTTCTGCCGTATTAATCTCGGGTCTGATGATTCATGGAATTCAGCCGGGACCGAGCTTATTTGCAGATAATTCGGAAATCGTCTACAGCTTTATTTTCAGTTTATTCATTGCCAACATTGCCTTCATACCAATCGGCATTTTCTGTGCCAAATACTGCGTGAAGCTGCTTCAAATGCCCAAAGAAATCATGGCCGCTTTGGTCATCGGCTTGTCGGTTATCGGCTCTTATGCCGTCAACGGTTCCATGGTGGAAGTTTGGGTCATGATTGCGTTCGGTGCCTTGGGCAACTTCATGAAGTACTTTAATTTGCCCCGTGAGCCGCTAGTTCTGGGACTTGTTCTCGGCACAATGGCTGAGAGCGAACTGGCAAGAGCTTTGGCTCTTGTTCAAGGCGACGTCTTCAGATTAACAACAGGCATCATGACAAGTCCAATCTGCCTCATCATGATCGGCTTGATTCTGTATTCCGTTATGCATTCTGTGTTGAAAAGAAGAAAGTCTGTTAAAGCTGCCGCAACTAAAGAGACGCTGGCAGAGGCTGTTTAACTAATTGAATCTTTAGTAGAAAGTCTGAATTTCATTTGTACTACGGGAGGAGGCGCTTCCCCGACTTTTGCCTCCTCCTTCTTCTTTACTCAGTGGCGCTCTCAAAAGATAATCCGCACCCATCTTTAGCACTCAAAGTCGGTGAAGCCGACAAGGGCCACTCAATCCCTAATGCTGGGTCATTCCAGAGAATCGTTTTTTCATCCTGCGGATAGTAGTATTCGGTGCATTTGTAGTTAAACAGCGCTTCGTCAGAGCAAACAAGAAATCCGTGCGCTAGCCCGGGCGGAATCCAAAGCTGTTCGAAATTGTCTGCTGAAAGGTAGGTACCAGCCCACTGCCCGAAAGTCGGAGAACCTTTGCGAATATCAACAACTACGTCGAAAATTTTTCCTTTGAGCAGAGTAATCAGTTTGCCTTGCGGATGTTCTTTCTGGAAATGCAAACCTCTTAGTACATTCTTGGAAGAAATAGAAAGATTATCTTGAACAAATTCTGTTAGAACGCCGAATTCTTCGTATCTTTTCTTTTGCCAAGTCTCCAGAAAAAGACCGCGGTTGTCTTTGTAGACTTTTGGAGTCAGCTTCAGTACGCCTTTGATAGGAAATTCTTCAACCCGCATTTATAAGTCCTTTTGTTAGAGAGATTTTGCAGCATCTAAACCTTGATATTGCTGATGAAGCCATTTGCGATATTCTTCATCCATAACCTGTTTTGTCCATTCAGAATTATTGAGATACCACAGAACGGTATTTCTCAAAGCTTCCGAGAAAGAGTGTCTAGGAGTCCAACCAAGTTCCTTTTTTACCTTGGTTGAATCAATGGCATATCTAAAATCATGTCCGGGTCTGTCGGCGACAAACTTTATCTGTCTGCTGTATGAGGTTCCATCGGGCTTTGGCATCACTTCATCGAGAATTTCGCAGAGGGAATGAACGATCTCAAGGTTTGATTTTTCGCATTCACCTCCAATGTTATAAGACTCGCCTATCCTTCCTTTAGATAAGATCAGGTCTAAAGCCTCGCAATGATCTTCAACGTAAATCCAATCCCGAATATTTAAGCCGGTTCCATAAATTGGCAGCGGCTTATTTGAAACAGCATTCAAGACCATTAACGGAATTAGTTTTTCCGGATACTGTCTGGGCCCATAATTATTTGAACAATTCGAAATTAACGTTGGAAGTCCATATGTTTTGAAATAGGACCTCACGAAGAAGTCAGATGAAGCTTTGGAGGCGGAATAAGGGCTATTCGGAGCATAGGGAGAGTTTTCGGTGAAAGGAGCCGAATTTTTATCGAGCGAGCCGTAGACCTCATCGGTAGAAATATGAAGGAATCGAAATTTTTTCTTAGCTTCCCGTTCCAGTTCCTGCCACCAATCTTTTGTAGTTCTAAGAAGCTGTTCCGTTCCCAAGACGTTGGTTCTAACAAAATCTTCGGCACTGTGAATTGAACGATCAACATGGCTTTCCGCTGCAAAGTTCACGATTGCATCCGGACGGAATTCTTTGAGACAACGAGCGACCAACTCTGCGTCTCCAATATCGCCATGAGCAAAAGAAAACTTTGAAGAATGTAGACAGGGTTCTAAATTGACCAGATGACCGGCATAGGTTAGTTTATCCAGAACCAGAACGTTATTTCCTGCTTCGACCTGTTGCACAACAAAGCAAGAGCCGATAAATCCAGCTCCTCCGGTCACTAGTATGTTCCGACTCATTTATTCAACGTTCCTTTCCGCATGCAATGTTTTCCTTGTACGAAAGCATCCGCTGTGCAGACTCTGACTGCTTTCATCCAAACCGTATTTATCCTACAAACCTCCGGTTCAGTCAAATACATAAGAAGAAAAATGCTTTTCCTTTGGTAAATCTTTAAAGAATCATGAATCCTAACAATGACAATGCAAAAACTAACCGCTTAGTCATCTAATTCAGTTCCCACTTACCTCATTGCTTGAGCCTATCGAGGCTCCATAAAACGGGACCTCAAAAAAGAAAAAATTTTCCTAAAGAGTTGAAATGTCGTCTCGCCGTCTGATAGTGCCGTTTGTTTTACGTATTTATCGATAAATTATCACTCTTTATAAATAAATAGGTATAAATATATTCAAAAGGTTATCTCAAAACCTAATAAAAGATCTCTTCAAATACCCTACAGGAAAATAACAGATTTATCGATAAATTCAACCTTTTAAACTTTTCTTATGCCGTTAGTTTTCTTTGAATTGGAAACTTTTTAATTTACTCAGGAGGACTGTTATGTCTAACAAGATGTGGGGTGGAAGATTTTCCGAAGTCCCAGCAAAATTTGTCGAAGAGTTTGGTGCCGTTATTAAAGTTGAAACCAGACTCTGTCCATATGATATCCAAGGAAGCCTTGCTCACGTAACGATGCTTGGCGAAAAAGGCATTATTGCTCAAGAAGATGTTGAGAAAATTAAAGCCGGTCTCCTCCAAGTCGGCCAAGAGATTAAAGAAGGAAAGTTCCAATTCAATGCTGAAGACGAAGATGTTCATATGGCAATTGAAAAGAGACTGACTGAGTTGATTGGTCCAGCCGGAGGAAGGCTTCATACCGGCAGAAGCAGAAACGATCAATGCTGTGTGGACAGCTACCTCTACTTCCGTGATGCTGCAAAAGAATGCCAGAAACTCTTGCTGGAAATTCAGAAAAGCCTTTATGAACAAGCCGAGAAAAATTTCGGAACTATTCAGCCTGGATTTACTCATCTTCAAGTTGCACAACCTGTGTTAACCAGCCATTGGCTGATGGCATATTTTTGGATGTTCAAGCGTGACTTTGACAGACTTCAAAGCTTTTTAGACCGCTTAGTGGAATGTCCTTTAGGCGCAGCCGCTTTGGCCGGAACAGATTTTCCTATCGATCGTTGGTCGACAGCGAAACAATTAGGATTTGAAAAACCCACCGAAAACAGCATCGATACCGTGGCCGACAGAGATTATTGCATTGAATTTGCTTCTATCGCTGCATTGAGTTACATGCATATGTCGCGCCTATGCGAAGAAATTATCATTTTTGCCAGTCAAGAATATAAGTTCATTGAACTTTCTGATGATTTCACAACCGGCTCTTCCATCATGCCACAGAAAAAGAATTGTGACTATGCCGAGCTCATCAAGGGAAGAACCGGCCGTATGTACGGTTATCTCCAAGCAATGCTGACCATGATGAAAGGCATTCCGCTTGCCTATGACAAAGACATGCAGGAAGACAAGTTCTTGTCTTACGAAACCATCGATTTGTGGCAGGACACCATGAAAGTAATGGCTCCGATGATCCGTAAGATGAAGATCAATGCCAAACGCACTTATCAAGCCGCTTCTCATGGATTCTCTACCGCTACGGACATGGCTGATTATTTGGTTAAGAAAGGCATGCCTTTCAGAGATGCTCATCGAGTAGTCGGTCAAACTGTTAGATATTGCGTTGAAAAAGATAAAACTTTCGATGACTTAACATTGGAAGAGTTCCAGCAGCAATCCGATTTGTTTACTGACGATATCTTTAAGGAAATTTCTTTAGAGCATTCCGTCGGCGCCCGCAAATCCTACGGAGGAACTTCGCCGGAAGCTGTCAAAGTCCAGCTCGAACATGCCGAAGAATTCTTGGATAAAGCCCATCAAAAACTCGGATAAACCTCTAAATCATCTAGTGGAAGAACTCTTGTCTTAGTTCTGGTAAAGACCATGAGAAAGCAATTCAACGTACGGAACACAACTTCCAACACCATTGGAGCAGGCATTCTTTTTTCATTGCTAAGTGCAATAACTTACGGCCTTAATCCTGTGTTTGCAAAACTTGGGTATGCTTCTCACCTTCAAGGTATAGAAATACTGCATGGCCGTTTCATCTTTGCAGTTATTGCTCTTGCGTTGATAGGTCCGTTACTTCAGCCAGGGTTCTTCCGCTTCAGCAGATCGTTAGTTAAGAGCTCCCTCTTCATCGGACTAGGCATTCTTCTGCCTCTAAACCTTCTCTATGTTTACGCGCTGAAAGACATTCCAGCCTCCATGATGAGCTTGATAACTTACGTTTATCCGCTGATCATTCTTGGCGTAAACAGCGTGGTTTTTCACAAGCAAATTCAAGCCAGCCAACTGATTTCCATCATCTTTATCCTACTGGCTTGTATTTGTATTTTTTCAGATGCTTTTGAATTGAACATCACGCTGACAGCGTTAGCTTTAGGCTTCCTATCGACAGTGATGTATGCAGTTTACTTGCTGTCTCTTCAGCAGCTGGCAGTCAATGTTTCCGCATATCAAATTACTTTTCTAACTCTTTTATTTGCAACAATCGGTCTTTCCTTCTTCCACAATCCTCTCAACATTTTGGATTTCAACGGAACCCAACTCGCAGTAACCGGAGGATACGGACTCATTTCAACAGTCTTTTCGACCATTTTTGTTTCCAGAGCGGTACAGCTTCTAGGAGCAACTCAGGCCGGAATCTTCTGCTCGTTTGAACCTATTTTCACAATTAGTTTTGCCGCTTTGCTGCTTGGCGAGCAAATACCAACTTTCAGAATCGTTGGAATGATTCTGCTAATCATGGGCATTGTGATCCCGAACAGGAAAGAACTTTTCAACACTTTTAATCTCAAAACCTCTTTATAGGAGAAGCATGATGGACATGATGTTTTGGATGGAACTAGCCGTCGTCATTATCGCCATCTTCATTGGTGCCAAATGGGGCGGAGCCGGTCTGGGTGCAGGCGGCGGCATCGGCCTTGCCGTATTAGTTTTCGTATTCGGAATGAAGCCGGGTGCGCCACCGGTCAGCGTATTGTTAATCATCACTGCCGTCATTACCTGTGCTTCAATTCTGCAAGGTTCCGGTGGTCTGGATTTTCTAGTCAGTATTGCAGAAAAACTTCTGAGGCGAAATCCAAAGAACATTACCTTCATGGGACCGTTGGTATGCTACCTGTTTACTCTTTTCTGCGGAACAGCCTACGTTGCTTTCTCCGTTTACCCGGTCATCGCGGAAGTTGCAATCGGTGCTAGAGTAAGACCGGAGCGGCCATTAACCATGTCAGTCATCGGAGCACAATCCGGCATCACAGGATCTCCGATGTCTGCCGCTACCGGCGCCATGATTGCTCTCTTAGCAGTTAAAGGAGTTACACCGCTTCAAATTTTTGCCGTTTCCATCCCAGCCTGCTTAATCGGAGTATTAATCGGCTGTGCATTCATGTTTAAGAAAGGCAAAGAATTAGCCGATGATCCTGAATTCCAACGCCGAGTAATGAGCGGTGAGTTCCAGGATAAAGAAATCAGCACTGACAGCAAGAGCTTTTCTCCCAACGCAAAACGCGGTGTCGTAGTATTCGCATTGGGCATCTTGGCCGTTGTCTTCTTCGGTTCTTTCCCAAATTTGCTTCCTTCCTGGGAAACCGCAGGTAAAGTGTCCAGACTCTCCATTCCTAACATGGTTCAAATCGTGATGCTCTGCTGTGCAGGTCTCATCATGGTCATTGCTAACGTTGAACCTAAGAAACTGGCTGACGGTTCCGTTTTCAGATCCGGTTTGATCGGTATGGTTGCGGTTTATGGTGTGTCTTGGCTGACAGCGACATTCTTTAATTTCTATAAACCGATGTTTGTCTCCGAGTTCGGGAACATGATTGCCTCTGCGCCTATCCTCTTCGCAGTCGCTCTTTTCATTCTTTCCGGCGTTCTCTTCTCTCAGGGAGCCACGGTAACAGCATTAGTTCCTATGGGTATCGGTCTAGGAATTGCTCCTGCTGATTTGGTCTGGATGTTCCCGGCGGTAAGCGGATACTTTGTCATTCCTGCCGGCGGCGCAATTATCGGCTGCGTAGCCTTTGACAGAACCGGAACCACACAAATCGGCAAATTCGTATTCAACCACAGCTACATGCTTCCAGGCATTGTTACAACTTTAAGTCAGTTGGTGATTGGCTACGTCATCGCTAAATTTGTTTTCTAAGAAAAACGAATTCAGGACCGACGGCATAAAGCGTCGGTCCTTTTTCGTGTTTAGAATACGAACAAGGAGAAAGCGATGCCCTTGACAACTACATCAGAAGAATTCTTAAAAGTCCAGAGTTATCTTTTTCGGAATCATCCTGAACCGGGAGACAAAGTTGCCGGAGAGGATGAACTTATAGAAGCGCTTGGCCTTACGCGTTATAAAACCAGACAAGCACTCGATCTACTGGTTCAAATGGGAGTGCTGGATCGGCAAAAAAAACGAGGAACTTTCTTCAAACGTCAAGCCACACATGACATGACGCAAAATATTCTGGAGCAACTGAAACTCGCAGGATTCGATGAATTGGAGTTCAACGAAGCACGACTTATGATCGAACTTTCGGTAATTCCCTTTGTTATTCAAAGACTCACGCCAGCAATACAAGCACAGATGAGATCTTTAGCCCAGAGTATCAGAACGCATGCTTCAGAACCTACAAAAGCTGACGCCTACCTAATGGAATTTCATCTGTTAATGCTAAGAAGCTGCGGCAACCGTGTCATGGAAGTCTTCGCAGGCGTAGTACGAACCTACTTCCAGTCAACTCAACACTTAATTAGAGATTTGCCCAAAGAGTACTACGAAAAACGGGCTGAACTTTGCGACTCACTGCTAGCAGCCCTTAATAAAAAGAGTGTTGAGGAGTCTCGCAAAATTCTCAAAACTATGATTGAAGGAAAACCTTCCTCTCTTTGAGACCTTCAAGGAAAAAGGCCGGTCCAAAGATGCACTCTGACCTTTAGTTAAATCATTGAATTAATTTTTACGAACTTTATATCAGCTACCGGATCTGATAAGAATATGTAAATGAGCCGCTGGTGACATTTCCATACTCCTTTTGTTCCAGAGTATAAAAATGGTACTCCAAGGAAGCCACCTTTTTACCCAAACATCACCTCTTTTTAGTAAGAGTCAAAGAAACGAGCATTTGCAAGAACTTTTCTAACCTCTCCTTCTTACGTCCCAAAGCATTTCAATGAAACAAACACGACTTCATCTGCAACAAATTCGCAATTAAACATATTAAATATTTATTTTCAACAATAAAAAAAGTAAAATTACTTAATAAATATAAATAATCCTTAGAAAATATATGTTTTGTTAGTGAGTTATCATGATTATCGAGCGCGAATTTGATGTCTCCATAAAAAAGATATCTATTAAAAACTTTAAGAACATCGAAGAAGGAGAACTTTCTCTCAAGACAGGGAATCGACCAGGGGCGGCTGAACTTTTGGGCATCTTCGGACAAAACGGGACAGGAAAGACTGGCGTCATTGAGTCACTAGAAATCTTAAAATCTCTTATGATGTCTCTGAGAATAAAAAGAGATTTTGCTGAAAAAATTTACAAGGATAAAGAAAATGCCGAATTTGTCTTTGAATTAGAACTCCAAAGCAAAGAATCTGGTGACCTTTCATACTCTGTTTTTTATGGGTTCAAGCTCTCGCAAGCTCAGGAGGAAATTTTTACTGAAAAAAATGATATTCAGACTATCTCAGTTCCCAATATCATCGATGAGTATTTAAAAATTCCACGTGCAGGCAAAACTGCTCTGACTATCACAATTTCTCGAGACCCTAATACGTTACTTTCCGCAACACCGAAAAAATATTTCCCTAAACTTCTTAAGAAAACAGAAGGTCCGCAAACTGCTCCTTTAATCATTGAAAGAGAAAAGACTTACGACAAGTCCATGTCATATCTTTTTTCCTCAAAGTTCTTGACTTTTCTTAATGAATTTGAAGAAGAGGATTCGAAACTTGTCTTCCTAATAATCAAAGTTCTTCAAAGCTATGCCATCCAAAATTTATTTGTCGTAACAACAAGAGAATCAGCATTGAACACTCTTGGTCTTCTTCCTGTCCCCTTTAACCTTCACCATAAAAAAGAGTTGAACTATGGGATGTTTTCTTTTGACTTGGGAGAGTATAAGAAAGTCCCCGGAACTGCTTTGCCGATCCTTAGAAAGTTAGTTTCACAACTTAACCTTGTCCTTACTCAGTTAATTCCCGGAATGGAACTCAGGCTAGAAGAAAAAGGAACAGATGTGAACGAAAAAGGAGAAGAAGTCCGTGCTGTCTATCTGAGTTCTTTAAGAGGAGGGAAGAAATTTCCCTTGAAATATGAGTCTGAGGGAATTAGAAAGATTATTTCTATTCTTCAGCTCCTCATCTTAGTCTATAACCGGAAAGGCATAACAGTTGCTATAGATGAGATTGACTCCGGAATCTTTGAGTACCTATTAGGTGAATTATTGTTTTTAATTCAAGATGGTGGAAAGGGGCAGCTAATTTTTACTTGTCACAATCTCAGGCCCTTAGAAATGCTCTCTCATAAGTCTATTGTTTTTTCGTCGACGGATCCTAATCATAGATTTGTGCACTATAACGGGGTTCAGAAAACAAACAATCTCCGAGACCTCTTCTATAGAGAAATTATGGTGGGTCTTCAGGATAAACCACTTTACCAGCGTACTAATAATTCTGATATTTCGGTTGCCCTAAAATTAGCTGGAAGGATTGATTATGAAGACTCGACAACCTAAAAAGAAAATATTATTTGTAATTGTGGAGGGACCTTCAGACGAGAGTGCCTTGTCTGAAGTATTTAAAGAACTTTTCAAAAATTATAATGTTCAATTTATTCAGAAACATGGGGATCTAACCTCAGAATCCTTCTCTAACTCAGGGAACATTCTCAAAAGGGTATGGGATTTCACGGAAAAGTGGATAAAAACTTATCATTTGAAAAAAAAGGATATCTTCGCTGTAGTGTTAGTTACGGATCTTGACGGCTGTTTCGTAGATGAAAAAGTAGTTTTAGAAGATTCCTCTGTCCAGGACGTAGCCTACACAGAACACTCGATCGTATGTCCTGTTCGTGCTTCGATAATCGCAAGAAATCAGAGAAAAAAAGCAAACTTAATAAGATTATTCAAATCTAAATCGATAGGTGGAGTTTGCTTTAGCGTAATCTTTTTTTCAAGAAACCTTGAACACTTTCTGCATGGACGAATAGATAATTGTACCGACTACGAGAAGGAGTCCTTAGCACTGACCTACTATCAAGAATTTCAGAAGGATCCAGAACCGAAACTTCAATACTTTAGAAAGGCGGCAGAACTAATTAATAACTCAGAGAAAGAAGTGAGCGAGTTTTTAGAGGCAGACAACAACTCATTGAAAGCTAATTCAAATTTGTTCATAGAGCAAGAACGGCTATTGGCACTTCTTTTGCCGGCAAAAGAAAAGTAAGTTGACACATTTTCCCCTCGGATTAGACAGAAAATGACCTTCAGAACAGGTTTGACAAAGAAAGGGCTACGCAACAACCTTTGGCTTTGACAAAGTAAAAAACAAATCAGCCCAGGCCATTCGAGACTTCCATCTTCTCTGAATATGGAACGTGAATAATAGCGTCTTATCGACACCTCTAAGCAGATAAGACGAATATGTTAAAAATTGCAAGCTATAAATAACAAGAGGGTTACCCATCTTTCGGGCAACCCTGTGTTTTTGCTTAAAAATTAATTACTTTTGTTTTGCTGCAGAATTTCCTGCAATTCTTCCGAAAGTAAAGATATCAGCGATAGCATTTCCGCCAAGGCGATTGGTTCCGTGGATCCCGCCCGTAATTTCACCGGCAGCATAAAGACCAGGTATTACATTGCCTTGTCTATCAAGCACTCTAGTTTCCGGATCGATTCTCACACCGCCCATAGTATGGTGAACCGCCATACTGGACAATGCTGCCCAATAAGGAGCCTTTTCAATCTTATGCGTCAAATTTCTAGGAGCTTTTCCGAAGTCAGGATCCTTCTGCTTATCCACCATGGCATTGTATTCAGCCACTGTCTTCTTGAGCTGATCTGCAGGAACATCCATCTTCCTAGCCAGTTCATCCAAAGTATCAGCCGTGAAAGCATCGCCGGTCTTAAGACCTTTCATTGCATCATCACGAACAATTTGGTTGTAGCTATTGAATCCGTCATTATCGACAATGGCATAGCCGAATTTTTCCGGAAGATTAAGAATGGCATCACGAAGGACATCTCTGCGGGCATCTTCGGAGACAAATCTCTTACCTCTTTTATCCACGAAAATATAGCGAGCTACGTCAAGATGGAGAGCCTGACGAGAAGTATGTCCCGGAGGGCAGCCAGGGTTGCACTGGATGTAGTCCAAACCAAGGAGGTAGGCTCCCGCCTCGTTAGCGGCCAGCATCACTTCTCCGGTTGAACAGGCACTATTATTAGTTGTAGTCAACGTTAACATGCGTGGATCATGCAATGCACGAAGTTTTGGATTTGCAGCGAACCCGCCGGCTGCCAAAACGATGCCTTTAGTAGCTCTGATGTAGAAAGGTTTACCATTTCTTATTGCAAGAACACCCAGAGCTCTGCCTTCATCAAAGTTTTCACGGATGATCTTTTCTAATTTGGTTCCGGTAAGAATGTCAACGCCAAGGGCCTTGCACTTATCAGAGAGAACACGAATAAAGCCAGTTCCTTTAGGTTCAGTTGCCAAATGTGAGCGCGGCCAAAGTGCTCCATAAACTTGCATCACGTCCGGACGGAATTTGAGTCCCATTCCTTCTAGCCAATGCAATGTTCCAAGTGCATTCGTACAGAGAATTCTGACTAATTCAGGATCCGCCCTTCCATCGCCGCCAGCCAAAGTCTGCTGAATATGTTTTTCAATGCTATCTTCAATGCCTTGTTTCTTCTGGCGTTCCGGGTCAACAGCATTGAAGTAACCGCTGGAAATCATAGTATTACCGCCAACAAAGGCTAATTTTTCTATGACTGTTACTTTGGCCCCGGCTTCAGCAGCTGAAACTGCGGAAGCTAATCCGGCACCACCGGAGCCAACAACCAAAACCTCGGTTGTCAAATCCCACTTTTCAGGCACCAGACCTGTTTTCTTTTCTTGAGCATTTGCACCGGAAACAATCGGAGAAACGGAAAGCACTACACCAGCAGAAAGCAAACCGCGTCTTGAAAGAGTTAACTTACTCATAACATCTCCTTTTTTGAGGTTCAATAAAACGGACTTGTTACAAGAATGATAACTAGAGCGGGTTTTCCTCCATATCAGATGAACATCGGATGGTTATTATCGTGAAGCCATTTCACCGGCAATTTTTCCAAAGACGAAAGCATCGAGCAACCCGTTTCCTCCTACTCTATTAGTGCCATGCACTCCGGTGGTTGCTTCTCCCGCCGCATACAATCCCGGAATCGGATGGTTAGAAACATCTAACACTTGGGCCTGAGGATTGATAACTATTCCTCCCATGGTGTAGTGAACTGCCATCTTGACCCTAGCAGCATAAAAAGGAGGATTCTGAATCTTTTGTACCAACATCCAGCTCTCTCTTCCAAAGGCATCCTTTTTAGTATCAACAGCTTCGTTGTATAGCCGAACTGACTTCAAAAGATTATCAACCGGCACTTTCATTTTTTGAGCTAATTCCTCTAGAGTACTTGCGGAAAAATGCTCACCTTCCCTTTCGCCCAGGATACCTGCCTGTTGAAATAAAGAACTTAAGTTTTGGAAACCCTCTTTATCCACAACGGAAAAAACCACCTTATCGGGTTGACTGAGTACAGCGTCTCTTATGTGATCTCGAGTATCGTCCTCCGCCACGAATCGGTTTCCCTGGTTGTTGACGAGAATATGTCTGGTAACGTCCAAATGAAAACCAGACCGATGTACGTATCCGATGTCGGGACCTAAATTACATTGAATATCCTCAAGTCCGGCTAACTTTGCTCCGGCTTGCTGCGCGATTTTCAGAATTTCTCCCGTAGCACTCGGACTTCCTGTGTATTTCATGCCTGCCAATCTAGGATCTAATGCAGAACACATCTCAAGATTGGCAGTAAAACCTCCGCTTGCAATAATTACGGCCTTCTTTGCAAAGAAGGTCTCTTCTTTTCCTTTATGGAGCGTTTTTACACCTACCACTTTCTCGCCGTCCTTTACTATCTCCGTCACTTGTGCATTGGTAATGATAGGAATGTTTAGTTTCCGGCATTCTTCAGAAAGAGCTGCAACGTATCCTCTTCCGTGAGAAATAGACGGATAATGACTTCTTGGCCAAAGGCCGCCGTAAACCTGAAAAACTCTCTTTTTAAATTTAACGCCTATGCTTTCCAGCCAATCAAGCGTCGGCTTGGCATTCTGAACAAGGGTCTTTAATAGTTCGGGATCTGATTTATTTTGACCCGCTTGTAGAGACTGTTCGTAAAACAGCTCTTCCGAATCCGAAATCCCTTGCTTCTTTTGACGCTCGGGATCAGGGGCATTCAAAATTCCGCTTGAGATTAAAGTATTTCCTCCTATAACGGCCATTTTTTCTAGAACTGCGACTCGGGCTCCTTTCTTTGCCGCAAAAATAGCCGCAGTCAAACCAGCTGCCCCCGAACCAATAACGATGACGTCAAAATCTTCTTCCCGGGGGTTGTGTTGATTTTCGGCCTTGGCAGCAGAGCTAAGCAACGGAAAGGCCATCAGAAGAAGCAACCTCTTAAGGAAATCCTTTCTGGAAAACATCATCGTTGATTTCCTTTTAATTTTCTTAAAAAATCAGCTATCTCAACGGCATTTATCAGGTTTAACTTTCGGCAAGCCGACCCCCTGTGCTGCTGAACTGTTTTTTCAGATATTTGAAGAGCATCCGCAATATTCTTATTCATCATTCCTTTGCCGACAAGTAGCACGACATCTTTTTCTCTTTCTGTTAACGAGTCAAACCTGCGTTTATCGTAGGCCATTTGGTCGTCTCTGAACTTTAAATCCAAGGACAGGCGCAAAGCTCTTTCTATAACGTCAATCAACTCTTTTTCTTCCGGCGACTTTAATAAGAAATCAAATGCTCCTTCTTTCAAGGCATGAACAGCCATCCGAACCTCTCCATGACCGGTAAGAAAAATCACGGGCAATTTATTTTTTTGTTCCTTTAGCTCAGCGAATACCTCCAACCCGTTTTTTTTAGGCATACGTACGTCTAAAACAATGCAGCCTACCTTATCCAAAGTCGGGTACGCCTCCATGAATTCTTCAGGGTCATTCCAAACTTTGGTTTCATATCCCAAAGATTCGCAAAAGAAAGCCAAGGATTGTGAGGTCATCTCATTATCATCGACGATGTATATACATTCTCCCAAGGTCATTCTCCTCTCTCTTTGTTTTCCGAAATTTTAGGAAGCTCCAACTCCATCACGAGGCGATTTTCTTCATCTAGAAAAGCTTTAAGGTTTCCGCCATGGGCTTCCGCTAGTCCTCTGCATATAGACAAGCCCAAACCCAACCCATCTGATTTCGTAGAAATTCCCGGAACAAACATGGACTCTACCAGGCCCTGATTTACTCTAGGGCCGTTATCAGTAAAGCGAATAAAGACATTCCGGCCTGAGGCTGAAACATTGATATTGATTTGAGGCACATCCTGATCCTTACATGCCTCCCAGGCATTTTTTAGCAAGTTATAGAAAACTAAATCCAGTTCCATAGCATCGGCTTCCACCAGGTACTCTTCTTTCCCGGAAAGCACAATTGGAACTTCTTTTCCTTTGATTTGTTGGAATTTTTCTATGGAAGCTTTTAGCAGAGAAAGGATTCCCAGAACCTTGTGTTCACTTTGTCTTTGTTTAGCATAGTTTCTTACTTTGCCAACAATTTTGGCCGCTGTCTCGCTTTGTTCGGTTATTTTAATGAGAGTCTCTCTGAGCACGTCTTCCCTGAGATTCCCTCTTTCCTCCCTGATACGCAAACCGCGGGAAAAGTTTGTAATGGCATTCAGGGGCTGCTGCAGTTCATGAGCAATAAGGCTTGAGAGCTGGGCGGCAATGCCCGCACGTTCCATCGACGAAATTTTTTCTTGCTCCGAATTTACTTTCTGCTGTAACTCATTAGCTTTTTTCATAGAAGCGGTTAATTGGGAAGTTCTTTTTCTCACTAACCAAGAAACATATAAAGTATGGGCAAGCATAAGAAACAGGAAACCCACAAACCCTATAAACCAAGGGAAATACTTTCTCAAAAAATTTTTCCAGTACTCTCGGCCTTTGTTTTGTTCTTCAACATCACTTAGCAGAGTCATGACAACCGAATTATCAGCGGGTTCCGTCCACTCCATTAAGCCCGGAAGCTTGGGAACAGTTTGGAGAGCCGAAGTGACTTGAAGAATTAAGTCTCTTTCTTTTGCGGTTAAAAGCTTAGAAGGCTTTGACGCTGCGAGTACCCATCCGGGATACAGCTCAGTTGAATGTTTGCACTGAAGGTCTTTACTGTCTTTCGGGCTAATAACTTTTAAGGCTCCTTGGGGAATGTTTCCATCTTTCTCCATTCTTTCCAGAAGGCAGGCATCAACTATTCCGACATCGCCTTTCCCGGCAATTATTTGATGAATAACTTTTTCAACCGGTGCGCCAGTGTATTTAACATCATTTGGGCTAAAAGAGGATCCAAACAATCTTTGAAGCTCTTTTAATCCTATGAGAGTGCTTAAAGAGGCTGCTTGGGACATTCCTATTATCGTTTTATCCTTGATGTCCATTAAAGAAGTTATATCAGAACGATCCTTTCGCGTAACAAAAGCCGCCCCGCTTGTATGAGAAGAATCTATAGCAAGAGGATTTTTCATTGCCCCTACGGCCCAGGCTCCATAGTCAATCAAAGACGCAAAAGTAGCAGCATCGGTTATAAAAAAGAAAGCCGGATTATCCTTCCTCGCAATCAACTCCTCTCGGCTCAGATAACTTAATTCAAAATACTCCTGAGAAATTTCATCCCGTAAATGGTCTAAGGTCGTCGCAATCGTCTCGACGATACTTTTATCCTCATCTACTACTTGTGCATCTACTGTAACTGCGTTTGCCGGACAAATAAAAAACGACAAAAGCAAGGAAACAATGAGCTGCTTCCAGTGAGATGTTCCTTTTGGTGCTCTATTTTTGTTTGACATCCCGATAGTATGAGAACGCAAGGTTGGATTAAGGAATTTTGGTTTGAGTATTGAGCTTATTGTAACGATCCTTCACTCGTCAAAAAACAATCAGCTGCTAGGAATCCTTGGTTTTTAAGATGGCATACAAGCAAGGAGATTACATCTCCTCCCGCTTGAAAGAAACGTATAGAAAAAAATTGAGCATCAAAACCCTAATCTCATCCAAAGTTTTTTCATTAGTGAAGAGAGGGGGATTGATCTGTAGAAAGGTTTCTACCAAGGAATAGGAACTCTATTACTTCCTGAAGCCTATTCAGCCATTAGGAAATCAGAATTGGAAAAAGAATTGAAGTCGCTGTGAAATATTGCGATGAACATGGTTAATTTTTCTTTTATAAAAGAAAAATTGGTTAACTTTGGATGAAAATTCTTTTATAGAAGAAATTTCAGAGCTTCTGGGAACTCATTCTCAAAGAGGAAAGCTCCATCTTCTCGAGACGCTCTAGAATTGAGAACCTAATCAATGGAAAAACGAACAAGATTTATTCCAAAACGCTTCAGCGAAATCAAATAACCGCCTGTCTTTTTGATAAAGATTTTCGAGATTAACCAGCAAAATTTTTTAGCGCTTTCCTGTAAAAATTCATTCCAAAAAGTTGGAAAAAATGACAACTTTTTGGAATAGTTTTTATAATTTCATGATTTTAAATATTTTATTTATTCCAAAAAACTGGCAAAAATGCCATTTTTTTGGAATGACGCATTTTCAACTATCTTTCATTTACCGTATAGTAAGGCTAAAGATGAGAGGGGCGATGGTGATGATTATCAAGCGAGACACTTACTTGAACCAATTAATTGCCGGAAAACATAACGGTCTTATCAAAGTTGCCTGAGATGATGGAGTGGTAAGCAGAAGAAGAAAACTCTGATTTCGATCTGTTCAGGTGCGCCCTGATAGCCTCCCAAGATAGTATCTTTGTGTTGCCGGGAAGAAGTATTTTCACTTATTCTTAAGTAATCATTGTTATCTTAGAATTCTTCCCATAAGGAGACTACTATGAAACTTAGAGAAGGCTGGGATTGGTAAAACGATCAGCCGAAGGACGACGACAATAAATGCTTTGCGCTGAATTCACCACTCAATATGGCCCCCTACTTCAAACGGGGGCCATTCTTATCTCGGCCGCTGCCGCCGTTTACTTAATAATCCACAACGGAAAATTGGCGAGAAAACGAGCACTTATCGATCTAATCATTCAACAGAAAAACAATGAAAATCTTGTCAAAGATACCCAGTTGGTTTTCTCTTTGGCTGAGGAGAACGACAATACATTAAGTAAGTTCGCGTGTCTCCAAAAGGATAGCACTGAGTCTTTCGTTCGAAATAGAACCGCAATTTTAAATGTTCTAAATAATTTGGAATTTATTGCGGTTGGAATTAGATTGGGCGCCTTTGATGAAAAAGTATACAAACAGCTTCAGTGCAGCAATCTATTGAAAATATGGAATGCCACTGCTGGCTTTATTCACGAACTAAGACGCGTGAGTGGGCGAAACACCGTTTTTCAGGACATCGAGCACTTGGCTCACAAATGGGAAAAATCTCCGATCAAACAGATTCATTAAGCAAGACACAGATTTTTGGCACTCCTGCCCATCCTACTACCGAGAAGCAAAAAATTACCAAATCTTTTAGTGTCTTGTATTTTTTACTGAGCTTATTCTTCTGCGACTGATATCAGTTTAGAGTTTAGACGCCTAACAGCACACCTAGTCCGAGAACTTCCTAACGAGGCTAAGTCAAGGAAGTTTTTTCTTTGTATTAACAAGCAAAATTCTTAGGTATGTCGTGACGAGCGCCGACCGTCCAAAAAATTGGCACAAATGCTAACTTTTTGAATGGTACATTCAAAAGCAATCTTTTTTTATTCGTAAGCGAATAATATAAGTAAAAGAAATCAATATGGTTACCAAACGAGAAAATCGCACCAATCAATTGATTTCCGAAAAATCTCCCTACCTCTACGGAATTATTCCAATACGGCTATATCTGTTTATGGAACCTCCACTACACTTATAGTCATAGGCTTAACCACAAATCCCTAGACTTAAATCCGTAGACTACAAAAATGCTTCCAGGAGCTTTTCTGAGAAAACTGATGTATTTTGCCGCAACGCTTCTCTGCAGCGCTGTCTTGAGCTGCCCTGAAGCTCACTCATCCGGTTCTGTGGATAAAAAGCACGTCAGAATAGGTGTTGTCCAACTAGAAGATCCTTACTTCTATTTGGATTGCCTGGGTCCAACGATGGAGTATTTGAGGGAAAAATATCCGGAAATTCAATTTTCCACTGAAGAAATTAACCTCAATATTTCATCCGAAGAATTAAACAAAAAGCAATTCGATTTTCTTTTTTCGCCCAGCGGATTCTTTGCAGCTCACATGCTTCCATCAGGCTTAAGACAAATCGTGACTCGAAAACCGGAGCTTTCTCAGAATCCTTCACGTTCCGTCGGATCTCTTTTTGTTACTGCCAAAAACTTTCCCGGAAATGATATCGGTTCTCTCTTGGGAAGAAAAGCGGTTGCCTATGAAAGTTCAGCTTTAGCCGGTTGGCTCAGCGGACTTCATGAGATCACCTCTCATGGCTTTAACAAAGAAAAGTTCTTTTCCGAGATTACTTTTACTAATTACGGCTCTCCGGGACCATTAAGTTATCTGTTAAGCCACAAGGCCGATATCGCTATTATCCCGACCTGCGAATTTGAGCAATTGACAAAGAATCGACGTATCAATCCAGACAACTTCAAGTTAATAGGACTCAAACCAACAGATTTTGCTTGCAAAACCTCTACAGAATTATTTCCAGACGTTGTCTTTTCATCTTTTCCGAAGGCAGACTCAGAGATAGTAAGAGAGCTCACGATCTCGCTTCTAACAATGCCGAAAGAATTAACCAAATCCGATTGGAGCATTGCCAGTGACTTTCTCAGCGTTCAAAAGCTATTCGAAGATTTAAAACTCGGACCTTACACAGACAAAGAAGTCTCGTTGCTGTCCTTGGCTAAACGCTTTCAAAAAGAGCTCTTTCTGGCATTTCTGCTTGTCTGCGGGGTTCTTTTTTCATATTATTCGCGTCAACCAATTGGTGTTCAAACGCACGGAAGAACTTCGCACTGCCATTTCTCAGCGTGATGCCATGTCAGAAATTGCTAAGAAACGGCTGAAAAGATTAACGCAATTAGAGAAAAGAGGCATGGTCTCTCAAATCTCTTCAGTTCTTGCTCATGAACTTAAACAGCCTATTTCTTCAGTTGCCAACTACGCCAAAGGTCTCTCAAAATATCTAAGCAAGACCAACAATTCGGATGAAATTCTTCACGAGGCAGTCAGAGAAATAGACCGAGGTATTAGACGGGCGGGAGATATAGTTGAAAAAGTCAGAAGCTACAGCAAATCCTCAAAAGATCCGCTTTCTGTTATTTCTCTCAAAGATTGCGCCCAAAGAGCGATTGATTCCATCAAGGCTTTTGCACCGAGTCAGCTTCAGATTTTCGCTGATCTAAATTCAAATCCAGAGATCGAAGCTGATCCTTTGGAGATTGAATTACTGATATTCAATCTTCTTAAGAATGCTGCCGAAGCTGTAGAGCCATTAGGCAAGAACGGAAGCATTATTTGCGCCATTGAAGAGTCAGAGACTCAAGCTATCCTTTCGGTTAAGGATAACGGTCCTCGAATCTCCTCCGAGAAATTAGAAAAAATGAAATCTGCTCTCCAAGAATCCGTAAAACCTGACGGACTTGGCCTAGGTCTCAGCATCATCTTGGCCATCGCTGAAAAATATCGAGCCAAAATCGATTTTGAACAGCTTGAACCTCAAGGCCTTCAGATCTCTATAACTTTTCCGGAGCAAAAAAATGAAAACCTATAAAAAGCTCACACCGTTAATCCGTCTTATCGACGATGATGAAATGGTCTTAGGAAGCGAAAGCTTTCTGTTGAGAATGGAGGGCTGGCAAACCGCACAATACCTTTCTGCTGAAGAATTTCTCTCCAAAGATGACTCTGAAAGACCTGGATGCATCATTTTGGATATCCGTATGCCCGGACTCAACGGAATGGAACTTCAGTCATTAATGATGGAAAAAAATATTGATCTGCCGATCATATTCTTAACCGGCCACGGCGATGTTGATATGGCGGTATCCGCCTTAAAGAAAGGAGCAGTAGATTTTTTAGTTAAGCCGGCTAATGACGAAAGACTTCAGGAAGCTGTCAAGAATGCAGTTGAGAAGAATATTCTTTCCCGACAAAAGAATATCGAGCGTGACAATATGTTGGAACTGTATGCACTATTGACCGAACGAGAAAAAGAGATTGCTCCGCTGGTTGCCAACGGCACGGCTAATAAAGTCATTGCCATCGATTTAGAGATTTCTGAGAATTCGGTAAAGAAATACCGCTCTTCCATCTTAGAAAAGCTCCGAGTTCGAACTATTGTTGAGCTCACTGACTTTTTAAGGGAAATCGGAAAGGACTCTGTGAAATGATTAGAAGAAAGTTTCTTTACGCACTAGGGGTTGCCTCGCCTTTCCTCCCCACTCCTTCCTTTGGATCTTTCTTCAGTAGAACGGAAGAAGCAGGCATCGTCATTGTCGGTGCCGGAGGAGCAGGACTTGCAGCGGCTGCCCGTGCCTCCGAACTATACAAAGGGAAAATCATTGTCCTGGAAAAGCAAAGCAAAATCGGTGGCAATACCTTAATTAGCGGCGGCTACCTGGGGGTAGTTGATCCCAAAAGACAGACGCCTCTTCATATTCACGACAGTGAGGAAAAACACTTTCAGGACATCTACATTAAAGGTGACTGCCAAGGTGATCCGGAGCTTATCCGTACTCTAGTTAGAAACGCTCCGAGAATGTTGAAGTGGATCGAGTCACAAGGCGTTCAATTTCAAAATGCCGTCATTGAAATCTATGGTTCTCACTTTCCAAGGTGTCATATTCCAAGCCTTCCAAACGGAATAGGCTACATCAATGTCCTCAGTGAAAAAGCCATGGAACGGGGCGCAGAAATTAGGAAAAATTGTCAACTAACGGCTCTTATCCGCGATAAAACCGGAAGAATATCAGGACTGCAATATATTGATGCGAATAACAAACCTGTAAATCTTCGAATCAAGGATGCGATCATTCTCGCCGGAGGGGGATTCGGCTCCAATCCTGCTCTTGTCGAAAAATACGACCCTCGCCTATCAAACTTGACTCATAACACAGGTCCCGGCTCAACGGGAGAACTTTTATTAGCGGCCGAGGACGTCGGGTGCAAACTCATTCAGATGGAAAACATTCAATGCCTTCCGGGCGTACATCCGACAGGAAAAATCAGAGTTCGATTTCACAATGATGTCTCCCGCTTCATCCTAGTCAACTCCGAAGGAAATCGATTTACTGATGAAGGAGCCAGGCGAGATCTTCTTAAAGAAGCGGTGCTCGCCCAGCCCGGAAAAATGTGTTTTTCCGTCATCGACAACGATGGTTTTGAATCCTACGACCTTCTGATGAGGAGGGATGCCATTCGAGGAATTGAAACAGGAGACGCCTTTAAAGGTGAAACTCTTGACGAGCTGGCTTTAAAAATGGGCGTTCCCGGGAACAATCTAAAAAACGCAGTCAACGCCTACAATAAAACTATTGAAGGCACCGTCAATCATCCGATTATCCAACCGCCTTTCTGGGCCGCTCGAACCTCCATGTCTATTCATTACACCATGGGCGGCCTGAAAATCAATTCGAAGGCTCAATGCCTTGACGCACAAGGGGAGATTATTCCAGGCCTTTATGCGGCAGGAGAATGCACCGGAGGAATTCACGGGAACAATCGCATCGGCGGCAATGGCATTTGTGATGCATTAACTTACGGGATGATCGCAGCAGAATCAGCTGTTAGCACAAACTAATTCAAAAATCAATACCACATGAGGTGTCAACAGAAGAAAAGCTAGTCTGTAGCATTCTCCTTAAGGTATCAAACCTTCCAAGGAGAAAACAAATGTCAAAATTATCCCGCAGAAGTTTTTTAGGAAGCACCGCAGCCGGTCTTCTTACTTCGATTGCTTTGCCCTCTGCAGTTCATGCAGCTGACGCAGCTCCTCAGAAATGGGACCAGACTGCCGACCTTTTGGTTATCGGTGCAGGCGGTGCAGGCTTAGCCACTGCTGTATCCGCATCTCAAAACGGTGTCAAGAACATTCTTATTCTTGAAAAAATGCCGTTCGTAGGAGGCAACACTTCTATTTCCGGCGGCGGTTTTAACTCCGTTGACCCTGTTCGTCAGAAGAAACAGAATATTCAGGACAGCCCAGAACTGCATGCAGAACAAACTTTAGCAGGCGGCGACGGACGTGCAAATCCTGAACTCGTGAAGACCATGACCGCTAACTCTTATGATGCCGTTAAGTGGCTTCAGGACATGGGTATGAAGTTCAAAGATGACGTCTACCAAATTTACGGCGGTCTTTATCCACGCTGCCACGCACCATTCGGTTCTTTAGGCAGCGACTACATCAAAGTTCTCAAACCTCAATGCGACAAAGCAGGCGTTCAGATCCTGACTAACTCTCGTGTTGTCCGCTTATTCCGTGAAAACCAACTGTCCGGCAAAGTAATTGGCGCAGAATATGTTGACAAAGACGGAAACCACAAGACAGTCAAAGCTAACAAGGCTGTTGTCGTTGCCACCGGCGGTTACGGTGCAAATCCTCAGATGCGTGCCAAATATGATCCTCGCATGCTGAATCTCACCACAACTAACCTTCCCTGCTCTACCGGCGATTTGATTCCGTTGATGCAAGATATCGGTGCCGACACCGTTGGTATGGACTTCATCCAGTGTAATCCAGGCTGCCCTCCGGGAAGAAAACAGAGAATCATTCTTCACTTATATGCCAAGAACTTCATTATGGTTGGTCCGGACGGCAAGAGATTTATTCGTGAAGACGAAAGACGCGACAATATTCGTGACGCCGTTCTCGGCCTTCCGAAACAAACCGGCTATGCCATCGTTGACTCCAGAGGCTTCGGCGATTTGAATCCAGGTCATCAAGACATGGCTAAGAAAGGCCTGGAAACGGGCGATGCTTGGACAGCCAATACTATTGAAGAGCTAGCTCAGAAAATGGGCGTTGATCCTAAGGCTCTGAGAGCAACAATTGATGAATTTAATGCCGGTGTCGATGCTCAGAAAGACAAGTTAGGCAAGGCTCCTCGCAACCTGACTAAGATTGAAAAAGCTCCGTTCTGGGCCGGTTATTCAGGTATGAGCGTTCACCATACAATGGGCGGTGTTGTCATTAATCCGCACAGCCAAGTTATTGACAGATACGGCAAACCGATTGACGGCTTATATGCTGTCGGTGAAGTGACCGGCGGTATTCATGGAACTAATCGTCTCGGCGGAAACGCTATCTGCGATATTTTCACATTTGGAAGACTTTGCGGTATTCAAGTATCTAAGCTCTAGTCTTTTAATATAGCTTTGCTCAAGAGGTCCTTCGGGACCTTTTGCTATTTTTGGAATGCTTGGTTAAAGGCTAGAAAATTTTAGGAAAGTGGTCTAAGAAAATAACGCAGCAGAAAGCCTTTTGTTCTGAAAGAACAACTGAAAAGATTTTTCCTAGATATCCACTGTAGAAGACAGTATGGAAACAAAGGTGACTTTTAGGCCTGAGAATTTTTGATAAATCCTTTGTTTGAGAGTTGTCCAATCAATTTTTAATCCAACGCATGGTCCTGTACTGAATGAAGAAATTGTTTACAAAAATAACTTTCATCTGCAGTAAAAAGCTGCCCTTTTGTGTAAGCAGCATGATGCCTCGTGTAGCTTATATGCTACAATTTTATCCATGATGCAAGTTATTAAATCATCTTTGTTTGATTCGTGGTTTAAAAAAATAAAAGACCCTGTAATCCAAGGTCGCATTGTTGACCGCTTAAGCCGAGTGAGCCAAGGCAACTTTGGAGACCATAAGTCTGTCGGTGAAGGTGTTTTTGAGATGCGCCTGAAATTCGGTTCCGGCTACAGAATTTACTATACAGTTCGCAATGAAACAATTGTATTTCTTCTTGCTGGTGGAGATAAATCCAGTCAACGAGAAGACATTAAGAAAGCAAAAGAATTAACAAAGGAATTACCATGACCATTACATTCTCTCCTTTTGATCCTGCTGAATACTTAAAAAGTGACGAAGCAATTCTTGCTTTTCTCTCTGAAGCTTTTTCAAGTCGCGATCCACAGCATATTGCCGATGCAATCGGAATCGCGGCTAAAGCCAAAGGCATGAGCGACATTGCTCGCCAGACCTCTTTAAGTCGAGAAAGCCTGTACCGCTCTTTAAGTGACAAAGGCAATCCCACACTTCAAACAGTTATCGCTGTCCTCAATACTTTAGGAATTGACCTCACGGTCTGCGCTCAGCCGTCTTCTGCCAGCTGAGCGAGATAAGCATCCGTTTTACCGTTTTTGCAGAGTTGAAAAACTTGATCCTTGCAAAAATCACAAGTCGTTCTTCCCCACTTCGCTTTCATAAAGTTGAGTCGTGAACGAAAAGGGTGGTGCTTTAGGCACTTCGAAGCCTCGTTGCTACTGCATCCTCAACATCTAAAATCCTTTCTCGGCCAGAGCATACAGTGGTATATCCCCGCTTCGTCTGCGCAATATTTTCATCGCAGCCCACGTTTCAGCATGCCCAGGCTCTAAGAAACAGCGCTAGCAATTGAGAAACAAAAAACTAGCAGGCAGCAAATTCCTTTAACTATTTTTCCGAAGCTGACTGAAATTTTTCGTTTATATTCCACCCCTTATTAGTCTGTAAGCGGGAAAGCCGCTTCTTCTTCGATCAGACGGATTGTCAAAGCCTGCCTTGACGAGATCGATTCATGCTTCGCTATACACTCGTCGGACAATGAACTGAGTATAGGGCCGAGCGGTACCGGGACTTTATTCGGTACTTACTTCTTCCCCGATAGTAGAAATACACGGATAAAGCTGTTCAGATAACTTAGTTGAGCTGACAGCAGAGAAAACTCACTTAAATTATTGCCGCACAGACGGTTCAAACTAATGCTTCGTGAGAGGCGGAGCCTCTCACCTTCTTTTATGACGAACTCGAATTTTTTAGAACAGCAGAGACAAAACAACCGAAGGACTCAAACCCATCAGTACCACCGGAGAAAGTGGAAAGGATTCTTTCCGCCAAACCAATCCTGTCTTCCGGGTATCCCTAGAGGTAAAGACCGTTGGGAGACTATCATCGAAGAACTTTGCTCCTACTACAACTCTTTTCATGCAGTTAAATCTAAGAATTGTTCCGTCTTAACGAGTAAGAAAAGAAAGTCTTTTTATCGGGAATTCTTTCAGGCGGTTAATGATCAGTTCGGGGCTGATCCGAGGAATCTCAAACCTAAACACATCCACTGGTTTCTTAACGAAAAAATCCAGGCTAGAAAAGAGTCTGAAGAACCTCACGGTTCCATCGTGCGCTACGTTGAGAATGCCGTTTCTATGCTGAAGTTTTTCGAGTTATGGATCGGCAAAAAAGGAATGGTTAGATCTTCCGGAGCTTATTTAACCATGCTTGCTCCGGATGTCGTCAGAGGAAAACCTCCGATGAGCCGAAATACCGTTATGAGTTCGGAGCAAATTTTTGATGTCTTGAAAAGAGCCTTTGCTCGTGATTTACTCTTTGGCATTCAACTTTTGGCGATGGCCGCTTTTGGATTACGAGATAAGGAAGTTTGCGGACTTGATCCCCACCATTGCATTCATCTTAAGCAATACCTTCATCGAGATCTTGACGCACTTGGGAAAGTGGAAATAAAAGCGAAGTCCGGTTCTAAGGGAGGACGACCTAGAACTATTCTGCTTCATGAAGAAACACAAGTTATGTGTGCGCAGATTATTCAGCAGTTTGCTTCCATCAATGGACTTCGGACTCTAAAGTCCAATGAAGATAATCTAGAAACAGCAACCAGAAAGCCTATTGCCAATGCAAGAAGCTGCGGCATCTGCAATGCGGACTTTAACGGCTCTGTGTACAGTTTCCGGCATTCTTTTGCTCAAACTTTTCTTCGGGCCGTTGCTGAAGCAGACATCAGCTTCAAAAAACTGTCGGCTGAAGAAATGCACGAAAGCGTTTCTTTAGCATTAGGCCACTACAGAAAAGACGTCACCGGCGTCTATGCCGGAGGATTTGAACCTGTGGGAAAAGAAGCCGCACAAGGACTCGTCAAAAGACTGGCGCATCCACTGGCAACATTGAGCTCAGCCCCTACTCTTTTGCTTTGTTGGCTGAGGGAGTATTTTCAGATTGATTCCAAAGGGGCGGTATTCATGCTGATTTGGTTTTTGAATAAAGACGGCCAAATTCACAATCCTGCTCTATTAGGATTTCTCAACTATTACGAAATTCAAAAGAAAGCGACGCCGTCATCGGATTATCTGATTGAAAGATGCATAAAAGCTTTTGGACTTAGTCCTGACCTTTACCGAGACATACTGGTTAAGTACGAGGGCTGCCTCAAAGAAGAATTCATTGAGAAGCAACTTCTCACGGCGTACATCACTAAGCTTTTCTATAAACATTTTTCTTTAAAACAGAAAATTGACGGTGGAAGCTATAACGCTTCGTCTAAATAAAAATGAGATTTCACCCCCTTCTCTTTATGAAGATTTTCAGCCAATTGGCATGGGATAAAAAAGCGGTGTCATTGTAGGGCGGTGTTTTTCTTGTCGACCCAACATTGATATCGCCTAGCAAAACGTGAACAAGTCGTTAAAATATTAAGAAAACTTCTCGATCTGAAAGTTCATAATTAGCCTCAATAACAAAAGACCATGTTTCTTAAGAAAACCACCAAAGACTTGGACGAATCTTGTCTAATAGCAAAAGCGGACCTAGTAATTCAATCCCCTACGATAAAGGACTCCGACTGCTTATTTGTGAAAGTTCTTGCCGCGGCCATAAGAGAAAATAGTCTAACGACCCACAACGTTCTTAGTCACCTAGAAGAGGTGCTCAAAATCGATTCTCTTTTTGAGGATAAAAAGCTCCCTGAGCAGCAGATATGCACTCTTTTCTTCAAAGCCAGCGAGGACGAAAAAAATAGGTTCAGTGAAAAAGAGTTCGAAGAATCTTTGGAGCCATTAAGTAGAGAGGCCAAAAAGCTTTATGGAGAAATCCTGCAGGATCTATTGCCGCTTAAAGCAGATTGGATTCAAGAAACCATTGAAAAGAGCGAAACGTCCTTTCTGGAAAGCGTCGAAAATTCTTTCTCCGACTTATGCTCTTTACCCATAAAGTACTTCTCCTCACTTTTTTCTAAAGACGCGGACCAGTCTGCCATTGAACCTTTGGTGAAGCAGGAATGCCAAAAGATCGAGTCACTCAAACAAATAGCCATACAGCAGAAAAAGTCTGCTGAATACCTAGATTCCTGCAATGCTGCAGTCAAACTTGTACGTGAGCTTCAAACTCTGAAGATCTGCTCATTGTTAACTACCAAATCAGAACGAAGGGTAAAACCGATCTTCCGCCCATTAGATGAAGGATTAACTCAAGCCATTGAGCGCTTTAAGTCAGAGAACTTCCTGGCATTAGCCGCAAAGTGCGAAGACATAATCGTGTTGCTTGCAGAAAAGGAATTTACGGTTGTCATCGTCGGGGAATCTAAACGCGGGAAAAGCTCTCTATTTAATGCCTTAATCGGTGAAAAACTTGCTGCGATCCAAGAAGTTGTTCCTGAGACAGCAGTGCCAATGACGATTGGTTGGGGGAACTCCTTTAAAGCGAAGGTGTCATTTCTTTCAGAGGCTGAATATAATTTAGCCCAAGCGGCAGTAGAAGCCACTGGCGCGAACTTACAACCTTGGAAAAAACAAGCGCCTCTTACTTTAAAAAATCCTAAAGAGTTGCACAAATACACCTCTCTTAGCTCGCCGGAGAGCGCCTTTGTAAAAGAAGTCAGAATCAGCTTCCCGTCAGCCTTTTTAAAAACCGGCATTAAGCTCATCGATACCCCTGCACTGAATTCTAAAAACTCGTTTCGAAACTTCCAGTCTTATGAAAAATGTCTTGAAGGAGATTGCCTTTTGCTGTGCGTAAGTGCGTTACATCCCGAGTCGGCTTCTGAAGCCTATTTAATGGAACGACTCGCAAAAGCCGGAAGAGGAACCTCAGTTGCCTGTGTGGTGAGCTCTCCAGATCTGCTTTCGAGCCGGGATGGAGTAATCAAATCTGTGGAATTGGCCGGAGAACTTCTTGCCAAGGCAAAAGAGCTCGGAATGAATAGAATCTTTCTGGATTGCGTTAACCTCAAAAACTGTGTTTCCGGAGATCTAGGGCAAAGCTTATTTTCCTCAGATTTGAAGAAACTATCGCAACTTTCTGATGCGCTTATCTCCTCCCATAAAGCCGCGCTTGAAAACTCTCAAGAGGAGCAACAACAACTATTGAAGAAAGTGATTTTGGCACTAGAAGAAGTAAAAGAGCTTTGGGAAGTGCAGAAAAAGCAGGAAGAGATGCTTTTGCCCTCCTCTTTTGAAATCGAGTTTCTTGGCAAGAGAACGCAAGCTCTACGAAATGCATTCAACGCAACAGCCGAACAAATCGTCACCATATCTAAAAATGTTGTAGAGGACATTAATACCCTCAAAACGCAACTAACTGTTCTTGTTGACGACTGGCAGACAATTTCTATAGGGCAAGCTTCGCAAGCTGCTAAGGAGTATGCCAACATCTTAGATGATGAAGAACTGTTCTCTCCGGAGTCGTGGATCCAATTTGACCAGGTTATCTTTCCGAAGATAGTCTCTGACAGTATTAATCAGCTAAATCAGAACAGCCAACATATTCTTCTAGGCTACGAAAAGAAGGTGCAAACATTCACGGATGGCTCGCTTGCGACGATGAAGTCATTGCAAAACGTGGTGCAATCTGCCTACGGCAATATTTTAGGAGTTTCGGATCGGGAGCTTGCTTGCAAAAAGCTGTTGACCAAAGCCAATACCCTATTAGAAAACAGCGCAGTTCTGGGATTTCAAACCTTTCTTGGTACCGACAACAAAAAGGAAAGAATCATAGCTGTCGGAACTACTATTTTTAAATCGGCAAGTGTGCTTTTACCAATCATTGCTGTTTCCGGAGCGGCCCTATTTGCGTTGCATAAACTTGGGAACAAAGAACGGTGCAAAAAAAATCTACTTGAGAAAAAACAGGATCTGATTGAAGAGTGGGCCGGAACACAAAAAGGTCAGCTTTCCGAGCTCTTATGCTCTCAGTTAGATCAGATAACGGATTCTTACAAGAGTGCCATTAAAGAGAACCTAATCCCGCCGCTTCGCAGCCTCGCAGAAGAAATAAACATGCTCGAATCCTATGAGAAACTTTGTCGAAAACTCAGAGATGAGAAACTCCAAGAGCTTGAAAGTACGTCTACGCAGATTAGAGAACTGATTAAAAGAGCCCAGGCTCTCTAGCAGACCCCGGGTTAGCAGCCGCGTAGAAGATGGGCTGAAAAAGTTTTTACTTAAAGGCTAAGAGGTCTGCGAGAATTTTATAAATATTGCAAAAAGGACAACTATGCCGGATTTTTTAATTAACTTGATTAAAAATAAACCTCACGAAAATCTTACGCCTACTGAAAACTTCCTGACGGAAGTTTTGACTTACGCGCTAAACAACAGAAGAAAGTGTCGGGGCTGTCTTTATGCTGATTTGGTTCTTGGCTAAAGATGGCCAAATTCACAATCCTGCTCCATTGGGATTCCTCAACTATTACGAAATTCAAAAGAAAGCGAGGCCATAATCGGATTATCTGATTGAAAGATGCATAAAAGCTTTTGGACTGAGTTTCGACCTTTACCGAGGCAGACTGGTTAAGCATGAAGGCTGCCTCAAAGAAGAATTCATTGAGAAGGAATTTCTGACGCCGTATGTAACAAAGCTTTTCTATAAGCTTTTTCCAATAGAACAGAAAACGGATAACGACATTTGTAACGCCCTGGCTAAGCAGTAAAAGGTTTGCACCCCTGATAAAGCACTTTATCTAGTTGGTGCTCAAAAAATTCATAAATACACTTAGGAAAACTTTTATGAGTTCGTGCAATATTTCTGATAAATTGGTCAACTCTTATTCGATAATTAACCTCCCGGGTTTTAAATACGATGCCTTGGATGATTTAAAGGTCTAAAAGAAACAAAGGAAAGATCTTTGCATTTATTTTTTATTTCTTCCAAAGCCTCCTCATCGACTCCCTACGCGTAAGACACTCCAATCGAGGAAATAGCATATGAGCCAAGACCAACAAACAGAAAGAAATGAAAATGGTGTGAGTCTTTACGACCTATCCCAACGATTTCTGAATGATTTGGAATTTTTTAAACCGTACTTCAACGGGGAAGAGCCAAACTCGGTAAGACTTACTGACTACCAGCGCGGTTACTGCTGGAATGAAGTCACCGCTAACAGTTTCATTACGGGATTTCTGAGCAGCAAAGACTCACTTGAGTCGCAAATTGGCACTCTTGTCTTACTTATAGAGAAAAATAGTCAAAAAATCGAAATAGTAGACGGTCAACAAAGGCTCCTCTCTCTACTGATCGCTCTCGAGGTGTTCGGTCAAAAACCTGAAAAAAATAGCTTTCTAGGACTGTTAAAGCAGAGGCTGAAAGAGGCCGACCTTCCCTCACTGATTCAGATTCATAAGAATTATCTTTTTTTGAAATCTTCTCCAGAAATTTCAAAAGAAAGTGCCTCTGTTTTTACACCAGACAAGATAAAGGTGTCTTTTTTTGTTTTCGATGACAAAAAGAGAGCTCTTGAATACTACAAACGAAGTAATGCCCTTGGCGTCAAACTTTCCCCCGGACAGTTGCTTAAGGCACTTCACTATTCGGATGTACTCAATGAATCAAACAACTACTGGAAGAATCTCGGCCACCCTAAACCGTCGTATGATCTTCGATACGCAATTGAAGCCTGGAGATTAAACTATTTAAGAAAAAGTACTTCCTTTGAGGATTACCGAGAAAGTCCGATAGATCCTGAAGGACAAAAATTAAGAAAAGAATTATCCTCGCAGACTGTTTCAGGAGATTCAGAATCCCCTGGGGCATTTGTGCACCCTCCTAAGTATGAAAAAAGGAAGTTACGAAAATATACAGTAGAAAACTTTATTGCAAATTCCAATTGGGACGATGCGTTTTACGGCTTCGAGGGTTTTTTCAATACATTCCAACAAGTAATTTTTGGGGGACGCAACCGGCACAATAGTGAATTAGCAGTCCCTGTTTTTGACGAATTTTGGCAGAACATTCCCCTTGGTCTGCAGCGCCTTCAGAATTCAGAAGCCGATTTGTTTGAGGACCTCTCTTGTAATCGGTCAAAAGAAGAGGCGTTAAAAGGAAAAGATCTTTTAAGATCCGTTTTTGCCATTCGCCCCGGATGCAGCTTTTTTCAAACAGCCAAGGATCTTCTGAAATATCACCAAGATTTTATTAACTTTTTTAACAAGTCTTTCCAAGACCTTGAAAAAGACTCTGAAAAAGTCCATGAGCTACCTAAGGACTGGATAGGTCTGACCTTCGAGGCAATCCTGGAGTTCAAAACCGACTACTTAACAAGCAGAAAGCTTAGATGGCCCACAGAAAAAAACAATGGCTCTTTTTGCTACATTTTAATTAACTCAGGGATGTTGCTATGCATTTTATGTATAGCCCTCCTATTCGAATTGCGTTTCGCAATTGGCGCCTCTAAGAATGACGTTCAAACCCTTAAGAAGAACGTCCAAACCCTCGAGAATGACGTCCAAACCCTTAAGAATAACGTCCAACCCCTTAAGAATAACGTCCAAACCCTCAAGAAGAACGTCCAAACCCTCAAGAAGAACGTCCAAACCCTCGAGAATAACGTCCAAACCCTCGAGAATAACGTCCAAACCCTCGAGAATGACGTCCAAACCCTCGAGAAGCAAGCCAAGTACAAAAGTCTACTCCATGAAATTCTTTGGAGCAGTTTGCATGGAGATCTTCACCGATGGGATAAGGTCGTGCCTAATTCCGGAGTCTATGAGGCTGGACCAATAATTGTCCTTTCTCCAACGTTCTCCATTGCGGTTAAAAGATTGTCTGCGGCTGTGATCACAAATAATGGTTCCCTTAAGAGCTTTATTAAAGAAATTAGAACAAAAGCAGATCCGGAAAAAGGCCCCCTCAAAACCTTGAAAACTTTATGGTAGAAACTTATGGATAATAAGAACACTAATAGCTCAAGTATTCAAACTTTCCTTTTCAAGAACTTAGAAGAATTTGTTGGTGAAGTAAACAAAAGGGCTTCTTGCAAAGCGGATGAGTTGGCTACCTCGAAATGTACAGAAGTAGAACTTCAAATCCCACTTTTTCAGAGAGATCTTTCTTGGGATCAAAGTCTCATAAGCGAATTTAAAGCCTCTTATGAAGATCAGGAGACATTCTTAGGGACTATTGTCTTGCTTGAGTCTCCTCAACTCCAAGAATCATCATGCAAGAAGAAATTTATTGTTATTGACGGACAACAGCGCCTTTCTGCCTTGTTTACCTCAGATTTCAATGACCCAGCCCTTCAGAAAGGTATAAAAATATCCATTGATGGGCTTAAAACTGAATATGTTTCTTATTCAAGAGAGTTCTTTGCATGGAAAGATGGAGAGACAGAAGTCCAAGAGGTTTCTTTTCTTTCCCTCGGGATAAAAAATGCAAAATTCAACTGGGTGGTTTATTCCTCTGACTATTCCAATGCGGAGCAAATCTTCGAAAAAATAAATGTTGACAGCAAAGAGCTTTCGACTTTTGATACTTTCAAGGCATATTGCATAAGAAACGGAATCATCCCCACTGAAGGTACCTTTTGGAAAAATCTTAAAAACTCTGTTGCATTGCAATTGATTGGAGACAATACAGGTTTCTCTAAAGAAAAGGATAAATATGAAAAAGACCCGGAAGGCTGGCTTTTTTCCACAGGCCCCGGTTTTGAATTCGATGAGGAAGATTTTGAGTGGAGGCTCCGCCAACTTCTAGCAATCGCTTGCTTCGCAGCGAATCCTCAGGAAAAAAAGTACTATTTAGCTGAAAAACGAGATTGCAAATCCAATGATGCATTAAAGGAAAAGTGGAAAGAATCCGCGACAAATCAGAAGAACTTAAAAAATATTTTCGACAAATTTGAGAAGATACAAAATGGGGTCAAAGAAAAAGACCTCCTCATTCGGCGTCCGAATATAGAATTAGCAGACACTCACGCAAGAAATCCCTTATTATTCGATTTCCAAGTTTATTCAATGGCATATGACTATTGGATTAGTTCCAATAATTGTGCTTATCTCTTCAAGAACTTTGTCGAACACTCGGACTCGGGAGAAACCAATGAGGTCGAAATATGTAAAAAGACCTTAGAGGACCTCTATGCAGAAGACTTCTTACAAAACGCAACAGGTTCTTTGGGAGAATTGAAAAAAGTTCTGCGCCCATTAACAGGGTTAGTAGAAATAAAAAAACTGAAGCTTGCCAAGCGCCCTTCACGTAGAGAGCTATGGATATCTGACTGGTTGCTTCTCTATTGCCTGACGCAACACAACGAAATACACGGAGCCTTTTTAAACGCCTGGAATAAAGCAAACGACATCATCAACATATTTGAGGATCAAAAATCTGACGGAAACAAGATTTTCGAAGAACTCCGAAGCATCTATGGTCAGGACGGCTCATTAAAAGGAGGAATTCCCTCTTACTGTGATCAAGTCGAACATTGGGTAGCGCAAGAAAATCACCAAAATGCAAACCCTCAATTTTTAAACTGGTTCGGAAACTTGTGCTTGATTCCCGGCTCCGATAACGCTTCACTCAGTAATCAACCGATTGACGGCAAAACAAACTATATTGAAAAATACTGTCGGGATCTTTCTCGCTATTATCTTCCGAAATTGGTTTTCACCTCCCTTGTCACAAAACAACGTAAACCAGGTACCTCCGTGGATGATTTGATTATCTTCTTGACAATATTTTGGGCCCACTTCCTCACCGACGATGAATTCGCACTATGCGAAAAAGCAAAAAAAATTTAATATCGTCCGAAGGCGAAGTCGTTTCCATTAAATTTTTCAGAAGGAACGGTTCTGGCGCCAACGCAATCCTTCTAGAATGTGTTTGACGCCGAACCATGGATGAATGGTGAATCCATCAAAGTTGACCTTCTTGGTTTTGCTCTTCTTGTAGGATCGCATTAAAAGAGGGTTTTGCCTGTAACACAGGCAGACTATGCGGACTATTTACGCACTTGGGAGCAAATCCCACCTCGGCATCTTGATGGCTATGTCGCGGATAAATTCACGCTTCGCCAGCTTGTCCAGCCAGTCTTGGGGAATGTCTTTCAATCCATAATGCAATCCGGCCATCGCACCGGTAACAGCACCGGTGGTGTCGGTGTCATCTCCCAAGTTCACCGCTTTCAGCACAGCCTCGCCATAATTGCGGGTTATCAAAAATGACCATAATGCCGCTTCCAGTGTGTCCACCACATAGCCGGTGCTTTTGATTTCACTTTCCTTCAATGTGGAGACATCTCCATTCAGAATACGTTCAAATTTGGCAAGCGCGGATTTATCAAGAAATTTTTTGTAATACACGAAATTTTCCCTCAATTCTGTGTATGCCACTTTCTTGCTTCTGCCAAAAGACAAAAGGCGCAAAAATTCAATATAAATAAAACATGCAGTAATGGAAATTGGATGGGCATGGGTAACAGACGACACATTTTTTGTAATCTCATACCGCTCTTGCGGTTTTTTGCCAAACATATAAAACACAAGAGGCGCAATGCGCATCAGGCTGCCGTTTCCATTGTCGCGCTCATCTTTTCCGCCAGCTTTTGTTGGCTCAATGCCTTTTTTTAGCCTGATTATTGCCCAGTTTGTGGCATTGCCAATGTCAAACGCCTTTCCATGCGGGGTAAATTCGCCTTTATCTCGCCATTCGACAAATGACCTTGCAAGGTCTTTCCAAAAAATGCCTTCCGTTCCAAGGTTATCAGCAAGTATCAAAGCAAGCGATGTGTCGTCAGACCATGTTCCGGCTGGCTGGTTATGCGTTCCGTATCCCAACATCCCTTTCACTTGGAAAGAGCCACGTTCTTTGAATTCAACTGGAACGCCAAGGGCATCCCCAACCGCCAGCCCCAGCAATAGAGCCTGTGGCTTGTCATCGACAGCCTCATAATATTCGCATGGCGCACCGTCCCAATAAACATCATTTGGCTTACGGTCTGGCTGTTTATATACTTCACAAGTATCCGTATCTGCTCTGTCTAATAAAATGTTTTGGGAAATTGTTGCCCTAAATATACATGTATTGCATGCCAGTGGGTTAGGATGGCGTCCTGTCCATACCTCCTTTTCCCATCTTGGTCTTGGCTGTCCCATATTTACTCCTTAATTTGCTCCACAACTTCCATATCAATAAAAATTCCTTTTGAACTTTTTTCAACTTTGGCAATCCGAAATTTTGTACCTCGTTGAATTATTGTTTCCAACTCATGCCCAAAAGTGGCTTGGCTCCTTTCTCCGTCCCAATCTTTACCCGCGCCTTTGCCATGTTCGGCATAAAGCATTTTTGTGCCCTTTGGGCAGTAAATATTAAATTAAAACTTTCTCAACTTTCTGCCCTATAGCAATCTATTGGCCGTTTGAAGCTTTCTCAATGTCAATTCCCTGGCGATTTTCTTTTTTAGGCCTGCCTACTCCTCTCTTAGGGGCAAGCAAATCGATTATGATATTTTTCATATACCAAACGGCAAAGTCAGGGAGGCGCCCCCGAGAACCCTTGGCGGGTTTAGAATTTTCCTTATCGACTTCTTTGGGCATTTGTTATTAAAGAGGGATATCGAAAATGAACTTGTGGATTTGGATGGCCACATTAGCTGTGGGCGTAGGGGTCGTTCTGGCAATGACCGCTGTAACTATCTACTTCGTTCACAAAAAATAGTTAAGAGTTAATTTTTTAATCAAGCTCGCATCTGTGTTTTTTCTCAGTTGAGCCTGTAAAACATTCTCCTGAAAGATTGTCTCTATGAAGATATACATCTGAGGGAATCGTCTCAGTAGGCTAGACCACATCTCATCACCGGCATCGTCGGCTTCAGCTTTGTAATTAATTATCCAGTCCTATTCCAAGTCCTGTACATAAACACCAAGGTCTTCAAATAGCCTTCGGCATTTTCAGCTGTAAGAAAGAATCTAAAGTGCAGCCCAACTACATCTAGAACCAAAGTACTAGAACCAAGATTCAATTTTCAGAAAAGTCTCGGAAATCTATACTGTCTTTGTCCTTTAAGGAGAAACTGATGAAAAAACTTACAATCATTGCCTCAGCGGTTTTGTTGTCTCTTGGAATAACTTCTTCTGCCATTGCTAAAGACGGTACTTATGTAGCGAGCGAAGTTGGCCGTAATGGCTCAATCAAAGTCCAGGTCGTTATTAAAGACAGCAAAATTGCTTCAGTTAAAGTTTTAGATTGGTCGGAAACTCATCCGGTAGCTGATCAAACCAAGACAGAATTAATCCCGGAAATTGTTAAGTACCAGACTACCAACGTGAATAATATTTCCGGTGCAACATTATCTAGCTTTGCGATCAAAGGCGCAGTAAACAAATGCCTGAAAGAAGCCGGCTTAGACGTGAAGAACTTCAGCAAAGCAGCTCCAAAACCTGCAATGCACAACGAAACCATTACTGAGAATGTAGATGTAGTTATTGTTGGCGGCGGCGGTGCCGGCCTCTCTGCTGCAGTAACTGCCGGTAAAGCCGGTAAGAAAGTGGTTCTTGTTGAGAAAAACGGCTTCGTCGGCGGAAATACCTCTGTTTCCGGCGGCTGTTTCAATGTAGCAAATGTCCATCAAGAAAATATCAAAATGACTGAAGGACAGAAGAAGATCGTCGAAGGAATTCTTGCCGAAAAGGTCTTGAATCCTCTTCACGAAGAGCTTCTCAACAAGGTTAAGAAACAATGGGAAGAATATAATGCCTCCGGCTCCGACAAATTATTCGACTCCCCGGAACTGCACGCATTGCAAACCTGGAAATCAGGTGATAAAAAGGCCAATTTAGAGCTTGTGTACACGTTGACCCAAAATGTTCGTCCAATGATGGAAGAGCTTGCATCCATGGGTGTCAACTGGAACGGTAAAGCTAACCAATTTGTCGGAGCTCTTTGGCCTCGCACCCAACGTGCTACTAACTTCAAGTCCGGTGTCGGTTACGTTGATACTTTCTTAGAGTACATCAAGGCTAAGAAGCTTCCTGTACAAATTATTACCGCAACTGCAGCTAACGACCTAATCATCAAAGACGGTAGAGTTGCCGGCGTGCTCGCTAAAAATAAGAACGGTACACGCTATGTACTGAACGCAAAAGACGGTGTCCTTTTGGCTACCGGCGGGTTCAGTGCTAACGTTAAGATGCGCAACGAATACGACGAGTTATGGAATAAGAAACTTGGTCCATCTACTCCGTCCACCAACCTTCCTTCTGCAACAGGCGACGGTATTACATTGGCTAAGAAGGCCGGTGCAGGATTGACTCAAATGGGATGGATCCAGTTGTTCCCGGCAGGCGATCCAACTACAGGTGCAACCAGTTTCAAACTCGGCGAAAACTCATGCATTTACGTCAATAAAGACGGTAAGCGCTACGTAAATGAATCGGAACGCCGCGATGTCTTAGCAAAAGCCAACCTCGCTCAGCCCGGCGGTGTTTTCTATGTCATTTCTTCTGCTAAGCGCGCACTTGTCGACAAGGACGGAAGAAATGCCTACGGAGTTAAAGTTGAAGATATTTTGAATTCCGGAAAATCTTTCAAGGCAGATACTCTTGAAGAATTGGCGAAGAAAGCCGGAATTAATGGTAAGAACTTGGTTGCCACAGTCAAGAAGTGGAATGAATTCTGTGAAAAAGGCACCGGTGACGAAATGGGACGTCCAACCTGCATGGATGACCACCGCTTGAATGAAGGCGGCCCGTACTATGCCACACTGATGACTCCTTCCGTTCACCATACTATGGGCGGCGTTAAGATTAACACCAAAGCTCAAGTTTTAAATGACGCAGGCAATGTCATCCCGGGTCTCTACGCAGCCGGTGAAGTGACAGGCGGAGTGCACGGTACAAACCGTGTGGGATGCAACGCCGTTCCGGATGCATTGGTCTTCGGTCACATTGCTGCTAAAACAATGGCCGGTAAGTAAACCAACTCATTTCTAATTTTTAACTTAATCGGGCCCGCTTAGCGGGCCCTTTCAATGGAGGAAGATAAAAGAAAGATTCAGATCTCCGGTAAATCCTAATTTTTGGGCTTGGCATTTAGAACAACTTGTTGTCCTGCTGTACGCCCGAACACAATAGCATCGGCCAAGCCGTTCCCGCCGAGCCGATTTTTACCGTGAATTCCTCCCGTTACCGTTCCTGCTGCGAACAATCCTTCGATAGGTTTATTTTCTTTATCTAACACCTGAGCATTTTTATTTATTTTTAACCCGCCCTCCGTGTAATGCAGAGTCATACCAGCATAGGCTGCCCAAAAAGGCGGTTCCTTAATTTCAAGAGTTTGAGAAGTAATTTTCTTCCCGAGCCTATCGTTGCGGTTTCTTACTCCTTCGTTATATTCTTCAACTGTCTTTTCCAATACTTCCGGCTGCATGCCCAGCTTTTTAGCGAGTTCGCCAACGGAATCTGCGCGCCAAGCTTCGCCTCCCTCCAAAGCAAGAACTGCCTCTTTCTGTACAAGGATTCCTGCTTTTTTAAAACCTACTCCGTCTATCAAGGTATAGGCGTAGCCCTGAGGAAGAGCTATAACCGAATCACGTAATTCGTCCCTAGGGGCATCTTCTCTTATAAAGCGTTTTCCGTCATGATCCAGAAAAATAAAAGAAGAAACATCATTATGAAAACGTACTCGGTACTTTTTACCTTTAGGACAACCGGGCAGGCACTGAATGTATTCCATATCAACTAATTGAGCTCCAATTTTTTGGGCAGCCATCATGACTTCACCGGTACTGTAGGGCGTGTTATTGGTTGTGAGATCTGAAAGCCGAGGAGCAAATTGCTTTACTAACTCATTATTGGCCGCAAAACTTCCGGATGCAATTATTACGCCTTTGTCTGCTTTAAATTCATGCCTTCTGCCCTCGGTCTCAACGAGCACTCCCGTTACTCTGCCATTTTTAACTGTGAAGTCTTTTACCGAATGCTCGACTTTAATTTGAACTCCTCGACTCAGGGCAGCTCCAGATAAAGTTCTTATGTAACCATACCCTAAAGGCAAAACAGGAATGTGACTGCGGGTCCAATGAGCTCCGTAAAGTTCAAATACTTCTGGTTTAAAGTGTTGCCCCAATTTCTCCAGCCATTCCAATCCTTCAGTAGCATGTTCCACTAAATGGCGCACCAATTCTTGATCGGCATGTTCTCCTCCAAAAGTAAAAGTCTGCTCAAAGAAAAGTTCTTTCGAATCCTCCACTCCTTGCTGAGTCTGTCTTTTGGAATCAACAGCGCTGTAAAAACCGCCCGAAATTAGAGTGTTTCCGCCAATTTTTGGGGCCGCTTCCAGAACTACAACACTAGCACCTGCATCGGCCGCTTCTACAGCGGCAGCAAGGCCAGCTGCACCGGCACCAATAACGATTACATCGAACTGAAATTTTTTAGACCAATCGAACGGATTCGAAAAACCAAAGCAACTAAAAGGAGCCATACACGCAGCAAGCCCTATTGCGCCTCTTCTGACAAATTTTCTTCGAGATTGAATCAGAATAGAAGAATTATTTTTATTCATTGCTCCTCGCTTCTTTCAGAAAATTGGCCGCCTCCATTGCCGTCCGTACCCCAAGTTTGCGTAAAGCATTCGCTCTATGAATTTTTACTGTGTGCTCAGCAATAGAAAGATCGCAGGCAATGACTTTGTTCATTTGGTCCAGAGCAACCCGTTCAAGCACCTGTCTCTCTCTTTCCGTAAGGGTTGCCAACAATCTTTGCTTTTCCTCGACAGCTTTTTCCTTGGCCCTCCTTTCCTTGTCAATTTCAATCATTTTAAGAACAATCTCCTGCAGCCTTTCGGGCTGAACAGGCTTTTGCAGGAAATCGTATGCTCCGTTTTTCAAGGCCAGTACAGCAGAATCGACAGTTCCATGCCCCGTTAAGAAAACGATAGGCAGCTTAATTCCACGAGAACGCAGAATGGTCATCATCTCTAATCCATTAATTTCTTTCATGCGCAGATCAGCGACAATGCATCCAGGTCTGGTCTCGTCAACTCTGTCTATAAATTCTTCCGCACTTCCGTAAGTTTCAGATTCCAGCCCAATGATCCTAAAAATGAATTTTTCGGAGTTTCGGACAGTTTCTTCATCATCAACGATTCTGACTAAAGGAGATAACTCTTGGGGAAATAGCTCTTTCATAGGACTTCCTGATCCTCTTTTTCCAGTAACTTCGGGACGAGAAGGCACGCCTTTAAGCCTGCTTTCGAATTTTGTTTGAATATTAATTTGCCGCCATGAGACTCAGCAATCACTTTACAGATAGCCAATCCGAGTCCCAGACCGTCGGCTTTATGACTTTTCACGGGATGCGTTAAACGAGAAAACTCTTCTTCCGTTAACTTTCTTCCGTTGTCTTCGACGCACAGCAGCCAATATTTACCTTCGTCCTCAATAGTTAACGAAATCTTGGGAGAAGAAAGATTTTCCGTCGCTGCTAAAGCATTCTTGATGAGATTAACGAGCACCAGCTCTAATTCAAGAGAATCCCCAAAAACGTAGGCACCGCTTTTTGAAGAAGCCGACAGGCTCAGATTTTTCTTCTTAAAAGAAACCCGGCTATTTTTTGTTTTCTCTACGTGCCGCATAACATTGCCGACAACCGTTGCCAAGTCAATCTTAGAAAAATGTTTTTCTTCTCTTTTAGCGTACGACCGAACTTTCATAATGATTTGAGACAGTCGATCCGCTTGGGAAGATATCTCGGTCAGGGCCTCTTCTACTAAAGGATCCTTTTGTTCTTGTTTGAGATACATCCGCAACCCACCTGCATAATTCATTAAAGAAGCGATTGGCTGATGAGCTTCGTGGGCAAACATAGCCGACAGCTCCTGAACTACGCCGGCTTTTTCCAACTGATAAAGCTTTTCTTGGGATGCCCTCGCCTCTTCCTGAGCCTCATGCGCTTTAGTTAAAGCTTCTCTGAGAGCTTTGGTCCTAGAGTTCACTATTCTTTGGACTGAGATAATGTAGGCCGAGACAAGAATAATTAGAGCTGCAAGTCCATAAAAGAAAAAACGATACTTATAAATAAGAGCCGACGGAGCAGAGTCTTTTAAATACTCGTATGGGCCCATCTTTAATGATCGATATAAGGAGTTGACATTACCGAAGTCGCTGGCGAATCCCCACCGGCCCTCTCCAACCTTAGGCATCGTAAAAAGAGCCACTGAGAAGTCACGCACCAGATCTGAACCAGCATGAGGCAAAGATGCGAAAACGACATCAGGATAAAGTTCAGAGCTAACTTTGCATTTAAGAAGATTCTGATTTTTCTCCTCAATCACTTCTAAATCATTCCGGCCTATCGTTCCTTCGAGAATAAGGCGTTCAAGCTCACAAGCTTTAAGAATACCGACATCGGCGCTCCCGTTCAAAACGAGAGTTGCAACATCCGGAAGACCATAACCTGTGAAGATTGCCTTAGATAAAAGAGATTCAGGTTCGAGGCCTTCTTTCAGCAGCTCTCCGGCGGCAATAATCCATCCTTCAAAGGAGGTTGGCGCTGAAATGCTGAGCACGGCTTTTCGTAAATCTTTGAGAGACTGAAACCTTGAATCGCCCTTTTTCTTTACGAAAACAGAACCGACGGCTTTTCCCGGATCCAGAGCCGACTCTCTATGGAACGTTGCAAGATGGCGTGCACCGGAATCTTCAGCAACCTTTGCAAAAAAGCCGCTTGGCGCAATAAAGAAATCAATAGATTTATCCTCGATAGCTTTTTCCAGCTGCTGGTAGGACAACTCGGAACTTTTGATTGTTTTATTAGGAATTTGGCGACGCAGATGCTCCATCGTGTCACCAAATGACCATACAAAAAACCAAGGATCAATAGTATCCAAAATCCCTACGCGAACCGTACTGCCTTTAATCTTACCAGCAGCAGCCTCTTTGTTGACGGATACAGTTGTTTCGGGCAACACTGCAGCAAAGCCTTCACCGCAAAGAAAGATAAAACAGAAGATAAGAAGGCCTGCAATCCAATAATTTTTTCTGGTAATGTGCCGCAAGATTAGAGGTGAATTCTTTTGAATTTTTAATTATATCGTTCAAACTCAGAATGCCTTCAAAACCTTACAGCAACCTTCGGAGTTTTACTGAGAGTCTTTCTGCATTCATTATCTTCTTGTAGCCGAGCCAGTGAGAAATTAGACGATTTAAAGGGAAGTTCCTAAAAGGTTTTGCTTAGTGCTGATAACCTTTTTGCTGTCTTGTCTCACCAAACCGGCAATACAGCAGAAATTAAGCCGTCTTCCTAGCTCTAAGCCTGAAGAAGAGAACTTCTTTTATGGCTGAAGCCAAAATCTCAAAATACAGGACTTCTTATTTTTCTTGTGATATTCCACTGGTCTGTTGCCACTCTAGTGATTATCTTTTAGTTAAAGCAACCAAAGAAAATTATTCACCTTCTGGTTTCTTGGGCTAATCGATTAACTTGAAGCGTCCTCTGCCCTGCATCTTACTTTTTTTCGGAAAAGTATTTCTACAACCTATGTTATTAAAATCAGAATACTTAATTAGTGTGGACGAGAGGCATCCTGAAAGACTTTCAGAGACAAAGACACTCCGCTTAATAAAAGAGCAATTCCGACAACGAGCGTCCATCCCGGTGCTTGTTGTTTATAAATTAACGCGTAAATAACGGAGAAGATCGTCTCGAAAACAATCATCTGACCGCTTAAGGCAACCGGCAACCTAGCGCTCATCATGTTCCACAGTGCCATTCCTCCCCAGCCACAGGCAAGTCCCGCGATCAACATTACACAGATAAACACAGCAGGGTCGGGACCAAAAAATGAAGCTCCATTCATCCAAGAGTCCAAATTAACGGCTGAAAAACAAAGAACTGCTGCCGGAAAAATTGTACCGCCCTGGGCGCAAGTCCAAACCACCGGTGAAACCTTAGGATGCGAAATAAGCCACTGACTATTGCGGATTGGAAACCATGTCCAAAGTGCCATCGCAGTGAAACTACAAAAGAATCCAAGCCAATACTCTTTAGAAGAAGTTTGAGAAGAAATTTCAGAAAATTCGTCAATATTGCCAATCCACAAACCGAGGAGAATCATGAGAAGCGGAAGCCAAAGACGGCGCCAAGGAACAACCACACTTGTTTTTGCACCAGGTCGGTTTGTCAAAAGCGCCACGTTAAGCGGAATAAGCGCCATTAGCATTCCTGAGGTAGGAACTCCCGCCCATCGAATGCCTTGCGTAAGAAAAATATAGTAGACGGCGTTGCCGAAAAAACCAAGGCAAAATGCTTTCAGCCAGTCAGACGCCTTCAGCGCAGATAACTCTCGTCTATAGTGCCAACAAAGCACGAGACTGCATGCACCGTAGACAGCAAAACGTCCCATAGCGATAGTCGTCGGAGAGTAATCCGGGAGCAAAAGCGGAACAATATAAATTAACCCCCACAGCGCACATCCGAGCACACCGAAAAGAACGCCAAGAAACATTTTTAATTATCACCTGTTTTTCACTGCTGCCGGAGGTAGATTCTAATCAATATCAGGGCTTTCGGTCCCGCGGCACAACTGCCCGGAACGGTTCGACACTTTCGTGCAGCAAAGTTCGCTAACTACCGTACCTTGTAACACGCCTCAAAAAAAGATTTTTCGTAACCACATCCGGAAACAAAAGCTGCAAGCATCTCCTTTCGTGTCGCAGAAGAAGAGTTGGAGGCCAATCGATTCAAAATCCTTCCAAATTTTTTAACCTGCTCGTCATAAGCGGTGTCTGAGTAACCTGCCAGCCAATCGGAATAAGGATTGTTTTCCGTTGCTTTTTTCATTTTTCTATACTCCATGCCTATTTGCCAATAAACCCAAAAACATGGATACATTGCCGAGGCTGCCACCGGTAGATCTGAGAAGGCGCAATGAGCCGCTTCAAAATTAACGTAATCGAGAACAGTTTTCTCTGGTTTTGCTAAGACCGGCATCTCTTTTTGGTTGACTTTTTGATAAGTCTCTCTGCTATAGGAAATCAAATCAATAGTCACGGACGCGTGATGAGAGAAGAAACGGATTTCATCTTCTGTGGAAAATCTGGAGGCCAGCAGACTCAAAGATCTTGCGTAAGCCTTTAAATAGAACACGTTCTGCTCAAGATAATAATTGAAGCTCGCCTTTGATAAAGTTCCGTTAAAGAGTTCCTTCAGATAAGGCTGACTCACAAGACCGTGCACATAATCTTTGAGATCTGTCTCTGCCTCATCGGTCCATTCTTTAGGATAGGAAGCAAAAACGGACGGGTACACAACACAAGTGCCTAACGCAAATACAAAAGCTCTTCTATCAATCATTTCAGTTGCTCACGAAAAAATGAATTTTACAGTGGCCAAGATTATCTGGCGCAGTCAGCTTTCGAATTCAGATGATATGCGAAAAAACACCTCAAAAATTTTGTCGCTGCAGGTCGGTCTTAGAACCTTTAATTTTTTTAATTCTGACCAAAAACGAAAATACAGCAAAAGTATTAAATTTCAGTTAGTTATACGTTTTCATTTCCTTATTTGACACGTTTTCGTTTCCTTATTTGACATGATTTCATTTCCTAATTTGACACGTTTTTATTTCCGTACTTGACATGAATTCTTCAACATCCAACATCAATTTCCTGACGTATTGGCAACGTGATAAAAAGTGCAGAAAGTCAGCGCATTATCAAACGACCGTAGTTAAAAGGCTGAAAAGAATCTTCCATAGAGTTCAAGTTGCGCTTGGTTTGCGGAGAAGATTAATGCAGCGTATTCATCAAAGTCGAAACCGGGGACAAGGCTTTTTGGGATCAGTTCTCGATATAAGTCTGTGAACTCAGGATACCGAGGGAAGTTTCTTTATTTTGGAATCCAGAAAACCATGCAGCTAATTATCTCGATGAGTTTTCAAGTAGGCAGCAATCTGAACGCAGAAAAGAATCCTGCCCGATGCTTGAACGGGTGACAAATTTAAATTCCGAAAATGAGTTACCGATGCAGGAACGTTTTTAAAACTTCTTTAATTTCTAATACGGCTTTTTGTATTTCTTCCTCGGAGAAAGAACCAAATCCCATCATGAAACCGTTCATTTTTGAGCATTTGCCACCAAAAGAGCTTAATGGTCTGACCAAGATACCTTTTTCTTTTAGCTTTATCGAAGCTTCCACGTCAGGGATAGAGTCGAGATGAAAGGCAATATGACTGCCGCATTTTGTATTTGAAAGGTGTCCAAATCCAAGAAGATGTTGTGCGATAGTTTTTTGCAAACTACTTAAGGAATTACGAAATTTTTTTCTGAGCTTACGCAGATGGCTGTCGTAGGAAGAGGATTCCAAGAACCTTGCCAATATAGCTTGACTTTGTTCCGAACTTGAGCGGTCTGACATCAACTTGGCTCCGGCAAAGGCTTTTTCGTATCCGTCCGGAACAACCAAATAGCCTATTTTAATTCCCGGATAAAACTGTAATGTAAAGCTGTCCATATATACAACTCGATGCTCCGAACCTTCCTCCGCCCTCAAAGGTTTTAAAGGCATCCCGTTGTACCACACAATATTTTCGATATCTGCCTCTAATATCCAGCTTTTTGTGGCGAATGCCCTTTCTAATACAGCCTGCCTGCAGTTTTCTTCCATCGTTACACTCAAAGGCGTTTGGTTTGCAGGGGAGACAAACAAACCTCGTACACCAGTTGGCAAACTCTCTAAGTGCTCTTTTGTTAAGCCTCTTTCACTTACCGGAATGTGATGAACATGAAGACCATTGAAGAATGCAATCTGGCTGAACATTGAAGCCGAGGGACTTTCCATCGCCAGGGTATCTCCGGGTTCGAAGAGAACTTTAAACACAAGATTTAAATTTTGTACTGTCCCATTGGTAATAATTACATTCTCCGCAGAACATTTAATTCCTCGGTGCTGTAATAAACGAGCGGCAATAGCTCTTCTTAAAGGCAGAAATCCGGCCGGATCACTGTAGTCTGTGTGATTCCAGGGGGATCTCGCAACCATAGCGGCTTGTTTTGTCCACTCCTTATCAAGCAATTTTGCAAGACCGGAGCCGTAAACAACAAAAGGTCGATTCTTGTAATTATTTCGTTCGAAATATCCTGAGAGCTTTTCAGCAAAGCGCGCTCTTTCAGACAATTTTATTTTTTCGATAGAAGCAACAGCGGGAGTTTTTTTCTCGTTTGTTTGAATAAGTACCGATTCATTTTTTAGGACGACAAACCCCGACCCTCGTTTGGCCTTAATAAATCCTTGTTCTTCAAGTTCTTTGTAAGCACTTACCACTGTGTCAACCGAAACTTTCAGTTGTGCCGCCAGAGTGCGAATGCTAGGGAGCATCAATCCCGGCTGCAAATAACCATCCAAAATCTTTTCAGTGATCCGGCTAACTATTTGATCAGCCAAACCGATTTTGAAATCAAAATTCAACTCCAAATTTAACGAGGCTCTTTTCATTTTGAACTGTTGGGTGCTAATAGAACAAAACTGTATGGGTTTGATTTTACATTACAGACATACAATTCTTCTACACAAAAGATTCAACCAGCCCTCACTCACCTTAGTTATAAAAGGAGTAAATATGACAATGAATAGAAGGCAAATGCTTGCAGCAAGTACAGGACTCGCTCTTTGCGCGAATATCTATGCGCAGGAAGCCTCTCCGGTCTCCACCGCAACAAGACCTTTGAGAAGAACTGCCCGTCAGCTTAATCAAGAACAAACCTTAGAAGTTATTACAGCCACAGATCACGCCGTACTATCCACCTGTGATAAGGCCGGATATCCCTATGGCGTACCCATCACACCGGTCTTAGAGGGGGATCATCTCTATTTTCATGCTACCGGAACAAAAGGCGGCAGAAAAGAAGACAACATGCTCATGAATCCGAACGTCAGTGTTGCCTTTGTTTCTAAAGCCAATACATTAGGAAGCTGCTACTCTGTGGATTTTGCAAGTGCAATTGTCCGAGGGAAAGCTCACAAGGTAACGGATCCGAAAGAAATAGCTCATGCATTCGATTTGATTCTTGCCCGCCACGCACCTTCCAACTCCAAAGCTCGAAACGATATCCAGAAGAAGGTCCGCGGTCCATATGCGACTGTTTGGAAAATCGACATCGAGCACATTGACGGCAAGGCACGTGCTGCTAAGGAGTGGATAAAAGGCCGTTCTGCAACCGAATTACATGACACCTGTACATCAGCATGGCTGCAAGGTGTTCCTAAATAATCTTTACGGATTAAATACCTATATCTCGAATCAGAATTAAGAAAATCGAAAGTCTTCCGGCATTCTGTATAAGCCTCTGGCCTTCTTAGTCAGAGGTTTTTTCATCAATTAGTCTCCCACAATCTCTTGCTTAACCATTTTGTACCTTCCTGGGCTAGAGAACACCCTCAGTGAAAAATCACCCAACAATTCCATTGCCTAACATTCTGACTGTGTAATTGTTACTTTATTAGCCTTCAGCAAAAGTACTCATGAAATGTCGTCCAGTTTCGGAGGAAAAGAAAATGATTAAAAACATAAAGACGGATATTTTGACGGGGCGGTTCCAAAGCCAGAATAAATCTCTGTCCTTGAGAGGAACTTTGCATGCGCCATGTATTGCTTTTTCCTCGGAGAAAAGTTCTCAGGGAACACAGTCATACAAAAAAGTACAAACAGGGAGTCTTTCAGAAAACTTGAAACCTCAAAAAAACTTTCCTTCAGACAGTGCTTACGTCTTTCTCCAAGTTCAATTAAGAAAGGCTGCTTCCAAAGAATTTTGGTTTACTTTTGCCATCCGAAAAATTCACATACGGTTTGCCAAGCTACCTTCTGGAGAAATTCTGCTGTTTTCGGATCGACTTTTTCGATTCCGTAATATTTGAGTCCTACCGGAGAACGATGAAACATAGTGGCAAAAGTTACGCACGCCTCCAAATAAGTACCTTCCGGCGAAGGAT